>Ga0153997_1000065_pt1 | contig 32095 bp, 31 predicted proteins | sample TSNC081MetaG_FD_104750 | JGI IMG/M metagenome (GOLD analysis project Ga0153997, IMG submission 104750) | Attine ant fungus gardens microbial communities from North Carolina, USA - TSNC081 MetaG | ecosystem: Host-associated > Fungi > Mycelium > Unclassified | place: USA: North Carolina, Lumber...
ATTTCGCACATTTCTTATGTTTAGTGCAATAAGCTACATAACTTTTCTGTGTGGAATCAAAGTTTTTGATCGTCTTAGAAATAAAGTTAGAAATACTTACGAAATAACATTATATGAAAATGGGCAAAAGAAAGAATTCATCGGATTTTTGGATACAGGGAATCATTTAAAAGATCCATTCAGTGGAAAGCCTGTAAGTATTATGGATTATAAGGCAATACAGGGGTTGGTAACATTAGACGTGATGAATACTATCGTAAATATGGGAGATTTTAAGGAAGTAGAAGTAAATAACAGAGGTAAAATCCGTTATATACCATTTCATTCCATCGGAAAAGAAAATGGAATGTTACCGGCAATAACGATTGACCTTATGAGTATACAAGTTGGGGAACAATCGGTTATAGTACAGGATCCGATTTTCGCAATTTGCAAGCAGCCCGTTTCAGTAAAAGGAGAATATCAAGTGATATTAAGTCCAATGTTAATAGATGATTAACTTTTCAGAAGATTTATTGCATTGCCATGTTTCAACATGGCATGTGATTGAATAGTCAAATAGATGATTAGGAGGATAGATATGGTTATCAAAGTAGCAATACCACAAAAGTTTTCATTTCGTGTAATATCAGGTTTGCAGGATATATTATTTTCTAAACCAAATGATATTCATTATATAGGAGGAACGGAAGTTTTGCCAGCCCCTCTGGATGCAGAAAAAGAAGCGGAAGTGATAGACGATTTAGGCACAGAGTATGATGGGGAGGCAAAGTCAGTTCTAATAGAGCACAATTTAAGGTTAGTAGTATACATAGCAAAAAAATTCGATAATACAGGTGTTGGTGTTGAGGATTTGATTTCCATAGGAACCATCGGTCTTATAAAGGCCATTAATACATTTAATCCCGGGAAAAATATCAAACTGGCAACCTATGCGTCCCGTTGTATTGAAAATGAAATTTTAATGTATTTGAGAAGAAATAATAAAACAAAAATGGAAGTATCAATTGATGAACCGCTGAATGTGGATTGGGATGGAAATGAACTTCTTTTATCCGATATTTTGGGAACAGACGAAGACGTTATATATAGAGATATTGAAAATGATGTGGAGCGCAAGCTGCTTGGAAAGGCAATTTCCAAACTTTCCGAAAGAGAAAAAGTTATTGTACAGCTTAGATTCGGTCTGAATACGGTTGATGGGGAAGAAAAGACGCAAAAGGAAGTCGCTGACCTTTTAGGTATTTCCCAGTCCTATATTTCAAGACTGGAAAAGAAGATTATTAAAAGATTAAAAAAAGAAATTGTTCGTTTTGAATAAACGTTAAAAAGCATGAAACATATTTTTTGTCAAGGGCTAAAACTTTGCTATATTTTCTAAGTAATTGAATATTTTCAAACCATAATGTGAATCATTTTATTATTAGAACCTGTGCAATTTTTGGGGAATATTTGCAGCTGGCGTTATATGGCTGCAGCTATCATCAAGAAACCACATTGATATTAGGAGGATTCATATTATGGCTTTGAATAAAGTAGAGATTTGTGGTGTAAATACAGCAAAGCTACCACTGCTAAAAAAAGAGGAAAAAGAAGAATTATTTAAGAAAATAAAAGCCGGAGATGAAGAGGCGCGAGAATTATACATTAAGGGAAATTTAAGATTAGTTCTAAGTGTGATTAAACGATTTTCAAATAGCAATGAAAATGCAGATGATTTATTTCAGATAGGCTGTATAGGACTTATTAAGGCTATTGATAATTTCAACTGCGATTTAAACGTTCAATTTTCCACTTATGCAGTCCCCATGATAATTGGCGAAATCAGAAGGTATTTACGTGATAATAATAGTATACGAGTAAGTCGTTCTCTTAGGGATACCGCTTATAAAGCTATTTATGCCAAAGAAAATTATATAAAGATTCATTCAAAAGAACCAACCATTACTGAAATAGCACAGGAAATAGGAATTACGAAAGAAGATATTGCGTTTGCCATGGATGCCATTCAAAGCCCGGTCAGTTTATATGAGCCTGTTTATACGGAGGGGGGAGATACCCTTTATGTAATGGATCAGATAAGTGATAAGAAAAATAAAGAAGAGCATTGGGTGGAAGATTTATCCTTAAATGAAGCAATGAAAAAATTAAATGATCGGGAAAAATACATTGTTGAACTTAGGTTTTTTGAAGGAAAAACCCAGATGGAGGTTGCAGAAGAGATTCATATCTCACAGGCGCAGGTCAGCAGGCTGGAGAAAAATGCGTTGAAGAGTATGAAGAATTACTTACGATAGATCTTGTTACGGTTCTGTAGATGTTCGAAGACGGACGAAATTATATGGGAAGAATGCTGCCCATGTAATTTCTGTCTGTTGTTCTCCGAAACGGTATTCTCTGGTTGCTGCATTTTGGAGCCGCAGTTCAATAGAATATCCTTAACAAATTGTACATATTGTAACAGCTTCTAAGTATTAGGTTAAGGCTGAACTGTAACGAAAATAACATAAATTGTGAAAAATAGTATTGACATTGATTACATTCCGTTTTACAATTAGTTTAATAACTAAACTAATTGTAAAAACATGCAAGGAGGATTTTTTGAAATGGCTTATTTTAATGAAGTTGGAAAAATTAATTATGAGGGCGCAGCTAGCAAAAATCCATTGGCTTTCAAATACTATAACCCGGAAGAAGTGGTTATGGGTAAGACAATGAAAGAGCAGATGAGATTTGCAATGTCTTATTGGCATACTTTTACATTTATGGGAACGGACCCTTTTGGAAAAGTAACGATGCACCGTCCTTGGGATAACACTGCGGATGAACTTGAGAATGCATTCGAAAGAGTACATGCAGCTTTTGAATTTATGGAAAAAATGCAGATTCCATTTTTTTGCTTCCATGATGCAGACATCGCTCCGCAGGGAAAAGATTTAGCAGAAACAAATGCGAATCTGGATGCTGTTGTTGCAGTCATCAAAGAAGAAATGGAACGTACAGGGATTAAGTGTCTTTGGGGAACAACCAATGCATTTGGTGATGAAAAATTTGCTCATGGTGCCGGAACCTCTTGTAACGCTACTGTATTTGCATATGCTGCGGCACAGATTAAAAAGGCGATGGAAATTACAAAAGATTTAGGGGGTGAAAACTATGTGTTCTGGGGTGGAAGAGAAGGATATGAAACACTTCTTAACACAAATACCGGATTAGAATTAGATAACCTTGCCCGTTTATTACATATGGCAGTTGATTATGCAAAGGAAATCGGATTTGAAGGACAATTCTTAATTGAGCCAAAACCAAAAGAACCAACAAAACATCAGTATGATTTTGATACGGCTACCGTATTAGCATTTTTAAGAAAATATGATTTAATGGATTACTTTAAACTAAACATTGAAGCAAATCATGCAACTTTAGCCGGACATACTTTCCAGCATGAGTTAAATCAGTGTAGAATTAATGGGGTGTTAGGTAGTGTGGATGCGAATCAGGGAGATGTTATGCTTGGATGGGATACAGACCAATTTCCTACAAATGTCTATGACACAACATTAGCTATGTATGAAATCTTGCTCGCCGGAGGATTTACAAAAGGCGGATTAAACTTCGACTCAAAAGTAAGAAGAGCTTCTTTTGAAGAGGTTGATCTTTTCTACTCATATATTGCAGGTATGGATACATTTGCAAGAGGCTTAAAAGTAGCTGCCGGTTTGCTTGAAGATGGCGTATTTGAAGACTTTAAAGCAAAAAGATATGCAAGCTATTCAGAAGGCTTGGGTAAAGATATCGTAGATGGTAAACTTGGATTTAAAGATTTGGAAGCTTATGCATTAGAGAATGGAATTGTTCCCAACAGATCAGGGAATCAGGAATTATTAGAAGGTATTTTAAATCAGTATATCTTTGAAACAAAATAATTAATGTAAGGGATGAATATAGATAAATAGTAGAACCACCAGATGATCCTGTTTTTAGGGTTGCTTCTGGTGGCTTTCTATATGCTTAAAATTCGTAAGGCATGCTTTTAAGATTATAAAAGGATGGGAAATCCTTTTTAATCTGCAATATGTATTAACGAAAGTGAAGTGTTTGAAAAGTTGGTTTATACTTTTGGCATATAGCAAGAAATTTATATATTTGCAGTATTTTATTCACATTTAGTTAAACATTTTTCCTCCTCTATATCTACTAAAATAATATCTGGGCCCAATTGTATTACACATTTCCAGGGAATTACATATTCCGAATCTCGGCCAAAAAAGCTGAATTTCCCGGGACCTGGTAGAATAATTGCAACGATACAGCCTATATCATGATCGAAATCAATATCGATGACACACCCCAGGCAACAACAAGTACGGATATTAATTACTTCTTTCTGCTTTATATCACAAAGTCTCATAAATTTGCTCCACGAATTCATTTATATTAGTATATGCCAAATGAGGGCGGAAAGTGCAGCCTTGATGTTTTGGTTGACATTTCGTTGCAAAAAGTGGAAGTACTATTGCAAATCACCAGAGTCTGTATTAAAATATGAATAATACTTAAGAATGTCTTAGAGCGTGTTTGAAAAATTATTGCACCAATCTGCACGCTCCGCCCCAATTTGGTCAGCGTGGCCCACTACGCCTCCTAATTTAGACTTGTATCCCACAAAGTGAGATGCACAGCTTGCTGCAAATTTTACAAACTCATTCTAGTGTTATTACGCTGGGATTCTTATCTGCTTTCAAGATATGAATTTAAAGGCGAAAAGGAGGGCAATACAATATGATTGAAATTCCAGAAGGGATGGTACTTGCAGAACAGCTTGATAAGGAGTTAAAAAATAAGAGAATCAAATGCGTAATTGCAGATTCGACACCCCATAAGTTTACATGGTATGAGGGGAATCCGGCAGATTATGAAGCTTTATTTCAGGGTAAGGAAGTAGAGGGGGCATACTCATATGGTGGTAAGTTGTATATTAAGCTAAATGAGGACTGTGAGTTTATGTTTTGTGAAGGCACAAATATAAGATACTACGTGGATGATCATAAGCTTCCGGAGAAACATCAATTATTTATTGCCTTTGATGATTCTACGTATTTAATTTGCAGTGTGAGAATGTATGGGGCAATCTATGGTTATAGAGGAATATTGGATAATGAGTATGATAAGATTGCCCGAATTAAACCATCTGTTTTTTCGGATGAATTTGATTTGGATTATTTCAGAGGACTTTTAGCTGCGGTAAATAAACCAAAGCTGTCAGCGAAGACGTTTCTTGCCACGGAGCAGAGAATTCCTGGGTTGGGAAATGGTGTTGTACAGGATATCTTATTTAACGCAGGCATTCATCCAAAGCGCAATATGGAAACTTTAAGTACCTTGGATATGGAAAAACTTTTTTATGCAACGAAGGATACTATTCTTGAAATGACTCAAAAGGGAGGCAGGGATGCTGAAAAAGATATATATGGTAATCCTGGTGGATATAAGACAATAATGAGTAAAAATTCATATAAAGAACCTTGCCCGAGATGCGGCGGAGAAATAAAAAAGGAATCCTACATGGGGGGAAGCGTATATTATTGTAAGGGTTGTCAGGTTTAGAACACCCTTACCGCCCCTCAAAATGAGGCTTAGGGCATGACAAAAGGAATAGGATGAAATAGTAAAGTTATCAAGTTATTGTATTACAGATGATGGGAACATGATAAGCAAAGGAAAGTTGAAAGACATTGACACATTTTAACATTTTGTATATACTTTAAGTAGGTAATCAACATTATATGAAAAGTGGAGGAAATACCAATGAAATGTCCATTTTGCAATCAAGATAATACTAGAGTTGTAGATTCCAGACCTGCGGACGATAATAATTCCATTAGACGTCGTAGGGAATGTGACGAGTGTCAAAAACGTTTTACAACATATGAAAAGATAGAGACAATACCAATTGTAGTAATTAAGAAGGATCGGACAAGACAAGAGTTTGACCGGACAAAGATTGAAGCAGGTGTTATGAGGGCCTGTTATAAGAGGCCTATTCCAATGCAAAGAATTAATCAATTGATAGATGAAGTGGAAACCAAGATTATCAATAGAGAAGAAAAAGAGATTGAAAGCAAAGTCATTGGTGGAATCGTAATGGACAAGCTAAAGAATTTAGAGCCGGTTGCCTATGTAAGATTTGCATCTGTATACAGAGAATTCAAAGATATCAATACATTTATGGATGAATTAAAGAAATTAATGATAAAGTAAACGTAGCTTCTAATTACCGATTAATACGTACGATCAAACTTGCCCTCAGTTGATAAAGACGCATATGCAATTGCAACTGAGAGAAGGGTATGCTTTCAAATAAACCGTGCCATTTGGCAGTATATTTTACGCCATACTGCGTGCAAATCTTACGTACCCCGGTACGCACAGTTTTCACTGTCTTGTCTGACACAAAATATCCTCCCCAAATTGTTTCGTTTATTTTGTAGCACCTCCTAGGTTCATAAGAAGTGGAATAAATCATATGAAACAGAAGAATCATAAAACCAGAGAATAAAATACCAGAGATTTCAGGGGGCGTTCTGATTCTTAAGGCTTTTTCAGGCGCAGGCTTGAAACTTTGCTTCTTTAAAAGAAATTCTTGCATTTTTTGGAAACTAGAGATAAAATAGAACGGACAACTAAATATTCCCAATAGCTTTATAAAAAGGCGAAGACTTATTATTTTAAGAGATAGGAGAAAAGGATGAAGAAAAGAAATTTGTTAAAATCCCTATTAGTGCTTGGAGTAATGTTCATGACTATTGCACTGGGCGGATGCGCAGGTGATAAGGCAGAGCAGGAAAGTACAGATAATAATTCTCAGAGTGAACAAACGGATGCGGGTACAGTAGAGGACACGACATCAAACATGGGAGGTACAATGGTAGTTGGAATACCACAAGATTTAGACGATAGTCTTGACCCACACATTGCAAATGCAGGATCGGCAGGAACTAGAGAAGTTTTATTTAATATTTTTGAGGGCTTAGTAAAGCCTGATGCAGAAGGAAACTTAAATCCCGCTGTTGCAAGTGCCTATGATATATCTGAGGATCACAAAACGTACACCTTCACACTAAGAGACAATGTAATGTTTCATAATGGAGAAGAGGTAACAGCAGCGGATGTAAAATATTCCATAGAAAGATGCGCTGATACTTCGGGTGAGAGAACTCTGCTGGTATCGGCGTATTCCATTATCAGCAATGTCGAAATAGTAGATGAAAAAACAATCCGGATTCACTTAACAGAAGCGGACGTTGACTTTCTCGCTTACCTGACAACAGCAATTATTCCAAAAGATTCTGCTGATGAACAAAGCAGTCATCCAATTGGAACCGGACCTTTTCAATATGTTTCAAGATCACCACAGGAAAACATCATAATCCAGAAATTTGAAGATTACTGGGGTGAGCCGGCATACTTAGAGCAGGTAGAATTTAAGATAGTGGCAGATACAGATATGATTGTTATGAACCTAAAAGGCGGATCCATAGATATGTTACAAAGGCTGACAGCTAGTCAGGCCGCAGAGGTGGAGAGTGAATTCACCATTAAAGAAGGAACTATGAATCTGGTGCAGGCATTATACCTTAATAATGAAGTAGAGCCTTTAAATGATGTAAGAGTGCGCCAGGCTCTAAGCTATGCAGTTAATATAACTGAAATCATTCAGATAATGGGAGATGGGAAAGGTACTCAGATAGGCAGCAGTATGTTCCCGGCATTTAAAAAGTATTTTGTAGAAGATTTAAAAGATGTCTATGCGACAGATATTGAAAAAGCAAAGGAACTGATGGCAGAGGCAGGGTATCCCGATGGTTTTACTATGACAATAACAGTCCCATCAAACTATCAGCCTCATATAGATACGGCTCAGGTTATTAGAGAGCAGCTAAAAGAAATCGGTGTCACTGCAAATATTGAGTTAATCGAATGGGACAGCTGGTTAATCGATGTTTACGCGGACAGAAATTATCAATCAACAGTTGTTGGGGTAGATGCTTCTTCACTAACTGCAAGAGCACTTTTAGAAAGATTTACATCAGATAGCAGCAGTAACTTTATTAATTTTAGCAGTGCAGAATATGATGAGATATTTAATAAGGCAATCAGAACTGTGGACGAGGAAGAGAGGATTGCATATTATCAGGAGTTGCAGTGTATTTTGACAGAAGAGGCAGCCAATGTTTATATTCAGGATTTAGCAAATCTGGTTGCAATTAACCCAGCATATGATGGCTTCACATTCTATCCACTTTATGTTTTGGATATGGCTGTCATTTATAAGGTGTCGGAGTAATTTGATTGTACAAAGGAAAAATCAGGCGTGTGTGCGGAAGCTGCGAGGGATTTGACCAAAGCAGCATTCGCAGGAATAAATGAAAGAAGAGGAGGCATAAATGAAATTTATTAAAAAAATAATTTCGCTGGCTTTGACAATCATAATTATTTCTATTTGCGCCTTTTTTGCGTTTCAGGTGATTAAAGGTGACCCGGCAACTTCTAAGCTGGGTACGTCTGCAACACCGGAACGTATAGAAACACTTAGAGAAGAAATGGGATTGAACAAACCAATTACTCAGCAATATGGAATATGGTTATCGAATTTTGTAAGGGGAGATATGGGGACATCTTATAGTTACGATATGGCAGTGAAAGAACTCATTGGGGACAAGTTTGTGATAACGATACTTCTAACCACTATGTCTATGTTTTTTTTACTGGTAACAGGAATACCATTGGGCGTCATATCTGCAAAGTACAAAGGCAGAACCTTAGAAAAGGTGTTGACAACGATAAATCAGCTTTTTATGGCATTTCCCCCCTTCTTTTTAGGAATACTGCTAACCTTTTTCTTTGGGCTAATTTTAAAGTGGTTCAAGCCCGGAGGATATATTTCCTATAGAACAAATTTTACTGGTTTCATATCCTATATGATTTTACCGGCCATTGCCATTGCGATCCCCCGTAGTGCTATGGTAGCCCAATTACTTAAAAATTCCATAGGATCTGAACTGAAGCTTGGTTATGTGAGAACCGCATTTAGTAAGGGTAACACGAGGGGAAAAGTTTTGTATAGCCATGTGCTGAAAAATGCACTGATGCCAGTCATTACATATTTGGCATTTCTAATTGCAGATATAGTAGCCGGTAGTATTATTATGGAACAGGTTTTTTCTATTCCAGGGATAGGCAGACTATTGATTTCATCCATATACAATAGAGATTACCCCGTTATTCAGTCGATAGTAGTCTGCATTGGAATTCTTGTTGTGGTAGTCAATTTTATAGTAGATGTATCATACCGTTTGTTCGATCCCCGGGTTGAAATTTGAATCCTCTTGTTTATGCGCAAGTGCAAGAATGCAAGCGTTCCCGCACTTTTTTCACTTTATTGGAAATTGCGTTATAATGCAAAAACCCTAGATGCGCACTCCGACGTAAGGCGAACTCTTTGTTCTTGTTTGTGGGAAAGAAAGGAGGCAATACACAAGTGAAAAAAAATAGTAGTATCAAAATTGGATTCGTTATAACAGTGATCATGCTGCTATTTGTGGTGACAGGGTATTTCTATACACCTTTTGATCCGGAGACCATGGATGGTCTGCATAAATTTGCATCGCCATCTTTAAAACACTTTATGGGCACAGATAATTTTGGAAGAGATATATTTAGCAGGGTATCAAAAGGAAGCAGCAATACATTTTTTATTGCATTTGCTTCCGTGTCTATTGGAGGAATTACAGGTCTGATGATTGGTGCTTTTACAGGGTATCTTGGGGGCTGGGCAGATGAAATATTTATGAGAATCAGTGATGTGATCACAGCTTTTCCTAATGTTCTGTTGGCAATGATATTTATTGCCTTCTTAGGACCCGGGAAGTATAATGTTATTCTTTCATTGGGAATTGCTCTTATTCCAAGTTATGCGCGGGTCGTTCGAGGTGAGTTCCTTTATTATAAAAGTCAGGATTTTATCAAAAGTGCCAAGTTATCGGGAGCCAGGAGTATTCGGATTATGTTTATTCATATTTTGCCTAATACAGTTCCTGTTTTGATTTCCTCCCTTATGATAGGATTTAATAATGCCATATTAGCGGAAACCGGAATGAGCTATCTGGGAATTGGAGTACAGCCGCCAGAGCCTAGTTTGGGCAGTATGTTGTCTGATGCACAGACCTATTTGTTCAAAGCACCATGGTATGCAATATTCCCAGGAATTATAATTATATTATTAGTAGTTGGTCTAAACTTACTTAGTGATGGCCTAAAAGAAGGGTATAGTGTGAAATAAAATTCCACAATCTTAAAATGCCTGCATAAAGCAGGAAAATGTCTACTGCGTAGACAGGGGAAGTTGGTGATAAATAGTTATGTTGGATATACAAAGTTTAACCATAGGCTTTCAGGTAGATATATCGAATAAGAGAATAGAAAAAATGAAAAAACGTATAGCAAATAAAAAATCTGAAGGCAATGGTTTTGTGAAAGTAGTTGATGATTTCCAGTTACAGATACAGCAGGGCGAAATTGTAGGTATTGTTGGGGAATCCGGATCAGGTAAAACGATGACTGCTCTAGCGATCATGGGATTACTGTCCGAGGAAGCCAAAATTTTATCCGGAAAAATCATGTTTTTGAATAAAGATATTCTTACCTGCTCTAATAAAGTATTAAGAGAATTTCAGGGAAATCATATGTCAATGATTTTTCAGGAGCCAATGACCTCGTTAAATCCTGTTTATAAAATAGGCAGACAAGTAGAGGAACCAATGAAAATACATGGCAATTTTACAAAAGGAGAGCGGAAGCAAAAAGCATTAGACATATTAAGGGAAGTAGAAATTCAGGATCCGGAAAAAGTGTATTATATGTATCCTCATGAGTTATCCGGCGGAATGCGTCAAAGGGTTATGATTGGAATGGCCCTTATTTGCGAGCCAAAGCTTCTAATTGCCGATGAGCCAACAACAGCTCTGGATGTGACGATACAGGCTCAGATTATCAAATTATTGCAAAAGATAAATAAGAATCACAAGACATCTATTTTATTTATATCCCATAACTTAGGTGTTGTAAAACAACTATGCAACAGAGTTCTTGTTATGCATGAAGGCATTATCGTGGAACAAGGCCTGGTAGAAGATGTTTTCAATAATTCACAGGAAAAGTATACAAAAACACTAATTGCCTCGATCCCCACAAGGAAATCAAAACTTAAGCAAAAATGAAAATATCCTTTGGCTATGCCCCCTTACAATCTTCAAGGTGTAATCATAAAATGATCCCAATAAATAAAAAACAAGAGCAACCAGCATAGTATTTGCGGTTGCTCTCATAGTATAATTGAGTGGAAACGTATTTTAGATTTTTAGTCTGAAGAAGTTAGTTTATATATCAGCAAAGCTTGATGCATGTTGTCGACTAAGTATGATGTCGGCAGGGTTGGGTCAACTTGTATGCCGGTATTTCCAACTAGAATCTGTTCCAGCAGTACTGTGGGGCCTACTTCTTTATTGTTTATATAAATTACCGCCGCAAGGTGCGGCGCTGACTTGTTTGTCAACGCACTGAATCCTAATGGATAATAATGTAAACCTTCCCCATTGTCCTGTCCATCGCTGTTATTTCACTGTCGGTCGCTGTGCGTGAGTTATATAAGCAGAGCGGTTTGATTCGCAGGTAAATTGTTTTTGCATGGCTGTGTCGCTGTCCATGTAGCCTGCGATATACGCTTCTTCGTTGGTGATGCTGTGGCTGCTGTCTACTCGTTCCCAGAGGTCTTTTCTTGCGTCATAGTGCGCTATTTTGGTATCCGGAGGGGGCGCTGTTACCTCTTCGGAATGTGAGTATGACCATTTGTGTTTCATATCTACCTCATAAAAAGATATTTGATATTCTTCTGATGCGGAGCATATATCTTGCAATTTGACTCCGTGGATGTGCGGAATGAAACTGTATCCGGTCTCTTCAATAATTTTTAACATATGCGAAACGCTAGATTCTTTTTTATTATAAGCCGGAATATATTCTTCGGTTGTATTGAAGGTTACGTCCATAATCTTTTTATCTACCGTTTTCATATTATCAACTTTATTCCGATCCTCTTTGAGTAAATCCGGCAGTTTGTAAGAATATTCCTCCCAGCAACAACGCAGTTTCGGTGTAGATACAGACCGTCCGTTTAAAGTAGTATATGACATGTTCCATCCGGAAATTACTTTTTCAAATTTTTGTTGAATAGCATCCTTCGCTTCAATTAAGCTGTTTGTAAGTTTCATTGCACGCTCCATCTTGTGGTTATAATGGATACTTTTGCGGCGGCTTATTAAAAAGGTTATTCCGAACACTGTGCAGCAGGCGCAGAAACCGCAAACAGCACTCATAATAAAGAAAGCGACACTAATTTTACTACGGCCGAACATATGGCTGGTAACAAAAAAGAACAGCATATTGCAAAGAAAAACGATACAATTTTGCAGGGATATATCATTCCAACTGCTGAAAGCAAAAATGAACACAAAAACGCTGACAATGATAGCCGGCACAGCACAAAGAGTGGGTAAGTAAAGGTCTTTTCAAAAAAGATATAGAAATACAGCACGATGGGCAAATGGGCAAATAGCAGAGCGAACGCCCCCATGTACTCCAGCTCTAAAAGTTTGTCAATTTTTGAATTATCCCCGTACAGCTCCGCTTCGAGCATGGATAATTCCTTCGAGTTTTCAAAGAAATGCGACGGCGGCGTTATCTGCATATTATAACACCTGTTTTCAATATCACACAGTTCATCAAATCCATAAGTTATATTATTATTCATCTTCGGTACCTCCATTTTCCATTTCGACCGATTTTAAAATTTCGTCTCCCTTTTCAACCGGCACGCTATACCAAATATATTGTCGGTCTTCTTTAGGGAGGTAAATCAACCGGTCTGACATATAGCAGCTCAATACCGGAGAGTCGATTTCGTTTTTTGTGCCATTTGTTATTTCTTCATGATTCACGAGACACATGTAGATTGCGTTATCTGTTACGAAAGCAAGTCTTACCTGGTTATATTTTTCCTCGTAACGAAAATTTGCAAAATGCACGCTCTTCTCAAGAAAACCAAATTTAGCAGTATTCTCCGAATCAAAAAGATAATTGTAAAGCATGCCCTCACCCTCATACACGTAAAAGAGGTAATCTTCGACTGCCTTGAGCGGAATTTCAGATTCTCCCTTAAAACATCCAATTCCAGTCTTCCTTCGGGCGTTATGCGGATAATCACGGTGCCACCACCCTCGTTTTTGGCAAATACAGCTTTCTGGTTGGAATAGCCGATTAGCACCCCCTCCTGAATAAGCCCCAGCAATACCGCAGCTTCCTCAATGCGCAGGTATTCAGTTTCTTGACGCAGCAGCAGCTGATAGATACCCCGTAATCATACTTTCCATCGCTGTATAAATCCGATTTCCAATCGTATTCAAATTTATGCAGGCGCAGGCAGTCGTCGCTTAGATGCACAGTATTGTCTTGGAGGGCAAGCACACAAGACATGACGGCTCTTCCGATTCTGCGAAAACTGAAGAAAAATAACACTTTACTTTTTATTTTAATTTAATATAATTATACTTAGAGGCTTTATTACGTCAAGTACGAATAATAATAGAAGTAAGTAATAAAAATATTAGGGTCGTGAAAAGTGATTTGTAAAAAAGCAGAGTACATTCCTACCCTCTTTTATCCATTATAGTTACACTTTGAAATCGCTGTAAAGCCTATATAAACGGGCTTTCAGCCTGGGATTGACAGTAATTACAAAGTGAAATAATTGGTCGCTAAGAGGGTGCAATGGGGGAGAAGGCTATTTTACCGTAATCCCTTGTATTTACGGGGTTTGAACCGATTTAGGCTATCAAACTTTACACTACCAATAGTTAGGAGGGAGGATATGAATGAAAAGGTTGTTCTGGAGGTTGAAAACTTAAATGTTTTTATGAAGGATGAACATAGCAAAAAGAGAGTACAGATTTTAAAGAATATCTCCTTTTCAGTAAAATCAGGTGAAATTCTAGGACTGGTTGGAGAGAGCGGTACTGGGAAAACAACATTATCTAAGGCAATTTTGGGTTTTGTGAAAGATACTACCGGCAGTATTTTATATAATACCAAAAATCCGCAGATGATTTTTCAAGATCCATTTAGTTCCCTGAATCCAGCTAAAAGGGTTGGATGGATATTGGAGGAGCCGCTTAAAAATCAGAGACTCTTATCTAAAGAAGCCAGAAAAGAAAAGGTTTGTGATATGGCGCAGAAAGTAGGGCTGGAGGAAACGATTCTAAATCGATATCCAAGGCAGTTGAGTGGTGGACAGAGGCAGCGAGTTAGTATAGGTTGCGCCTTGATTGCGGGAGCAGATTTCATTATTGCGGATGAACCGGTATCCGCATTAGATGTGACAGTGCAGAAACAGATTTTGGAACTGATGGAAGACTTGTGTGATACACTATCTCTCTCTTATTTGTTTATTTCTCATGACCTGAATGTAATTTATCAAATTTGTGATAGAGTACTTGTTATGAAGGACGGGCAGATTGTGGAAGAAGGAAATGTTGAAGATATTTTTACATCACCCAGAACGGAATATACGAAGCAGCTATTGGAGGCTTCTTTGGAATATTAATATAATTACAAAATGATTGTATCTTATGATGGCGGCTCTTATAACGGCTGGCAGAGACAGGGAAATATAAAGGCTACCATTCAGGGAACGATAGAAGAAAGACTGCAGCAGGTATTGCAGGAGCCTATAGAAATTCACGGCTCCGGAAGGACAGATGCGGATGGTTTCTGTATTAAGGACATTATCATATATCAATCATAAAGGTGCAAAAAAAACTTCAAAAAATCTTGACTAATCAGAATCATCTGCTATAATTATCATTATAAATAAAAGCAGCGATGATAAGAAGTAGTACATATTTTTTGAAGCAAAGAGAGAAGATGACCGGTGTAAATCTTCATGAGGAATTTATGGAAGCAGTCTTTGAGCTATGATCCGAACACTATATGTTAGTAGGCGTCATCGGAGTCCAACCGTTACGGTGGAATCAATATATTATGTGATTCATCTTATGGGATGTAACATACCGTATTGAGTGAGTGCAGAGGAAACTCTGAATTTAGGTGGTAACACGGATAATTATATTCGCCCTAAGCATTAATTAGCTTAGGGCATTTTTTCGTGAAATGAAACAGCGTATCATAATAATCCGTGAATTCAGGGGTTTCTGCTTGGAAAAGCAGTATAAATGATAATGAAAGGGTAGAATAAGGTTGAAGGAAAATATAAAAAAAGGAACCATGCAGCGAATCCCTTCTTTCAACCATACTTATTTTAGCAGTGTCACAAGTAAGCTTGCGGCATGCATGGGCATTAATATGAGAAAATTTGAGAAATCAGTAAAATTAAATGATGTAAGCTATGATGTGAGAGGTCCGGTGGTAGACGAAGCTGACAGAATGATTGCAAATGGGATTCATATCCTAAAATTAAATATAGGAAATCCAGCACCGTTTGGATTTAAGGCGCCGGAAGAAATCATTTATGATATGATGCATAATTTAGATACTTCTGCGGGATATTCCAATTCAAAAGGTATATTTGCGGCAAGAAAAGCAATTATGCAGTATGCACAGCTAAAGAATTTGCCAAATGTAGGGATAGAAGATATATACACAGGCAATGGAGTGAGTGAACTAATTACAATTTCAATGCAGGGACTTTTAAATGATGGAGACGAAATATTAATACCGGCTCCTGACTACCCATTGTGGACAGCATCTGCAACTTTAGCTGGAGGAACGGTAAGACATTATATTTGCGATGAACAATCAGACTGGTATCCGGACGTTGCAGATATAAAGAGCAAAATCACAGATAAGACAAAGGGAATCGTTGTCATCAATCCGAATAATCCAACGGGTGCACTCTACCCTAAGACAATTTTAGAAGAAATTGTTGAAGTTGCGCGTGAACACGAACTGATTATTTTTGCAGATGAAATCTACGACAGGCTTGTTATGGATGGGGAAGAACATGTGTCTATAGCATCTCTGGCACCAGACTTATTTTGCGTAACCTTAAATGGATTGTCAAAATCCCACAGAATTGCAGGTTTTAGGGTCGGCTGGATGTGTTTAAGTGGAGACAAGCGACATGCAAAAGGTTATATTGAAGGTATCAATATGTTATCTTCGATGAGATTATGCTCGAATGTACCTGCACAGTCAATTGTGCAGACCGCTTTAGGCGGATATCAGAGTGTAAACGAATTATTACTTCCAGGCGGAAGAATATACGAGCAAAGGGACTATATCTATAAAGCACTCAATGATATTCCGGGAATCAGCGCAGTTAAGCCGAAAGCTGCTTTTTATATTTTCCCCAGAATTGATACCCTGAAATATAATATCTATAATGATGAGAAATTCGTATTGGATTTTCTACAAGATAAGAAAATATTATTAACTCATGGAAAGGGATTCCATTGGAAACAGCCGGATCATTTCCGCATTGTATATTTACCCAGAGTCGATGATTTAAAAGCAGCTATGAGAAAAATGGAAGACTTCCTGCGTACGTACAAGCAGAAACCATAGGAAGTACGATGTATGTACTTCTAATGGCTTATTGCTTGTGGGAATACAATGATATTGTTTTTTCATTGCTATTTATCTGGGCTGTTACTGTGACATAAAGTCATTTGTAAAAAGCAAAAAAATGGCTAAAAAGTCCATATTTGTGATATAATGAGAAAAACAGCAAAAAAAAAACAATAACAATTAAGAGTATTAAGGATGAAAGATAGAATGGAGAAATCAGCAGTCATATTGGAAGGAGGTGCCGTCCGCGGAGTTTTTTCGTCGGGCGCACTTGATTATTTAATGGAGAGGGATTTTTATTTTCCGTATGTAGTCGGAGTTTCGGCGGGCTCTTGCAATGCACTCGATTATGTTTCTAAGCAAATTGGCAGAACCAGAGATTGTATGATACCCGGTGAAAAGAGCAGCAGCTATATTGATATAAAGCAAATGGTAAAACAAAGAAGTTTGTTTAATATGGACTTGATTTTTGATAAGTATCCAAATGAAGTATTTCCGTTTGATTTTGATACGTATTTTAACTCCAGTATGGAATGTGAGCTGGTGGTAACCAACTGTATTACAGGAAAAGCAGAATATTTATCAGAGTCGGAAGATGCAGTAAGACTTATGAAGCTTTGCAGGGCATCAAGTAGCATGCCGGTAGTTTCGCCTATGGTGGAAGTAGATGGCGTGCCATATTTAGATGGAGGAATTACGGATTCGATACCTATTATTCATGCATTGAAAAAGGGGTACCATAAGAATGTACTAATCTTGACCAGAGCAAAAGGATATCGGAAAAAAGTATCAAACAGGTCGGCAAGATTGTATCTGATTATATATAGAAAATATCCGGAATTGGCGAAAGCAATCTGGATGCGGCCATATGTTTATAATAAGACCTTGTCTTATATTGAAAAGTGGGAAGAAGAGGGAAAGATATTTGTGTTAAGACCGGGGGATAAAGTTATTTCAAGAACAGAACAAAATCCTGAGATTTTGACAGAACTTTATGAATATGGGTATAAAGAAATGAAAAAGAATTATCAAAAAATGTTAGAATATATGAAGAAATAGTGGGCTAAAATATCTATTAGATCAAAATGATTATTTTCTATTGACAGCATTCATTTTTTTGAGGCACAGGATTGAGACCGGGTGTTTGCCATGCAAGAGGAAATAGCCTGAACGGTAACCGTAACAGTTTGTCTAATAAAAAATATATTTGTTATAATTGTATAAATATGTTATCATAGAAACGAAAATCTATTATCAGCTATTTGGATGCCTTTACATGTAATGACAGATGTCTGAATAGTTATAAGTTGTTTTGATTATAGGAGGAAATAAATCATGGATGACCCTGAGGGGACAAGTATGTTGTTACAGTTATTATTGCTAGCGTGTTTAACGGGGGTGAACGCATTTTTTTCTGCTACCGAGATGGCAATCGTTTCCGTTAATAAAAACAAGATTCATATGTTAGCAGAAGAGAACAACAAAAAGGCAAAGCTAGTAGAGAGCCTCACGAAAGAATCTACTAAATTTTTATCAACCATTCAAGTTGCAATTACCGTATCTAATTTCTTTGCCAGTGGTGCAGCAGCAACTGGTATTTCACAGGAATTTGGCGCTCTTTTAACTTCATTGCATGTACCATATGGATCAACAATTGCGTTTGCAGTAGTAACGATAATATTATCCTACTTCACATTGGTGCTTGGTGAGTTAGTTCCAAAGAGAGTTGCACTTCAGAATGCTGAAAAAATAAGTATAGCAACAGTCGGTGTAGTGAATGTGATTTCAAAAATTTTATCACCATTTATAAAGCTTTTATCTTTTTCTACCACGCTGGTATTACGGATACTAGGAAAACATAATGAACATCTGGAAGAAAGGGTTTCAGAAGAAGAGATTCGCTCGATGATTGAAACAGGTCAGGAAAATGGAGTTTTCCAACAGTACGAAAAAGAGATGATAGAATCTATTTTTGAATTTGATGATAAGCTTGCAGATGAGATAATGACCTCCCGAACTGATGTATATGCAATAGATGTAAGCCTGCCTTTGTCAACTTATATTGATGAAATGATTCAGACAAGACACTCAAGAATACCTGTTTATGAGGAAACAATTGATAACATTGTTGGCGTCTTATATATTAAAGATTTTTTATTAGAGGCAAGAAAAGTTGGATTTGACAATGTGGATGTGCACTCATTAATGCACAAACCTTATTTTATACCGGAAAGCAAAGCGATTGATGAGTTATTTCAGGAATTGCAGGGGTCAAAACAGTATATTGCAATCCTTATTGATGAATACGGGGGGTTTTCAGGTATTGTAACCATGGAAGATATAGTTGAAGAAGTTATGGGGGCTATTGATGATCAGGGGGATGAAGAAGAGCCTAAGATTGAAAAAATCGATGATGGTACCTATATATTATACGGTTTGGTTCCAATCAACGAATTGAATAATAAACTAGGTTTGGATATATCTTCCGAGCAGCATGATACCATATCAGGCTATTTATTAGACATTTTAGGAAGAATACCAGATGAAGATGAGAAGAATGAGATTCAATTGGAGAATTTGTCTTTTAAAATAGAAGAGATAAGAGAAAAACGTATTGAAAAGATTTGTTTACATATTGCTAAGAAAGAGCAAGAAGTAAGTGAAGAAGATCTCTAACTCTTAAAAACAAGGATGTTCCTTGCGACATCCTTGTTCTAACCTCCAAAGTCCCACCGCTTCTAAGCAAAGCGAAAGTGGTGGGTGGGACTTTTTTAGTGAGGGTTCAAGCTCTCCCCCAAAAAGCAGCGGAGCTGATTATTTTGAGGAGTGGATTAGTTGATATTTCCGTATTATAATAGAAAAGGAAGATATAAAGGAAGGGACGAGAATTATGGCGAATATTAATAGGGGCAATACGATTGCTTTGATTGTGGATTATCAGGAAAAACTCATGCCGGTGATATATGAGAAGGAAAAGTTACTTGATAATTCGGTAAAGCTTATCAATGGCTTACGTATTCTTGGGATTCCGATGATAATGACCCAGCAGTACACAAAGGGGATTGGAATGACAGTGTCTCAGATAGTGGAGGCCTGTGGAACTATAGAGTATGTTGATAAGAAGTCATTTAGCTGTTATGAAAACAAGGAAGTTATGGATAAGGTCATCAATATGCAGGAGATAGAGAATATAATTCTTTGCGGGATTGAAGCACATATTTGTGTGTTACAAACGGCAATTGATTTGCAGAAAGCTGGTTTTACTTCCCTTTTAGTGGAGGATTGTATTTCATCAAGGAAGCTAAATGATAAGTTAATTGCTATTAGGAGAATGGAAAGAGAAGGCGCAGTCATTACTACATATGAGTCTATTCTATTTGAATTCATGAAGAGTGCCGAAGTGGCTGAGTTTAAGCAGATATCCAGATTGATTAAGTAGACAAGATACTGAGGAGGTAAACGTGGAGAAAGAAGCATGTTTTCGTAATAAGATGAAACAGAATATCATGTTGATTGGATTTATGGGGACTGGGAAGAGTACAATAGCAAAAGAGCTTTCCAAGACTCTTGGTATGGATCATGTAGAGATGGATCAAATGATTACCAAGAGAGAAAATATGGAAATTTCTAATATATTCGATAAATTTGGCCAAGAATATTTTAGAGACTTAGAAAGCAATTTGCTTACAGAGATACAAATGAAAACAGGACAGATCGTCTCTTGCGGCGGTGGTGTTGCGCTTCGGCCAAAGAACATTGAGAGGATGAAGAGCAAGGCAATTGTAGTGCTGTTAACTGCGAGTCCAGAGGTTATTTTCGAAAGAGTGCAAAATGAAACCAGCCGACCGATTCTCAATGATCACATGAATGTGGAATATATTAGAGAATTGAATGAGAAAAGAAAAGGATCTTATCTGGCCGCTGCAGATATTATGATTGAAACTGATGGGAAGAGTATAATCGAGATAAGTAAGGAAATTATTGAGAAGGTGTCGATAAAGAAACAGGACACAGGAAGAGGTATTGCAGATGTTTGACCGATTTTATCCTGATGAGTATGTGGATTCTACTTATGTTATAGATTTTGAAAAATTATTTAGTGAGGGGTATAGAGGTGTATTGTTTGACATTGACAATACCTTGGTTCCTCATGGTGCAAAGGCGGATAAAAAGGTATTGGAGCTATTTGCACGTCTGAAGAAACTGGGAATGGCGAGTTGTCTTATCTCTAATAATAAACTGGAAAGAGTAAGAAGCTTTCATGATGATGTACAGGTAACGTATATTGAAAAGGCCAATAAGCCCTCTTCAAAGAATTATATCCGGGCTATGGAGCTTATTGGTACTAATGTGGATAATACCATTTTTGTAGGGGATCAGTTGTTTACAGATATATATGGGGCGAAACGGACCGGACTAAGAAATATTCTGGTAAAGCCCATAAATGCAAAGGAAGAAATTCAAATTGTGATAAAAAGGTATTTTGAAAAGATAGTATTATACTTTTATAAAAAGAATAGGGGATAAGAATGGAAAGAATGAACGATATTTTTGATAAGAAAGACTTAGATGCAATACTAGTATCAAATGGTTTTAATATGACATATCTAAGTGGATTTAGTGGAGCAACCGGTTATCTTTTTATTTCTAAAGCAAGAAAATTAATTTTCACAGATTCCAGATATACAACACAGGCCAGACTGGAGAGCAAAGAGTATGAAGTAGTGGAAATGGATGCGAAGCAAGGATATCCGGAATTGATTCAAAAGTATATGGTTATGGACAAGGTTGAAAAAATCGGATTTGAAGACCAGAATTTTATTTATGCAGATTTCATGAAAATGAAAGAAGCTTGTCAGGCTAGAGCATGGGTAGCCTTAGGCGGCGAATTAAGTAATCTTCGTATCATTAAAAGGCCAGATGAACTTGAAAAACTTGCAAAGGCAGAATCAATAGGAGATGAGGCATTTTCTTATATCCTGACGATATTAAAACCCGGTATGACTGAACTTGAAGTTGCAGTAGAATTAGAAGGTTTTATGAAGACTCATGGTGCTTCTAATCTGAGCTTCGAGACGATTGTAGCTTCTGGTGTCAATTCTTCTATGCCGCATGCTCGTCCATCGAATAAAGTAATCGGGGAAGGTGACTTTGTGACAATGGATTATGGTTGTGTCTATGAAGGTTATTGTTCGGATATGACAAGAACCGTTGTTGTTGGTAAAGCGAGTGAAAAGCATAAAGAAATATACAATACCGTGCTAAAAGCACAGCTGGCAGCTCTGGGTGGTCTTAGAGCAGGTAAAACCGGTAAAGAAATTGATGCGATTGCAAGAGATTTGATTGCAGACGCAGGATATGGCGCTTATTTTGGCCATGGACTTGGACACAGTGTTGGCTTAGAGATACATGAAGAACCAAGGCTGTCCCCCGGGAATCCAAATCCATTACAGGCAAATTGTATCGAAACGGTAGAACCTGGTATTTATATTCCGGGTTTTGGTGGTGTCCGTATTGAGGACATGGTAATCGTAACAGAGGATGGGTGTATGAATCTGACTCATTCTACAAAGGAATTAATAGAGTTGTTATAGAAATAGTAGTTGAAAAAAAGGCTATATTAGTATAGAATATGAAAAGAGTAGAAGTAGCGTGGAAATAAATTTTCGCTATCCTGATATAAGTGCCTGCTGAGCAGGCAAATAGGAGTTAGTATGAAAATTAATTTTCACATAAACTGATTATAGTGCCAACAAAAGGCGGCGCATGGGAGCTGACAAATTATCCCATATGCATTTTAAGGAGGAAACAAAATGATATCTGCAGGAGATTTTAAAAATGGTATTACATTAGAAATCGATAACAACATTTTTCAGATTATTGATTTTCAACATGTAAAACCAGGCAAAGGCGCAGCATTTGTTAGAACAAAAATGAGGAATATAATTAATGGTGGCATAATTGAAAAAACTTTTAGACCAACAGAGAAATTTCCATTAGCTCGTATTGACAGAGTGGACATGCAATACTTATATTCCGATGGAGATTTATTTCATTTTATGGATATATTAACATACGATCAGATTGCATTAAATCAAGAAGCAATTGGTGATAGTTTGAAATTTGTAAAAGAAAATGAAATGGTTAAGATTTGTTCTGTAAATGGTAAGGTATTTACAATAGAGCCTCCATTATTTGTTGAATTAATAATTAAGGAAACAGAACCAGGTTTTAAAGGTGATACAGCACAAGGTGCTACTAAGCCGGCAATTCTGGAAACAGGAGCAACAGTATATGTACCGCTTTTTATAAATGAAGGAGATATTATTAAAATTGATACAAGAACTGGAGACTATATGTCACGTGTATAGCCGCACATTCGACTTTGGATTGGAACCATGAGAAGTACGCTATGCGAATTTCTCATGGTTTGTGTTATTCAACTTTCAGACGGCACGCTCTAGTATGTCCACTAAGGCATTGCAGGCGATTACGAAAGATTCTTTCTGTGAAAACTTTTCTTGCTTCTTCTTGGTACTCTGCTCCAGCTGTTCCAAACCTGCAAAATTGCTCAGATGTGGCTCTATTGACAGAAATCCTTTATAGCCTTTTTGGTAGAGGAGACTTAGAATGTCGCATATTTGCCCCTCACCATAACCTGCCGGCACAATGTTCTTATCTTTATCTGCATCTTTAATATGTAGATAAGTAATATAAGGATGAAGCATTTCATAAGCTTCCATTGTATTTTGTCCGCATTCAATAAAATTGGCAAAATCGAAAGTGCAGCAAAACGTCTCGCAGCCAAGTTCCTGAAATAAATCCAAACAACGGCTCCCGATATCCCCATATATTCCTTTTTCGTTTTCGTGAAGCAGAATTTTTTTATGAGTTTTGGCATAAGATATCAGCCTGCTAAGACGGTTCAAAACCTCTGCTCTGTAATTCTGGGGATCGCCACCCTTCGGTATATAAAAACTGAACATTCTTATATACTTACAATCCAGAATATCTGCTATGTTAACCACATGACGAAAAGCATCGAAATGCTCCCTGAAATCATCTAAAACCCCAATTTTGCCTATGGGTGAACCAATGGCCGAAACATCGATTTCTGCCTTATCCAGTTTCTTTTTGATTTCCTTTACTTCATCCAACGTATAGCTGTGTATCCCTTTTCCACCTATATTTCTTATTTCAATGTGGTTGATTCCACAGCGCTTTAATCCTGTTATTTGCTCCTCCAGCTCTGGTGCATACTCGTCTGCAAAAGCAGTAATCCATTTTTTATTTGTCATAATTAATATTTTCTCCTATCTGTACTAGTTACATTCTTTGTTTCATCTGATCATAAATCTGAAACATTGTTTTCATAGTCAGCTCCACTTCTGAAATGCCTAAGGGGGGCTGCCGCCCTTCTTTCAATGTCTGATAAAAGTCAGAAATGCATGCAATATGGCCGCTACCCCAATAGTTTTTCCCACAGGTCACATAGCTTTTATCTAAATGAACGATTTCCTTTTTATTTCCACTTAGCAAACTGAGTTCTGTTCCTTCCAAACGAATAGCTGCCCGATCACATATAATTTCCAGAAAAACAGGCGCATCAGTACAATAACTGGTTGTAATAAAAATGTTTGCGCTTATATCCTTATATCCCAGAAAAATGCTAAGCGTATCTTCCACCTGGATGACATCTCTCAAATGATAATTTGTTCCAATTGCCTCCACCATAGTGGGTCTTCCCAAAAAATATAGTATTAGATCCAGAGTATGGATTCCCTGATTGATGAGAGCTCCGCCGCCTTCTGTTGCCCATTTTCCTCTCCACACACTCTCCGTATAATATCTGTCATCTCGGTTCCATGTGACAAAAGCTCTCGCACCGAGCACTTTTCCAAATCGCTGCTCACTTAGTGCTTCTTTTATATATTCGACCTCCGGATTGTATCTGTTTTGAAAGCATATACCAAGGTTACCCTTCTGTCGATTCAACATGGCAAATTCTTCTTTGGATATAGATATGGGTTTCTCAGCGAATACATGAATGCCCTTTTTCAGACACATTATAGCATGTGGAGTATGCAGATAATGGGGAGTGCATAGATGTACCACCTCCGGTCGTTCTTTTCGGACTAATTCTTCGATATTTTCATAAGCATTTCCACCATATTTTCCAGCAAATTCTTCAGCCCGTTCCTTTACTATATCGGCAAATCCGCAAATCTTGACATCTTTGTTTACGGACAAAGCATAAGCATGTACTGTGGCGATTCTTCCACATCCAATAATCGCTGCTCTCATTAACGGCTTTCCTCTCTTTTTCAATTTTTCAAGTACGTCATGGCGTACTTGCTGCGAGCTTTGTCAAGTCTTATCTTGAATTAAGTTAATCCCGTTCCATAGCTCCCGCTTGTGTCCATATATATTTCCGTTCCTGTTTTGATGCGGGAGCCTGCTCTTTTTTTATTAAGCTCCTCTAAAAACAGTTTCTCATCAAGAGGAAGTGTTACCTTACAATTCAGCCAGGAAGATAGATGCATTGCATTAGACAGGGTGAGACCTAATATTCCCTCCTCACCTTCAGCAATCAATGGCGCATGATGAAGGATCGCATCTGCGAAATTGCTGATAATCCCGTCATGCTGGGTATTCTCTCCTGAGATTGCGATCTCTTCTATATTACAAGGCAATTTTTCAAATCCTTCTGTGGCAGCAAAACAATATTCTCTTTCTGACATTTCGAGCCTATGAAGCATTAATCTTCCATCTTCATATACCAGCTTTCCTTTTTCAAAAGTTATTTCAAAACGATTGGTTCCCGGCATATCTGCAGTTGTGGTAATAAAGACTCCGGTTGCACCTCCCGGATATTCCAAATATGCAGTCACATCATCCTCCACTTCAATATTATGCCACTTTCCTTCGTGGCAAAATGCCTGCACGCTCTTAGGCATACCGCATATCCATTGTATAAGATCCAGGTTGTGAGGGCATTGATTGAGCAGCACGCCTCCTCCTTCTCCCTCCCAGGTAGCACGCCAGTTTCCGGAGTCATAGTATATCTGAGATCTGTACCAGTCCGTAATCAGCCAGTTTACCCTTTTAATCTTCCCAAGTATACCGCTATGAACCATCTCATACATCTTTCGGTATGCAGGATCTGTCCTTTGATTAAACATCAGCGCAAATACATTACCGCTCTTTTGGGCTTCCTTATTCATCTGTCGAACAATCTTTGTATATACGCCTGCCGGTTTTTCGCAGAGCACATGCAGACCCTGAGAAAAAGCTTCCATGGCAAGAATGGGATGCTCATAATGTGGCGTAGCTATGAGAACAGCATCACAAAATCCGCTACTAATCAGATCACTTCCTTCAGCAAACAGTCTTATCTGTCCCTTTGCACATTCATCGATCCATTGTCTACGTTCTTCTTTACGGTCTGCCGCTGCGGTGATTTCTACATTTCCAATATTCCCATTTAATATGCTGGTAAGATGTCGGGTTCCAATATTTCCAACCCCGACAATTCCGATTTTAACTTTCATATTCTCCTCCTCTTTAAAAGTCAGGTAGTGTAAAGTTTATTAGCCTAAAACGGCTCAAACCCAGTAAATACAAGGGATTACATTAAAATAGCTTTTACCCCCCATTGCACCCTCTTGGCGACCAATTAGTTCACTTTGTAATAGCGCCCGTTTATATAGGTTTTACAGTGATTTGAAAGTAAAAATAGAATGGCTTAAAGAGGGTAGGAATGTACTTTGTTTTTTCATAAATACTTTACACTAGCAGGAATCAACGGTATCCGAGAGCTGCTAGGTTGCTATAGCTGGTTTTTAGACAGTCAAAGGGACTTCCCTGACAGGTATCCTGCTCAACCAAAAGGTATTTGGTGCATTGTAATTCTTTTAACGTTTCAAGTATTTTCTTAAAGTTCATATTTCCTTCCATAACGGGTGCCATAAGTACTTCCCCTTTTTTTACAGCCATATCTTTTAGATGCACACATGGAATTCGATCCCTCAAATAACGGATCCATTCCACCACATCAGCACCTGCTGCCTGTACCCAATAGGTATCTAGAGTAATACCCATCTCTTCTTTTGAAAATCCCTCCACAAGAATTTCAAGTATACTTTTATCTTCCATCCTCTCAAATTCGAAATGGTGGTTATGATACATAAACATTTTTCCGGCTTCCGCAATTTGAACAGCAGGTTTTTTAAAATCTTCAATAAATCTATGTATCCAGAATTTCGAACGGTATTTGGGAGGCATGGCACCTAGGCCGATATACTGACATCCAAGTATATCATGCTCCCGGATTAGATTTTCTGTATCGTACAGAATACGGTTGATATCACTGTGGGTTAAAACAATCTGTAATTCATACTCTTGGCAGATATCCCGCAAAATATAAGGCTCTATTTTGTCGATCGCAGATACCTGTACTGTTTTATACCCCATATTTGCAATCTTTTTCAAAGAATACCGAATATCCGATTCGCTCTGTAAATAATCTCTTATTGTATATAATTGCGTTCCAAGGATCATTTCTTCGACCTCCTATATATGTAATTTCGTCACATAGTCCTTCATTGTCAAGGAGTAGGGACGGTTCATAAAAGAATTATAACATTTTAGATAGATTACACCATTGCTTATATGTAGAATCATATTGCAAATATCACTAATTTTTGCTATACTCGAATTATGAAGAAGAAAAAAAATAAACATATTTATTCCGAGCGGATGCACATTGATTATAGTTACTCTACAGAGACTACGCAAGACTATTTGCTGCATTGTCATGATCGCTATGAGGTATACTTTTATTTAGGCGGACCTGTCAGCTATCTTGTGGAAGGCAAACGGTATGACTTAATGCCAAACACTATCCTTTTGCTCTCACCACAGGTTTTTCATGGTGTAAAAATTCATGAGACGAGTCCTTATACCCGATACACGATGCATTTTTATCCTTCCGTACTTCCTTTAGAGGATCGCAAGCTTTTATTAAGCCCCTTCCTTTTAGGAAAGGGTTCTCCAGATATATGCTATGAAAATGTACTAGAATTTCATATGGAGGAATATTTTGAGGATATTTTAGAGTGCAGATATATGGAAAAAAATCTCCAGGAAATTGCCGCAAAATTGCGGGTTGCAAATCTCCTTACACAGATTGTTGTAATGAGTCGAAAGAAAAAGAATGTTTCTATTCCTTATCAGAATGAGAAAGTTAAAGATATTGTCGAATATCTGAACGCACACTTATGTGAGAAGATTACGCTGGATCAGTTGTCAGAACATTTTTTTCTGTCTAAGAGTTCATTAAATCATTTATTTAAAAAATCTACAGGCACCACTCTGATGGATTATGTAATACATAAACGACTTGCCCTTTCCAGACAATTAATATCACTTGGAATATTAGCTGGTGAAGCGGCACTTCAGGCGGGATTTTCAGAATACAGTTCCTTCTATAAGGCTTATCGAAAAGTGTATGGGACATCACCTACAGAACATGAAAAACATAAATAAAAGATGATATTCAAAGTAGACAATATTACATAGGGAGAATGCTGCCCAGTGTATCCTGACACGTTTAAGCGCATAAGCTGGTTCCCTCAAATCTAAATTTGCCTCAAGGAGAGACAAATTTGTGGTACCGCCTACAAATTCATATATGATCAACTGCAGTAATCAGAGATTCCAAGGAACATTCTGCAGCCTGAAAAGGTCTGTAGAATGTTCCCTGGAATCTCGTCCCTTAGAATACAAAGCAAAATGGTCACAGCGAAAATAATTCAATCAGTACTTCGCTTGACAAAAGCAAGAAAAAGTATAATAATAAAAAAAGCATGACAATACAGCTATAATTGTTATTTAGGGAGGAAAAGGCAGATGCTAGATATTGCAGTAGAGAAGACAGCGGCTCCAAAGGAAATTCCGGGCGAGGACAATCCATTAATATTTGGAACCATATTTACAGACCATATGTTTGAGATGGATTATAGTGTGGAGCAGGGGTGGTATAACCCGAGAATCGTACCTTATCATTCAATTTCGTTAGAACCTTCTACTATGGTATTTCATTATGGACAGGAAATGTTTGAAGGATTAAAGGCATATAAGACTCCGGACGGAAAGACATTGCTTTTCCGACCGGATAGAAACATAGAGAGAGCAAACAATACAAATAAAAGAATTTGTATTCCTGCAATTCCAGCAGAGGATTTTTTGCAGGCGATAAAAGCAATTGTGAAAGCTGACGAAGCCTGGATTCCAACCAGAGAAGGAACATCTCTTTATATAAGACCATTTATCATTGCAACGGATCCATTTTTGGGAGTAAGACCATCCCATACTTACAAGTTCATGATTATCTTGTCACCGGTTGGAGCTTATTATCCGGAGGGGTTAGACCCGGTAAAAATCTGGATTGAGGATGAATATGTAAGAGCAGTTAAAGGTGGCATTGGAGAAGCCAAAACTGGAGCTAATTATGTGGCATCGATGAAGGCTCAGGAAAAAGCTCACGAAGAGGGATACTCACAAGTTCTTTGGTTAGATGGAGTTGAGAGAAGATTTATTGAAGAGGTGGGAGCCATGAATATTTTCTTTAAGATAAATGGCGTTGTGGTAACACCTCAGCTGACAGGCAGCATCCTTCCGGGAGTTACCAGGGATTCGGTTATATTCTTATGTAAGAAATGGGGATATGAAGTTGTAGAAAAAAGAATTTCAGTGGAAGAATTAGAAGAAGCTGCAAAAGACGGAAGTCTGGAAGAAGTTTGGGGAACCGGAACAGCAGCGGTTATTTCGCCAGTTGGAGAACTTAGAATAAAAGATGATGTAATGGTTATTGCAGGTGGTGGAATTGGCGAATTGAGCCAAAAATTATATGACACTGTTACAGGTATCCAGGTAGGGGCAGTAGAAGATGAACTGGGATGGACGGTTACAGTGTAAAAATTTTGTACAAAAGCAAAAAGACATCGAAAAATGCGAAACGATACGGTCTGGTTTTCGTAGTTTTGAGAATGATTTGAAACGTTCCTAAAAAGAGTTTTTTCTAGTATTGGGATTATATTGATACACATACTTTATAGTCTAAACAAGGATGTGAAAGGCGAGTGACTACAAAATCCAAGAAGGATTGCGGGAACCTCGCCTTTTGTGAATGCCACTATTTTATTGATGCGTTTGTCATATAAAAAGAACGAAGGAATCTTGTAACCGAATACTAATTATGTTATTATTTAAGGAAATATGGAATAAAACACGATGAAACAAAACTGAATAATCGGCCAGAGCAGACAGATAGGAGTTTTTATGCATAGGGACAATACAAAAGTGATTCATATAGGAAACAGAGTAATAGGTGGTGGAAACCAGATATTAATTCAATCTATGACAAACACAAGAACAGAAGATGTGAAAACCACTGTAGCGCAGATTCAGGCGCTTGCGTTTGCAGGATGTGATATCGTCCGTTTTGCCGTACCAAATATGGAAGCTGCTGAGGCAGTTAAAGAAATAAAAAAGCAAATATCCATCCCTCTGGTGGCAGACATTCATTTTGATTACCGTCTTGCGATAAAGGCTATTGAAAATGGGGTGGACAAAATACGTATCAATCCTGGCAATATTGGCAGCCTTGATAAAGTTCAAAAAGTGGTAGAAAAAGCAAAAGAATATCAGGTCCCTATTAGAATTGGTGTAAACGGCGGTTCTCTTGAAAAATTTCTAGTTGAAAAATATAACGGTGTTACCGCAGAAGGAATTGTGGAAAGCGCTTTGGATAAGGTAAAAGTCATAGAAGATATGGGATATGATAATCTGGTTGTCAGCATTAAGTCGTCAGATGTACTTATGTGTGTTAATGCTCATGAGATGATTGCCAGAGAGACAAACTATCCCCTTCATGTGGGAATTACCGAATCTGGAACACTTCTTTCCGGAAATATAAAGTCATCTGTTGGACTGGGAATTATTCTTTACCAGGGAATTGGAGATACCATTCGCATATCCTTGACTGGAGACCCAGTCGAAGAAATCAAATCCGCCAAGCTCATCTTAAGAAGTCTGGGGCTTAGAAAAGGGGGCATAGAAGTGATATCATGCCCAACTTGTGGACGTACGGAGATAGACTTAATTGAACTAGCCAATAAGACAGAGAAAATGGTTGCAGATATACCGCTTGATATAAAAGTTGCGGTTATGGGATGCATCGTAAATGGACCTGGTGAAGCAAAAGAAGCCGATATAGGAATAGCTGGCGGCATAGGTGAAGGTATTATAATAAAAAAAGGGAAAGTCATAAATAAAGTACCGGAATCCGAATTATTAGATACATTAAGATATGAATTGTTGAATTGGAATACACGGTAGAGAAAAATCGGTTTACGATTTTCCCCTACCGTCTGAATAGCTGTAACGACAGATAGATAGGAGTGCAAAATGGAGAAACATTTTTTTGAGGTGTTTCCTACTTTAAATGTAAGTGGAGACTTACGAAAACTTTTGGAACAAACCCAAATTGCGAAAATTTCCTTAACAAAAGCCAAGGATTTTTTGAGAATTTATATTCAGAGCGACAAATTAATAGAAAAAAAATACATTTTCTGGTTAGAAAACACGATTCTAGAGCAGTTTTTTTCAGGAATGAAAATTACGGTTAAAATTTATGAACGTTTCTTCTTATCTGAGCAATATACACCGGAGAATCTTATGCCAATTTATTGGGAAAGTATTTTAATGGAGCTAAAGGAGTACAGTGTCTTAGAATATAATCTATTCCGTCAGGCAGCCTTTACATTTGAAAGTGACAAGAGCCTTATTTTAAAAATGGAAGACTCCGTAATCGCAACTAGCAAATCGGAAGAATTAATCCGAATTTTAGAAAAAATATTTAACGAGAGATGCGGATTTTCTATTACCGTAACTCCTGAGTACATAGAGGCCAAAGAAAGCAAGGCCCGAAAGAATAGTGCGATCAGAGTGAAACAGGAAGTCGCCCATATTTTGAGCAATACAGCAGTGGGGACAAGAGCTGAAGAAAATGTATTTGAAGAGGGAACAGGGCAGTGGATGATGAATCAGGAAAATGGCCAGGGAGATGCATTTGCTTTCGCTTCGAAGAAATCCGTAAATCAGCAAAAAAATACACAGAATCAACCAGCAAAAGCGCAGAATAAATCCACCTCGTTCAAAAAGAATACTTACCCCAAAGGTGGATATAGCCGGGGTGGCGGTGGTAACTATGGTGGTGGTTATAAAAAATCGGATAACCCGGATGTGATCTACGGAAGGAACTTTGAGGATGAAGAAGTAACCCAGATGAAAGAAATCTTAGGCGAAATGGGCGAGGTTGTTATCCGGGGGAAGA
>Ga0153997_1000069_pt1 | contig 31137 bp, 30 predicted proteins | sample TSNC081MetaG_FD_104750 | JGI IMG/M metagenome (GOLD analysis project Ga0153997, IMG submission 104750) | Attine ant fungus gardens microbial communities from North Carolina, USA - TSNC081 MetaG | ecosystem: Host-associated > Fungi > Mycelium > Unclassified | place: USA: North Carolina, Lumber...
CAAAAGCCATTGAAAGACCACTTTTTTATTCCGTAGTGGTCTTTTTAGTGTTTACAATTGATTCGTATTTTTTAATAATCACAGGTAAAGTAGCTTACTTATGAAATAGAGCCATTTGCACTACAGCTTAACGTTAAAGTATGGTTTACAGTGTTAATAACAGCAAATGAAAAGTATTCTTTTGCTGTTACACTTCCAGTTGCCGTATTACCACTTTTTGATGATGAGGTAGATGTCACTTTCCATGCATTGGAATTAATTGAATATGACGTAGTAACATAAGTACAACTGGATGAAGAACCAGTATAAGAAAAAGTGCCTGTTACAGTGAATGACCATAATTTTGTCCCATTTGCTGTTGAATAAGTAATCGTTTTTTTACCAGTTAATGATGAGGCTCTATAAGATATTCCTCCATTTACTACTTCAATCTCTGTCGTAATATAATCACCATTTTCCAGATATATATCATCTATTTTTGTCTCTGTAGCTTCACAAGATGCTAAAACATCTGCTGTAGGATATAAGAACATTATACCTAAAATAATTAAAGTTACTAAATACTTTATTTTTCTAAAATTAATTTTCTCCATAACTCCCTCCATTCGTCTGATTTTTAAATATGTCCGCTTCAATTGTTACTATAGTTGGTTTATTTATTGTACGATCTACAAGCAAATAGACATAAAAAATTATAATCAGTAAAAAAGCAAAGATAATCGATCTTTTTATAACTTTACTTACACTAATTCTTGTATTTATATCTTTGTAGTCGAAATTAATCAAAAATGATTCTTTTAACTCCGTTGGACTTCCATAAATGTTGTAAATATCATCGATATTTGTATTTGGATTATCATATAAATACACATTTATCGTTTCTTTTATGTCATTCATAAATCTTTTTTTATCTTTTAAGGAGCAATTTAGATTTCTCTTAATTTCTCGATAGTATTTTCTAAGTTCTTTTTTATCACCTATAATCAATAATTATCCTCCACCTTTATACTCTATAATTTTTCTAACTGACTGATTAACCGCATAAAATTCTCTAGTAATATTTTGCAAATATTCACGCCCAGCATTCTCTATATGATAATATACTCGCAATTGCCTTTTGCCAACCTTCTTTTTTTTAGAAGAGATATAATGTTTATCCTCTAACCTATACAAAGTGGGATACATAGATCCCTCTTTTATCGTTATATATCCATCGCCCCTAGAGAGTATTTCCTGTGCAAGTTGATAACCATACATATCAGATTCAGCTAATAAAGATAAGATTATTAGTTCTACACATCCTTTTTTAAAATTATCTTTAATATCGATGATTTAACCTCCTCTCCATTGTATAAAGCTTAAGATAAAGATAAAAATATTATATCACCATATGATAGTTTTGTATACAGGTAAATACTAAAATGCATATTTGAAAATTCAATACATAAGTTAGTATAGTATATGTTGACATATGTATACATTTGTGATAGTATTATTTTGCAAAAAGATATCTTTTTAGCTGTAACCCGGTAACGTACTTTACAATCTTACTAAAAAAGAAAGGTCGTGGATTTATGAAAAAGAAATTTATGAAAACTTTATTATGTTCCTTAATGCTATTTGCAACTGTTATTTCACCCACGTATGCAGCTGCTTCTGAAGCGGACACTACAGAGATTAGATATGAAGTTGCAGATCTTACTACTCTATCTGGTGGCTTAACTAGAGCCCCAGAGATTTTAGGAGCCTTATTTAGAATCAATTCGCTTTCCGGCAACCCTAAAGCATTTGCATATACTCAAACCGGAACGGAGGTATATAAAATTTATGCAAGCGTTTCCTGTACGGATGAAAAGAGCAATACATATACTTCAACTCCAGCGGAGCAAACGAATTCTTCAAGTGTGATTTCTGGAACAATAGAGTCGCAAACGAGCAGCTGTACATTTATTGGTACACATAAAGTACAAGAGACAAGCTCTTCTGGCTGGCTAACATGTACTACATCTACTTCATACTAAAATTTTACGGAAGAAATATGATGATATAATGGTGTAGTTATTCTAAAGCCCTGGAAATACTATTTCATTATAGCAAACCCTCCATTGACGATATACTACACGTTGTACATCGGCAATGGAGGGTTTGCTATAATGAATAAAAAGAATATGGAGGTACTAACTGATGTTCATTCATAAATGTTTGAAGAATAGTATAGCAAAAAACACTTTTTATAGTCTAACCATATTAATATTATGTACATACTCACTTCATGGATGTAATAAAATGATTAGGCAACAGATTGAAACAGAGACAGCCAAAATGGTAACCTCGCTGGATATGTCAAGTGGTTATTATCTAGATTTGTATACGAATGATTCTAAAGATAAAGAGCGCAATGGTAAGATAGAATTAGACTCATGGGATGACGAGATGTTTTTTGAGGTGGAGAATCAAGGAAAAGCGCGTAAATTATCTATACAGATGTATGTTGATTATAAGCAAGCTCCAATAATAATTGAAGAAAATAAATACGATATATTTGTTATCGATGCAAGCGAGGAATATAGTAATGTGTTTTCATTTAGATTAGAGGAATCACTCGATACAAATATGAATCATTCTCTACTGACAATTTTGACAGCAGGAAGCGATATATATACAAGTCAAACTGAATTTGAATTAACTGATTCCTATTCAATAGCATTGAACCATATATTATCTTTTGGTAAAGATAACACTTTGGTTAATAGTCTTTATGACTATGAAGAGGCTGAGATTGCAACTGAATATAATTCAACAGGTTTACTCTTAAATACTGATATTACGAAAAGAAGCCGCAAACTCCCTGAAAGAGAGCTTGCAGTTAAAGCTAATGATTCATTCGATTTACAGTATCAAGTAGGTGGCTATGAGGATTGTAGTAATATTGCAATTATTATTACTGTAGGATTTAATCAAGCAAAGATTAATAACCAGGATTATTTACTTTGTGAAACTAAAAATGGTGAGCTTCTTACTGGAATTGCAAATTTGAAGGCACCAGAGAATCCTGGTTTATATGAAATAATGGGATGGGCTATTACCAATCCCTTTAATGATGATAAATCTCATTACCTGCCGCTTGAATCTTCATTTCGCTTTACATTAAAGGTAGAATAACATTGCGTTCACAAACAACCCCAAATAATTTTACATTTATGTGGGGTTGTTTGAAAAATTGTTATCCGTTACAGATTGAAAATGTTAATTTAACTCATCCCTTTTGATTCAATTACCTTTTTATATCAATAAAAACTATCTTTACGATAACGATTAAAATCTCCGTCCCCCAGATCATCAGCATCTACATAAATGAATCCATAACGCTTTTTCATTTCCCCGGTAGAAACACTTACCAAATTCAATGCATCCCCATGGAGTATAAGCAACTAAATCAACTCCATCAGTAATTGCTTCCTGCATTTGTTCAATATGAGCTTTCAAATAGTCAATGCGGTAGGGATCATGAAACAGCTGCAACTGGTTGGTACGAAATACTACACCCTGCACTCCTTCTATAGAAATTAGTGCTTTTTCATCGACCAGCTTATTATCATGCATTGCTCAAATATAAATGGTTGAAAGAATCGATATCTTGAGCAACCTTTTCATTTTATTTTCTTTCAACTTTATACCTACACATCGCAAGGTGAGAATCTGTATCCTATGTCGACCTCACCTGCCTTATGTGGTTATGGTTTGCTAGACAACACCTTTTTTTAGTATAATATTGGCGTAGACTGCCGTTTCGCCAGTCATAATTACAACACTTGATTTTTCTTTCGTCTTATCATAGAATTCCCATTTGTCTATTTCTTCAAAACAATCGGCTCCCCGAGAATCGTACTTTGCAACGATTTCCTTATAAACTGCCCATAGAGGCGGAGTCTTTACCTTGTCACCCTCAACAACTGACATTAGAGTAACCGGTTTTTCAACATAAGTATCAAGTGGGAAGACCTGCAATATTGCATCTAGTATTTCAGGTACTCCAAGACCATCCAGGCGAATTGCCTTTTTCCCATAAGTATGACCCGGAAAGTTTCCGTCCCCGATTGTCAATTCATCGGTATGACCCATTTCACATAATACCTTTAAAAGCTCTGGTGATAAGATAGGTGATATTCCTTTTAACATATAGCCACATCCTTTTTCGTTATTTTCTGAAACTAAAGGTCTGTCAATAAATAAGCCGTACCATTTGTCGGTGTATTTTGCGCTATACTGTGTCAACAAACCATTTCTGTATTATCAATATACATTCTCGTCCAAAGAATGTCAAACAGAATTTTGCTGCCAGATCGTCTGAGAAGATAGAATTTATACAGCCATCTACCACTTTGTTTTGCTCATGCGTTCAAGGTCTGTTCATGAGCAATAATAATTCTTATTCATTATTTTCCAAGATTGCTTCCAAACCCTGTTCCGGTGTACTGATGGGATGCAGATCAAACTTTTCGACCATTACGTTTCACACTTCACTGGAAAAAAAGCAAGGACAATTGGACCGATATAGATATTTTTAATGCCCAGTGATAAATGCTTCAACAAGCGCAAGAGCTACTTGAATTGCACCGTAAGCGTCGTTGCATTGTCCCATATCCAAGATGCGCAGAAAAGGACTTACCTGTCCGATATCAAGATCATTTATCCGGTATTTCCCAGAAGCAAGTGTTAAAATAACGGTATCCTTCGTAACAGCTGAATGAGGCGTATTATTAAAATGATTGAGATAAAAAAACATAGAATCCAAAATCATATGACATCATATAATCACCCTTTTTATCAAATATGTCTTATTGCAAAATCAAAGAAAATTCTCTAAACTATGACTATAATAACATATATTGTGTGGTATTTACACAGCAAAATAATATCAGGGAGGTTTCATATGGGAATCAAAGTAGTATTTATTGGAGCTGGAAGTTTGGGGTTCACCAGAGGTTTATTGAAAGATATTCTGTCTGTAAAAGAATTGCAGGATATTGAAGTAGCATTTACCGATATTAATGAAGAGAATTTGAGGATGGTTACCAAGCTTTGCCAAAGAGATATTGATGAGAACGGGTTATCCATTAAGATTCAGTCTACCATGAATAGAAGGGAAGCATTTGCACATGCAAAGTATGTTATAAATTGTGTTCGGATTGGGATGTTAGAGGCTTTTGCCACAGATGTCGAGATACCGCTTAAGTATGGCGTGGATCAATGTGTCGGAGATACACTATGTATTGGGGGCATCATGTATGGGCAGCGGGGGATTCATGCTGTACTTGATTTTTGTAAAGATATTCGGGAAGTGGCTATGCCAGGTTGCATGATGCTTAATTATTCCAATCCGAACGCAATGTTAACCTGGGCATGTAATAAGTATGGCGATGTTCCTACATTGGGTCTCTGTCATGGTGTCCAACACGGCCATGAGCAGATTGCAAAAGCCTTTGGCGTGAAAAAAGAAGAGTTGAATATTATTTGTGCAGGACTAAATCACCAAACGTGGTACATAAGTACGAAAATAAAAGGAGAAGAAAAAGTAGGGCAGCTTTATGAAGCTATGCTGCAGCTAGAGGATATGCATGAGAATGAAAACGTTCGGTTGGATGTTCTGAAGAATTTTGGGTATTATTCAACAGAGTCAAATGGCCACCTATCGGAATACCTTTCATGGTATAGAACACGTCCGGAGGAAATGGAGAAATGGATTAATTATAGTTCATGGATTCAAGGTGAAACAGCCGGATACTTGCGGGTATGTAATGAGAGCCGCAACTGGTTTGAGACAGATTTTCCCAATTACATGAAAGAACCTGCGAAACAATATATTTATGAAGAACGTTCCAATGAACATGGAAGCTATATTATAGAGGGACTTGAGACAGGAAGAGTATATCGCGGACATTTTAATGTGATGAATGAAGGCTGCATCACTAACCTGCCTGCTGAATGTGTAGTTGAAGTACCGTGCTATGTAGATTATAATGGAATATCCATTCCAAAAGTAGGTGATTTGCCACTCGGATGTGCGGCTATATGCTCTCAAAGTGTATGGGTTCAGAAGCTGTCTGTAGAAGCAGCTGTTCATGGAGATATTCAATTATTATATCAGGCAGGTATGATGGATCCGTTAACTGGTGCGGTATGTACTCCGGGTGAAATTCGTCAGATGATTGATGAGATGCTTATTGCCTGTGAAGCGTTATTGCCCCAGTATGAGCAAGAAATACAGGCTGCTAAGATTCGAATGACGGGAGAACTCCTGCCTTACAGACCTGAGAAAGGTTTTATACAGAGACAAAAGACGGTTGAAGAAATGGCGGAAAACAAAGAACAGGCAAGGGCTTTGGCTGGAGCGGCGGCGAAAGAAAATGTAGAATAACACAATATTTATTCCAACGATCCGTCTCCATGCGGTTTCAAGGGCTTGAAAATAAAATTTCACACCCTTGATTTTCGCAGAAGCAACGAGCCATGTGGAATTAATTCACATTTGGTAAATGCAGTCATTCCTGCTATTCCATTATTCTTTACGATTCTATAATTTGTCCATCTGTTGAAATAGTTACAATCTGCCACGGAATCATCTTGCCACTATTTATAAGTGCTGTCTTAACAGCATTTACCAGACCCCCGCAGCAAGGCACCTCCATGCGGGCTACTGTAATACTCTTAATCTCATTTTGTCCCAGTATTTCTGTTAATTTATCTGCATAGTCTTTTCCATCTAACTTAGGACATCCTATGAGTGTAATACTGTTTTTCATAAACTGATTATGAAAATTAGCATATGAAAAGGCAGTGCAGTCTGCGGCAATTAATAAATTGGCATCCTCAAAATTAGGCGCATGAATAGGAACTAATTTGATTTGAACCGGCCACTGTTTTAGCTGGCTGGATAATTCCTGCTTTTCATTAGAAATCATCGTTGCTGACGTTGTTCTTTTATGCTTAATAGCATGTGATTGCTTCCGGGACAAGCCCCACCTGGTAATGGTTTCCCCATTCTAATCCTGTTTGCATGGACAGCAGCTTCATCGTAATCCGCCGCCTCCCTCTCTTCAAAAGTAATAGCTCCAGTGGGACATACTGGAAGGCAGTCGCCCAAACCATCACAATAATCGTCACGCAATAGCTTTGCCTTTCCCTCCACCATACCGATTGCCTCTTCGTGGCAAGCATTAGCACACAGAGTACAGCCATTGCATTTTTCCTGGTCTATATGAATTATTCTACGTATCATGATTTTCTCCTTTTCTGTGTCTTCAAACTATGACGTGTATGTCAATGCACACAAATCTTATATTCGAGCTTTGGCGCCAAAGATCTGGCATTTTTCTTCGAAAAACGGCTCGAATTCATTGAGGTCTAAATAGATACCCTCTTTTTTGATTTTTTCTTCTCTTCATGTCTGACTTGACCTTGTATGTTTATCATACTATACTGAACCAAAAGAATCTGTTGCATTTGCAACAAAAATAACTTTTATATTTACTTTTTGTAAGCTGCTTTCCAAAGTAAGCAGACAGATAGGAGTTTACATGAATATAGATTTTGATAAATTGAAAGCATGTCCGCTGTTTGCGGATATTAAGGAATCCGATTTAATATCGCTTTTAGACTATCCATTAGCCATCAGGCAACACTTTAATAAAAATGATTTTATTTTCGTTGTCGATGATAAAGTTACCTCCATCGGAATTGTTTTATCTGGCGGCGTCCGTGTGATTCAGGAAGATTTCTGGGGAAATCGAACAATTTTTGCGCATATTGGTCCAACCGGCTTATTTGCTGAAGCTTTCTCCTGTGCTGAAACTGAAAATTTCCCAGTCAGTGTTATTGCAGCCATCCGTTCAGAAATCCTGTTGATTGATTATCAAAAAGTGATTTCCTCCTACCCGTCTACCGGCACATTTCATGGTAAGCTGATTCAAAATATGATGCGTATATTGGCACAGAAAAACATTATTCTCACACAAAAAATGGAAATTATGACCAAACGTACTACACGTGAAAAATTACTCTTCTACTTTTCCACTCTGGCTTTGCAGAGTAAAACAGGACAATTTGCGATCCCATTCAGCCGTCAGGAATTGGCGGATTACCTTTGTGTGGATCGTAGTGCAATGACAAGAGAACTTGGAAAAATGCAGAATGAAGAACTTCTATCTATTAATAAGAATCAAATTAAATTACTCCGTGCGACAGACTACATCAAGTAATTTAATGCATTAAGTCAGTCCTTAGTTCCTAAGGAACCATCCGGATGATGTAGTCGAGTTAACGAATGAAAAGTTTGGCTATAAAAGCAGTGTGAACATGAAAAAGTAATCGCTATTGGAGAAAAACAGCACAGATATAGGGAGATACGAAGAAGTTGTCAGATCCACAAATGCAAATGCTAAAAGTTTACTTTCTACACATCTTGCCAATGTATAGGATGTACTATATAATAATCATCATAAGAAAATTCCAGTGCAGCTAAAAGATAAGGAGAATATCCAATGAGTAAAAATGTGATTGAAATTAAAAATCTTACAAAATACTATGGCAAACAAAAAGGCATTGAAGATGTTAGTTTTAATGTTGAGGAAGGTGAAATATTTGGCTTTATAGGACCAAATGGAGCCGGAAAGTCAACGACTATCCGTACACTTTTGAAGCTGATAAATAAAACCAGTGGAACTGCCAGCATATTTGGAAAGGACGTTTCCACTACCGATATATCTATATTACTAAAGGATGTGGGGTATCTCCCATCAGAAGTATTTTATTACGATGGTATGAAAGCTATAGATTTATTAAAATATTCAGAAAGCTTTTATAAAAAGGACTGTACAAAGAAAATCCAGAATCTGGCCAAAGCGTTAGAGCTTGATTTAAACAGAAAAATAGAAGATTTATCCTATGGTAATAAAAAGAAAGTTGGGATTATTCAAGGATTATTGCACGAGCCCAGATTAATCATTCTGGATGAACCAACAGGAGGACTTGATCCACTGATGCAGCAGCGTTTTTTCGAAATATTAGAAGAGGAAAATAGAAAAGGAGCAACAATACTTTTTTCTTCACACATTTTAAGTGAAGTTCAAAAAATGTGTTCCCGCGTGGCAATTATAAAAGACGGACAGATCATTAAAATGCAAAAAATAAGCGAACTTAAGAATGATAATTATAAAAGATTTCATATTGTAACGAAAGATTCCGTTCTCCCCAATTATTTTGAGGAAGAAGAAGTAACAAATATTTCTATCGTTGGTAATAAGGTCAGCTTCTTATTTAGGGGCGATATTAATTATATTATAGATAAAATCAATAAAATTCCATTAATTGACCTAGTTATTGATGAACCATCGCTTGAAGAAATCTTTCTTCACTACTATGAATAGGGGAGGCATAAATGAACGTTTTTAAATATGAAATGAAACAATATATAAAATCATCGATCATATGGTCAATTTCTTTTATACTTATAATCGTTATATTATTGCAATTTTTGCCCATGTTTTTAGAGGAAAGTGAAGCATTATTATCATTTTTTGAAGGATTAGGAGATTTATATATATCTGCTATGGGTATAAATGTAGAAACATTTTTTAGTGAAGTGGGATTTTATTCTTATATATTTACCTTTGTAGGCTTAATTGCGGCAATACAGGCAATGCATATTGGGTTAAACACGATTTCGAAAGAAAATCGAATGAAAACAGCAGATTTTTTAATGACAAAACCCAAAAATAGAACAGCAATATATTTTTCAAAACTATTAGCCTGCATTTGCAGCTTAGTTATTACGCAGATTTTATTTTATATTGTGTCTTATATATCAATGGTAATCGTTACAGATGGAGATTTTGCGTTCACAAGTTTTGCGCTTATAAGCTTATCTTTTACGTTTATACAGATGATTTTTTTAACACTTGGAATTTTTGTTGCAACTATTATTACTAAAATGAAGTCGGTTATTTCCATAACAATGGGAATATCTTTCGGCTTTTTTTTGTTCGGTATGATGTCTGAGATAACAAGTAGTAAGGTGCTAAAATATTTTGCATTGCTTAGATATTTTGACTCAAATTATATTATGGCAAATAACGCTTATGAGACAAAATTCTTAGCAATCAGTATTGCTATTCCAATTGTTTTGACAATAGCAAGTTATATTATCTACGTAAAAAAAGATGTTCCATCAGTGTAACCGAAAGGAGGTAAAAATCTTGATACAGATAATAAAAAGAGAATTAAGGGCAAATATAAAAAGTTTATTCTTTTGGTCGCTAGGAATATGCGCCATGGGGGCAATTGGATTCTATGAATATGGTGCAATGGTATCCTCAGATGAATCGGTGGCTGCCATATTTGATATGATGCCTAGAATTGCATTGGTAATGTTCGGAGCCGGAACTTTACCTTTGGATACACCACAAGGGTATTTTGCATGTATGTTTTTATGGCTTGCATTAATCGCTTTCACCCATGCAATCTTACTGGGAGCCACCATTATTTCAAAAGAAGAAAAAGAGAAAACGGCAGAATTTCTTTTTACGAAACCGATAAATAGAAAAACCATAATTACGGGCAAAATTATCACAGCAGTCGTTAATGTTATAGTAATAGCATTTGTCGGGTGGATAGTAACCATTTTAACATTCCTTCCTCAGGTAGAAGAAGTCGACCTTTTTATAGAAGTAAATCTTACAATGCTCGGAATGCTCATCACTCAAATTATCTTTTTATTTATTGGACTTTGCATTTCGGCAATTTGTAAGGGACACAAAAATGCAACAAAATTTGCAGCAATAGCTGTAATAATTTCCTATTTTATTTCGGTAATTACAGAAATGATAGGAGATGTGGACTTTTTGAACATTCTGTCTCCGATAAGATATTTTAATGTCGCCAGCGTTATAGCGAAGGGCTTAAATCCATTATCTATACTAATATCTGCTCTCCTGATTCTGGTTACAGGATATTTGAGCTACACGTTTTGGGATAAAAAGGATTTAAACAGTTAGGAATATACCTTGTATTAATCAGAGTTCAAAGTTGTTTCGCAACGATGCCTTTATTTCATTGCGCACATTGAGATATTTCAATAAGTGACTGCAACTGCTGGCACAGTAGTTGCAAGGGGATTGGCGTGAATCCTATTTTCTGGCAGAATTCTCATTATGTTTCCCCATTTACCAAAGGGGATCTGGCTGCAGACATGAGACCATGCCCTTCGGGCTCATGGGAGCGCTTAGCCTGTAGGTCTACCGTTGCCAATCAGCAGTACACGTTTGGTGACTATCGCCTTTTTGGCGAGTTACTAAATTCGTCAAAATACATACATCAGTATCTCGTACCAGTATTCTTGCAAGAGCTATTCTTTGGATTTGACCACCAGAAAGGTTTTTTCCGTTATCACTTACTTACTGCTTGATATCGATTCCATCTAATAGTCCTATTTTACGTAAATATTCAAGTCTTAGTGCAAACTCATAATCAGAAATGTGCTTGTTAGCTAATCGTATGTTATCTTCAATACTTGCATTGAACAAGAAAACCTTTTGCGGTAATAATGAGACGTTATCTCTCAAACTAGTTTCGTCAATATCTCTCACTTCATTTGAATCAAATTTTATTGATCCATTATAATCGTCGTAAAAGCCAAGTAATATTTTTCCAAGAGTTGCTTTTCCCGAACCGTTGCCCCACTAATTAGGAGCTTGTTTCCCCGATTCACAATGATGTTTATATCTTCAAGAATATTTGGCTGCTGACCTGTTTAATTGTACTACTTTCATTATTAAACTGTTTTAATGTCATTGCTCCACTTATATTTGAATGGATGTTTTCATTTGTCTTTGCTGATAGTTCCATAAGATCATAAATCTGATTATGCATTTGAGAAAATGCTCTTTTTGTAATGATGAATAATATCGGCAAAGAAACTAATAAGCTCACTCGAAAACAGACTCGAAAGACTGTCCACTTCGTTTTCCTATTTAATGTATATTGACTTGAGTCTGTGTCATGGAAGATTATTGGAAGGTTTATAACATCGTTAAATACTTCCTTTTTCATTTTCGCAATTGTATCATAGTTTATTTTGGTAATAGTTGCTTGTGTTAGTGTATTTAATAAGTACTTTGCCGAATATAGCGCAAGTATTATGCTTACATATAATACTATTCTTCATCTTCCTCCAAAGACGTAAGATTAGTTGAAAACAAAGAATTATCATCCTAACAATAATTAGTTTCCACATTTATATAGACTTGATTGTAAGTTATCTGTGATAAGTATACTACTATTTTATAAATATTATTATTTCGTCCTTAATTGCTCCTTTTTGTCCTTAATTGGTAAGTGCTGTGCTACAAAAAAAACGTAGTGCAAAACGAATACCAATAAGGTATACTTTCTGTGAAATGTTTTAAAAGGATACATTATAAAATCCCTTGACAAAATAGAAAATATTACTTGTTATCCGAGCTTGAGGACATTTTATCTGACATTTTATTGATTGATGATGGAAGGCTTATTCTTTACAGTAATATTGATGAACTGCGGCAAAGCGCATATAGGCTTGAGGGCGGGAAAAATCGATTGGAAGCATTTTGTGGAAATAAGAAAATGATTTATATCAAGCATGGTGACATGAACAGTATAGCTGTTATCCATGAACCATTTGATGATTCAACCGTGGCAAAAACAAAACGGGATTAATATATCCGCAGAACGTCCTGAAGATTATATTGGGATTCTATCAAGATTTATGAAAGTAGTCTACAGGGCAGTAATACGGTAACAAAATGGTCACAGCGAAAATAATTCCGCAAACTCTATTATTGATTGTATTTAAAAATAATGCTATAGTGTTTCTAAAGACTCCCACCACTGTCAGATGGTGAGTAAGGGCAAATCCATCTTGGTGGGACTCCAATCACCTTCCAAGATAAAATCTCAGACCTGTTGCCGGGCGGTGCGGTTGTATAAGGTTAGAAGAGTTGACATTTGACGTACCGCCCACAGCAAGAATGCTAAGGCGTTTTTGAAATAAAATCACTTTTGGAGGAGCACTATGTCCACGAATTCACTAAATATTTTTGATGCACCCACCGTCGGTTGGTTCACACATTCACTTGGTACACCAACTGCAGTACAGGAGGCAGCATGGCCAGCCATTGCATCTGGTGAGCATACGCTTGTATCTGCACCTACCGGTACGGGTAAAACACTTTCTGCTTTTCTTGTGTTTATTGACAGACTAAAAGCACAGGCGCGCACAGGAACACTTAAGAACGAGCTTCAAATTATCTATATCTCCCCACTCAAATCGCTGGCTGGTGACATTCGTGAAAATTTGCGTCGCCCTTTAGATGGAATTGCCAGAGAGGAAAGTAATCCGGATTTCACCTCCGGCAACTCTCCATTTGATATACACGTTGCAATTCGAACAGGTGATACTCCACAAAATGAACGGCGCAAAATGATAAAATTCCCGCCGCATATTCTCATTACAACACCAGAATCATTATATCTGATGTTGACCAGTATGTCCGGGCAATCCATTCTGCGAACGGCAAAGGCTATTATAATTGACGAACTGCACGCACTCATTGACTCCAAACGCGGCGCCCATCTAATGCTTTCAATAGCACGTCTGGATATGCTTTGCCCTGACCCTTTACAGCGCATTGGACTGTCTGCCACCATTGAACCACTGAGCATTGCAGCCAAATACCTCTCTCCTGAACCGGTGACGATTGCCGCACCTAAGATGCACAAGGATATCAAGCTCGTGATTACCTGCCCTCTGGCAGACACCCGGATTCGAATGAAGAATCCCATCTGGCAGGAACTAGCAAGTACAATTTACGCCAGATGCAAGGAAGCACGCAGTGTTATAGCTTTTGTTGAGGGGCGCATGTATGCCGAAAAGCTGGCATATTACGTCAACCAGTTAGGCGGTGAAGGATTTGCCCGTACACACCATGGAAGTTTGTCTAAGGAGCGGCGTTTTGAGGTGGAACAGGCATTGAGAAGCGGTGAGCTTCGGTTATTATGTACCACATCTTCTATGGAACTCGGAATAGATGTAGGAGATATCGATCAGGTTTTTCAGGTTGGCTGCCCTCGTTCTGTCTCCAGCACTATGCAGCGCTTAGGACGAGCAGGACATAATCCAAACCGTACCAGCGTTATGCATATGTTTCCACGTACTGCTCCCGAGGGACTTTATTGCGGGCTAACCGCAGAAGTAGCACGTAATGGAGGTGTTGAGTATTCCAATCCACCACGACTATGTCTTGATGTACTGGCTCAACACCTTGTCTCAATGGCCACAGGGGACGGCTATAATCTTGAGGATGTTATGGAGATTTTACCACGTGCATATCCATTTCGTGATGTGACTCCAGATGATGTGCGTGACGTTTTATGCATGCTTGCAGGTGATTATGAACATGAACGTGATATACCTGTCCGTCCAAGGATTCTTTATGACCGCATTCATGACCGTGTTGAAGGCGACGCATATAGCCGTATGCTGGCCATATCGGCCGGTGGTACGATTCCTGACAAGGGTATGTACACCGCCAAAACAGAAACCGGAGTAAAACTAGGTGAATTGGATGAGGAATTTGTCTACGAAAGCCGTTTGGGCGATCGGTTTCTGCTTGGGACATTTGCATGGCAGATCGTCCGTCAGGAGAAAGACTCTGTCATTGTGAAACCTACTTCTACGCAAGGTGCAAAACTTCCCTTCTGGAAAGGTGAATTAAAGGGCAGAGGCATACAGACAGGACTCGCTTTTGGTGAAATATTCCGAAAGCTTGGCAATGCCCACGAAAAGGACTCATTGCTTACAGAGCTATACAAACTGGGACTTGAAGAATCTGCTGCAAAGAATGCGAGAGATTTTTTAGTGCGGCAATTGGAGGCAACAGAAGTTTTACCTGACGATCACACCATATTAATTGAACATTTCTGCGATGAGTCTGGGGATTACCAAATGATGGTGCATTCCTTATTTGGACGTCAGGTCAATGCTCCGCTTGCCATTCTTACACAAGAATTAGCCAGAAGACAGACAAACTTAGATATTGGCTGTGTTGACGATGAAACCGGATTTCTTCTATATCCGTATGGGGGAGAGATATTACCTAAGGAATTGCTGCAGGGAATATTACCGGAAACAGCAAAAAGTATTTTAGAGGCACTGCTGCCGACAACGCCATTGTTTAATATGGCATTCCGATATAACGCTGCCCGTGCATTAATGATGGGCGTCAGAAAAACCGGACGTCAGCCATTGTGGCTGCAGCGCATACGCAGTACACAGTTACTCGATTCTGTGGTAAGATATAACACCCATCCACTGATTCGAGAAACAAGGCGTGAGTGTCTTGAAGATAACTGGGATCTGGCCGGAGTAGAATTTGTGCTTCGTGGAATTCAGTCAGGCTCTATTCAGGTATGCGAGATGTTTTTGGATACACCATCACCCATGTCGCTTCCGCTGCAATGGCAGGTGGAAGCCGACAATATGTATGATTATTCTCCTGCAACACCGGGTATTGTAAAAGCCTCGGAGGAGGCATTAACGCAGGCGCAGATGATGAAACCGGCACCGGAACAGTTAGAACGGGTATCGGAGCGTCTGCGTCTGCCCGAAGACGAGAAACAACTCCATTCACTTCTGATGATCGAAGGAGACTTAATTGCCGGAGAACTGGATGTTCCGATTGAATGGCTTGAGACACTGATATTTAAGAGGCAGGTAACATATATCGAACCAGGATTATGGATCGCAGCTGAACATACCCGGGAATACGCCTCTGCGTTAGAAGGCAGTGATATGGATGCAAGGCTTCACATTGTACGACGTGCACTTCGCTATCGTGGCGCAAAATTTCCGGAGCAGATAGGCGAACGCTATTTCTGGACAGAGGAAACGGTTTTGGAGATACTAAACGAGTTATGCATGCAGGAAAGTGCTGTGGAGAGCGAAGGTATTTATTATCATGCTGAATTATATGGACGTGCACAGCGCGAGACAGTGAAAAACCAACGTAAACAGATTAAGACACTACCGCCTGAAAGGTATGCCGCACTATTAGTGGGTAGAACAAATATAACAGCACCATCTGAGGAACAGCTTGAAACAACACTTCGGTTATTATGCGGTCAACCTTATTCCCCGGCATTATGGGAAAGCGTTCTGCTGCCGGGACGTGTAAGTAAATATCGTCCGGAGTTACTGGACAAGCTGCTCGCACGGGGTAATTTCTTTTGGCATATGACCCCCAAGCTTGGACTTAGCTTTCATCAATACGAAGACATAGACTGGGATGCGGATCTACCATTACCCGAGAACGCTCTGGATAATAATGAACAATTAATTTATGATGCGTTACGAAAACGCGGCGCAAGCTTTATGCAGGGATTTTCTAATATTTTAGGAAATGTTTCACCACATGATACCCTGCTGGGTCTAGCTGAAAAAGGTATTGTATGTGCAGATAGCTTCGTTCCAATCCGTCAGTACCTGAATAAGGATAAAATGAAAAAATCTACCGCAAGACAGCGGGTCAACGTACGAGTAAAAGCTATGTCGGCTGGCAGATGGGAACTATCACGACCTCTTGCCATGCGGACAATCGAACAGCAATTGGAGCGTGCATTCGAGCGCACAGTGATACTCTGCCGAGAAACAGCGCAGGGGATTCTCTGGAGTACTGCGTTAGAGGTATTACGCATGTGGGAATATACCGGACGCATACGAAGAGGATATTTTATTGAAGGGTTATCAGGCGCTCAGTTTATTCTGGAAAAGGATTTCGTCAAAACGATACTCGCATTAGAGCAGCCACGGGTGCAAATTATCTGGCTATCCGCTTCTGATCCTGCCCAGCAATGGGGCAAAAGTCTGCCTCATATGTCCGGAAGAAACTTTCTGTGTATACCTGGTACCGCGGTTGCTTTAGATACTGGTGTACCGGTAGCAGTTTTTGAGCAGAAAGGTAAGGTACTGCGTATTTTTGATGATACGTCATTACCAGACGTGCTGCGTGTCTTCAATCAGTATTACGAGAAACGCCGGTTATTTCCGGAACTTAAACGGTTGACAGTGAAGGAGTATCCCAAAGAATCTGTTGATTCATTAATTGATGCAGGGTTCTCAAAAGAAATGCAGGACTATGTGTTATATAGGGGGCATATGTAACCCCAAACATCAAATATCCTCCATAAAGTATACTTAGAACAAAATGAAAGAGGGCTGTTGCAAACAGTCCCTCTAGCTCTCAACAAAATGATTCCATATAAGTATTTCCATCTCCAGATTGGTAAATTATTTCTTTGACAATGTTTTGTAAATTCATAAACAAATGCCTAAGGCCTCCAAAAGATGTCCGCATATTATGAGTCTCATCCACTGCATTATCACACTTTTAATGTTCTTACATATAATATATATGTGTTCAAGTATTGATATTAATAGTAAAAATATTTGAATGCTCAAATCTTTTGTTCTTTAGATTCCCCTTACCATGTTGCATATTGTTTAAACTAAATATAGCTATAATATACAAGCTATGTTATAAAATATTATATTAGGAGGATATTTATGGCAGAATCTATTTTATTAAACCAAGGTAATTTTAAAGGGCTTTTTGGTGACAACTGTGACATTGAATTCAGCACGAATCAAGTCAGTACTACCATTATACAGGGGTTAACAGCTACAAAAACAGCGGATAAAATATGCTGGGTTAACGGGCCGTTGACCTATACAATAACGGTAAAAAATGAGACAGACTCAGACTTTACTAGCGGTATCATGACGGATTATTTGGATCCAAGTATTGTTATGCTTGACAATACTTATGACATTTTTATAAACGGTGCACCTACCGCATATACCTTTACAGCTGGTGTGTTATCTGTAGCTTTACCAACAATAGCGGCAGGTGACACAGTTACCATTACCTTTCGCATTATGCAGGTGTAGATGTCACTGCTATTTAAGGTGCAGACACGGGTGCTGCTGCTGCCAATGCAGATGTTGGCGTTGCATGTGTAATGTTGCCCATATTGCATTCGACAATGGAATTGAATTAGAAACAAACTGTGTTATTGTGTACAACGGACGTCATATTCGTTTATGTTAGAAAGGGTTGATACCAAATGATTGGAAAATCATCTGCATCGACCCTTTTGGGATTTCAGATTATTGTATCAACGAAGGGTACCTCTAAGCTCCCATGTTATTGCCGCTACATAATGCCCCTCATTATAGAAAAAATCCGGATCCACTTTAAGAAGAAATCCTTCCAGCTCCGTCCATGTAATACGCGTCACAACAGGGGGCGCCATCCCTTTTCTGATAAGTATCGGCGTAGTCGACATAATTTCACTGGATGAATTTGCGTTAAAGATGAGAGCATCATCAAGTGTACCGCTTCCTGAACTCATGGGATTCGGAAGTGAAGCATACAGATACCAATCCGCACCGTTTGTTCTAGTATCGGTTACCTCTAAATACCAATCGAGATCCTTGCGTTTCACAATATTTCTTCTGTAAGGAACGGCAAAACAGTTAAATTCAAGATCCGGAAGATACGTAATTCTCAAGCTTCCAACAGTTTTCAATGTTATATGCTTGGTAAGGAAGTTCCAGTTTGATGCAAAATCAACCATAGTTCCTATCGGTATTGGCGTTGATACGGTCAAATCAATTTCACCTTCCACCCCTGCTGTGCCAGTAATTGTCAAGCTGTTGTACATCGCTTTTATATTTGCCAAAGGTTCGGTCACACCCGTGATCGCAGTGGATACATCGCATATCTCATTTAAGTTGATCATGAGGTTTCCCATACTTAACACCTGTGTCTGAAAGATATTAAAAGTCGTATTATTCATAGGATCACCCTGGTCGCCCGACAGTACATTTGAGTCTAACAAGGTGATTGTATTGGTCGTAGTATTAATTGTTGCCGTTATATTACTACCGTCTGCTTTGGCAAACACTCTGGTAGGCGTATCGTCGAAACCTCCTGCAACAGACAGAGGTGTCGTTGCGGTCGTCCACCTGTTGATAAGCTCGGCTTCTATATCGATTTTGTTAGGAGAAGAGCTGCTACCCGCATTAAATCGAAATACGTTTCCGCCATTGTTATAAAGGATTATACTTTTGGGATTATGAAAAGAGATTGTTGCAGTTGCACCAAAATACATGAGTGGCGAGGTACCGGAATACGGCATGAAAAGATGAAGTAAACTCCCTTCTTCCATCACAAAGGAATTTCTGCATTTAAACGAGGGGACAGAGCCGTTGCGCATTGATTGGATGTGCTTAAATGACGCACCATTTTTAATGGTAAAGGAAGATGCCATATGGATCGTCGGCGAGGTGCTGTAATAGAGACCCAGTCCCGTGCTGATATCAGTTATTGAATTTTCACTAAAGGTCATAACCGGCAGCGTTGAATTATCAGCATAAAACATATAAGTATTGGGGGCTTCGACTTTAAATACCGCATCTTCTTCAACGGTAAATGACGCCCCTCCGTAGGTAAACCAAATGACCGAGTAGCCAGTTGTCTGCTTATTGACAGTTATGGTTCCTTCCATCCTAAGACGATTGACTTCAGCAAATTCCTGCGGTTGAGAGATATACGTCGCCCCGTTTACTTCAAGGCGAAAAGCAGAGTTTATTATACGTACCATTCCATATCTGTGGTGAATCGGCTGTGGTCCGGTATATTGGACATTTTTTAAAATAACCGTTATATTACTGTTGTTGCTGCTGTCATATGCGTGTATTATACCAAAATAATTTTTTCCACTCCATATGACATTTTGAAGTGTGATCGTAACTGCAGGTCCTGCAGTGCTTAGGAAATGAATAGTGTCTGTAGCCGCTGCTGAGTTCCAATCCGTTACCGTATAACCGCCACCATCTATCACTATGTCGCCTTTTGTTTTTGGAACCACAATGCCGCCCGAAGAAAAAGTAATTGAACCACCGAGATATATTACTGTGGACGTATTGTCAGTTAAAGCATTTTTCAATCCAATAAAATCATATACTGTTATTTCCGCCATATTTCTTACCTCTCAAATATTATCTATATTTTTAACTATCTATATGCAATTGCAAAAATCGTTCTTTAGTATATTATGGAGAAAAATATAAAACGTGAATGATGAATTACTGTGCGGTCTGCACATTCCTGCTCCCACATTACATATTTAGGGAGGTGCAGTTTCACAAGTTCCTCTTTAGATTGACGAAAACGTAGTAAATCAGTAAAAACCGGAGACTGAGGCGTGTAGTTCATTGAAATGGAGGGTAAGCTTGCCTTTACTGCAAGAATTCAATGTATTACAAAGTATTAAGTACAATCTTGACAATAAACGAAAGCTATGTTAATATTGACAAGAAGTAAGCGTTAACTAACTATGGGGGTGAGGTGACTACATGTGTGTTGTAATCATTGGGGGTAACGAAAGAATGGTCTGCCAATACGAGGAAATCTGCAGAAATCATGGGTGCAAGGCAAAGGTTTTTGTTAAAGAAAGGGGCAACTTAAAAAAGAAAATGGGTTGTCCCGATTTATTAATTCTGTTCACAAATGCTGTCTCCCATAAAATGGTAAACAGCGCCGTAGGTGAGGCAAAGCGGAACAACATACCAATTGCCCGTATTCATTCAAGCAGCGCAACGGCGCTTGGCAGTGTTTTGCGCAAGCATTTTGCATAAGAAATAAATAACATAATATGTGGAAAAGTTTCCAGACTGTATTTGTATTGTAAAGGCATTCTTCATCTATTGCTCATGTGTCTGGGTTACAGCTTCATGTTCGTAAATTCGTACAGCCCTATTCCCACTGCCATTGATAGATTAAGGGAATCAATATCTGATGAGTGTTTAATAAATACACTTGTTCCCTCCTTACTGTAAGAGTCGTCCAAGCCCGATGATTCATTGCCGAAGACTAGGGAATATGCGCTGGTTTTATCAATCGAAACCTTACTTAATTCGGTTACACCCTCCAGCATAAATAGATAGACCATTCTTTCACCATAGTTGCTTTTATATTCCTCATAACTTTCATAATATACAAAATTCAAATGAAATAATGAGCCCATGGATGCCCTAACCACTTTGGGATTATAGATATCCACACCTGGCGAAATAATAGCCAGATCTTTGATACCAAACCCAATACACGTTCTAATAATTGTCCCCATATTTCCCATGTCTGACGGATTTACAAGTACTACATGATTCATGCTTTTATCCAACACATTGACAAATTTTTCAAAAACACCAATGACCAGACAGCTTTCCTTATCACGAATTCGTTCTATTGCTTTATCATTCTGCTCTAATATTATTTGATTTTGTCTGCATAAGGTTGATATCAACTCAAATTGTTTATCTTTGTGCAATTGGCTGTGTACTAAAATCTTAAGAACCTTGGCCGGCTTATACTTTAGCATTTCAATCGTGGGGAACGTACCCATGCTGTAGGAATAATCTATTTTTTTATTATATCTTTTAAGTTGAACACTTGCATTCATTTTTTCATTTCTCACTTTCTACTAATTCAAGTACGCCTTGGCATACTAGCCGCTCTGCAATCCGCAGGAGGCTTTATCTCAATGAGAGATTGGATTCCATACTCGCATTTGGCGAATGCCGAGAGGGAGTAAATATTTTAGACTTAAACAATAGTCGCCATGAGTACTCTCCCCGTTCCCCTGTAAACATTAACAAATCCTTCACCAGAAAACAGCTAACCCGACTAGACTCTTTGTAGATTTCTCTACCTTAAAATCCAATGAACTTGACCATGCGACAGCATAATTACCATCAATTCTAATTTCGTCATTTTCAAGATCAATCTCAATTCACTCTTCCCTGGATCAGGACTTTCCAATACTACCATTCCTTGTCCTTTTTGGGTAAGATTAAAAAGACCTTCATTCCCCAACGCTGCACTGGAGATATTGGATCTTGCAACAATTTTTTGTTCAATTCTAGACTCACAAGCCAGAAATAGTCAGTGGCATATTTATTATACACTATTTATTTATATCACACCATAATAAAGTCGATGCTTCTTTACGTTTTTCAAGATTTGATTATCCTTCAATGCATTTTTAAAATATATGTTAAATTAGAAAAGCCAATCCTATCGCCGTCCTGAACTTTTTTTCGTTCGTTCGCCTTAAACATAATTCCATTTGCATATGTACCATTGGTCGAATTCAGGTCGGTCATAAATACTCCTTCTGCATTTATATCTATTCGAGCATGAATTCTGCTAATGGTTGCATTATTGATAATCACATCTGACATATTCTCTAATTTACCAATTGTCAATATTTCCTTATTTATTTCAATATCCGGATATTCCCTCGGTCTTTGAGATTCTAAACGCATTATGCCCTTATGCTCCTGAGATATTAATAGTGATGTTTCTCCAAATGGTTCTTTCCGTTCTTCATTTACTGCTTGCCGTGTCGCTATGTCTTCCATACTTCTCTTATTATCATCTGGTGAGATTATACTCCTAGTTTGCTGATTTTGACTCATATCATGTAACGTGATAGAACGATTGCCCCCTTCCCTAAGAGCTTTATCCCCATAAACTTCACTCTTATCTTCCCACTTTTTAATTACATCTTCTTTATAATTGCTCTTTTTTAGACTCTCTTTTATACAGCTGACTTTTTCAATAATACCCCTTCTCTTCACGACTTCCTTATGTTCCTCCTTTTTCATACCAGCCTTCTTGTAATTATCCAGTCCGTTATCATTTTTTCTCTTATTTTTTTTCTCTGACACATAATAAGCGGTAACCCCAGCCACTAAGAATATAACTCCTCCTATTTGTGTGGTGCTAACACTAGCCACTGCCAATATTTCAAAAAATAATTGGTAAATAAGTACCACCAGACACCCTGGAATTACCAATAATCCCAACATCTTAAGAACTTTATCCACTTTAAACTCTCGTTTCCCTTTTTTCTGTTCTACTACATTCTTTTTCTTTCTGCTTTGAGGTTCCATATCACTTCTATCGCCCCTTAGTGGGACAGGTGCCTCTTTAAATAAATCTGCTTTTACTGCCCCAAAACATCCAGTTTGGCCTTGCATGGGAGCTGACTTATACGCATCAAGCTCCTCATTGCAATTGCTATTTTTATGTAATATTTCCATTATCTGATCCATATTATAGTTTTCCTCTAATGTGTTTTTATATATTTCATACCCGCAAACCACTGCTTTCCTATCATTATGATCTAATTTATTCAGAATATATTCCGAAAAAAGATGAAAGGATTTTTCAATTTTATTTTTATCCGAAGGGTAATAGCAAAATGCTGCCTCTTTAGACTCAACGTCCATATAAATATGCGCAGGATCCAATAGCAAATGATCCGCCTCTAACAAATATTCCTTAATTCCCTCCAAAGCTTTTTTTACTCCAACCAATATCTTAATTAACACATCATAAGTAATACTATTCATTTCAAACACTCTTGCTATAGGCTGCTTCGAAGTTATTTCATAATAAAAATAAACCACATTGTCTACCGAGCGAATATTACATTTCATAAGACCAGGTATAGTATTCGTTACAATCATACGTACCTGATAACTTCCGCCATATATTTTTTCTTCTGCCGTTAATACTAAATAGTTGTGATCCATGTCTCTTTTATATGCTGCTTCCAATACATTCACTCCTCACTCCTCAATAACAGTTTTTAATTTGTCAACAAGTCTATATTTTCTAATAAGAGATACTGTATCCTTTCTCTGTATCTCACTTTTCCCAAAAATACTAAGGTCTCCATAAGGCATTAACAGATCCATAATCTCGGGAACACTCATACTTCCAGATAGAAATACCTTTATACTCTCCCCATTTATCTCCACCTGCTTTTTAAAGATCCCTGCTCCTAATAATTTATTTTCCAGAAGTTCATCTATAATACGATATATTTCACTCTGCTCATCGTCATCCAACTGACTGGCTTTAAGCGCTCCTTCATAGGCTATGGAATACAGTGCCACCTGATTATGTATGTAGAGACTTAAATACATTATGACTATAATAGATCCCAATATCAAAGGCGTTAATAATGCAGCCTCTAATGTAAAACTTCCCTCTAATCCCCATTTTTCATTTTTATCTTTCATTTTAATATCCATGCATATGACCAACACACCCTTCTTTCCTTATTCACAGCCTCACCCTCCAATTGCTAAATTCACTACATATGATATCAACAAAAATGGTATAAATGGAATCTTGGATTTCCAGCCTCTTTTCTTAACATTAACCAATATAATTGAAAAAATGGATGCAAATAGTAATCCACAGAAAAGTACGCTTAAGCTTTTCCATATGCCCACATATAAACCCATTACCAATGCCACCAGTCCATCCCCATATCCTATGGACTCTGCTGTTAACTTGCTGATAACCAGAAGAACCACTCCTGCAAAAGCCCCCAGAACAACTTCATACCAGGAAAGCTGCCCTGTCCATTTATTCAATGGCAGGCTTGCTATTACAAAAACAATTACTGAGGCAATGGATATTTCCCTTTTCCTTATATCATACAGACCATTTCCTCCTAAAAAGAATAAAACTAATATTTGTCTTATCTCCATTTCATGTCCTTTCTTCATCATTGCCCGCACCGCAAACAGGGTGTCAATGTTCCTATTTTTAAAATACTTATGGTGGATATATCTCGCTTCAATCCACTGCATCCTAATGATGAGTGATATCTATCTCCGGTTTCTGTAATGTATACGATGGTAACACCCGTACTATCCGCCTGACACCGCTCGCAGCTATAATATTTCCCACCATTTTGATTTCTTAAATCAGATATATTATCCAAACTTGTTTCACTCACTGAAAGTCTAAGATGTGTACATTCCCTATCCTTATGATAAACCACTCCATTGGCAGCTACATAAACCATATCTGAAATAGAAGAATCTCCAGACCCACTGCCCACGATATCATCGCTCCCAGTCCATGCTCGAGTTCTGGCTCTTTGCACAACTGAAACATCCGGAATATTAAAGATATTATATCTGATGGAAATTTTGTATTTGACTACTATATCAACGATATCATTTTCCCCTAAAATACTGGATTGATATAACCACAGCCCGCTGCTCCCATTGCGAATAATTGAGTTATCCAGATAATCCTGTCCCAAATCGCTAATAATCTGAGACCTCACATAACTCACTGATAAACCTCCAGCCACTATTTCTTCTATGACACTTTCTTCATCTGTACCCATTTTGTCATATATGTAGGCATAATGCGCTAATTCCTTACTCACCTGATGAATCGTTCCATTCAACTTTATTTGAATCGAAACAATTTCTATAATCTGTATCACACAAATTATTAACATAATAAATAATGGAAGTACAAACGCTGTCTCCAGCGTTAGACTAGCTTGTGAGGCAGATGATGACACCCTTTCCCGGAAGATATCATTAAAGCTATTTATTGTGGCATTTTTCCTTGAAGCCGCTGGGAGAGAGACATTTTGGGGGATTTTACTTTTCATATTTTTATTTTTTTTAGCAATTGATCTTCTGTCAGAAAAGGGCATCATCATTTACCTCGCTTTTATTATTAGTTATAGGCGTTTGCGAAACTTAAAAACCGTTGAAAATGTTGGTTTCTTCGTTTGCTATTTAATATTATCTCCTCAAAAATTCTTGATTTCATATCATTTTAGTGCTGTGGAAATGTATATAGCTTCCCATGATTTTTAGCTTTTCAGTAATCATTCCAATTTAAGAAGCTGTAAAGCCTCTAACTTCGTGATAATTAAAAAAGTTATCCACATAAAGTGCTTTTTAAGTTTCGCAATTACCTAATTATAAGTTAACTTGCCCCTAATATGAAAACTTTTGAGTATTTTTTATGATCATCTTACTGTCATCTCCTAAACTCAAACTGGAAAATATACTAATAAATCTAAAATCATCTTTCCAAGTCGAACTATACTTCATTGCTACCACACAATTATCTAACTTAAAGGTATCATTATTGCTAACTTCCCTCACGGATAACTCCACCATATCCATCGCTCGATAAGCTACCTTCTCACTGTCGCTTGTCCCCAATAATACTCTCATATAATCCTTATAAGACAATCCATTTTCTTCCGACGATTTGGTATCCTTAAGATTATTAAGCAGCTCAGGTATGTTCGCAAGTGAAAGCTGCCAGTTATCTACACTTTTAAATAATGCAACCTTCCCACCGTCCAGAAGATTTCTAACATCCAAGACGCTTTCCGCATAAGCCCATCCCAGTAATATGGCTACTTTCGTTACTTCAATCAGCGGCGGCAGCAAAAATGCTCCTACCAAGAGAGTCGCCAGAGCCTCTGCCTCTGCTGTCTTCTCTGTGTCCTGCAGCAAATATACAAAATTACACCCTTCCCTTATTAAAAGCAATTTTGTCACCACCGCTTTTAGATTTTCTACATCACTCTTTTTTCCGCCAATCACATATTCCACCTGATAATCAAGTGAAGCATTACCTCTCGTTTCCATGACATTGCTAAACTTCTCTAATACATATTCATGAAATAACAAAGTATTTATCGTCCCTGATGTATTAGAATCTATTTCCGAATAGCTACCTAAATTTAGCATCCTTTGAGAAACTTGATTTGAAAGTACTATTTCCTTACCTGATACATTCTGTGGTTCCTTTAATACCAAGGATAAAATCCCCATAATTTTCATCTTACCTATTGTATCTAACGGATTCACTATCTCTTCCCCCATGTCCTGCTCTGTACTATTTGAACTCTCAGGATTGTCATCTATATCCGCCTTCTCCTCCTCTATTCTCTTCTCCTCCTCCAGTTTCACTAATTCCTTTTCATTGTTCTTCTCCTCTATCTCATATTGCTCCTGCGCTTCGCTTGCCACATCGCTATCCTTTACTCTATTTATCAAGGCCTCTACCCCGTTCACCCCTAATGCGTTTTTCATATATTCCACTACCTGATGCCGGAACGACTCACCACCATAGTCCGTAACAAGCATATACTCCGATATCTGACTTTCGCTTATAACAGGTGTAAACATCTTAAAATCGAGCAGACCGATAATCTCCTTTTCCGGCTCTATATTATATTCCATATACTCTACGATTTTAGTTTTAAGTGCTTCTACATTAATGTTCCCATCACTATCACCTGCATATAAGCCAAACAATTCAAATTTCTCAAGTAATCCGATATAATATTCTCCGAATACGGAATATATCCCAAGATTTCCGGTGCTTTCAATATAAGCTCGTTCTGCTGTCGCTCTTGCCGACTCAATCACTGTAAAAATCAAGACCATCAGAATAATTAATATGAGACTCAAAAAAATCGTTATTTCTCCCCGTATCTCTTTCTTTTCCAAAACTTCTCCCTCCCAAAAGATTAATGTACCCGCTGGTTATACTCCATTCGCTTCACTCGTGATTCTATTAAAGATAGAATTGATAATGGATGTTAGCTGTGATTTAAATATAACAACTAATCCGATTAATACTACCAGAATCAAAATAATTTCTACAACTCCAATCCCATCTTCCTCTATCAAAAACGCTTTTAACTGATTCAACATATATGCTCACCTCCTTTCAAGATAGTAGGTATAAATGACCTATATATCGAATAAACCTATTACATTTGAAATGATAAAAATGCGGGGAATATAAGAATGATCAGGACTACGGCTAACATCAGTATCATAGGGAGAAGAAGCTTCGTCCCCGCCTCTTCGCCTAACTTTTTGGCCAGATTTTTACGTACTTCAAGTGTATTTCTCATCTCTTCATCCAGCAGTACAGAAACATTTTGTGATCCTTTTTTCAGGTTCTGCGATAGCAAAACACCAAGCTTTATGTATAGATTCTCTTTGCATCTCTTCCCAAAATTTTCATAGCATTTTACTTCTGATACACCGCTTTGCATCTCATAAGAAACAATCAACATTTCTTCATATGCATACCGTATCTCTTTGAAATTTTTAGATTCTGCTTTCTTTTTTTCATAATCGAAAGCGATCTTGGTAAATGCTCCATGCATTGTCATACCTGCTCCTAACAGGATGTGTAATTTACTGACTATGTCAGGATAGTCTAATATAAGCTGCATTTTTCTGTTTTTCACCTGTTTTTGCAAGTCATAATCTTTTCCTATATAGATAAGTACGGAACATACCAAAAATAACAAAAATATAGTAAATGCATTTTTCTGCTCTTCTTTGCTCCAGACAATTTTTTTACCTTCTACTTCTGTAGGAAGTTCAAAATTTTCTTCCTCATCCTTTCCTTCATTTACCTCACTGATAGCCTTTAATATTTTATTACGTTCTATTTCTTCCGGACTTTTAATATGTGGCAATAGCTTAACATAGGTAGAGTAGGTTCGCATATATTCTTCATAGGACAATTCTGCATCTAGTCTTATCAGCGTTCCAAGTTCGCCTATGTCCTCTTCAATCAGATGTCCATTTGTATCAATTCCCACATATGGATCCATACTCCACTCTATAGTAACCGGATAATTCGGGTAACTATCTATCAGATTCAAATCATTTCTAACCGCATCTAAGCTTTCATTGTTACCTAAAATAATGATATCCAGTTCTTCTATTATAAGTGTAAAAATCTCCTCAATTTCCTCTCTATTATATTTTTGCCGCTCTATGGTAACCTTAACTTCCGCTTCATCTAATATGCCTTCCACACTAGCTTGCAATGTCTCTTCTTTTGGTGTCCCTAAATAACCATTCTTTCTGATATATTTCCCATCTAATAACGTTCCGGAAGACTGGCTGTTCATTTCCATAGCTATAGCAAATATACTTCCCAGTGCCAATATCAAAAATACCAGAGAAATTTTATTGGCCAAATATACCTTCCAGGCTTCATTCCCCTTTTTCAATGGATGGATCAAACGTAAGCTCCTTCTAACCTTGTTTGGACATAGAATCAGCATAAATTTACTTTTCATAAATTTACTTTTCATAATGTAGTCCACTATAGAATATCCGGCTTTGTAAAAAATTCTTGTAATGCCTTGAGTCTCGTCCTCCATTGGCACCATATGTTTTCTGGTATAAATTGTAAATCCCATAATAGCCGATAAAACACTAAAATAAATAATCATTTCTTACCTATACCCCCCTGCATATCGCAAGTCAACCCGCACTAGATCTCCTGAGCTGCTCTTTTATCGGTACATAAATCAATATATTGAAAAACCTCACTCAAGGCACCGCTGCTATCTTCCACACTGCTACTTAAATACATCGAAAATTTATTTTGTATATTAAATCTCAATATCTACGATTTTCTTCCCACACCAATATGAGAATCCATAGACGAACAAGCATACTGTCATAACAGTTACCCCTAACACATTTCCATATAGAACGCTTAAAAATTCCGAGGAAGTTAATCTGACATAAATAATAATCCCAAATGGAACCATGCTCATAATTTTTTGTTCCATTTGCTTACCGGCAATGGCGAGTACCACCTCTTCCTGCGTTTCTATCTTTTCACTTAAATTTGAAGATGTCTTTTGGATAATCTTAATAAAATCTCCTCCAGTTCTCTTCGCAATCGCAAACATCTCTGCAAAACTCTCAATATCCTCCACTCCACTTCTCTTTGCCAGATCACCAAGAAGCTCTTCTATTGTTACATTTAACTTCAATTGCATAATTATTTTTTGAAACTCATTGATAATTGGCTGCTTTTTATCATAAAGCTTTGTTAATTCCCCCAAGGCCTGTTCAAATCCATTTTCTATGGAATAACCCGCTTGCAATGACGCTGAAACAGATAAAATACCATCCCGGAATTGAAGATTTAATTTATGCTGTTCCCTCTTGACCAACTCACTTTTTTTTATTTTATAAAATATAATAAGCAGAGGCAGCATGCTTATAACTGCGATATAGGAATTGTAGAATAGATAACCAACAAGCGTACATACCATTAATCCCTGCATACCATATATATAAATTTCCTTTATCGAAAATATATACGTATTATAATCCATTTATCTCACTCTCCCTTATACCAGCCATGACCGCTTTTTGAATATACAAAATATTTCCGACTCGCACCAAACTTCCTATAACTTTGTTGTTTTGACCGTCTAGTTCCTCTCCTTTATTCTTTTCATCTTGTGAAATCATACTTCCACTTTCTCCATCTAATAACTCCTGAGGCTTCGCCCGCATATTCTCTCGAAACTCATAAATAGGATTCATCACAATTTCCCCATTCTCAAACCCAGCGACCTCTACAATCTGCAGTACTTTTCTTGTTCTGTCTCTCAGCCTTCCCAGATGAACCAAAATATCAATACCAGATGCTATCTGTCTGCGGATGGCGCCTAATGGAAGTTCCAGCCCCATTAACACCATCGATTCTAATCTGCTCATCATATCCTGATGGCTATTTGCATGTCCTGTACTAAGAGAACCGTCATGTCCTGTATTCATAGCCTGCAGCATGTCCAAAGCTTCCGCTCCACGGACTTCTCCAACGACTATTCTATTTGGTCGCAGTTTAAAAAGGAGATGCAAATATGCTAAAAACACTTACCTACACATTAATCCCTAGTGTTTTAAATTAGCATACAGATAATCTTAAGCAGAATAAATAAGCCCCAGCACATTTAAGTCGAGGTTTTAGATTTCTTAATCGGATTGTGAAATATTCCGTTTTCTGTCTGTACAATCTGATATGGTTCGCTGTGGAGCCTTTCCCACTTATCACCGTTCTCTCTTTGCTCTTCTGTTAATTCCTCGTTGAGTGTTTCTACTAAATAAATCCATAATTCTTTTTTTTCATTTGAAATACCTCCGTTTTCTTTATTTGTTGTTTCTTAACTTAATATAAGTATATCATATTCGTACGTATATATTAATATGCAATATTACCAAATCGTACGAATATATTTTGTGCAATATTTATAGTTGTACGAATATAAAAGATGTGATACTATATAAAAAGG
>Ga0153997_1000072_pt1 | contig 29890 bp, 23 predicted proteins | sample TSNC081MetaG_FD_104750 | JGI IMG/M metagenome (GOLD analysis project Ga0153997, IMG submission 104750) | Attine ant fungus gardens microbial communities from North Carolina, USA - TSNC081 MetaG | ecosystem: Host-associated > Fungi > Mycelium > Unclassified | place: USA: North Carolina, Lumber...
CAAAATCTTTCTGACTTTCAAACGCCGGATAGCCACCTTCTTCAATTGACTCGTATTCCTCAATTGACTCAGGCGCTAACGTCGGTTCAGACTCTGTTGGCGTGTTGACCAACAATTTTTCAGCTATACCCGCCAAACTGGGTGCCGCAGGCTCGCTGCCATCGTCGGTTTCCTCCTCCATACTTGTTTCACCGGCCGCAGTCACAGTGGATTCTGTTAACGCAAAACCGGATAATTGGAAAATCATTGCCAGGCAAATAATTGCTGCCAATAACTTTCTTAACCTAATTTTCATGATTCACTCTCCTTTATAAAATCCACCTTCATGGTGTGACCGCCGAACCTAACAAAATCCACACGGCTGCCGGTTCAAGTGCCGGAACATTTTTGCGCTTTCCGTCCATTATGAACTCCCCCTTTCATTCGGTTTGATTAGGAACATGCCAAATCGTTTCTCCGATTACGATCTGAACTGCATCCTTTCTATCAAACCCTACAAGCTAACGTTACCAAGAGTTGATCCAACTGGCTGGCTGGTTCGCATTGGAATTACAAACACTCTTCTGCATTTTATAATTCCTAAAATTACGAAATGTGCGCGATCTCTAAAAACGTTCCCCCATAATTTCGCGCACCCATCTTGGACATAAAAGTGGCTATACCGCAAGCTAAACTCGCATTTTTTGTGAATGACGCGACTTGAAAGTTTACTTCCCGCCTTATAATACCAGTTTAGTTTAAGCGCCTGCCATAGGCAGTTCCCTTTGCGTTTATTATAGCATTTTAAAGCAAAAAAACCGCGAAGGTTGCAGAATTGTAACCTTCGCGGCTGAATTTTTTGTTGGTTTTACTCGAATCGATACCCCTCGCTGCGGGACGCCGTAATACTGAATCCGTCGGCTTCCAGCTTTTTCCGCAGGCGGGATATGGAGGTTTTCAGCGCCGTATCGTTGTTATTCATCGGCTGCCCCCACACGGTTTCGTAAAGGCTTTCTTTCGTGAACGCTTTGCCCCCGCTTTCCACCAGTATTCGCAGCACGGCAAACTCCTTTTTCGTGAGCTGCATGTCCTCGCCGTTAAGATACGCCCGGCCAGACACCATGTCCAGCATCAGCGACCCACGCGTAAGCGTCTTTGCGGATCGCGCCTGTCTTAGCTGTGCCTCAATGCGGGCAAGCATGACGCCAAAATCAAAGGGCTTTGTAATGTAGTCGCAGCCGCCGCTCGTAAGGCCGCCAATCATATCGGCCCTGTCCGTGCGGCAGGTCAGGAAGATGACCGGCACGTCGGAGGTCTCCCGTATCTCCACGATGAAATCAAGTCCCGAACCGTCCGGCAGGTTAATATCCAAAAGAATCAGATCGACATGCTCGTGGGCCAGCACCGCCGCCGCGTCCGCAAGGGTTTCCGACGTCAGCACCCGATAGCCGTGCCTTTGTAAGTACTCCGTATTGTTCTCAAGTAAATCGATGTCATCCTCAATGAGCAGTATGGTTTCTTTCATCATGTTATACCTTTCCGTAAAGTAAATATCCTTCGGGAATCATTGTCTCCATGACTTAATATTCGCCAAGCTCCCGGCAGGTTTGCGTAATCCTCAGATACGGTCAAGCGGCAGGGTGAATGTGACCGCCGTGCCTTTGCCGAGTTCACTTTCAATCCATATTTTACCGCCCTGCGCCTCGACGAGCCTTTTGGTGATGTACAGTCCAAGTCCTGTACCCGTGCCGCCCGGGGCGTTGGAATAATATCGGTCGAAGATAACGGGCAACCGGTCACTCTCGATGCCGCTGCCGGTGTCGGTAACGGTCACGGCAGCGAAACTGTCTGCTCCGTTCCCCTCCTTATAGACAGATACTGTAATTACGCCGTACCGCGTGGAGCGTATCGCGTTAGAGAGCAGGTTCAAGAGGATTTGCCCGACGCGGTCCGCGTCGCACCGCACGACAGGAAAAACCTCCGGCAGCTCCGTCTTGATGGTGTTGTGGTTCTTATTGAGAACGGGGTAGAACTTATCGATGACCCCGCGTATAATGCCGGTTATATCCTCCGTACTCATGCGGCATTCCATACGGTTTTCCTCAATGCGCGTAAGATCCAGCAGTTGGTTTACCATCACGGCAAGGCGCTCTGCCTCGGACGCCGTGAGCAGCATTTTGTTGACGATATAATCGTCCGGCGACGGCTTTTCCTCCTCGTGCTGACGGGTGAGCTGCGCGTGGCTGGACATCACGGCCAGCGGCGTTTTCAGTTCGTGGGATATATTGCCCAAAAATTCGGTCTTGAGCCTGTTCACCCGATCCAGCGCTAAGTTCTCTGCGGCCAGCAGCCGGGCGGAGTCCTCCGCCTCCCGTTCTTTTTGCCGCGCCTCGTACAGCTCTGCTTCCGTGCGGGTGAAGTCCAGCGCCAGCGCCAGCATATTGGCAAACACAAACACCATCACGCCCATCTGCGTCAGGTTCAGGTCTTGATAGAGGGTATTAAAGCTATACTGGATCAAGTCGAGAATCTGCAATGCCGTATAACCAATGATTCCGAAAAGAATTAAAAAATGCTCCGGCAGGCGTCCTTTTTTCTCTTTCACCAGGCTGCGCGCCAGCAAAAAAACCGTCGAAAGTACATAAAACAGCGCGCCATAATGTACATAGGACAACATCTGTGTATAGATGGCAGAGGGGGTCAGGAGTACCATTCCGAAATAAGAGCCGCCGAGAATCAGACCGCATATATTGATCGCTTTATTCATTCTGCGCTTAAACATCAGGTTCACATACATAAAGAAAAATATAAAAAAACCGATTGTGGCAAGATATTCCAGCCTGAGGGAAAAATGCCAGTTCAAATCGGGAAACAGCACCATAATGAGCTTATGATCGACACAAAGCGTCCGTATGGTGATCAGCAGGCAGGACAGGGGGAAGTAAAGGAACTGGCGGCGATGCCTGAAAAAAAGGAAGACTCCGAAGAAAAACAAAGTGGCCATCAACATGCAGCCCGTCATGACAGCCCCCCTGAGCTTTATCAAGTCATCTAAGCCAGCTATCAGGGAATGCTCCCCAAGATTCTGCGAGAAGAGCTTCCCGCCGTTCGCGTGGACAAAACACGACCGCTGGATGACAATTTCCGTCGGTTCCGAACCGGCCGTAAAAAATATGGTGTAGTAATTGGTCTTTGGGACGGTGGTTTCCGCACTTTCGCCCGGCGTTCCCACCGAGGAAAGCAGTACACCGTCGATCCATACGGTTTGAGCGTAGGTGGCACTGTACCCCGAAAGTCCATATGACGTTCCGGGCGTAAGGCCGCTAAGCACCAGGCGATAAGTGCCGTATTGCGCCGCCCCTTGTTCGATCGGCTGGGGAAGCCGGGCAACTCCGCTGTCAAAGTCCTCCGGCGTGTAGAGGGACTCAGGGTACCAGTCAAAACAATCGGCGCTGATATAGGCAATGTCCGAGGAAAAATCAAAGTCTGATAATTGCGCCTCGCAGTTTACGGAAATGCTCTTCGTGTTTGTAAGCAGGGTGATGGCAGTGAACACCAGGATCACCGCCGCGAAATAGAGCAGCACATTCACAGCCTGCCATCCGCCCCTTGTCCCTCCTATCCGCCGCATCTTTATTTCCGGTAGCTCTTGCTTATTATCCATGCTGTCCGTCCTCGATCTTTCGTTTATAAATATTTCTCTAAAGATTTTTCAAGCCGTTCCGTTATAACTGCCCGGATGTGCGGTGGTTCTAAAACTTCGGCATAATGTCCAAAAGACAGAATATATCCGTAGACCCATTCGTCTTCGGGGTAGCAGAGCATTATGGTAAAACTGCCTTCGCTGTTCTTTAATACCTCATGATCCGAAAATTCGTCAAATATTCGATAGCCCTGAGAGTTATCTATTTTCAAGACAATCTTTACAAAATTACCCATATCATAGTTTTCGTTTTTTTCGTCATAAGCTCTGTCGTAAACAGCTTCGGTTATTTTCACGTTTTCCATGCGTGAAATCTTGAATGTCCGCATATCCTGCCGTATTCTGCAAAAAGCGTATAAATACCAGGCGTTTGCGTTGAACCGCAGCTGCAGCGGTTCGGCAAACCGGCTTGTTTTTCCTTGCTCCCTGCCATGGTAGTCAAAGGATATTACCTTTTTTGAAAGTATCGCTTCTTTAATGGTTTCAAACTTCCTGTCAAACCCATGCCAATGTGAGAAGTTGACCTTAATCCAATTTTGGCTCGCCTTGCCGAATATTCCGCTCAGTTTAGACAATGCGTTTTGCGCCTCAGTATAATGAACTGCCCGGAGAGCCGAAAGTGCTGTCAGTATCTCTGTTTGTTCGCCCTCCGACAGCATCGATTTATTCAGAACAAAGTTATCGAGCAGCCGAATCCCGCCGCCTTTGCCCTTGCTCATATATATCGGTATCCCTGCGCCCGACAGCGTTTCCACATCACGGTATATCGTCCGTGTGGACACGCCGAAACGCTCCGACAGTTCTTTTGCGGTTACCGTCTTTTTATCGAGCAGGATATAAACAATTTCAAATAATCGGCTGATCTGCATTTTTTCACCCTGTTTCATTGTAACATGATAATATGACAATGGCGAGTCCTATTAATTCATACTCCATACCGCCTGTGTGAATTATCTTCGGTCCTGTTTGCCGCCGCCCATGGAGTTGCCTCCCGTTTCAGTCAAGGTTCCGCCTGTCCTATTGAAGGTACCGTCGCAATCAATGGTGTTGCCCTCTCCGAGCGTGGCTGCCGTGATATCCACCGTGCCTCCGGTCATTTCACCATTGCCATTAATGTCAATGCCGTCAGCCCCGGCAGCCACGGTGATGGTTCCTCCTGTTATCTTCAGCCATTGGTCAGCGTCTCCGGTGTTAAAATTGTCTTTCCCAAACATACCGCCGGAACCTGAATTGTTACCACCGGCGATGTTTATACCGTCGTCGTCAGAATTGATATGGATGATTCCGTCGGCGAGTGTCATGGATTTAGCCTCCAGCCCCTCATAACTTGTAAGGATGTTTATCGTGACAGAGCCGGATATGGCCAGATCCCCATCGGCATGTACACCGTCATCACCGGAAGACATCGTAAATTCTCCGCCGTTGACGGTAATGTTTCCGTTAGCATGTACGGAATCGTCCGCGCTGTCTATTGTAAAGCTTCCGCCGCTGATTGTGATATTCGTACCGGCTTTTACGCCCTTGTAACTCTCGGATGTGTTTGTCACGCCGGCATCGTTCCCTCCGCCTGTCAGCAGCTCATACGTCCCGCCTGCGATTTCCATCTGCGTTTGAGCCTGGATGGCGTCGTTTCCTGCTGTAATATGATAAATACCGCCCTCAAGCAAAATCCAGCCTTTAGAGGTGTCCTCATCGTTGTTGGATTGGATGCCGTCGGAGCAGGAAACAATGGTGAAGCTGCCGTCCAGTACTGTAATTGAATCCCGGCCCCGAATTCCGTCGTTAGCTGCATTAACAATAAATGTGCCTCCCGCGATAACGAGATCATCCTTGGTGCCGATTCCATTATTATAGGCCGCGTTGACAGTCAGGGAGCCACTGCCGTTGATCGTTAAATCGTCTTTGCTGAAGATAGCGGCGTCAGGTTCCTCCGCTGTGGCATCGGTATAGGTAAAGTCCGAAGCATCGGTTACGGTATTATCGCTTCCCTCCGCCAGAGTGATTATCAGTTTATCCGCGTTTGCGCAGTAGATCGCGGCATTCTGATCCGCTGTAATGTTTACGCCGTTAAAAACCAATTGAACGCTGTCGGAAGACGCGGCCGATACGATCACACTGCCTGTAAAATCGCCCGACAGGACATAAACGCCGCCTGCCGTAATCGTAACAGTGCCGGCCTCCGCGGCGGCACCACCGCCATTGACGGTAGCGTTTGTACCACTCAGCTCGATCCGTGTTACGGACGCGCTGTCCCAGGATATGTCGGTATCCTCCGCCGTATATTCAGTTTCGATGCTCGCCGCGGTGTTTGTCAATGAACTTGCCGCCGAGGATGTATCCGAATTGCCATTTGCTGTTGACGAACTGCATCCCGCTGTAGACAGCGTTAAAATCGATAATAGTAATATCATAAGTGTTTTGTATTTAGCAGCCATTATAAATTCTCCTTTTGAATTTTGATTTTCTTGCCTGCAAGAAGTCCTATTGCATATAACAGGAAGCTAATGCCGGCCAGTCCGAACCCAATGAACCAATATATTTGAAGCAAATTATTTGTCGTCCCGTAGATTTCCAGCACACCCTCCATTATGCTTCCCACCGTCAGCGCGGCGATTCCGGCATTATACAAGTTCAGCGGCAGCCTGCCGGGCAGCCGTATGCTTCCGAATAAAGACAAAGCCGCAAACGGGAGCGCTCCGCCGGCCAAAGGGAACATAAAAGCGTAAATCATATAGCCGGAATAGACCTCATGGCTGAAATGCTCATATACTGCGCCGAACAGCGCGCAAAACAGCGAGACCAGTAAATATACAAAGCCGGTTTTGGCTATATGCCTCTTTTGCACCTTAGTATCCGATATAAACAATGTCGCTCACGCTCCTTTCCTTTATACTATTTCCGTTAGTTGTCGGATTATTAATGACCTCACCGTTAAAATACATGGTGGAGGAGCCGCCGCCATCCAGATTGTAAACAATGTCGGCCCCAAGGCTCTGCATGAACTCGGCGAGCTGATAGAGAGTCAGGCCTTCGCTTTCATCCGTGCGGCCATCCGAGACAACGAGAAGATAATGCAGGTCGTCTACTATTCCGATGGCGGTGCGCGGATTGCTGGCTTTTGCTTTGCCGACCTCCTCGCTTTCCGAAACTGAGACGGAGCCGTTCATGACAAGCGCCGGACCAAAGGACAGAACTTGAATCGCACCGTTTTCCAGCAGCTGTGAAACCGAAATATCACCCTCCGTTATGATTTCAAAGGAGCCGTCCGGCCAAATGACCAAATCTTCTTGATCTTCCGACGCGCTCTCCCTAAATAGCACGCCGTTTTTTAAGACATATCCGGTTCTCTGCGAACCGTAATAATCGCCGTTTATCGCTAAAATCGCGTTATTGGACTCGGCTATTACCGAGGTTTTTTCGGTGATATTCTGGCCGAAGGAGTTTTGGGCAAAGGCTGTTTGCAGATATTCAGCGGATGAAACGCAGACATCGGCCACATAGATGGTCGTGTCATATTCCCGGTATTCCGTGATTGTGATACTGATATTTGTGTCACTGTAAGAGTTTTCAGTGACAAAAACGGATTCGGTCAATTGTAAAACGTTGCTTTGCTCTGTGGCGGTTTCCAATGTTTCATCCGTCGGAAGTACTGAACAAACTCGTGTAATTACAAAGGTGTCCAGTGCCGCATATAGGGTAAATGACACCAACAAAAGCCCATATAGAATAGCCCATGCAAATTTTTTCTGAAAAAGTCTCATGCTATTTATCCTTTCCTGCATCTGAATCACTCTCCAATGATCGCGCCCCCGATTTAAAGGGACTGATGGATTTCATCTGGCACATCCCCTTTCCTGAAGATAAAGAAGCGCTGTACAAGCCAACTGAGAATGAAGAAGAACATCTCGGTGAGCAGCTTTGCTCCATATCGGTTCATCCCTATTTGTTCCACGAGCAGCCTTAACAATAATGTATTGCCTGTAAGAATCAGAGCCGCCAGTGCAAAATACTGGAAAGATGATTTCAAGAGGCTATTTTCACTTTTGAACACAAGCTTCCGGTTAATCGTATAGTTTGCGCTGGCGCTTATAACGCGGGCTGTGACATTGGAAGCCGTCAGGCTGACTGTCGCGCCAAGCCCTCCGGTCAAAACGCTCAGAACACTATAAAGGCTGTAATCCACCAAAAAACCCACAAGTGAAGATGCGGAAAACTTGATGATCTCTTTATAGACTCGATAAGAATCTTTTAGCGTGTCAAAGTGAGAGCCGGCGTTGTTATCGATATATATGGTAGAAATCGGGATTTCCTCAATCGGGGTTTTCCTGCGGGCAATCTCCAGCAAAACATTCATCTCGTACTCATACCGTTCTCCGGCGATATCCAGCAATGACGGAAGCAAAGCGGAACTAAAGGCACGAAGGCCGGTTTGGGTATCATGAACGCGCACTTTTGTGGAAAGGCTGTATACGCTGCGGGTAACGGTGTTTCCGAACCGGCTTCGCAACGGAACATTTTCCTGCAATTTCCGGCTGCCAAGGATCAGCGTGTCCGGCTGTCGCTCGGCCGCTGCGCAAATCCTAACGGCGTCGGAAATCTGGTGCTGTCCGTCCGCATCCATTGTCACAACGGTGTAACCGCCGTTAAAATTATTACGAATGTATTGCAATCCCGTCTTGATCGCGCGGCCTTTTCCATAATTCTGCGGATGCGTCAATATGACCGCAAACCCAGCCGCTTGCTCAAATATATGGGAAAACGCTGAGCCGCTGCCGTCGTTCACGAGGATTGCTTTTAGTCCGGCGTCTCGGACATTTTGAAGCAGATCGATCAGCAGGGAATCCGGCTCGTAAGCGGGAATAAGTGCGATCCGAATTTGGTTTGTCATTAATAAATCAACTCCTTCCAAGGATTTTCTTAATGAAAGTCTAAACAAATTCCATTAGAGAAAAATTAGAAGGAGTCTTAATTCGGTATCTCAATCATTAACTTTTTGTAAACTGAATGATAAATGTACTGCCTTTTCCGAGTTCGCTTTCGGCATGAATCTTTCCGTTATGAAGCTCCGCAATCCGTTTGACCATTGCCAGCCCAAGGCCGAGTCCCAAACCTTCCGAAGAACTGCGGGATTTATCCACACGGTAAAACCGGTTCCAAATCTTCGGGAGTTCCTCCGGTGAGATCCCGATCCCGTCGTCTGCAACCGAAAGGGCGATTCCATTGTTTTGTTCTTTTAAGCAGACACGGATGCTTCCGTTTTCCCTTCCATACCGGTAAGCGTTCCGGATCAGGTTAACGAGCATACGGGCAAACAACGCAGTATCTGCCCTCATCTCTATTCCTGGCTGAACATCCTCCGCCAGCAAGATGTTTTTCTCTTCAATTTCTTTTTGTTCCCGGCAAGTTGACAGTACCAGCGCGCTTAAATCAATTGTTTCAAATGAAAGCGACTCCGTGTGCTGCTCAATACGCGTAAAATATAGAAGCGACTCGATCAGATGAGTCATCCGGTAACCTTGCTTCTGAATCGCCCCAATCGCCTCGTATAACTCCTGCTCTCCCGAAGCGTTTTCAAAAGCGTATTCGCATTGCGCTAAAATAATCGTTACCGGTGTACGCAGCTCATGTGAGGCATCGGAGGTGAAATGCCTCTCCGCTTCAAAATTTGTTTCTAATCGGTCGAACATCCGGTTAAATGTACCGGCCAAACGATTCAGCTCGTCTCCGTTGCTATCCATCTCAATGCGATTAGAAAGGTCTCCGCTGCTGCCGATTTCCTCCGCGGTTTCGCTGATTTTCTGTATCGGGCGCAACGAACGCCTGGCAATCAGATAACCGCCAACGGCCGCTAAAATAATTAACAAAGGTAACGCAATCAGCGCGGCGCTGGATACCGCAGATACGCTGATTGCACCGCTGCTTTCCGAAACAACGCCCCTCACCCAGACATCATCATGACGTTTCATTATAATTAGCCGGTCATAGACAAGATACGTGTCGTCGCCAATTTTCACTGGCCGAATACGCCCATCCTCAAAAGGCTCTTCTTCTAACACATCATACGGTGCATTGCCGCTGATCTTCCTCCCATCTTCATAAAAAAGGATACAAGATATCCCGTTTTGAAAAGCTATAAAATCGTCTTCTATTTCCAGTCCGCCATCGTCATAATCAATCTCCCGCGTATTTCTATCTACCAAACTGGTCAGGTTATTCCTGACATCACGCGTTGCCGTTGAATCGGAAACAAAGGCAATAAATACAAAAACAGCGGCGCACAGCAAAATCATGAAAGCCGTAAACCATAGCGTTATTTTAAGTTTAATGGTTAGTTTTCTCATTTTTCTTCCTTCATGACGTACCCGATGCCGCGTACAGTGTGGATCAGCTTTACCGGGAAGCCTTCATCAATCTTCTTCCGCAGATAGGTAATGTAAACGTCTACTACGTTAGTGCCGCCTTCATAATCGTAGTTCCAAACATTGTCCTCGATTTTCTGACGCGAGAGGATTTTATTTTTATTCCGCAGCAGAAATTCTAAAAGCGCGTACTCTCTGGCAGTCAGGGAAATTTCAATCTCACCACGTTTTATACTATGTGTTTCCGCATCAAGAGACAAATCGGCAAGGGAGTATATATTGGTAGGATTGCTTGACGCCACGCGGGTCGCCGCACGTATGCGGGCCGTCAGTTCGTCAAAAGAAAAAGGCTTTACAAGATAATCATTTGCACCGGTATCCAGGCCCTTTACTTTGTCCGCTACCGTGTCTCGCGCCGTCAGGAAAATAACCGGTGTCAGGTTCCCTTGCGCCCGCAGACGCTTTACCGCCTTAAGACCGTCCATTTCCGGCATCATAATATCCAGAATCGCGGCGTCATACTGAACGGACTCTAAATAGTCCAGCGCTTCCTGACCATTCAGGCAGCTATCCACCGCATATCCCTCCGCGCTCAATTTTTTTACAATGATTTTGTTTAAATCATGATCGTCTTCCGCTACTAGAATTCTCATGCTTATCCCCCTTTAACTTTATTATACCAGAATTATTATTAGAGGAAAATTAGAAAACGATATTTAAGACCCCCTGCGGTATTCCGTCAGGGGGTCTTAAATATCCTTCTGCCAAATGAAATTAATCTACGGTGTAAGGCATCAATGCGATGTGTCTTGAACGCTTGATTGCGCCGGTCAGCGCTCTCTGATGCTTCGCGCAGGTTCCGGTGATTCTGCGAGGCAGGATTTTGCCTCTCTCAGAAACATACTTACGCAGCTTATTGACATCCTTATAATCAATTACTGCATGCTCTTCGCCGCAGAATACACATACTTTTTTTCTTCTGCGCATACCGCCGCGCTTTCTCATCGGCGCATCGCTCTTATCTCTATTGGGAACTGCCATGGTCATAACCTCCTGTTCGTCTAGTTAAACGGAAGCTCTTCGTCTTCCACTCCATCGGGAATGTTCATAAAACCATCACCGATCGCTGCCGAAGGATTGGGACGCTCCTGAGGAACATAGGCGCCTCCGCCCATATTTCCACCGGAAGAGGCATTCTTGCTCTCCGCGAACTCTATCTCTTCTACAATTATCTGCACGCTATATACTTTTTGTCCTTCTTTGTTGGTATAGTTGTCGTTCTGTACGCGGCCACTCAGCAGGATCTTTGTCCCCTGCTTCAGATACTTCTCCACAAATTCCGCCTGCTTTCCAAAAGCAGTGCAGTTAAAGAAATCCGCTTCTACAGAATCTCCGGCACGCTTAAAGCGCCGGTCTACCGCCAGGCTGAATCTTCCAATCGCCATAGAACTGTCGGCGTTGCTATAACGGATTTCAGGATCTCTCGTTAATCTACCCATAAGAATGACTTTATTCATGCAATACCTCTTTTCTTATGCTTCTTCTCTTACGCATAAATAGCGGATGACGGGCTCCATAATACGGATACGTTTCTCTACTTCCGCAGGGCATGCCGCGTCAGCCTCAAAGTGAATGAAATAGTAGAATGCTTCCTTCATCTTCTGGATTTCGTAAGCAAGTCTCTTCTTACCCCATTCATCTACGCTGGTTACGGTGCCGTCAAAACGAGCGATTACGCCTTTTACCTTCTCTAAGGCTTCGGCCCTCTCTTCGTCTTCGAGCTTGGCACTAAGAACAACGGCCAATTCGTACTTGTTCATGCTGTTTACCTCCTTGTGGTCTCTGGCCTCCTGTCAGTGCAGGAAGCAAGGATGTGTCGAATATGTCACGATTAAATATTTTATCACAACCTGCTACAGATGGCAAGCTTTATTTTGCTTCCTCTACCAGTTCCAGGTAGGCGTTTACCCGCGCCTCTCCCAAATTCTGCTTTAGCAGATCGATAACCACCTGATTTTTCTCCTTCATGACTGCTAGCAGCTCTTCGCCTGGCTCCAGGATCTCCATACCGTAGGTTTCCTGGCATTCCCAGAGGGAATTTACCCGGCCCTCTTCCGCATTTTTCTCGAACTGGTCTCCCAACTCGTGGAAGAAGCGGCAAAGGGTGTCCTGCTCCTCCGGCGTCAGGGAATCATACAATTCCTTGTTCATTACATAGGCCAGAATAAATGGCAGGTGATCGGTTTTGACTACATATTCCTGGACCGATGCAACGCCGGAATGCAAAATCGTCGACAGCGGATTCTCCTGGGAATTAATGATTCCCTGCTGCAGGGCATACACCACCTGACTAAAGCCCATTTCTTTTACTTCGGCCCCGAGCGCGCTCCAATAGGCCTCGTGGTAGGAATTCTCCATCGTTCTTATGGTCAACGCCTGAAGATCCTGTGCCTGCAATACCGGTATATTAGTGGTCATCATGCGGTAACCACTGGTACGCCAGGAGATCAGCTGCAGCCCTGCCTGGTTATAATAGGGTTGGAACCACTCCTGCAGCGGGCCCTTCAGCAGCTGGTTACACTGCTCCAGATCCTCGAACAGGTAAGGGATGTCCAGCAGTGCCAGCTCCGGTACCTCACTTCCCTGTCCCGAAGTGCTCCCAATAATCATGGAAACCGTGCCATTGCGAACGCCAGTGATAATACTGCCGTCATTGCCCAAGGCCCCATCGGGATAGATCAGCAGCTCGATGGTATTTCCCGAAAATTCCCGCATTTTCTCTGCCAGATCGCAGAAGACCCCCGAGGACGCCGCCAGGGAAATCCGCCTGGGCCGCGGCCCTGCCACAGGAACCTCGCTATCTGTGTATATTTCAGTCTCCCTCTCCGCCGGATTGTTACATCCTCCGGTTCCCAGCACCAGAATGAACACCAGTAAATACGTCAACGATTTCCTCATTGCACGCTCCTCCCTGCCGGTATCGTCTCACGGAACTGAGACGGTGTCATTTTAACATACTTCTTAAATACCCGGTTAAAATTCTGAACCGTATTGAACCCACACTTGAATCCCACGTCCTTAATCGGAATTTGCGTCATGGCCAGCATGTTCTTTGCATGCTCGACCCGGATGCGGTTTAGGTAGGAAGTAAAGGACTCCTGAACCACCTCATTGAACAGCTCACTGAAGTAGGATGCATGAATACCCAGATAGGCCGAAACGTCTCCTACCCCCAGGCTGGCCTGGGCAAAATTCTGCTGCATATACTGCTTCGCTGCCTCCACATGCCGGTAGCAGCTCTTGCGGCTGAATACCTTAATCGACTCGATCGCTTTCCCGCTCACACTGCGGATACATTCCTCCAATCCTTCTTTATCCGTACAGGCCGACACGTCCACATAGATCTGCTCCCGTCCTTCCGGATCAAAGTCCAGGGGATAAGAAATAAGCCGTTCCATCAATAGATCCACGATCTGCCGGCCGCTTTCCTGTATCTGTGTAAATGTCATTTGCTCCGAAGCCAGCTCTGCCAGGATGCGCTTTAGAATCTGCCGGGCCTCCTCCGTGTCTCCGTTACTGGCTGCATCCATCATCTGGCACACCCGCTGCGCATAGTAATTCCGGCGCACCTGCTCTTCGCTGTCCGGCACAGGCTCATTATCCCTCTGCCCTTCATTCATATACATGGCATAATTTACTTCCTGCAGGGCTTCCCTGTAGGAGTAAATTAAATCTTTCATATGGGGATAGATATTTCCCCCGGCAAGCTGTACCGCGTATACTGTCGGCGCAAAGGCCTGCCGGATTAACTCTTCAATTCCGTTCCCTTCCCGTTTGATTGCTAACACGGAGCTGTCCGCCTGGAAGCAGAGCACGATCGCCGTGATATCATTCTCCATCTGTACTGCGGTTACCCGGCAATCAAATTCTCCTCTGCCGAGAATCTTCTGGATACTCAGAAAGAAAAGATTGGCATCTACCAGACCGCTATTATATGATTCCTCCGGCTTCTTTCTGCACACCAGCACCACGTAGCGGTCCTCCAGATGAACCAGCTCGCCGATTCCCTCCAGGACGTCCTCCAGATATTTTGTGGTCATTTCCTTTCCGATCAGGATGTTGCGGTAGATCTGCTCCAGCACCTCATCGGCCAGAAGCCCCTGAGACTCCATCATCTGAAGATTCTCGCCCAAGGTCCGAAAATAAGAAAGCTCCAGATAATCCAGCTCATTTTTGGCGTTTTTCACCAGCGACTTGTCCCCTGTCTTCGCCGCCTGAAGTACCAGGTAAATCAGGCGGTTAATCGGCTGATACATACGGCGTGTCACCAGATAGGAGCCGCCGCTTCCAATTCCCAGGAAAATCAGCATGCCCGGAAGAAGCATTGCTAACAGCTGATTCGCGGACAGACTTTGGCTCTGACGGTCAATTACCCGCAGCAAAGACCAGCCGGTAACCGCATTATCCACCCGGTAATATTCCATACTACTATCTTCCGGCGTATCTGCCGACATCAAATATGCTTCAGACTTCTCCAGATCTACGCTGACGCCAAAGGGGCAGGCGAGCATACTTCCCACAATCAACTCTCCATCCCCATTGAATAAATAGGTACCACCGCCGCTCACTCCCAGAGAAGAATACAGCTGGCTGCCGCTAATTTCAAAGTATAGCGTTCCGATCACATTGGCCAGCCGCAGATCCTGCACGAAGAACAGCCTGTCCTCAATACAGATAATTTCAGACTCCGGCAGGTCTTCCGATGCTTCCGCCGGCAGCTGCAGGCCCCGGCTGCGGATTACGGAAGCCTCCGGAAATTCCTCCAGGGATTGCTTCTTCCCCTCCGAGCTGAACACAACCTGCGCATAAGGAGAGTAGAGCCAGACATCCTGGACCAGGCTGGACCGGTTTGAGGTATTTTCCAGAAGGGAAAGGAGCTCATAACCAATGGTTTCATCGTTTGAAAAGGGATCCACCAAATACCGTACAATGATCTCATTCCACACCAGTCTTTCCATATCCTCCCGGAGAAAGCCTACCGTCAAATTCATCGCCTCACTGGTCTGCAGCAACAGCGAAAACTCGGTCTTATTGCTATACTCCCGGTGATTTCTTAATAGCAGAGAATTCATATAATACCCAAAGAATGCAATTAATGCAAAAAGCAGCACCAACAGAAGTAAGAAGGTGCTGAAGAATACGCTATTCTTCTTGAATAAGCGGACAGAGGATGGCTTCTGTTCCGAAGACACTTTTTTTTTCATAAAAACTCCTGCCTGGAAACCGGGAAGTTCTTACTCCATTTTAGCAGAAAACCTATCGGATTACAATCGAACTTTAATAGAATCAAGCTCCTGTTTCGCACAAGGTTAGACGGCAAGCTCCTATACCCGAATGGCTTTCACCATCCGGGTACAGGAGTCATGTTCTTATCGTCTTAAAAATATCTAGAGTATCGTACCTAACTTCGATTAACGGCTAACACCAAGCTTTTTGCAAAGATCTCCGAACTCCGCCGATGCAATAAATCCTTCTACTACCTGCTCGCGTGTCATGCCTGAACCCATTCGAAGAGTCCAGTGGGCAAATCCCTCGAGATCCGGACTGCGGTCAAACAATGCCGTATACAGAACTACCAGGAAGCGGGTGTTCCCCAGCTGCTTACCTGTGAACTCTGTGCTGTAGAGGAATCCCTTAGCCGCCTGGCCGGCAGCAATCTGTCCGCTCAGCATGCCATTTACCCAATATTCCTGTCCCTTTACATCTGGACGGCGTTCCAGAACCTTGGTATACAGGCGATATACATACTTCGTTGCTGCCGGATTCTTATCCAGCACGTAGCTGCTGGTGTAAGATCCCGGAAGAATTTCGTACTGCTTACAAAGTTCCGTAAATTCCTTCGAGGAAATGAACTGGGAGAATATATATCCTCTGCTAAAGTTCATATTCAGGTGATTCTGCCAATCTGCTTTACCGGCCGCATCCGAAGCGCGTCCCATCAGTGCTCTGTAGAGGGTCTCCAGATACTGGCTGTCGGACACTTTCTTGTTTAGATATTCTGTGCTGAACAGAAAGCCATAAGCCACCTCGGCACCGGTCTTGGTCTTATTCTTTAATGCGCTTACCCAGCTATCCCGTCCGCTTGCATCCGGCTTACGTCCCAATACCGTCTCATAAAGGCGGGTTACGAAATCCTTTACCAGATCCTTCTCAACCGGATCTGTCGGGTCCGTCGGATCGCCCGGCTCTTCGATCTCGATCAGCTGTGCGTCATCTGCGGTAAATCCCGAAGCACTATAATAACGAGCCGTTACGTATCCGTTATCGTCCTTTTCAAAGCGGTGATGCTCCAGGAAATCCCACATCATTACCATTTCTTCCGGATAGCAGTTATGGGCGCGTGCCAGTGTCTGGGTATACTGCACTAACGGAATGTCCTGGTAATTCTCCCAGGTATACGTTTTAAAGCGCTGTGTCAGGTTTGAAGAGGTATAGCTGTCACGGTCTGTATCCAGGCCGTTTGCTTCAAACAAATACTCGATCCAGGTCTTCAGCGTATTAGAGGACCAGAGATCCGGAAGCAGATTTGCAATATCACTTTGTCCGCAAACCAGATAGGCCGGAATCATTTTTCCGGAACCGGTAGTGGTATCTGAAAAGGAACTAGAAGCCACTGCGGCATAAAATTCCGGATTCGTCCGCGCAAAGCCCTGGGTTACACGGGATCCTGCGGACTGGCCGCTGCCGTAAATTCTGGAACTATCAATCTTTACATAATCGCGGCTGATGTTCTGCTCTAAAAGCGCGATCATGGAATAGTAGAACAGGTCGTTATCCGCGTGGTTTACCGCGGTCGCCGCGCTATACTGCTCACAGGTAATCGCTACAACAAAGCCATTGTCATCGGCCACCTTCCACCACTGCGTTGAATCCAAGAAAATGCGGTCGGTCTGGGACATACCGGCGTAGAGGACCAATACCGGCGCTCCCTCATTTCCCCACTTTGCTGCCGCAGAATCGGGGATGTACAGCAGATATTCGCGCGGATCAAATTTAGAATCCCGGTTATTATCGGCAAATGCCATAACGCCGACCACTATCGTTCCACCCTTAGAAGCCTCATACGCTTTTACCGATACGTCAGCCTGGCTCCAAAGCTCTACCATGCCGATGGCTCCGCCGGTTTTCTTATAAGTAAGGGTCTCATAGCTGGCAGCATTCTTCACGGCTGCCGCTGCTTCCTGTGCCTGGACGGTAGCCGCCGTGTAATCCAGACGGTAGCCCAGAGCATTGCTGTAAGCAAAGGTATTGTCATAACGGGTAAAGATCGAGAGGAAGCCGTATATATCCTGGGCCTTCACACTCTGGTTATCCGTAAGCTTCACCTGAGAGATGCCGTACTGTGCGTTGGGATTCTCTTTCCGGATACACTTGTTGGCATAATCCGTCTGCCACGCACCAGAATTGATATCCTGTCTGTATAATCCTGGCGTTGCGGTTGCAATTACGTCATTAGCCTTCTTCCAGTAGGAAATACTGTAATCACTTCCGTTATAGCCTACAAACCAGGTGGGAACCGGAACCTCGCTGCGCCGGATCTGGCGACTGTAGCCCATTCCTGCTAAAACATTATCAAAATCCTTAATTTCCGGATCATAACCGCTGGTGTTGGTTCCATCATAGGTTTTCGCTCCAACGGAATCCAGATAGCTTTGTCCCACGCTCTGTCCGCCGATGTATGCCTGACTGATAACAAAAATCGGGAAATCCGCAGCCCATGCTTCGAGCGGGGCAGCACCTTCGCCGTAACCTGCCAGGTAGAATTCTCCGTATGTCGAGAATACCGTTACCCGATTGGCATTGGAAGGAGTCCTCAGGAAGTTCATTGCCGCCGTAACATAAGTGCTTTCCTGGGCAGCACTCCCCCAGCCGCCTGCTCCGGGTTCCAGTACAAACAGGCCTTCGCCCTTTTCATCGGCCAGCGCGAACCATCCCTGCTCCTCGATGAATGCCGCCGTGTCCACACCATCCGGAACTGCCACTACGGTAAAGTAGGAACGAATGGATGCATTCTCGGAAATATAAACCTTAACACTGCGGTCGGTGCCGATTGCTTTGGTGAAGTATCCGGTCAAAGGCAGCTGACACGCTTCCGAATAGTCCGTCGCTAGGGACGTAACCGCATCCAGATCGTCTGCCTGGCGGGCTTCCTGTGTCTCTGCCTTAGAAGAAAGTACCCATTCACTCACACTCTCCGGATACGTCACAAAGTTATACTCCTTTACGGAACTGTCTTGTGCCGCGGACATATGGTACACTGAGCCGACTGCCAGTTTCCCGCTATCCTCATATACATTTAAGTAAGGCTGTGTAATGTAATTCCAGGAAGTTACCTTTATACACGAATGATCACTAACGCCCCACTGGAGAAACTGCCAGGACTTATAGCAGGAGAACCGGATGTTCTGGGCAATCCATTCATCCGACCAGCCGGCTGCCTTATAATAAGGCAGGATATCATTAAGAGACTGCACGATATATCTGGGATTGGCTCCGCCCCCCGCATGGTCCTGCTCACCGCTCAGCGCCCAAATTGCCACACCACTTTCTGCTACTGCCTGCTTCTCTTCTGCCGTCCATGTCAAGGTCGTCTGGTTCGGGCCGTTTCCGATCCAGCCATTGTTGCAGACAAAGGCATCTACCAGATCCGGATACTGGCGAATCGTGGATCCGCTGATACCGGTACCGTTGGAGTTCCCAACGAGAATTACCTGGTCAATGTTGTAATTGCTCTTAAAGTATTCAATAACACCGGCTACTTCCTGTGCCGCATCATTGTTCGCACTGGAATATACATGAGGGCTAACCACAATCACATCATTATTCGGATTGCTGTCCTTTGCGAGATCTACCCAGGAAGCAGTCGAATTATCATAGGTAATATTTGTCCCAAGGTTGCATGCCAGGAAGTTATCTCCATCGTATCTTTCCCAATAGGAGGTTCCCTGTCCTGTTATGTACAGAACCATCGACATGGCCTTGCTGCTGCTGTAGCTGTCCGGTACATAATAGTATACCGGGACCTCACCGTCAAAGTTCCTGTACTTGGTTGGCGCTACCGCTACATCCAGCGTAGCGAACTGATAATCATCGTAGGTCTGGTTAACCGTTTCTTTCCAGACTCCGTTTTCCAGATAATGCCCGAAGCTGTCCGTAAGAGCCAGACTGCTTGCTAAGTCCGGAGCAGTGCCGACACCCAGAACCAGATCCAGATTCTCACGGGTGAAATATTGGAACTGGCTGTCGCCTGTCTTTACCTCATACCCGGTGATATTTCCACTTCCGTCATATACATTCGCAATTGCCCATGTGGTAGTGCAAAGCATACCAAAGGCGTCATTGCCTGCCGGTCCGTCGTCGAAAGCTAACGTTACCTTATAACCATCCACACGAACTTCCTTGACAGTGCCGGTTTCAAATGCGCCCGGATTCGTTCGGAACGCACGATCCCATACCGTATAGCTGGAAGCTAACGCGGCGCCGGTCATATTGGTTCCGTTCTTAAAGGTAACTTCTATCTTCGAGAGTCTCTGTCCATAGAAGTTCGGAGCCGTATAAGCCTGAATGCTCTCTACGTCATCTTCCGTAAATACGGGAACGCCGGCATACACATCGATGGCCGTCTGCGTCTCCTCCTCACTATCCAATAACGCTATTTCGGAGGACTCTTCCTCCGGAACCGCTTCTGTGCTTTCTTCCGCCTCCGGAACCGCTTCCGTGGATTCGCCGTTCTCCGTAACGGCGGATGTCTGCTGGGAATCGTCCGATCCCAGCTCTGCCGCATACACCGCTGCCGGCGATGCCATGCTGATCATCATAACCAGTGCCAACAAAAATGCCATGGATGTACGCAGCTTCCGTGCTACCTTCTTTGACATACACATTTCTCCTTCCCTAAATTGAATCGTCACCCACCGGGTTTTCCGGCTGTATATCCAGGTTATAACACAGACAGGCTCGCCTTCCTACGAATAAATCCTTGAGATCATGAAAGGTTTCTCATGGCATCTGAGGTTTTGTTCAGCATTGGAATAAAACACCAAAATTTGTTCAGCATTTGGGATTCTTGTGTTTCCCGTGCCACGGAGGTAAACAGACGGAAGGACCGGTGCCCTGGCACCGGTCCTTCCGATAAATCACATTGTTACTTCAGCTGCTGTTTTAATTGCTGCTGCCTCTGTTTCTCCTTATAATTCTCCACCCTGGTATGAATCTTCTCTACCGGGCTCAGCAGCGATTCGATTGACACGTCATGATTCATCGTGTCAATCAGCAAGGCAATATACTTACTCAGATCCACGCTGGAATAATAACTGCGGGACAACACCTCCGGGCTCTGGTAGATCACATTCGTGGTCAGAATCCGGTCAATAATCCCTTCCTCAACCGCCTTATCAAAAACGCCCATCCCATTGGTAAACAAACCAAAGGTCGAACACACAAATACCTTCCGTGCCTCCCGGGATTTCAGCTGCTTTGCCACGTCAATTACACTATCACCGGAGGCAATCATGTCGTCTACGATCACCACATCTTTGCCTTCCACCGAAGCGCCCAGGAATTCATGCGCTACAATGGGGTTCTTCCCATTCACTATCTTCGTATAATCTCTTCTTTTGTAGAACATTCCCACATCCAGACCCAACATACTGGCAAAATAAATGGCTCTGCCTACCGCGCCTTCATCCGGGCTGATAATCATCATGTGATCTGCATCAATGCTCAGGTGCTTCTCTGCCTGAAGCAGCGCCTTAATGAACTGGTAAGTCGGCGAAATTGTCTCAAAGCCACGCAGAGGAATCGCATTCTGCACCCGCGAGTCATGGGCATCAAATGTCACAATACTCGTAACCCCCATGGACGTCAGCTCCTGCAGCGCCAAAGCGCAATCCAGGGATTCTCTGGTAGAACGCTTATGCTGGCGGCTTTCGTACAAAAAGGGCATAATAACCGTAATCCTCTTCGCCTTACCGCCCACCGCCGCGATCACCCGCTTCAGATTCTGGAAATGATCGTCAGGTGACATGGAATTTTCTTCTCCATGCATGGTATAGGTTAGATTGTAATTGCACACATCCACGAGGATGTATAGGTCGTCCCCGCGAACCGTCGTATTAATGGTTCCCTTTGCCTCACCGGAACCAAAACGGGGCACGGAGATGTCTACCATATAGGAATCCTTCCGGTATCCTCCGAAAGTATCCTCCCTTTTTCTGCGCCACATGGCCAAATAGGCATCCACACGCTCCGCCAGCTCCTCACAGCCCGGCACAGCGATCATCGCCAGGGGGCCCAACGGGATCGTCGTGGAATAATTTATATCACTCGGCTGCTTCTTGTCCATTTTCTGTTTCATTTAAGTTTCTTCTCCTTTATCTATAAAAACCTCATGGTTTGGAATGACGTTTCTTAATTCGGATATCCGAATTGTAAAAGCGGAAATCCCGGTAACTCTCCAAAATTCTGGAAGAGACCCGTTCTGAATAGGTATCCCGAATTTGGTTCAAATCCAGGTTCGTGGAAATGATCGTGGACTTCCTGCGAATCGCTCTTTCATTAATACAGAAAAACAACTGGGATGTAACAAAGCTGTTATTCAGCTCTGTCCCCAGATCGTCAATAATCAAAAGATCGCTATCCAATATATAACGGTACTGCTCCTCTTTCTGCCCCTTCTCCTCCGCGCGGAAAAAAGCATGCTGTGCCAAACTCTCAAAAAGGCTGCCCGCCGACAGATAAAGGACCGAGAATCCCCGGTTCAGCAAGGCCCCCGCAATGCAGTTCGAAAGAAAGGTTTTACCCGTACCGGCCCTGCCAATCAGCAGGAGGTTCTCCCTTCCGGGAATAAACTCGTCCACAAAACGCCGGCTCTCCCCGTGAATCATCTGCATATTCTCATAGGGTGTTTTGCCATCCCGGGCATACTTCGGGCCGCAGTCAAAATAATCAAAAGAAAACGTATCAAAATTCTCCCTTGCAAGCTGCTCGTGAATCGGATACCGGGAAAACAACAGATCCGCAATAGCCTGTTGGAAGCAAGTACACTTCTCGCCTTCCACCTCTTTGATATAACCGGTGTCCCGGCACTTGGGGCAATGATAATGCATGTCCATATAATCCGCACAAAGCCCGGCAGACGCCAGCAGAACTTCCTTCTCTTCCCGGCTGTTCGCAAGCTGCCTTGCCAGCCGGTCTGCCTGCTCTCTGTCCCCCGCCAGCAGGGCCCTCGCCCGCTGCACCGAAAGATCTGAAATGGAGTGCTCCATTTCTTTTAGTCCGGCCACTGCCGAGAAAGCATGCCGGATCCGGCGCTCCTGCTCCGCCCGGTTACGCGCCTGTTTCTTATCATATTCCCGCTGAATCTTCTCATACTGTGGATTTGTCAGCCCCATAGCGCATCCGTTCCTCCTGTAGCAAAGCCTCGTAATCCGTATCTCTCTGATCAAAATTATGGAAGCGGTTCGGCGCTGCCGGCTTCCCCGCTGACTTCGATTGCTGGCTCTTCTCCCGCTTATTTGTTTCGGAGTATTGTCTGGCCGCTTCTACCGTCCCAATCTTCGCATCGTGCCAGGCGGTCAGAATCTTGTCCGCATATTCAAAACTGGGCTTTTGGATGGATGCCATGGTTCGGTTACAGGCCTCCAGCACCAGCTCCAACGAAAGCTTGTACTCGTGCAGCCACCGGTTTACCAGACGCTGCTCCTCCGTACCAAGGATCCGGTTCGCAATCCCAAAAGCCTTCATGATCTGTTTATTTTCCTTCGCATAGGCGCGGCTGGCTTCCTTAACCTGCTGCACCGTCGTCTTCCCCTCCGCATGCCATCCCAGGGCGACGGCTTCGATGTATTTGCTGCTCTTATGGCCTCCGTCTACACAGTATTCGATCAGATACTCAATCAGATCCGCCGGGAAATCCAAATCCTCATAAAGATACGCAAACAGATCCATGTCCTTCGGCGCCAGGGTTCTCCCAAGATAAGCTTCTGCGACAAACAGCAGCTGACGAAACTCCTCATCCTCCTGCAAGTGGAGCAGTGCCGAAGCCTTACCGGACGTCTTGCGGGCAGGCGTTCCGCTCTTCACGGCTTCTGCCGCCCCGGTCTCTGTCGCCGCCATTTCCTGTACGGCCTCTGAAGCCGACGGCACGTCCAGCACCGCGACACTCTGCAGCTGCCCCTCCTCGTACTCCATCTTGAGCAGGGAAAGCTTCTCCCAATATGCCAGCGCACGCATGACATCTTTCTCCGTATGGTTTAGCCGGTCTGCCAGGAAGTTCACCGAGAACTCCATGTTCCGGTCCTCCAGCAGCCGCAGCAGGTATAAATATACCTTTACAAACTCTCCGTTTGCATCCGCCATATAGCGGTCAATAAAACCGTTTGAAACAACCGTCTGTTCCAAACGCATATTACTTAGCAATACCAACCTTATCCCTACTTTCCTTGCACATATACCGATTACTCTCGCAACAAATTATAGCACATCCTCAGGCTTTTGAGAATAGCGAATTTGCCCAGAACATAAGCATTTCTGCGGTTTTCCACCACTTGTGGAAACTGTGGAAATTGTGGATAAGAACCATTTTCCGACAAAAAATCCACAATTTTATCAACGCTGAAATTGTTGATAAAATTGTGGATAATGTGGATAACTAGTACCCCAGCAGTCTTTCTCCAACATTTACAATGTCTCCGGCACCCATAGTTATCAACAAATCCCCGTTCATAGAATTTTTTAGCAAAAAGTTTTCTATTTCATCAAAAGTTGGGAAAAAGTGGGTCTCACACCCTAGCTCCAACAATTTTTCCTGGAGATTTTGTGAACTAATCCCTAAATTGTCCTTTTCTCTGGCTGCATAAATTTCTGCCAGCACCACCATATCTGCCAAGGATAGTGCCTGCGCAAATTTATCCAGCATTGCTTTCGTCCTGGTATAGGTGTGGGGCTGAAATACACAAATGACCCGTTCGCAGGAACATTTTCTGGCAGCTTCCAGCGTTGCTCGAATTTCATCCGGATGATGCGCATAGTCGTCTATGATCGTGATGCCCCCCAGCTGCCCTTTGGTTTCAAAGCGGCGATGGGTTCCGGAGAACCGGTGAAGGCCTTCCTTTACGGTCTCCGCCGGAAGTCCCAGTTCCCGTCCTACTGCTACGGCTGCCATCGCATTCCACACATTATGCTCTCCCGGTACATCCAGCGCCATATCCGTCTGCAGCCCGGCCGACTTTTCAAAGACCTGGAAATGCGGTTTCGCCATTCGGTCAAAGGAAATTCCGCCCAGCCGGTAATCGTCCGACGCACGGCTTCCCACGGTTCTAACCTGACAAATGAGCCCCTCTGTGATCTCCTCGTAATTCTCGATGTTACTGCTGATCACCAGCAGGCCATCCTTCGGAATCCGCTCTGCAAACTTCCGGAAAGAATTCCGGATATCCTGAAGGCCCTTAAAGAAGTCCAGATGGTCTTCTCCAATATTCAAAATCACGCCAATTGTCGGGTAAAAGGAAAGAAAGCTGTTCGTATATTCACAGGCTTCCGAGATAAAATACTCGGACTTACCCACCCGGATATTTCCACCGATGCTGTCCAGCATACCCCCCAGAGAAATTGTGGGGTCACAGCCTCCCTCCAGGAGAATCTCTGCGATCATAGAGGTGGTCGTCGTCTTGCCATGAGTCCCTGACACCGCAATTGCATGCGCATAATTACGCATCATCTGCCCCAGAAGCTGTGCTCTGCTTAAAAGAGGAATCCCCTTCTCTGCCACAGCCACATATTCCGGATTATCCTCATGAACCGCCGCCGTAAATACGACTACGTCAATCCCGTCCGCGATGTTCGAAGCCCTCTGCCCATAAAAAATCTGGACTCCGGCCTCTTCCAATCTCTTCGTCAGAACGCTTTCCGATGAATCCGATCCGGTAATCCGGAAACCACGCTTCAGAAGCACCTCTGCGAGGCCGCTCATACTAATGCCGCCAATTCCTATAAAATGCACCCACACGGGCTTTTCAAAATCCAGCTGATACATAGTTCACTTCCCACTTTTTTATTTTGCCTGTTTATACAAACAGAGTCTTACCAGTTGTACCAGAAAAATGGCTGTTGCATAAAGTCAGCCGTTCCGTAGCTTTTAAGAAAACAGAACCGGGCTATTGCAACAGCCATTATATTCTATTCTGCCGTATCGTCCTGTGTTAACACTCCGGCAAGATCTGACACAACCATTTCTGTTCTTTCATAGTGGGGCTTGCTTGCCTGATACGCCTGGTATTGATTCCAGCCGGTTACGCCCAGCGCAACAACCAATCCCAATCCACATACTGCCGCAATCAACCTTCCGGTAAGCTTGTTTAATTTTCGTTTTCGATTTGCTTTTTCAATTTCTTCTTTGCGGTTTGCCTTTCTAGCTTTATATGCATCTACTTTTTGCTGACTCATAAGCAGTACCGTCCTTCACCTATCATTCTTTATTCGACCATTTTACAACGGATCTGAGCTTTTTGCAAGGCTTTCTTTTTAAAAAGGAATGCACATCTCCCCCCCTAGAAAAGCCCTTCTTCCAGCATGAGGCGAGCCGCGCCATAGATTCCGGCATCGTTTCCCAAGACCGCCAGGTGAATTTCCGCCTTCCTGAAGGACAAATTGGTCATCCGCTCATAAGGTCCGCGGATACAATCAATCAGATAGGAGCCGGCCTTCGAAACACCGCCTCCCAGCACAAACACCGCCGGATCCAGAATATGGGTTACACTTGACATCGCCCATGCCAGGTAAAAGCCCATACGTTCTGCCGCCTGCACTGCCAGTGAATCGCCTGTCTTGGCAGCATCCAGTATATCCTTCGCCGTCAAAGGCTGCACCTGCCGCAGGATGCTGGCGGCCTCGGAATCTGCCAGAATCCGCCCGGCTTCCCGGACCAGCCCGGTCGCACTGGCCACCTGTTCCAGACAGCCACGGTTCCCACAGTTACAGACTTCTGCTTCTTCCGGGCGCACAATCATGTGCCCGATTTCCCCGGCCAGGCCTTTGCTGCCCGTGAGCATTTTCCCGCCGCAGATCGCACCGCCTCCGACACCTGTTCCCAGTGTAATCAGAAACATACTGTCATAGCCGGCACCTCCGCCCTTCCAGGCTTCTCCCAGAGCTGCCACATTGGCGTCGTTGGCACAAGCCACCGGAAGCCGCTCTAAGCGGCGGCTAAGCTCTGCCGCCGGAAACAACTCCCGAAAGCCAATGTTCACACACTGCTCGATATAGCCGTCTTCCCGTACGCTGGCAGGCAGACCGATCCCGATACCGGCCACCGCCTGCAGCGAAAGACCGGATCCCTGTATATGCCCTTTTACGGCTGCCGCAATATCGTCGAAAACATACCGCCCATTTCCTTCCTTGCGGGTGGAAATCTCCCATTTCTCCTGCAGAACTCCTAATGGGTCAAAGCAGCCCAGCTTAATAGTGGTGCCGCCCATGTCCACGCCATATATTCTTTTCATTTTTAGATCCACTCCTCCCGCGCTGCTCCTTCAGCCCTCCTTCGTATACCCCTCCGGGTTACTGCTCTGCCAACGCCATGCATCTTCACACATTTCTGTAATTCCACGCTCTGCCTTCCAGTGGAGCTCCGATTCTGCCTTATCCGTAGCTGCATAGCAGGCCGCGATATCTCCGGCACGGCGAGGGCAGATTTGATAAGGAATCTCTTTGCCGGTGGCCTTGCGGAAGGCCTCAATTACTTCCAGTACGCTGTAGCCTACACCGGTGCCAAGGTTATAAATCTCGGTTCCGCCTTCCATCCTCCGGATCTTCTCAATCGCCTTAATATGGCCAACCGCCAAATCCACCACATGAATATAGTCCCGGACGCCCGTTCCGTCCGGCGTGTAATAATCATTGCCATACACCCTTACGCATGGCAGCTTTCCCACCGCCACCTGTGTAATATAGGGCGTCAGATTATTAGGGACTCCCTTAGGATCTTCTCCGATTCTCCCGCTCTTATGCCCCCCCACCGGGTTGAAATACCGCAGCAGGATTACCTTCCACTCAGGATCTGCCTTCACCAGATCCTGTAGAATTTCTTCGATCATCAGCTTCGTTCTGCCGTAAGGGTTTGTAACCGATAAAGGAAACTCCTCCCGGATCGGCACCGTAGCCGGATCACCGTATACCGTGGCCGATGAACTGAAGACGAGATTCTTGACCCCATTCCTCCGCATCACGTCACAGAGTACCAGGGTTCCCGTCAGGTTATTATCGAAGTATTCCAAGGGTTTCTCTACCGACTCGCCCACGGCCTTCAGACCGGCGAAGTGGATCACCGCTTCAATCGACTCCTTCTCGAAAATCGCCTGCATGGCGTCGGCATCCCGGAGGTCTGCTTCATAAAAAGTCACACTGCGGCCGCTGATTTCTTCTACACGTTTTACTGCTTCCAGACAGGAATTGCAGAGGTTGTCTACGATAACGGTCTCATATCCCCGGTTCAGCAGCTCTACACAAGTATGGCTGCCAATAAAACCGGCACCGCCTGTTACTAAAATCGACATGATCTTCCTCCTAATCTTTCTCCTATAAAGTGAAACTTAGTTCAGCGGGAGTTTTTTACTCCCTCTGAACTTTAGTTGAACCAATTCAGTCGGATAAATACGTTCTCAGCTTCTCCACCCGATCCAGGCGCTCCCAGCTTAGATCCAGATCATTTCTTCCAAAATGTCCGTAAGCAGCCGTCTGCTGATAAATCGGCCGGCGCAGATCCAGCATCCGGATAATGCCTGCCGGACGAAGATCGAAATTCTCCCGGATAATTTCCACCAGCTTCCGGTCGGACAGCTTACCGGTACCAAAGGTATTGATATTAATGGAGGTCGGTGTTGCCACACCAATCGCATAGGAAAGCTGGATCTCACACTTATCTGCCAGACCCGCCGCCACCAGGTTCTTCGCCGCGTAGCGGGCAGCATACGCCGCGGAACGGTCTACTTTCGTGCAGTCTTTACCGGAGAAAGCGCCGCCGCCATGTCTGGCATATCCGCCATAGGTATCCACGATAATCTTCCGGCCGGTCAATCCGCTGTCGCCATTGGGACCGCCAATCACAAAACGGCCGGTCGGATTGATATAGAACTTCGTGTCCTTCGTCACCAGGAAAGCCGGTAAAACCGGTTCAAACACATGCTTACGGATATCCTTATGGATTTGCTCCTGGCTTACCTCCGGATCGTGCTGGGTCGACAGAACCACACAGTCCAAATGAGAGGGCTTTCCCTCCTCGTCATACTCAATCGTAACCTGGGTCTTACCGTCGGGACGCAGATACGGCAAGGTTCCGTTCTTCCGTACCGCTGCCAGGCGGAGGGACAGCTTATGGGCCAGCGAAATCGGATAAGGCATATACTCCTCCGTCTCGTTCGTCGCATAACCGAACATCATTCCCTGATCTCCGGCTCCGATGCTGTCGATCTCCAACGCCTTGTCCACACCCATCGCAATATCCGCAGACTGCTCGTCAATTGCCACAAATACACCGCAGGTATTGCCGTCAAAGCCATACTCGGATTTATTATATCCAATCTCCGTCACGGTCTTCCGGACAATCTTTTGAATGTCTACATAAGCGTTCGTCGTGATCTCTCCCATTACCATTACGAAGCCGGTATTGCTGCAAGTCTCGCAGGCCACACGGCTCATGGGATCCTGCGCAAGAAGTGCGTCCAGAATCGCGTCGGAAATCTGGTCGCACATTTTATCGGGATGCCCCTCGGTTACGGATTCTGAAGTAAATAGTGTTCTTTCCATGCTTGTCCTCCTCATACAAAAGAACGGGCCCGCCATTCGCGGACCCGTGAATAAATACAAATTCAGCGAGCCCTTTTATTGCTCGAATTACTCGCTCAGGTTGGCACCTTCCGTGTTACAGGGGTTGCCGTGATATCATCGATCCTTGGGTCTCCATCACTCTGAATAAAAGGGATTCTGTCGCTACTATTGTACACAAATCTGGCAGAAAAAGCAAGTACTTTCAATACCGGAGTTTATCCAATCTTCATCCTTGCTTTTCTGGCTTCCCGTTCGTCGGGTACCAGTTCAATTACGGCGCCAAGGGCCTGAAGCTTCTGTTCAAAGTTCTCATAACCCCGCATAATATATTCTACGTCGTCCAGCGTCGTAACGCCCTCTGCACTAAGTCCTGCCAGCACCAGCGCGGCACCTGCTCTTAAATCCGGAGCTACCAGCTCCGCACCGGTAAAGCGGCTTACACCGTCAATCACGGCTACGTTGCTTTCTACTTTAATCTGCGCGCCCATCTTGGAAAGCTCGTCCACATATTTAAAACGGCTCTCAAAAATACTTTCCGTCACAATTCCCCGGCCGTTGGCAAGAGCCAGAGCCACACAGATCTGGGGCTGCATATCCGTAGGAAATCCAGGATAGGGCAGTGTCTTTACATTACAGGAACCAAGCGTAGTCTTACCAACCACGCGAATCGTATCATCAAATTCCGAGACTTCACAGCCCATTTCCATAAGCTTAGAGGAAACCGCCTCCATATGCTTCGGAATCACATTGCGAACCATAACATCTCCCTTCGTTACAGCCGCTGCAAACATGAAGGTTCCGGCTTCAATCTGATCCGGGATAATGGAATACTCGGTTCCATGCAGTCTCTCTACTCCGCGGATACGGATTACATCCGTTCCGGCGCCCTTGATATTACCTCCCATGGAATTCAGCATATTGGCCACGTCCACTACGTGAGGCTCCTTCGCCGCATTTTCAATCGTGG
>Ga0153997_1000073_pt1 | contig 29699 bp, 29 predicted proteins | sample TSNC081MetaG_FD_104750 | JGI IMG/M metagenome (GOLD analysis project Ga0153997, IMG submission 104750) | Attine ant fungus gardens microbial communities from North Carolina, USA - TSNC081 MetaG | ecosystem: Host-associated > Fungi > Mycelium > Unclassified | place: USA: North Carolina, Lumber...
CGAGGCAGCCTGGTTGGCGAGGACGACGTCGACATTGAAGGCGTCGGAAGCATTGGTCAGCGTGAAGACACCGTTGCCGCTGGTGGCTCCGGCCAGCCAGGTCAGGCCGAAGCCGACATTGTAATTCAGATTGTTGGAGCTTTTGCCCGTGCTGATCTTCAGATAGTCGACAGGGCTTGAGACGCCGATATTGACCGACGAGAAATCACCAGTGATGCCACCGGTCGTCTGGATGATGGTGTAGGATGTTCCTGCGAGAGCACTGGCGGATGAAGGTGCAATCCCGGAGAAACCGGTCACCGTCAAAGTACCGTTGATCGAGGCGGCATTTGCTGTGACAAGTGGCTGGTTTCCAGCACCGACATCGACATTAAGGGTTGAGCCAGCTGTCTGAGTAAAGCCACCCGTGACTGTCAGTTTTGATGTTGAACTGATTGTGGTGGTTGCGCCGGACGCGGTGTTGTAACTGGCGGCGGTGAAGACGCCATTCTGGGCGAAAGCCAGCGTGCCAGCTGTCACTGTGACCGCGCCGACCGACGAACCTACTCCAGTCAGGGTTGCGATCTCGGTGCCGGTCTTCTGTAGTGAGCCGCCACCGAGCAACTGGTTCGCCAGCGTATTATTGGTATTACCTGTTGCGAAAGCGAGCTGCAACGTTGTGTTGTTGGTGACCGCTCCGGTTCCCAAAGCCCCGCCATTGGTAGCGATCAGGGTACCGGTCGAAATGGTGGTGCCACCGCTGTAGCTACTGTTGCCGGAAAGGGTCAACGAGCCGGCGCCGGTCTTGATCAAAGCACCTGTGCCCGAAATGTCGCCGGAGAAAATGGTGGAACTGGCACCGCTGGCGGTCAGGGTTGCCGAACCAAGCGTGATGGCTCCCGCGCCTGACAGATTGTTGGCGGTCTGATTGAAGTTGTTCAGATCAAGAACTGCACCGGAATTGATCGTTACCGAGGAGCTGCTTGCGAAAGCATTGTTCACTCCGCCTTGCAATGTTCCGGCATTGACGGTGGTTGCGCCACTAAAGGTGTTCGATGCCGACAATGTCAGCGTTCCCGCTCCCTGCTTGGTGAGCCCGCCGCTATTGGACAGAATCCCTGTTATATTAAGGGTATTGCCCGTGTCGATACTGGCAAGTGCAATGCCTGTCAGGTTGATGTTGGATGTTGAGGCAAGTGTTCCGAAACCACCGAAGCCGCCGCCACCTTGAACAGTGATCGACGGGGAGCTGATGGTGAATAATCCTCCGTTGCCGGCAACGGTACCGCCATTCTGAATGGTGACGGTGGCCGCTCGCAACTGCGAACCACCGCCGCCGCGAACCGTTCCCGCCGTGCTGGCGGTAAAAGTACCTGATGACGTGTTGCCGTAATTGACGCCATTCGCCAAGGTGAAGAAACCGCCCTGCACCGATGTAATGGCTTGGATATCGGAATCGTAAGTCGTTGTGGCGCCATTGTCGCCGTAGAATATGACCTCACCCGCGCCAGTCTTGGTGACTGTAACCGTAGAGCCCGCGATAGAGGCGATAGGATCGTAGAAACGAATTGTCTGCCCGGCGCTGGCAATCAGATTCAGATTGCCGGATGCTCCCAGATAGATGGCGTTCGGGGTCCCTGTTCCGGCCACAGGCTGGAAGGACGCATTGAAGGTGACACCCTGCTTATTGCCCTGAAAAATAATATCATCAGTCGCAGCATTCAGGTTAATGGTTCCTGATTGCAGATAGATAGCACCACCGAGGGTTTTTGCGTAGTTGTTCAGGAACTGGGTTCCAGACGTCAAACTAACCAGAGCACCGGAAGCATCATAAAAAATAGCTCCGCCAAGCCCCTGACCTGTGGCGCTTGTCACATAGTTATTCTTGAAGATAGCAGGGCCGTTGAATATGTACTGGTAGTTGTATGGCAGACCGTTGCCAAAGGCGCTGATGGCGCCGCCACGAGCTGTTGCAGCTCCAGTGGCAACGATGTAGTTCCCATCGAATGTAACAGTATTGTTGAATATGACGACCGAGGCCCCGGTGCCAGGAGAGGTGTAGCCAATGTTGATGGCACCGCCGCGCGGCTCTCCCGCCCCGGTGCCAGCGCTCCGGACGTAGTTACCCGTGAATGTCGTGACACCATTAAACGTGAGCGTCGAAGCCCCACCCCAGACGTCGACGGCACCTCCGAAATAGTTTTTGGCAAAATTTCCCGTGAAATTGACGGTGTCGTAGAAGGTTACATTACTTGCTGCCTGACGTATCGAGATGGCGCCGCCATAATTATCGGTACTATTGCCAATAAAATTGTATGTACCGTATAAATTCATCGTCCCGGCGGCGAACATCGTCATAACACCGCCGGAATCTGCTACTGACACGCCATTTGAAAAGGTAGCGCCGTTGGTTCCGCCAGCCGTAATATTGACTACGGTAGAAGCACCTCCATCCATCCATAAAACACCATAGGTGCTCTTTATCGCTGAAAATGTAACATCATTTAAGTTTAGGTTCGATGTTGTTGCAAAATTTTGATAATATAGTAATGTATTGCCGTTGTTGGCACTGTTTGTGAACGTAATATTTGAGTATGTAACAGAGTTATTTACTGAATTTGTATAAGTTAAATAATTTCCTGCGCTGCCGGTGTTCACGGTGTAACCAGCGCCATCCAGGAAAAGAAGGGAGTGCGCCGCCGAATTCAAGGCTACAGATGTTCCCCATGTGGCATTCCCGCCAAGGATGAAATTATTATTTACGGCACTCAGGTTTGTATTGAGGTAGGCGCCAATATTTGTCCCTGCCGGAATCGTCGTCTGCGCCGACGCAATCGTGGCAATTGCTATCGCTGATGTTTGCGCAAGCAGAGCAGAAGCCAGAAGACGTTTTGAGAGTCTAGGCCGAGCAAAAAAACAAGAAATATAACGAATTGGCTTATTCATATCGGACCTTTTTTGCATAGGCATATGCTCCTTCCGTTTGGAACGTGACGAAGGGAGTTTTTTCGAATGGCAGAGATTTGATAATTATTTTTTTAAAAATTAAACAAGAGCAAAAATGAGGCAATACCGAAAAAGATTTATAAAAAAATTCAAAATGTAATTTAATTACATCCATATTGTTGAATTTATCCTATTTATTTTGTTTTTTAAGCGGGATCCCTACAGAGAATATTGCGCATTAGGAATCAAAATTATATTCCGTTTAAGATAAGATTCTGAATACATTTTTGCAGAATATATCTGCTTTTTCAAGTGATACTTCGCACCATGTCATCACAAATTGCTTACTGAAGCAGATATCCACATTTGTGGTGTTCCCCGCAGATGTCTGGAACGGGCGTATCTGAAGTTTTTCCGTTTAACCGGTATCGATTAAACGATAAAAAAATGTCTATCAACAATAAGTTAGAGCGTTTCGGCAATTCATATAGAACGCAAAATGCTTGTCTTGTGATTTTTCTCTCTGTTGGGAGCTACAAAGAGTTCCATCACCGGTGATTGACGGGGACGGCTCGTGCCGACTCAGCCAGGAACGATGCGGTGTACGGAAATTTATGCTGTCATACGATGCACGAAAATCGCGCGATGGGACAAACGTCCTGCAGAAGAAAGGGGAAACCGGTGCGACCACCAAACAGCTGATGACAAAATACGACCAGAAGTCGGAAGATGGCAGCTACACCCGGAGCGCCGACCAAAAGCGCCTCACCAGAGCGGACATGCATCTAACATCAATGGGAGAAGCCGAGCCTAAGCAGTGTCCCACCTTTCAGTATTGAAAACCCGGTGGGGCATTCTTCGAAAAAATGCAATAGTGGGAATATGTTATTTTGGAATTTGGTGCCCAGGAGAGGACTCGAACCTCCACGACTTCCATCACTGGTACCTGAAACCAGCGCGTCTACCAATTCCGCCACCTGGGCATTAGATGGGCTGCTCGCGAGTAGCGAGGAGGCGACCTTTAAGGGCAATCTTTGCTGGCGTCAATCGGGTAACGCATCTCTGTTGAAGAGTAGGCACTGTTTTTTCGCTTCCGCGCTCTATAGGAAGCAAAATTGTGGAGATCGCGGGAATAGGGTTGCCAGCATGATCTCCCATGGGGCGGGAAATCGGGAAAATAATCTTCCTCATCGTTGCATTGTGCTTTTTGTTACATGGACAAGGGCGGATGATGTGAGACGCTGCACCATATAAAGATGAGAACCGTGGCATACGGTCGATGAAAGAGGGTCAAGGCGGAGGGAGATATGAAGCAGATTTTTCATAAGCGGCCTGTTCTCGGGCTTTTCGTGATCAACGGCGCCATGGGTGCTGGCCTTGGCGTTTTGCTCGCATCCGCTCTGGTCTATGGCGATGTGAATGGTCTGCAGGTAATGATGGCGCAATCGGTGGGCATTTTTGCCGGCTGGGCGATGCTAAGTTACGCTTTCGCCTGTACCTTCGCCGCGCTTGCCATGGCTACGGCAATCATGCTGCATTGGGGAAGAGAAGAGAAAGACGGCTCCGGGGGTGGTTTATCGATTCCGGCCGATAACCGCCTGCAGCGAGTTCCTGCTTACGCAAGAAGTCGGCGCCCGGTTTCCGGCTCGACCCGTTCCCCGCAGAATGATCGTGAATGATCAGACAAGGCTCCGTCTGGTATGATGTGGTGCAGCGCCCGGTTTTCCGGGCGCTGCATTATTGTTATAAGAAGGTGTTTTCGGGTTCCTGAAATGAGCCTGACAGGATAAGAAGACCAAAGGCGTTCCATTTTAAACGAGAGCGCTGTAGCGGCAGCAAGGATTTGCGATTCGACCAGGAGGCAGCACCATGCGTCACAAGGGTTCCCTTTCACAACCGGCAGCGTGTCAAATAGTGACTGTTCTGGGCGGCTCAGGCTTTCTCGGTCGCTATGTCGTCAGGGCTCTTGCCAATCGTGGTTATCGTGTCCGGATAGCCGTGCGGCGTCCGGATCTGGCTGGTTCATTGCAACCGCTGGGCAATGTCGGCCAGGTGGTTGCCGTGCAAGCTAACATGCGCGACAGGGAATCCATTGCGAACGCCGTGCGGGGCGCCAGTGCGGTCGTCAATCTCACGGGTATATTGAGGCCGAAAGGCAAACAGACTTTTGAGGCTGTTCACGCTGGAGGCGCAGGGCTGGTCGCGGAACTGACCTCACCTGAGGCGCGCTTGATTCATGTCTCCGCGATAGGTGCGGCTACGCAATCTCCCTCCATTTATGCACGCTCCAAGGCAGCAGGAGAGGCGGCGGTTCTTGCCGCGCGCCCGGATGCGGTGATCATCAGGCCCTCAGTTATTTTCGGACCGGGCGACGGGTTCTTTAATCGTCTGGCGGCGGTTGCGCGGATATTGCCGGTGATGCCGGTGTTATGCGCCTCGACGCGGGTACAGCCGGTATTTGCCGGTGACGTCGCAGAGGTCATTGCGAGGGCGGTTGACGGAGAAGTTGAAGGCGGTCGAGTGTATGAGCTTGGTGGTCCGGCTGTCGCGACCATGCGAGATATAAGCGTCGATGTTCTCAAAGCCGTTGAGCGCAAGAAGCCGATTGTCGCCATACCGTCGGCTGTGGCTTCATTCAATGCATTCTGGCTGGAATTCTGGGACAAGGTGACCTTCGGCCTCGTTCTTCCGCAGAATCTGGTTTTTACGCGAGATCAGGTTGCGTTATTGAAAACCGACAACGTGGTTTCATCGGAAGCCGAAAACGAAGGGCGCACTCTCAAAGGCCTGGGAATTGAGCCTGTCGCCTATGATGGTCTGCTCCCCTCCTACCTTGTCCGATTCCGCAAGGTTGGTGAGTTTGAGAATGTTCGCGAACGCGCTTATTCTGGGAAGAGGTGAAAGATCGAACTGGCTCCTGCCCTGTTGCCTAGAGATAAGGTGAAGCCAGCCAGATTGCCCGGTTGCGCAGGCGTTCAAGGAATGGTCTCGCATTGAGTGTTGCGAGAGTCTCCGGACGGGCGGTCGTTATATGGCTATCGATCAAGGCTTCGATCTGGGAACCGATCTGCCGGTCGTATATTTCTACATCGAGTTCAAAATTAAGCCGCAGGCTGCGAGGGTCCAGGTTTGAAGAGCCTATGTAGCTCCAGCATCCATCAACCGTGAGCAGTTTTGAATGGTCGAAGGCTCCGGTCGAGCGCCAGATGCGACATCCAGGTCGGATAACCTGATCGAGTTGCGATGTCATCGCGTAATCGACCAACCTCAGATTATTAAGAGCCGGAATAACGATATCGACGATAATGCCTCTCCTGGCCGCAACCGATAATGCACCGATCAGTTGCTGGTCGGGCAGGAAATAAGGGGAGCTTATGCAGATGCGACGCTGCGCAACCGTGATAGCCCCCATGATGACGCTGTGGCTGCTGGCGAGGTTCTGATCGGGCCCGGAGGGGACAACCCGCGCCGGAATCCCCTGCGCTTCAATATTCAAGCCGTCATGAGGCGTGTGTTCGGAAAACCAAAGTGAATCGGGCAATGCCTCGTCGGTGGCCACCAGCCAGTCATGCATGAAGCTTGATAAAAGCTGCGAAACTGCGGGTCCCTCGATGTGAAAATGACGGTCCTGCTGGGCCGCTTCCCCGGCAAATTCCTTTGTAAAGCCTGCCCGGATGTTCATGCCGCCGGTCAACCCGACGGTACCATCGACAATCATCACCTTGCGGTGGCTTCGCAAATTGGCGTAGGGCAGCTTCAGGCCGATGATGGCGCTCATGAAATCGGCGTTTATGATACCACCCTCCGACAGAAGGTGTGAAATGGGTGGTCGTGAATATCTTGCTCCGATAGCGTCGATGAGGACGCGGATCTCGACGCCGCGCTTGCGGGCGGCGATCAAAGCTTCGGCAATTCTTCTGCCGATGGGGTCGTTATCAAAAATATAGCTTTGCAGCGCGATCGTTCTCTGCGCGGCGTTTATCGCTGCAAGCATCGCAGCATAGGTTTCATCGCCGCCATTCAGCGGGCGGATGTCATTTCCGATTGTAAGCGGAAACGCCGAGATATTATCGACAAGAACCTTGAGGGAGGCAAATTGCGGGCCAGCACATCGGACAATATCGATCTCATGTTCCGCGTGGAAATTAACCCCTCGTGGCATTTCAGCCGCGGCATGGCGGCGACTGACGGCGGTTTGGCGTATCCTGTTGATGCCGACAACCAGATAAATGAACGCTCCGAGAACCGGACTGAGAATAACCACGCCGACCCAGCCGATCGCGGCGCGGACATCGTCTTTGGTCATGGCGGCATGAATCGCTGCGCTGACGCCACTGACGATACTGATCAGAAAGAACAGATGAGGCCAGTAATTTACAATAAAATCGTTCATCAATATCCCTGGAGCCGCATGTCTCTCAACGTAATCGGCCCTCGCTTGAGAATGCACCCGGATGTCGTTCAGGCGAAAGTGGTAATCAGGCGTTCGGCAGTGGAACGATTGCAGGCCATGGGAATATCGTAGACGAGGGCAAGGCGGGTGAGGGCTTTTACGTCAACATCATGCGGGTGAGGCGATAAGGGGTCGACAAAAAAGAACAGGGCGTCGATCTTCCCCTCGGCAATCAGCGCGCCGATCTGCTGATCACCGCCGAGCGGTCCGCTCTTGACCCGGTTCACTTTCAGGTTGGAACAACGCTCCATAATGCGGCTCCCGGTCGTCCCTGTTGCAATCAGGCTGAACTGAGAGAGTGTGCTTTCATGCGCGGCGGCAAAATCAGCCATGATGGATTTCTTGTCATCGTGGGCGATCAGAGCAAAAGTACTACGGGACATGGATGATCTTCCTTTGAGGAGGAGTGCCCTCCTTGATCGCAAGCCCGGCCGGGCAGATCGCGATATGCAATATTCCTTTGTTAGCATCCAGGTATTTTCAGGAAAAGTGGCTAGCGCTTTTCAGTTCGGAAAATGCGGCTGCCGTGAAATGCGGGTGATAAACAGGATTGCCATGGATGCCACGGAACTCAATATGGGCTCACCGGAAAAAACCGTAAATAAAGTTCAGCATATTTTCCTTCCTTCCAGAGTTGATAGAGGGCGTAGTCGAAGGCGCGACGCAACGTGTCATCGGTCGGTCTGAAGACGAAGCCGATGCCTTCACCGAAAAAGCGACTGTCAAGATAGGGACCTCCCGCGAAAGAACAGCAATCTTGCGATGCGGCACCACCGATCCAGAGAGAGAGATTGAGCCCGTCGGCAAAAACGTAGTCGACTTTGCCGTCTTTCAAAGCTGTTTCCGCGGCGGAAAGATCGGGGAAGGATACTCTTGTCGCCTTTGGGAAAAAGGTTTTGATAAACTCCATATGAACGGTGCGATTGACTACTCCGATGGTTTTTCCTTCCATCTTCAGGGCGTCGATCTCGCTCGTCGAAGGATTGCGACGCGTGATGAACCGTCCCGGATTCCTGAAATAGGGAGCTGTCACGGAAAATTTCTGCCGAAGCTCAGGGCTGATCGGGATAGCTGCGGCGATGGCATCGCCCTGTTGGTTGTGCAGCGCATCGAGGAGGGTGTCGAAACGTCGGCTCTGTATAGTGCAACTGAGTTGCAGACGTTCACATGCCGCCCTCGCCAGCTCAACCGAGAAGCCGGTCGGGATACGGTCCAGGCCGGCAAAATGCAGCGGGGGGAAACTGTCATCTGTCAGGAACAGTATTGTGCCCTGTCCGGCGAGTTCCGGCCGTTCGATGACTGTATTCGGATCCCAGAATCCGGGGATTTGAACCGGCTCCGCGCGAGCGGCATCAATCGTGGCTGCTGCGAGCAAGGCCGACAGACAGAGAGATGCAAACAATCGGGTAGGTAAGCTTGCAATAATCAAGATGCGTACTGACATTCAAGAACCAGCTGGAGCTCCATCATAACCATCCTGCGGCCTCTGGAAAGGAGCAGGAACAATGTCTGCTATATTTCGATGATGCGACGTGCGTTCCCATCCTTGCAGGCGTCTGGGGCAGTCGATATGCTGGGATGTCCACACCATAACTGTGACGATACGTCAGCGGGCGGACCTCGTCGGTCCAATAACAAGGAGAGAGAAATCCATGGCTCAGCACAAAACACTGAATGATCTGAAATCGAACGCAAAGAGCGTTTCCATCGATATTCTGAATGCCCGCCTTGCAGATGCCATTGATCTGGCTCTGCTCACCAAACAGGCTCATTGGAATGTTCGTGGTCCGACATTCATCGCCGTTCACGAGATGCTCGACACATTCCGCGATGAAATTGACACGCATGTCGATACCATTGCCGAACGCATCGTCCAGCTCGGAGGCACCGCTCTTGGAACGGTTCAGGATTCGTCTGCCAAGTCGACGCTTCCTGCCTATCCGACCGACATTTACAAGGTCGAGGATCATCTCGCAGCCCTGACTGAACGTTATGCTCTTGCCGCCAATGCGGTGCGCGCTGCAATCGATGTTACGGACGAAGCCGGTGACGCTAACAGCGCAGACATCTTTACGGCGTATTCCCGCTCCCTCGACCAATATCTATGGTTCCTGGAAGCCCACAAGGTCTGATTATCACGTCGCTTTCCAAGGCAGACAGCCCCTCCGGCTTCCGGAGGGGTTTGTGGTTTCTGCCCATCACTCCAGTGGGGAAGCCAAATTTCGTTCCTGCCGGAAGTTCAGATAAACTGGTCCAGTTTATTGAAGTGCTCGGCCAACAGATAATAAAATGTAAGTCTTGATTTGTTGTGGTGGTCTTTCATCGCTTCGCAGGTCGACTTGATGGCGCCGTCCAGGTCGCCGGAAGAAAGGCCGAGCTTCTTCTTCAGAAAGTTCTCGCGGATGTAGTTGCGCTCTTCCGGGTCTGAGCATGCGACATATCTTGAATCCGGTTTGCTGAGAACAAGACGGTAAGTCCTTTCCATACCGGCAAGTGCTGCTTCGTTAACCGGTCTGCTGGCATGTTTTCTCACGTCGGCAAGGTGATCGTCGGTCATGGGGCTCTCCATGGCAATCTGAAGGAACACCCTCCAGACGCAATTCATTCAAACTGCCCCCGACCTTTCTCTCACGTTTCGCCATGTTGTTTTTTGTTGGCGAAAGGTGCTGCTATTATATGGATCGGCCTGAGGAGAAATCCTTACGAGTTGCATCCAACCTTAGGTGTAGGCAGTCATTGGTAATTTCTGATATATCTTTTTCTATCGTCTGAATGCCGTCGAAGCGACGCTATGCAATTCGTTCGTTTGCGGCAGGGGAAAGAGATTTGTTATGAGTGCAGCTTCCCTTACAACACATACGCTTCTGCAAGTGGATTTTCCATTCTCCGGCCCATTCGGCAAGGAAATGACAAAGCAGATGGAGGGGCTCGCCTTCGATATCGCGGCCGAGGAAGGTCTTGTCTGGAAGATATGGACAGAAAGCGAAACGGAAAAACGGGCGGGCGGTATCTATTTATTTGATAACGCCGCTGACGCCAAACGCTATCTGGCCAAGCACAGCGCGAGACTGAACAGTTTCGGCATCGTCGATATCGAGGCTCGGATATTCGACGTCAACGGGCCCTTATCGCTTATTGACCGCGCTCCGCTGCAACAGGCTGAATGATCGTTAGAAATGCTGTTTTGTGGTCTCTTCTTTGAAAAGAGGCTGTTTTTCAGGTCATCAAAAGAGGACGAATAAGATGCGCTGGCACCCTGCCGATAATCGTTATGAAACGATGACTTACAACCGCTGCGGAAAGTCCGGCCTTAAACTCCCGGCTATTTCTCTCGGGCTTTGGCACAATTTCGGTGAAGATGCGAAGCACGATGTCAAACGCAGGATATGCCAGAAGGCGTTTGACCTCGGTATCACTCACTTCGATCTCGCCAACAATTACGGCCCACCTCCGGGATCGGCGGAGCTTGCCGCGGGTGAGATTCTACGAACCGATTTTGCAGGGCTTCGCGACGAGCTGATAATCTCCACCAAGGCAGGTTATACGATGTGGCCGGGCCCTTACGGAGAATGGGGCAGCCGCAAATATCTGGTTGCAAGCCTTGACCAGAGCCTCAAACGTTTGGGGCTGGACTATGTCGATATTTTTTATTCGCATCGCTTCGATCCGGAAACGCCTTTAGAGGAGACGATGAAAGCGCTTGATCACATCGTGCGGTCGGGAAGGGCGCTTTATGTCGGCATCTCCTCGTACAACGCAACGCGCACCCGTCAGGCGGTCGAGATCATGCGCCAGCTTGGAACGCCCCTGTTGATTCACCAGCCCAGCTACTCGATGATCAACCGCTGGATCGAGGAAGATGGTTTGCTGGATACGCTTGATGATGTCGGAATGGGGTCGATAGTCTTTTCGCCGCTGGCTCAGGGCATGCTGACGGACAAGTATCTCAAAGGCGTTCCCGAGCACAGCCGGGCGAGCCAGGGTAAATCCCTGCGTTCAACTTTCCTGAAAGAAGAGACGCTGGACAATATTCGTTCCCTCAATGGAATCGCTGAAAACCGTGGCCAGACACTGGCGCAGATGGCTCTTGCCTGGGCCTTGCGAGGCGGACGCGTCACCTCCGCCCTGATAGGGGCCAGCCGACCCGAGCAGGTTGAAGATTGCGTCGGCGCCTTGCGAAAACCCGAATTCACCGCGACGGAGCTTGCAGAGATTGATAAGTTCGCTCGTGATGCAAGCGTCAACCTCTGGGCAAGGTCTGCCGAGAGAGAATGATGACTTCATCAGCGGCAAAGCGTTTTAAGGCTCCTTCGGGAGCCTTTTTACTGGAGCGGGCTTCTTAAAAGTGTCGTGCAGATTAAAGTGATCCCGGTTTTCTGCAAGTAACAACGCGGCAGGAAATTATCACGTCATGCGATTCATCAAGAATCGCATGACGTGATAAATGGATCCGTCTCAGCGTGCAGGTGGAGCCTCCGTGGGCAATCCGCGAGGGCGCAACAACGGATTGGTATCTGGATTCGTGCTGCCGCCAATCGGCATATTGAGCTTTAATGTGTTGACCTGATCCTTGCGATTGAGCGGGTTGATGCCGGATTTGATGCCTGATGATTCAGAACACGCGGAAATCCCGGCAGCCAGGGCAAGTACCATGACGAGGTAAGCAACAATTTTCATTTATCATGACCTCGATTTCTTAGAAATCACTTTTCAAACAAGGCCCCGAAAAGGGCATTTCTGATACTCTGCCTCTGGGTGGCAAGAGCTTGAGTATAGGTAAACTATCTTTTCTCCATCAACACGCAACCCGAAATTCATCCAACCGTAAAGCTTGGAGATCGAACAAGAGGCATGCCGACTCCCTTTCGGCTCAGAGTTGCCGTCAATTCTGGGATAGCAGCCTTGATTCTGGTCGTCGTTCTAATGGAACAAGCGTTGTGTTTACCGGGTAAATGCCGCTCTGGCTGATGATCATCAAGCGGAGCAGCAGTTTTCTCTTGTCGGATCGGGACGATTGGAGTTGTATGGTTAACGAGGGGTTAACAGGAGGGCTGTTTCAAGGAGGCTTGATATGACCGATATCGACGTCAGGAATCGTGCCACCAGATTGTTAACGTCCAATGATCATAGATTCGAGATACGTGAAGCGCTGCCAAAACACTATACTTTATGGATAGCAGCAGATACCGGGCGCTGGTATGCAACATCCATAACAATTGTCGCCCCGGATATGAAAAGCGCCGAGCCTGCCATTTTTCGATTTGTTCTAGAAAACTGCGATGCAAAATTGCGGGTGAGCAAGCCCTCGACTGACTCGGCGAGGATTCAGCGTCCTGAAACGATGCCGATATGATCAGGAATGGCATAGGGCGGCTTCTTGCTTCTCAGACAAGCTGAACAAATCACGGCCCCATCACGGATGTGATGAGGGTCGGGCCGATTTTATTATCTCGGATGCATTGATCTCAAGCAGAAAGCATCACCGGCACAAGGTTGTCACCTATGTCCTAGGAACAAAACGTAACCTATCTCTCAAGGTTGGACACAAGGGAAAACTGGAGCGGGCGATGGGAATCGAACCCACGACATTCAGCTTGGGAAGCTGACGTTCTACCTCTGAACTACGCCCGCATGCCGGATAATGTCATCCTGCGATGCGCTTGTTTAGCAGCCTGACGAGGATTGTGTCAAAGGTTCTGATCTGAAAGTTCTTTGCAGAAAAACTGCATCTTTACTTTCTCACGATGAGACCTTTGAAGCTTGTTCCGTCACGGCCGAATTTCTGGGTAGCGATCTGGCATTGGCGTTGAGCGGGTAGCTTTCCGTATTCCGCTCCGGCGCGCACCATACCGGCAACAAGGGAAATCTTGAAATCCCTGACCATCGTTTTCTCGCAAACTCGGCCGTTTGCCTTGTTCAGAAGGCATTCGACAAGCAAACCTGCCTTCAGGCGGTTCTCGTCAATTTGGAGCTTGGGGCATTGGGAAACAAGATACTTTGCCTCTCCCAGAGCAAGGCCAACCTCGCTCATGGTGATTTCCTGTCTTTGCGGTGCACATGCTGTCAACCCGATGAGGATGATCACACCGGAGATCCAACGTAACATCGCTTTCCCCCAACTGCCCGGCGGCGTTTTCACCTTGTCCCGGGCCGGTTTCTCATTTGAAATGTTTCGATAGCTTCAAGCCCTGTGCCTGATAATTCGAGCCGGAATCAATGCCGTAAAGTGAATGCGGGCGCTCTGCCATGCGTTCGTAAACAAGACGACCGACCACCTGTCCATGTTCGAGGATGAATGGTACGTCGCGGGAGCGAACCTCGAGTACCGCGCGTGCTCCTTCGCCGCCCGCTGCGTGGTGGCCGAAGCCGGGGTCGAAGAAACCGGCGTAATGAACGCGGAATTCGCCGACCAGCGGGTCGAAAGGCACCATCTCGGCGGCATAATCGGGAGGAACATGGACGGCTTCCTTTGAAGCCAGAATGTAGAACTGGCCCGGATCAAGGATCAGGCTGGCACCTGTTTCCGCGTAGAGAGGCTCCCAGTAGTCAGCAATGCGATAAGCGCTGGGCTTGTCGACATCGACCAGACCTGTGTGACGTTTGCCGCGATAACCGATCAGTTTTTCCGGCCCGAAACCCGACAGATCGACACTGACAGCGACACCATCCTGAATCGACGGCTCCTCCGAGGTCACCACCCGTTCCTTGCCGTGCAGCGCCAGCAGCTCCTTGTCGGTCAGGCGGACCTGTCCCTTACGCAGCCGCAACTGCGACAGGCGTGAACCGGTGCGCACCAGAACGGGGAAGGTTCTGGGGGAAATCTCGGCATAAAGCGGGCCGTCGTAACCGGCGGCGACATCCTCGAATTCCCGGGCGCCATCGGTGATGACACGGGTGAAAACGTCGAGACGACCTGTCGAGCTTTTGGGATTTGCCGCAGCGGCGATATTGCCTGGAAGCTTCAGGCTTTCCTGCAACTCGGCGATATAGACGCAGCCGGTCTCCAGAACTGCTTCCTTGGTCAGATCGATTTCATGAAGACAGACATCCGCCAGGCGTTCGCGAACAGTACGGTTCGGACCTGGCAGGAAACTGGCGCGGACGCGAAATGCGCGCTTTCCAAGCCGCAGGTCGAGGCTGGCAGGCTGAATCTGATCAGCGGCAAATGGTGTCAGGCTCTCGATAATTCCGGCTTCAGCCAGGCGTTTGATGGCTTCGGCAGATTGAATTCCGTCCTTGAAGACTGGCATGTCGGCATCCATTGGGGGCAATCGAATACAAGGGCGCAGCCCGCTCATGCGGCAATACAGGTTCAGGCAGCATATCGCAAATCCGGTTGTCTGCGAAAACTCACCAGGAAGAGCGCCGTCCACGAAATTATCAGCCCGCCGGCGATTGACGATTGTCGTTGGCACGAAATGCTGCCGGTCTGATATTGGAAGTGGAGTCTTTGCTGGAAAGCATGGTATTCCGCTTTGTCTTGATTGCTTCCGGGAGAGTTCGATGACATCGCGAGGGACACGCCTGACGCCGCTGGAGATGCTGGAGCGCATGGTTTCCTTCAATACCGAAAGCGATAAATCGAACCTTTCGTTGATCGCTTTCGTTGAAGAATATCTGGCTGGCTGGGGTGTGGCGTCTTTGCGCGTACCCAATAGCTCCGGCGAAAAGGCGGCCTTGTTCGCAACGATAGGCCAGCAGGAGCGCGGCGGCATTGTCCTTTCCGGTCACACCGATGTGGTGCCGGTGGCGGGGCAGGCGTGGACGCGTGATCCATATTCACTGCATGTCGCTGAAGGGCGCGCTTATGGCAGGGGCGCGGTCGATATGAAAGCCTTCAATGCGCTGGCGCTGGCGCTCGTTCCGGACTTTCTGGCGGCGGGGCTGGCTATCCCGATCCATCTCCTCTTCTCCTACGACGAAGAAACCACCTGTCTCGGTTCGGTTGCGACGATCAGGAAAATGGGCAAGGACCTCCCGATGCCGATGGCTGCCATCGTCGGGGAACCCACCTGTTTGAATGTCGCCGATGCGCATAAGAGCTGCGTTATTTTCACCACGACGGTTCATGGCTTTGCGGCTCACTCCGCCAAACCCTATCTTGGTGCCAATGCGGTGATGGCAGGAGCGGAACTGGTGGTGGAGCTTAATCGTATCGCCGATGACATGGTGATGCGTGGCGATGCCAGCGGCCGCTTCAACCCTCCTTATACAACTGTCGAGGTTGGTGTGATGAGAGGCGGCACGGCATGCAATATTCTGCCGAAAGAATGCATTATTAATTGGGAGTTCCGAGGTCTGCCGGACCTCGATCCGGCAGAGATACCGGGGCGGCTGAATGCGGCATCGGAACGTATCACGATCGAGAGACTGAACCGTCATGGTCCATACGGCAGCATCGCAACAAAATGCGATGTTGCAGTGCCAGGTTTGGGACCGCAACCGGGGTCGATAGCGGAGAGACTTGCGCTGGAACTGACCGACAACACTAAAACTATCACTGTTTCATTCGCGAGTGAGGCCGGCCATTTCCAGAATGCGGGCATCCCGACAGTGCTGTGCGGACCAGGATCGATCGATCAGGCACACCAGCCGGATGAGTATATAACCCTTGACCAATTCGCAGCTGGGGAAGACTTCATGCGCCGCCTGGCAAAAAAATGCGTAGACGGCGCTTTTTAGAGTAAGGCGCGTTTAAGTGGATACCGGTTAAACGCAGGCAAGCCTTACGGCATAAGAAATTTAGAGTGTTTTGTGATTCATATTAAATGCAAAACACTCTAGGAGGTCAGTCGTTCTTGGTTTCTCCCGCCGGCTCAATCTCGTTCGGCGTGAAATCATAGTGACGCGAACAGAACTCGCAGGTAACCCCGATCTTGCCATCATCGCCCACCATGGCGTCCCGGTCATCCTGGGAGAACCTGCGGATCATCGTCACAACCCGCTCGCGTGAACAGCTGCAGGATTCGCGGACCGCCTGCTCTTCAAAAACCCGAACGCCCCGCTCGTGGAACAGGCGGTACAACAGCCGCTCGCTTGACAGGTCGGGATCGACCAGTTCGTGGTCTTCGACGGTGTTGGTCAAAGCCAGTGCCTCGTCCCACAGGTCGGAGGAAAGCTCCGCTTCCGGAGGCTTTTCTTCAAGGCGCAGCTTCTCAGAAGATGATGGCAGATACTGAACCATGATCCCGCCGGCGCGGTAAATGCTGCCTTCGGGAACGATCTCCTGCGCTACTGCAAGGCGAACGCGGGTCGGAATCTGCTCCGACTGGTTGAAATATTCCTGCGCCGCCTGCTCGAACCCGCTGCTGTCGAGGGCAACGATGCCCTGATAGCGATTCATCTCGGAGCCCTGATCGATGGTCATCGCCAGCATGCCGTTGCCGACCAGAGCGGCAGTGGAAGCAGGCCCACTGCCGAGAGCGGCAACCTTGTCGGCATCGAAACGCGCATAGGCTCGCAGACAATCCGGCGCGTTGAAATCGACGACGATCATCTCGACGGGACCATCGGTCTTGGTCTGAAGCTGAAACTGCCCTTCAAACTTCAAGGATGAGCCAAGCAGTACGGCGAGTGCCGCCGCTTCGCCGAGAACACGGGCGACAGGTTGCGGATAATCATGCCGGGCGAGGATCGCATCGAGCGAAGCGCCGAGGCGAACGATACGCCCGCGAACTGCCAGGGGTTCGACAGCGAAGGGGCGGACGATATCGTCCGGAACATCATCGGTCATTTGCCAGTCTCTTCCGCCTCGCTTGCGCGCAGGCACCACGCCAGGATGCCTTTCTGGGCGTGCAGGCGGTTCTCCGCCTCGTCGAAGACGATTGATTGCGGGCCGTCCATCACTTCGTCGGTCACTTCTTCGCCGCGATGGGCCGGGAGGCAGTGCAGGAACACAGCCTCGTCATGGGCTTTACCCATCAGGGCCGCGTTGACCTGATAGGGACGCAGAAGGTTGTGGCGACGGTAGTTCTCTTCCTCGTCACCCATGGATACCCAGCAATCTGTGAAAATGGCATGTGCTCCATCCACGGCGTCATCCGCGCTGGTGGTCAGGGAGATGTTCGTGCCCTGCGATCTTGCCCAGTTAATGAGATCGTCGCGAGGTGCGAGTTCCTTTGGCGTTGCAATCGCCATATCGAACTGGAAGCGGGCCGCAGCGTGAATGATCGAGGTAAGAACGTTGTTGGAATCCCCGACCCATGCCACCTTGCGTCCCTTGATCGGGCCACGATGCTCTTCAAAGGTCATGACGTCTGTCATGACCTGGCAGGGATGGCTGAGTTTGGTGAGACCGTTGATGACGGGAACGGTGGCGTGCTGAGCCATTTCCGCAACCATGTGGTGATCCAGGGTGCGGATCATGATCGCGTCCACAAAGCGGGACATGACCTGGGCCGTGTCATAAACGCTCTCGCCCCGGCCCAGCTGCATTTCAGCGCCGGTGAGCATCAATGTCTCGCCCCCGAGTTCGCGCATGCCCAGATCAAAAGAAATGCGTGTGCGGGTGGAGGGTTTGTCGAAAATCATCGCCAGAACCTTGCCGGTCAACGGCCGTTCCTGCGGAATGACACCGCGCTTGCGGTTGGCCTTGATGGCGGTGGCGATGTCGAGAATACGACGCAATTCGCTTCCCGAGAAATCACTGAGATCAATGAAATGGCGAATATTCTGTTCAGTCATGACGGGTCTTCCGTTAAAGCGCAGTTGGTAAGGAAAACACTTTTCCTTCGAGCTGCAGCATGGCGCGAAAGCGGAGCGGCCCGGCTATTGCATATGGAGAGCCGGGCCCCGGTTTCTGCCGATTCTTACGTATTGTTCCGCTTTTCCTTTTCGATTGCGGAGCATGCGCGGGCCAGGCGGTTGATTGCCTCGTTGATGTCGGATTCATTGACAATCAGGGGTGGCAGCAGGCGCACGACATTATCACCTGCGGCAAGCACAATTAGCTTTTCCTCACGGGCGGCGGCTATCACATCTGTGTTCAGGGGCAGGGTCTGAACGCCCATCATCAATCCTTCCCCTCGGATATCTCCGACAATTGTGGGATGGAGATCCTTGAGTTCAGCCAGCCTTTGCTTGAGCAATAACCCCATTCGGGCGACATGATCGAGAAAGCCGGGCTCAAGTATCACGTCGAGCACCGCATTCCCGACAGCCATCGCCAGCGGATTGCCACCGAAAGTGGAGCCATGGGTACCGAGCGTCATGCCCTTGGCAGCCTCTTTGGTCGACAGGCAGGCACCCATCGGAAAACCGCCGCCAATTCCCTTGGCGATGCTCATGATGTCAGGAGTAACGCCGGACCATTCGTAGGCAAAGAATTTGCCGGTGCGACCGACGCCGGTCTGCACTTCATCGAAAATCAGCAGCATGCCATGCCGGTCGCACAATTCGCGGAACCGCTGCAGCATGGCGGTGGTGAAAGGACGGATGCCGCTTTCGCCCTGGATGGGCTCGACAAAGATGGCGGCGGTTTCCGGCGTGATAGCTGCGAGCAGAGCGGCATCATCACCGAAGGGAACCTGGTCGAAGCCTTCCACCTTCGGGCCGAAGCCCTCGATGTATTTCTGCTGCCCGCCTGCTGCCAGGGTTGCGAGCGTACGACCGTGAAAGGCGCCCTCTACCGTGAGAATACGATAGCGTTCAGGTTGGCCGTTGGCGGCGTGAAATTTACGTGCAACCTTGATAGCGCATTCATTGGCCTCGGCACCGGAATTTGTGAAGAACACAAGATCGGCAAAGGTTTGGTCAACCAGTCTTTGAGCCAGTCGTTCTCCCTCAGGTATGCGGAACAGGTTCGACGTGTGCCAGAGCTTGCTGCCCTGTTCTGTCAGGGCGCTGACCAGATGAGGATGCGCATGGCCCAGGGAATTGACTGCGACCCCGGCCCCGAAATCGAGATATCGCTCGCCTCCTCGCGCGATCAGCCAGGGGCCTTCACCCCGTTCGAACAGAACGTCGGCGCGCGCGTAGGTGGGCAGAAGCGGAGAGGTCACGGAAATTCCCTTTCTGTATCTAGAGATGGCCTGCCAGCCTGTGGAATACGGTAGTGGTTGGCTGCAGGAACGCTTCTTCTAGAGCATTTTGGGAAATGTTGAAACCCGCTTTCCGCTTACGGAAACGGCGAAAATGAAAGATGGAGAACTATCGACGGGCAAGAGCGACAAATGGATCTATCCCCAGCTTGTTCTTGGGGAAAACAATGAACCTCTCTTACAGACTCTTGCGCCTGAGTCAGCGCATCTAGTAGGTTCCATTTTGTCAGACACGAAATATCGTGCCGTAGCCTGGATTTCGAGTTTTTGGCTTTCATTCCGACTTGCATTGCAGCGTGGTTGAGTGCTCTTCCGCGGAGCCGGATGGATTCTGAATTCTCTTAAGGGGCGATGACGCTGGAGATGAAACGAGATGGACGCGGCTAATTCCTGGACCGATGAACGGGTCGAGCTTCTCACGAAGCTTTGGGCCAATGGCTTGAGTGCGAGCCAGATAGCCACCCAGATGGGTGGAGTAACCCGCAATGCGGTGATTGGTAAAGTACATCGTCTCGGATTGTCGGGTCGTGGCAAGGTCAAGGCGGCACCGCCTCGGGCTCGCCGTGCGGGAGCTCCCCGTCTTGCAAAGACGGCAGCGTCGGCTCCGGAGCCTGTCGAGACATTCGATGTGAATGACGAAGCTGAAGAGGTCGTCGCGTTCACCGTCGATGTTCCGGCTACCGATGAGGTTGCCCTTCCCACATCGGAACGCGTCAATATCATGGATCTGCGTGAATCCATGTGCCGGTGGCCGATCGGCGATCCGACGACACCGGAGTTTCGTTTCTGTGGTGGTCAGTCCGCACCGGGAGTTCCCTATTGCGATCACCACTGTCAGATAGCTTATCAGCCGGTTGCCGAACGCCGCAGGCGCGCTTCCTGAGTTGGAAACCTGCCTCGGACAGGGTACGCGAAATCGTCGATCTCCAATGAACGGGCGTTTTCCTTGGGAAAACGCTCTTTATTTTATTCGAGCCGCTCGTTCAGGCGAAGGTCTCATCGAAGGAATAACCTGCACCGCGTACCGTTCTTATAGGGTTTGCATGCGTGGCTTCATTCGTGCTCAAAGCCTTGCGCAGCCTGCCAACATGCACATCGACCGTGCGCTCGTCGATGTAGACGTCATGTCCCCATATGGTGTTCAGGAGATGCTCGCGGGTGAAGACCCGGCCCGGGTGCTGCATCAGGAATTCCAGCAGACGATATTCGGTAGGCCCGAGGTGAAGCTCTAAACCGGAACGGCGCACGCGATGGGAATTACGATCAAGCTCTATATCCCCCGCATTGAGTATGTCGGCGACATGGCCCGGTTTCGTGCGGCGCAGGAGGGCTTTCACCCGGGCGAGTAATTCGGGGACAGAGAATGGTTTGACGATGTAATCATCCGCACCCGTTGCGAGGCCACGCACGCGATCTCCTTCTTCTCCGCGGGCAGTCAGCAGGATGACCGGGAGAGTTTCAGTTTCCTTACGGGCGCGGATGCGACGGCACAGCTCGATCCCTGATAATCCCGGCAACATCCAGTCGAGAATGGCCATATCTGGAATCTGCTCGCGCAAGTGCAAATCGGCCTCGTCTCCCCTTGCAACGCTATCCACCTTGTACCCTTCGGCTTCAAGATTGTAACGCAACAGGAGCGTCAGGGCCTCTTCGTCCTCGACGATCAATATCCTCGTAGCCATTCTTTACTTCCTGGAGTGAGACAAGGGCTTACAGCCATAAATTTTATAGCGCATCGCTTGTTACGGAAAGCCGGATCCTAATTCTCTGCGCGATGCTGTAACAAAACGCAGTCGGCTTCAGGGTGCTTCATTCAGTTTTGCATAGTTCGTCCCGTCGTCCTTGGGGCGTTCAGGAGGCATGTTCTCGCCGGTGACGAGATAATGGATCGTTTCGGCAATATTGGTGCAATGGTCGCCAATACGTTCAATGTTCTTGGCGCAAAACAGAAGATGAGCACAAAACGAAATGTTGCGCGGATCTTCCATCATGTAGGTAAGAAGTTCGCGAAACAAAGAATTGTGCAATGCATCGATCTCGCTGTCTTTACGCCATACGGCGATCGCCGCCGTCACGTCGAGTTGCGAATAGGCGTCCAGCACGTCTTTCAGCTGGTTCTGTGCCAGATCGCTCATATGCTCAAGCCCGACAACGATTTTCTTTTCCTGAAACTGGCCGGAGATAGCGACGCCTCTTTTGGCGATGTTCTTGGCAAGGTCTCCGACACGCTCGATATCATTGGAAATGCGGATTGCCGCGATTGCGGTGCGTAGATCGATGGCGATGGGCTGGCGGCGAGCGATCATGAGAATTGCCCTCTCATCAATCTGACTCTGCAGCGCATCAATCTGTTTGTCCGTTGCAATTACCTTGCGGGCCAGCGGCGTGTCGGCTTTGACCAGCGCCGTGGTCGCATCCGAGAGCATCTGCTCGGCAAGGCCTCCCATTTCGGAAATCGCCCGGTGCAGATTCTGTAACTCGGCATCGTAGGAACTGACGATATGCTCTGCCATTGCTGTTTCCTCATTTCCTGGAAGTGCTCGGATGTCCTGCGATATTACAAGAGAGACTTATCTTCCCTATACATAATGCTTTGGCGTTATTAATCCTGACGCCTGTTGCTCTAGAGCGTTTTGCGTTCAATATGAATTGCTGCAACGCTCTAACTTATTGTTAAGACGCATTTTCTTATCGTTTAATCGATACCGATTAAACGGAAAAGGCTCTAGCCAAAACGGCCAGTGATATAGTCCTGCGTCTGTTTCTTTGCAGGGTTCATGAACATTCGTTCCGTCGGGCTGAACTCCACCAACTCGCCGAGATACATGAAGGCGGTGAATTGCGAAATACGGGCTGCCTGCTGCATATTATGAGTGACGATGACAATGGTGAAGTCTTCGCGCAGTTGATCTATCAGTTCTTCTATCCGTCCTGTCGAAATCGGATCAAGCGCTGACGTCGGCTCATCGAGAAGGATGACCTCCGGGCGCTGGGCGACAGTTCTGGCTATGCATAAGCGTTGCTGCTGTCCACCGGAGAGACTGGTGCCGGACTGGCGCAGCTTGTCCTTGACCTCATTCCACAGGGCTGCCTTTCGCAGCGCTTCCTCTATCCGGCCATCGAGCTCCGACTTCGCAGGGCGTTCCAGAAGCCGGATGCCGAAGGCGATGTTGTCATAGATAGACATGGGAAACGGTGTCGGCTTCTGGAAGACCATGCCGATACGGGCACGAAGTTCATTGACGTCGACGGACGAGTCCAGAATATTCTGCCCTTCAAGCAGAATCTCTCCTTCCGCCCTCTGATCAGGGTACAGAGAGTAGATGCGATTGAAAGTGCGCAGCAATGTCGACTTCCCGCAGCCCGAAGGGCCGATGAGCGCCGTCACTTTGCGGTCATGGAAATCGAGAGAAATGTCCTTCAAGCCTCGGAATGTACCATAATAGAAATCCAGATTCCGTACTGAGATGCGAACAGGCAACGCAGGCGCCGTTGTATCAGGTGCCGATGATGGGGTTCCTGTAATCGCGGTATCTATGTGAATTCTTGGCATGACGCTGGTATTCAGGGAAGTCATTGCGCTTTTTCCTTATTCAACAGCAGCCGCGCCACGGTCGATAATGCGAGGATGGTCAGGCAGATCAGCAATGCTCCGGCCCATGCCAGATCCTGCCAGTTCTGATAGGGCGAGAGAGCGAATTTGTAGATCATGACCGGCAGATTGGGGATGCCGCCCATCAGGCTGGGGCTGAACCAGTAATTGTTATTGAAGGCTGTAAACAGGAGGGGTGCTGTTTCGCCGGTAATCCTGGCAGTGGCAAGGAGGATGCCGGTGACCATGCCGGAACGGGCTGCCCGCCATGTGATGCCGGTGATGACCCTGGACATCGGGGCGCCGAGTGCAACACCTGCTTCTCTGAGAGAACCGGGCACAATGCGCAGCATGTCTTCGGTCGTGCGTACAATCACCGGAGTGGCGATGATCGCAAGCGCCACACCGCCGGCCCAACCGTTATAGCCCAACGGCTGAACCATGAAGAAATACACGAACAGACCGATCAGGATCGAGGGCGCCGATAGCAGAATGTCGTTGACGAAACGGATTACTGTCGCGAGGGCGGAATCCCGGCCATATTCGGCGAGATAAGTTCCCGCCAGAACGCCGACCGGTGTCGCCACGCCGATACCGATGGTGGTCAGCACCAGACTGCCGACGATGGCGTTGGCAATGCCGCCGCCGGGTGAATTCGGTCCCGGAGTGACCTCGGTGAAGACATTGACGGAAAGCGCCGAAAATCCCTTGAAAAATAGCAACAGGAGGATTGAGCCAAGCACAAGCACGCCAAGTGCGGTACAGCCGATGCACGCCAGCCGCAGAAGGCGGTCGGCAATACGGCGGCTGCGGCGCATGGGGCGTCTCTCTCTTCTCACCATCAACGCAGGAGAGTGGCCGTTTTCGTTTTGGGAGAGGGGCGGCGTGGCATCTTGCATCGTCATGGTTGCGCCTCTCAATAACTCTTGACGCGGGCGACAAGCAGCCTCGCCACAATCAGGACAGTGAAGGTGACGAGGAAAAGAATGCACCCAAGCGCCAGCAAGGCGTTGAGTTGCATTCCCTGCGCTTCGTCGAAAGCGTTGGCGATCCGTGACGCGATGGTAGATCCGGGGTCAAAAATGGAGCCGGACAACCGATTGGAGTTACCGATGACGAATGTGACTGCCATTGTTTCACCAAGGGCACGGCCAAGCCCTAGCATGACAGCACCAATCAGACTGATGGCCGCCTGAGGCATCAGGACGTGGCGGATGACTTCGTAAGTCGTGCAGCCCATGCCATAGGCGCTTTCACGCAGGAGAACTGGCAGTTGATCGAGAATATCCCGAGCCACCGAGGCGATGAAGGGAATGATCATGATTGCAAGGATGATCCCGGCCGTCATGATGCCCTGTCCGGATGGAACCGTCGCATAAAGAAGCGTACCGACCACCGGCAGGCCTTCTACCAGTTGCGATATCGGAATTTCGATGTAACGGGCGAAAAGTGGCGCGAAAACGAACAAGCCCCACATGCCGTATATGATGCTCGGCACAGACGCGAGCAGTTCTATGATTGTCGATATCGGGCGCTTCAGCCAGGCGGGGCAGAGTTGTGTGAGGAAAATCGCGATGCCGAGCGAAACCGGCACGCCTATGACAAGGGCGATGAATGACGAAGTGACGGTTCCGATGATGGCGACCAGTGCGCCATATTGCTCCTTCGGTACATTCCAGCTGGACGACGTCAGAAAGCCGAGGCCGAATTCCCTGAAAGCGGGGATCGCTCCAAAAATCATCGCTCCGATGATCCCGGCCAGAACCACAAGGACGAGGCATGCCGACATCAATGCGGCAAGGCGAAAGATGCGGTCAAATCCGAAAGTTGTCGACTTTCGAATTCTTTTGGATGCCGGCACCGTCAGGGATATCGGAGATTGCATGTTCAAGGGAAATACCCGCTTTCGCGTGGAAGCCTTTCCTGGTACGCCGGAAAGGCTTTCTGTTACGGATCACTGTGCGGAGACGACCTTGTCTGCACCCTTGATGTTTTTCTTCCACTCGGCCCGGACGAGTTCCTTTACCTTGGCCGGAAGCGGCACGTAGTCGAGTTCATCGGCCATCTTGTCGCCATGCTCAAACGCCCAGTTGAAGAACTTCAGGGTTTCAGCAGTCTGCTCCGGCTTATCGGACGCCTTGTGGATGAGGATGAAAGTCGGTGCAGTGATCGGCCAGGCCTCGTCACCGGGCTGGTTGGTCAGCGAGATGCCGAAACCCGGTTCTGAGGACCAATCGGCATTGGCTGCAGCAGCCTGGAATCCCTTGGCATTCGGCTGAACGAATTTTCCGGCCTTGTTTTGCAGGGCCGCATAAGGGACGGCATTCTGTTTGGCGTAGGCGTATTCCACGTAACCAATGGAGTTGGGAACCTGTTTTACAAGGGCGGCAACGCCCTCATTGCCCTTGCCGCCCTGGCCGGCCGGCCATTCAACCGATGTTCCGACACCCGGTCCCGCTTTCCAGCTTTCCGAAACCTGGGACAGGTAGGTGGTGAAGACATTCGTCGTGCCCGATCCATCCGAACGGTAAAGCGGGGTGATGCGCGCATCCGGCAGTTTCACTCCGCTGTTGAGCGCAGTAATTTTCTGATCGTTCCATTTGGTGATTTTGCCTGCGTAAATGTCGGCGATCACTGGGCCCGTGAGCTTAAGCTCGCCCGACTTGATGCCGTCGATATTGACGATGGCCACGACGCCACCCATCACAGTTGGAAACTGGACAAGTCCGCTGGTTTCCTGCTCGTCGCCCTTGAGGGGGGCATCGGTTGCGCCGAAATCAACGGTCTTCGCCTTGATCTGGCGGATACCGCCTCCCGAGCCGATAGACTGGTAATTGACATTCGTGCCGGTCTCCTTGCGATAGGCTTCCGCCCATTTCGAGTAGACCGGATAGGGGAATGTTGCGCCCGCACCCGTAATTTCAGCGGCGTCGGATTGTGCGGCGGACAGTGCAATGCCAGCGATGCCGATACTGGCTGCCAGCGCGTAGGAAAGAACTTTCACGGACCATACTCCTTGTTAGCCCTATCGACAGCGGGTGGCTGTCTTGAATGAAGGCTTAAGGGTGAAGCATCACCGGTCTATGACAGTTAGATGACAGTTATGTGACACCAGAGTTCAAAGCGGAAAAATGCCTCCCTGCTTTTCTCTGCCCGCCTCAGCCTGATAAGGATGAAATCTCTTCAGACGATCTTTGCTCTTTCCGTGCCGGAACGAGCACACGAAACAGCGAGCCCTTGCCCAGTTCGCTTTCGATCTGTAGCTTGCCGCGGTGACGGGCGACGATGTGCTTGACGATGGCGAGGCCGAGGCCGGTACCGCCTTTTTTACGGCTTGCATCTGTGTCGGTTCGGTAGAACCGTTCCGTCAGCCGCGGCAGATGTTCCGGTGCGATGCCTGCACCGTAATCGCGAACCGTCAATTCAACCTGGGCCGCCATGCCTTCTTCTGCAGGGATGGCACGTAAGGCGACATCGATGCTTCCCCCGTCTCCACCATATTTAACGGCATTCTCGATGAGATTCTCTACGACACGGAGCATTTCGTCCCGGTCTCCGTCGATGAGGAAGGGGCCGTCAGTGATATCCAGAGAGAGGGAGGTGCTGTTTTCTTTCGCGTGCGGAGTCAGCGCAGTTATCATTTCGCGGACGACAGTCGACAGATCGAGCGGGGTCCGGGGTGGCAAATGGACGTGAAGCTCGATTCTCGACAAAGAGAGGAGATCGTCTATCAGGCGGGTCATTCGGCGGGATTGTTCCAGCATCACCGCAAGGAACTTTGTGCGCGCGGCACTGTCATCGCGGGCCGGTCCCTGGAGGGTTTCGATGAAACCGATGACCGAGGCGAGAGGGGTGCGCAGTTCATGGCTGACATTGGCGATGAAATCGACGCGCATCTGTTCCAGGCGCCGGGACGATGTGAGATCGCGGAAGAACAGCAGAACCCATTGTTCGGCACCGCGCAGCAGGCTTATCTGCAATTCGAATGCGCGCTCGGTAGGGATTTTCTCAATATGAAGAACCTTGACCGATCCTCCCGAGCGAAGCACCTGATCGATCCCGCCGAGCACGTCCGGGTTGCGTAGGGAAAACGACAGCGGGAAACCTTTGCGCAATGTCGGTAGAAGATCGCGTGCTGCGTCGTTGACTTCAAAAACCGTCATGCGACGATCAATCAGAATGATGGGGTCGGGAATGTTGGCGAGAAGCGTGTCAGCCAGGGGGAGTGACTGTTCGCCGACAGCAATATCCTTCAAATCCTGCCGCATGGCGCGGGCATCGAGGACAAAGGAGGTTATGAGGAGAGCTCCGAATAATATCACCGCGGCTGCCGCGACCCAGCGGTTGACGTCTCCGTGAAGACCGGTCCACGCGAAGAAGCCTATGATCGCGACGCACAGCCCCTGCAAGACATATCGCCACGCATGAGAGCGGGAGGCGACGCGGTCTCTGATCCTATGCGACGCCTTTTCCGCCATGTCGGTTAATCCATCTCTCGTCGTTTGGCACGTGCGCGCAATGAAGGCTGCATGCGGGAGTAAATCTCATAGGCACCAAGTGTCGCCAGCGCGATGATGAAGGGAATGAGATAATAAATGATCCGGAATAGCAGAAGGGCTCCGAATACATCTTCCTGCGGGTAGTTCCGCAGAGCAAGCAGGATCATGGCCTCGAAAACGCCTGCACCGCCGGGAATATGGCTGATAATGCTGACCATCACCACAAAGACATAGACAGCGAGGAATGTTTCGAAGCTAAGATCCACCCCTGGCATGAGGATATAGAGAACAGCGGCTCCGGTGCAGGTGTCGGCTGCACCGATCAGCATCTGCCCTAGGGATACCCGGAAACCCGGTAACTCCAGCCGCCAGTTCTGGATTTTGACGTGACGGCGTTTCAGCGACACCCATATGAAATAGCCCAGAACAATCGCGGTGGCCGCCAGGCCGATCAAGTAGACAAATCCGAGCCGGGTATAGACGAGATTGCTCAGAACGACGGCTTGGCGCAGCAGGCACCACGCGAGAACCGTGCCCATGCCGATCCAGAAGGTGAAACCGGCAATGACGGTGAGGCTTGCAATGACACTGGGCTTCACACCCCGACCGGAATAAATCCAGTATCGGACGGTTCCTGCCGTGAGGAGAGGGAAACCGAGCGTGAAACTGATCGCGTAGGAAGTGAATGATGCAAGGGCGGTAATCCGGTAGGGGACCTTGATCTTTAGCTGCCACAACGCCAGGGCATCATAACAGGTCAGCAAACCGTAGCTGATAAAGGTAAACATCAGGGCAAGCCCTATCTGTTCAAGGCCTGCGGAAGTGACAGCCTGCTTAAGCTTCGCCATCTCCATGCCGGAGATGATGTGCCACAGAACCGCCAGCGCCACCACGAAGAGAGTGGTGCTTGCTATCGGCCCCAGCCATGCAAGCCGACGGCGCCATGGACCGCGCTTTAGAGTCTCTCCACCTTCAGCGGTCATCAGAAGCTTCTTGGGAGAAATATCTTTTTCCGGGAACGGGAAACTCATGACAGGTTTAAATCGCTCATTTGCAGAACGTTCCCTTGTGGGGATCAAGAATCATGTCGGTTCTCCCGTTGGCAGAATGCATTCTGCTCTGACAAACAGAACTCTGCAATTAACAGCATCTAATAAGTTGTCGTCATGAAAACCAGATGAAAGCCGACATTTATCCAAGACGGTTTGCGATGATGAGTGTTTTTACACCAAATTACGGCGAATGACTGGCGGGCTTGATGTGGCATCCTTATGCCGTGCTCGACCGGAAATCTCTGGCTGTCGGTGGAATCGTACAGTCCAATACCGAAGGCATCGTCAAGCCTTTTGCGTTTTGACGCGAGACAAATCAGGGCATCATTATCGGGAAGCAGCGGGATCAGGAGACGAATGCATATTCAAGGGGAATGGCGGTGGTCGATTTGATCTCTTCCATTGCGAACATCGACGATACATCGGTGAAATTAATGCTTGATATCAGTTTCTTGTAGAGTCTGTCGTATGATTTTATATCCGGCACCACGGCGCGGATAAGATAATCGGCGTCGCCACTCATCAGATAGAAATCGAGGACTTCCGGGATATCCTGGACCGTTTTTCGAAGCTGCTCGACCCACTCGGCATTGTGCTGGCTGATTTTCAAAACGATAAAAACCGTGATTCCGACATTCAGGAGATCGCGGTCGAGGAGAGCGACCCGCTTCTTGATATAGCCGGCCTGGTTAAGTCTTTGAACGCGCCGCCAGCAGGGGGTTGCGGATAGCCCGACTCTTTCTGCCAGTTCGTTCACCGACAATGTGGTGTCGTTTTGCAGGATATCCAAAAGCCGCCGGTCGAATTCGTCGAGTCCGTTCATCAATCTGAGGCTTTCTTTCTAGATGGAAGCAGCGTGCTCTGATAAAGTTGAAATTAGTCCTTGTGAAGTAAATCTCACACATAAATATATAGTTTTCGACGCAAAAACGCGACGATTGCGGTGGGCTCCTACAAAGGTATCAGCCTTACGGAATGAATATCTGGATTTCCATTCCGCAAGGTAACCCTGTCAGAGGTTATTCGAGGCCTTTTATGATCTCATCGACCATTTTCTTGGCGTCACCGAACAGCATCATGGTGTTGTCCTTGAAGAACAGCTCGTTCTCGACGCCGGCATAGCCGGAGCCCATGCCGCGC
>Ga0153997_1000074_pt1 | contig 29682 bp, 26 predicted proteins | sample TSNC081MetaG_FD_104750 | JGI IMG/M metagenome (GOLD analysis project Ga0153997, IMG submission 104750) | Attine ant fungus gardens microbial communities from North Carolina, USA - TSNC081 MetaG | ecosystem: Host-associated > Fungi > Mycelium > Unclassified | place: USA: North Carolina, Lumber...
ACTGAAGAAATCCACTTCCTTTGCCAGTTCATCACTCACCAGTGCTGCTGCGGGCGTTTCAATCATGATTCCGGTCTGGATATCCCCCTTAAAAGGAATCCCGTCCCGCTCCAGATCAGCCTTCACTTCCTGCTCAATCTGCTTGATCTGCCTCACCTCATCAACAGAAATGATCATCGGATACATGATTGCCAGATTTCCAAAAGCCGCAGCACGGTAAAGGGCCCGGAGCTGTGTCTTAAATACTTCCCTGTCCATCAGGCAGATACGGATTGCCCGGTATCCCAGTGCCGGATTCTCTTCCTTTTCAAGGTTAAAATAATCCACCTGCTTGTCTGCGCCGATATCCAGGGTACGGATTACGGTCAGCTTGCCTGCCATATTTTCCACCACCTGCTTGTAAGCCTGAAACTGCTGTTCTTCCGCTGGAAAATCATCATTCTCCAGATACAGGAATTCGCTCCGGAACAATCCGATCCCGCCGGTATCATTTGCCATGGCACTTTCCAAATCACTGACATTTCCAATATTCGCAAAGACCTTCATCCTCCTTCCGTCAAGGGTGACATCTTCCTTGCCTTTCAGCTGGAGCAGCAGCTCCTTCTTCTGCCTGCACTGCTCCTGCTTTTCCTTCATTTCTGCCAGGGTTTCCTCATCCGGCTCAATATAGGCAACTCCGGAAATGCCGTCAATGACTGCCGGTTTTCCATTCAGGTCACTGCTGACCTCTCCCACACTCATCAATGCCGGAATCCCCATGCTTCTGGCCAGTATTGCGGTATGTGAATTGGTGGAACCCCGGCGCATTAAGAATCCAAGTACTTTTCCCTTTTCAAGCTGGATGGTTTCACTGGGCGCCAGATCATCCGCCAGTATGATGGAGGGTTTATCCAGTACGTTCTGTACGGCTCCTTCAGCATCCAGAACATGAATCAGGCGTTCTGATATGTCTTTCACATCTGCCGCACATCCCTGCATGTACTCATCATCCATTGCCTGAAACATGGCGGCGAAATTATCTGCCGTTGTTGCAACGGCATATTCTGCATTAACCTGATTTGTAGTAATGATGTTCTGAATCGAGTCAACATAGTCAAGGACCTCCAGCATCATCTGGTGTACCTCGAAAATAGCGGCATTCACCTCCCCGACATCCTTATAAACACTCTTGCCTTCTAAAACAACCATTCAATAACATGCCCCTTTCTATCCAAAATCTTTTTATAAGTTGGCCTTTAAGAATTCTTCCATCTTTCATGCCGCTGCTTCTTTATCTTCTCCTGAAACACGAACGGATATTTCATCCCCCTGCCTTATGCCAAGACCCATAAAAGCCAGTAAACGCCTGCCGTGCTCGACTGCAGATTTTACCTGCTCCTATGCAATCTGCCGGAATTTTCCCAAATCATCAAAGGTAAGCTCTGACAATAGCTTATCATATTCCTTATTGTCCTCGCAGAACGCCCCCAATCCCCGGTTCGGGTACTGTTTCAGATAGTTACTCCAGATCTCTGCCAGGTTCCGGAACAGGCGCTGCTTTTCTTCCAAGGCATTCTCTTTTTTTTGCAGTGTACCTTCGTTTCAGCTGTTCATAAGAATGCCGTTCCTTACCTGATGCAACGTCTCGGGTCTTCGTTTCCAGCTCCGGTATTGTTCCAAATTCTTTTTCCAGACCGGTCAGGTAAAATACCCCGTCAAAGCATTCCTGTTTTTCATCCTCCAGGCTTTTCCGCTGTAACGCAATTTCCTAAGGGTATCCCGGACTTCCGCTTCTCGCTGTCATAATGCTTCTCCCTTTTGAAAACACATTATTGAGGAATCTTTGTTAAAGCATCAGCCGTAGCCACCAAAGTAACATTTGGGTGGAACTGTAGGGTAGATGCTGGTACCTGCGGAGTAACAGATCCGAAAAAAGCTTTAGCAACAATATCAGCCTTATCGGCACCGCTGACAACCAAAACAATCTTTTTAGCTCTCATAATTGTACCGCAGCCCATGGTATATGCTTGTTTTGGTACATCATCTGCAGAATCGAAAAAACGTTTATTAGCATCAATAGTACTTTTCTGTAAGTCCACACAATGAGTGACTTTAGCAAAGTCTTCAGCCGGCTCGTTAAATCCGATGTGCCCATTGTATCCCAAACCTAATAATTGTAAATCAACACCGCCCATACTGTCGATCAGGCTTTCATAAGCCGCACATTCTTTGGCGCCATCAGGCTCCATTCCGTTAGGAACATGAGTCGCCTCCGGGTTGATATTGATGTGGTTGAATAAATTATCATTCATAAAATAGTAGTAACTTTGCTCGTTGTCGCAGGGCAGCCCTTTGTATTCATCCAAATTCACGGAAGAAACTGCCGAAAAATCAAGGATTCCATCTTGATACCACTGAATTAGTTGTTATATGTACCGATTGGCGAAGATCCAGTTGCCAATCCCAAAACACTATCAGGTTTCTGCACCACTTGTGCAGCAATTAGACTAGCCACCTTTTGGCTTAAGGTATAATAATCGCTGGTTTCGTAAACTCTCATATCGTGTTCTCCTTTAAAAAAAGTTAATATATTTCTTGATTTCCTCTATATTCCCTACCGATTAACCTTATTCCTGCTCCTCCCTTCATTACTGCCCTTGCTATTCTTCCCATAATGAACGGTAAGTGCAGTGGTTCTGTTTCAAGTGACTGACATGAGACAATAAATTTCCCCTTTAGATCAGCAATCCTCTCATACATAGCGTCCTCCTTCCATTTATTTAATTACTCTTTTGTATAATTATACGTATATCTGTAAGTATTTTCAATGCTATTCCAGTTCCTGATAGTACTTTCAGTAATTTGGGTATATTCTATAGTCGTAGGTGGTTACAATTCATTATTATTAGTCTATATTTCACAGGACTCAAAGAAACTAATTTCAGTCTTCTGAGTGTTTTTATCTTGATGAACAGTGCTGCACAGGTTTTCGACACTCGTAAAGCGAATATAAGAAATCAGTCATATCAGAACTGCTTAAATAAAAGACAGGATGCATTCTACACAGCCATATACAAAAGCGGCCAGGTATGTACGATGCTAAATGGCGTGTTTGATTTGGGATTGGGCAAAAAATAGTACTTGCCTAAGGAGCTCAATAAAAATCAAAAAAAATTTCAGGCTATGAATTCCATACAACATTTTTACGATCAAAAAGAGAAGAATACCCAGTATTTAAAGCAAGTTTTCTTCTCTTTATTATTTCACAAGTATTGAAAACGAGATTATATATATCTGCAGGTATTTTCAATACTGTTTCTGATGTGATTTCAATCAAAGCCCCCATAATCCGGTGGTCTTTATTCGTCACAAAGTATCTTAGGTAACGGGGAACTTTCTTAATTAGTCCATGTGCCCAGAAATTGGCGAACAACAGCATCATCCTGTTCCTGTTCGCTTTCAGGCTGGCCACTTCCTTTTACCAGAAAGCATTCCGTATATCGGCAACGGAATTTTTCGGAAGAACGCATTGGTAGGTGTGTTGAAATTCATTAGGGAAGTATCCTTAACCCGCATTGTTTTTCACTGAATGTTAGGCAGATCAGCATTTTTGAAAACTCATTTTATATGGGTTTTTCTATAATGTGGATATTACTATCTTATTAGCTATATCTACTTTTTCCCGTCTGGCAGTGTGTGGTGGATATCAGCAACTTCAAAAAGGGGCTATTACATTAAGGATTTTACTCCATTTTGTAACCACCCCTTGTGCAGCTATAATTACTTTCAATCAGTCTTTACTGCATTGACAGCATCTGCAAACCATCTCGTAATGCATTGTGGCCTTGTAATCGCACTTCCCACGACAACCGCATATGCACCTGATTCCATAGCGCGTGCCGCCTCTTGGGGAGTATTGACATTTCCCTCTGCAATGACAGGCTGCCTACATTTTTCGAGCAGCCCCCCTAAAACCGAAAACCTATCAAGATTCTGCGACTGCAAAGTATAACCGATCAATGTTGTGCCTATGTAATCCATGCCGATGCGGTCGGCCCTTATGCCTTCCTCCAATGTAGAAACATCCGCCATGAATTCCTGCCCCGGATACTTCTCCTTCAAAGACTTTAAAAACGATTCCTCCTGGTCAATCGTTGCATCCAACGCAATGACATCTACGCCGACCTCCAATAAAGTATCAATTTCCGCATACGTCGGGGTGATATAGGGCTTTCTGTCTGGATACTCTTTTTTTATGATGCCTATGATCGGAAGGCTTACTTTCTTTTTGATTTCAAGAATATCCAAGACACCATTGGCACGGATTCCGGTTGCGCCTCCCTGCATTGCGGCTACAGCCATCTGCCCCATGATAAAAGGGCTGTGCAAGGGTTCTTCCGGCAAAGCCTGGCAGGAAACAATTAATCCTCTGTTCATAAAACACCTCCAAAATCTATTCATCTTCATTCAAAACGTCGTTAATCTTATTCTTAATCAAATCTGCTTTCGCGCCGAATATGGCCTGAATGCCACCCTTGACATCCAGTACGGCAGTCGCACCCAGTTCTTTGATCCTATCCTTATCTACCTTAGAAGTATCTTTTACGGCCACACGCAGACGGGTAATGCATGCATCACAATCCTCAATGTTTTCCGCTCCGCCCAGTGCTTCGAGGACAGACATGGCAGTTTCTGCAATGGTTCCTTTTGTATTCACTTGGATTTCATCATTTTCATCCCCTTCAAGCCCAGGCGTTGCAACATGGAACTTAGTTATTAGGAAACGGAAAGATATATAATACAGCGCTGACCAGATAGGTCCTATGACCAGCAGATACATCCAGTGGGTCTTTGCCTGTCCCTGCAGGACACCAAAGAGCACGAAATCGATCACGCCTCCTGAGAAGGTATTACCAATCCGGATGGAGAGAAGGTCTGCAACCAGGAAAGACAAACCATCAAAAAATGCATGTAGGACATATAGCCATGGTGCCACAAAAAGGAACATAAATTCAATGGGTTCCGTGATGCCGGTGACAAAAGAAGTGAACGCGGCACTGAAAAACAGACCGACAACAAGCTTCCTGCGTTTCGGCGGTACACAGTGGTACATTGCGAGACATGCTGCCGGGAGCCCAAATATCATGGTCAAAAAACGGCCGGCAAAAAAGCGTGTTCCATAGGTAAATAGTCCCTGATGGGAAGGATCCGCAAGCTCTGCAAAGAAAATCTTCTGTGCACCTGCAATCTGCTCACCTGCAACCGTAGCCACACCGCCAAGCTCCGTATACCAGAACATGGGGTAGATGGTGTGATGCAGACCGACGGCACCTGTAAGTCGGAGTAGGAAGCCATAAAGAAATGTTCCCAAAGAGCCCATTTGGGCTATTTTATTACCTGCAACCACAAGCCATCCCTGGAAAAACGGCCAGAATATAAAGAAAAGTGCTCCCACAAAAATGGCTCCAAATGCAGATACGATTGGAATAAAACGCGATCCTCCAAAAAATCCAAGAAACGGTGGCAGTTCAATGTTACGGTAACGGTTATGGAAAAACGTAACCATGCATCCAATGACAATTGCCCCTATAGTACCAGTATCAATGGATTCCACTCCTGACGGCTGGAATACGGAAATCATGGCATCAATGGATGCGTTCATTACCAGGAAAGAAACGGCGGCAGCAAGTCCTGCAGTACCTTTGTCTTTCTTGGCAAGTCCTACGGCAAGGCCGATACACAAGATGAGTGCGAGGTTTGCAAAGATAACATTGCCTGCAGCGCTCATGATGGAAAATAGCCCCTGAAGAAATGGGATATTTAAAAATGGATAAGCTGCTATTGTGTTGGGATTGGACAGTGCCCCACCAATGCCTAGCAAAATGCCGGCTGCCGGCAGGATGGCGATTGGCAGCATAAATGCTTTTCCAAGTTTTTGTAATTGTTTAAACATAACTTTTCCTCCTCGTATTATCTGTTAATTAATTTTTTGCTCCTTTTCTACTTTACCGAATCCGGTAAAACAGATTTCTTTCCCATTGGCTTCCGTAACCAAGAGCATGGTAGAAAGGTCATATCCTTTCTCTTTTACAAATTTTCTGTCAACCCTGACGATGGGATCCCCTGCAGCAACTTTATCCCCCTGTTTGACAAGGGCTGAAAACCCTTGCCCCTTCAACTGGACGGTATCCAATCCAATATGCACCAGTAGCTCTACTCCATCATTACGCTTCAGCCCAAATGCGTGACCTGTGGGAAATAGAGCTGTCAGGACACCGTTCGAGGGCGCCAAAACATCATCTTCATCCAGTTCAAAAGCAACACCATCCCCCATCATTTTTGCAGAAAACACTTCATCTTTTACTTCTTCCAAAGGGAACATCCGGCCATTTGCAATGGCTACAATATCCCTATCACCATGTTTTTTTTTCTTAAATAATGAAAACATTATATTACCTCCATTCTACAAATAACCATACATTGAACAACATGCCAATTTTTTTTGTATTTTCTCCTTTCTTTTTGGTTATTTTATTATATTATATAAAATTATTTTAGTTAATATATTTTTAACTAAAATAATTTTAATTATCAGAGTATGAACAAGACATGATCCTATTATTCCAGACAGGTCAAAAAAAATGCCCTTTTCCCTTTGGGCAGCTTACGGCCAAAGGGAAAAGGGCATTCTTCTTATGTTTTTTTTATATGTATCTCTTCAATGATTGTATCTACGGTAATCTTCATGTTCTTGCGTATCAATTCATCCTCCAAGAATATGGTCGTAAGCAAATCGATGACATATATGAAAGGAAACTGGTTATTAAAAAAACGATCCCTGTCTATGAGTTCACTGTTTGGAACAATGAAACAGTAATCAGCGTTCTGCGATAGGGAGGTGTTTGCGAAGCTGGTAATGCAAAGTACCCTGCATCCATTCTTTTTTGCAATAGCCGAAGACTTCACAACATCCATTGTTTCACCTGAAACGGAAAACGCAATGACGAGATCTCTTTCAGATGCAATGGAGCTATTTATCAGCATGAGATGGGAATCGGAAATGCTTTGCCCCTGAAACCCCATGCGGATAAGCCGAATCATGAACTCGTTGGCAGTAAACCCAGAACTTCCCATGCCGTAAATGTAAACATATCTAGAATTGCGTATCTCGTTAGCAATCCACTCAAGGGAACTGCGATCCATCATCTGGTTTGTCTGATCAACCACCCGTTTATAGAAGCTGTAAACCTGCTTTAACGGATCGTTTTCCGGAATGATTTTTTTTAATGCGCTGGCACTGCTGAGCTGGATTTTCAAGTCAGCAAAAGTAGCACAGCCGATTTTCTTGCAGAACCTGGTGATGGTTCCATTTGATACACCAATATGGTTTGCTAAAACAGAAATATTTATATTTTCTATCTGCGTATTATTCTTTAATAGATAATCAGCAATCAACTGTTCCTTATTTGAAAAGCTTAAATATTGTTTTTGGATGACAGTTAAAATGTCAATGCGAAATCACCCCTCTTTATATGTAAGTATACGTCATAGACCAGAATTATTAGTTTTAAAACTTAAATTGCTTATATTATATTAGTACACTTTTATTCATTTTACAAGGTATAAAATTAAAAAAAATTGTATTAAAACTATCGGCCTCGCACGTAGTCCAAGCTCATTGCAACTTACCAGCTCCCCACTGGATGCATCCAAACCTGTCATATCCTTTCTCCATTAAGCGTGGCTCACTTCCTGCTCCCATTCAATGTCCACCGTTTTTCCAACCACATAAAGGAATCCCCTGTTCCCATGGCAGGTGATGATGGTTATCATATAAAGAATGTCTTTTAACATGGTTTGATGAACGGGGGAGACTGTTTGAAAACTAGGATGACGAAAAATAAGATCCCAAATAGCGATATATTTGTCCATCATAGCAAGCACTGCCGGTGTCATGACAACAGGGATAATCACAGATAAACCAGGTTTGTATGGAACTGTGACATGGTCAGTTCCATTTTTTCCTTATTCATTGGTGATTACCCCATAGCCACAGATTGTATCGTTATCAACGGCATAATTCCTCTGCCTGCATGTATCTCCAGAATTCCCTTCAATCGTATGGACGATGCCGTCCTCGCATTTCTCTACTATCCCACATGATCAGACACGCCATCTCCTTGTCTGTCGAAGAAAATGATATCCCCAGGTGATGGTATATAGCTTCTGTCTTTCCACTGCCCCATTTCCCGGAATAGCTGTATACCAGTAGGGCAATAGGAAAATTTTGGCATGGCGCCTGACTCAATATAGCCGCACTGGTCAGCACACCAGCTGACAAAACAGGCACACCATGACACCCGGCTGGAAAACCCATACCACTCCCAGTAAGGCTTCCCGCCCACATTTCCTAACTGTGACCTCGCAACCTCTACAATCTGTCCATTTCCAATCATTCCGAATAATCCGGAAAAGAAATTACCGCCTGTGATATCACCTCCGGTTCTGTAGTAAATCCGAGACTTACAATTCTTCCTGCATTCCTCAGTAGTCTGCCCTGCATAAGCAAGGTAAGGGAGCCTTTAAAGCAAGCCGAATCAAACGCTACTGAAACCCCTTTTCCATTCGTATATTCAAAAACCTTTGCGTGCATATCTTCTGTCCTACTATTAATAATGTAATCTGCACCATAACCCTTTGCCCTATCCAGGCTACCCTGGTCAATGTCACAACATATAACTTTAGCACCAATACTTTTGCATGTCTTTAGGATAATAGTACCAATTGTTCCCGTTCCCAGGATAAATACCACATCTTCAGCCACTACTCTCCCTCGTTTTGTGCAATGCGCTCCTATACAAAATGGTTCAATAAGTGCTGCCTCTTCAAAAGAAACATTATTTGGAATTATGTATACATCATCTTCCGGTGCGGTGAAATATTCTCTCCACCCCCCATCTGTCCCGCTCCCTCTGACTAATACATTTTCACATACATTTTCTCTGCCAATCTTACACTGATAGCATTCATCACATGTTATAATCAAGTCTACCACTACTCTGTCTCCAGGTTTAACTTTTGTAACTTTAGGTCCGATCTTTTCAATAATACCTACGTTTTCATGCCCGGAAATTCTAGGATATGAGGAACATGGATTTTCGCCTCTAAATATGTGGAAATCCGATCCACATACACCCGCCGCTTTCATCTTTACAAGAACTTCGTAATCATTTTGAAATTCGGGGATCGGTGTTTCTATTCTTTTATAGTTAAATGGCTCTGTTACAACAATTGATTTCATTATAACCCCTCTCTGTCCGCCTTGTCGGACAATTAAAACTGGATGATAAAATCATATGGAAAATGATGCTAACTTGTAGGTTGACTGACAAGTTGTGGCGGAAATAAAACACTTTACTTAAAAAGTATAATATTCATTTTTTAGTTTATCAAGATGCTTTGTCATTAACTTTGCAGCATCATCACCATCTCTATTTTTCAGCGCTTTGAGAATCTCACCGTGATATTTAATTGCGTTAATGACGCCCACTTCTGTGTTGTATCGATTATGTTGTTTCTCAATTTCTTCTGTTGCAAAGCTCATACTTTGCACAATCATGTTATTACCTGTTGCCTCAAGGATTTCTTTATGAAAAGCCATATCATTCGCAACAAAGATATCTCTATCATATTTATGCTCCATCATAATATTATGATACTCTTCCATCTTCCTTAAAGAATCTTCTGTGATACATTTTACTGCCAGTTTACAACTTGCAACTTCAATTATCTTTCTATATTCTATCAATTGCTCAATGTTAGAATTCATATAGATTTTATCCAGTCTGGACTTTATATCACGGATTGGTAATGATTTTACAAAAGTTCCTTTTCCCTGAAAACTTTCTAAGATGCCAACTGCTACCAGATGTTGAATAGCAAATCGTACGGAGGATCTACTCACCCCTAACTCCTTGGTTAACACATTTTCAGATGTAATCTTCTCACCCGGTTTCCAAACACCATCGATAATCTTTTCCCGTAAATAATCAATTACCTGGTTTGTAATATTTCTTTTTTCGATTCCGCTCATTTTTCCACCCACTTGTACGACAAGTTAATTAGATTATATGCTCTATCGAAACTAATGTCAACCATCTTGCAATATTTTATCTTTTTTTAGTATATATTGCTAATTATTTTGTCTATTTTTCTGTAATATTTTACAACGATTTTATGGATTCTTTTTAAAGTAAGACATGAACTCGCCCTGACACATAGTATAACTTTTTAGCGCAGGGCAACGTAATTGCATCTCTGTTTCAAATTCATAGGGACTCCCCTTATGTCTTGCAAATAGCCAAAAATGACAAGGGATGGTGATTTTTGCCTTTGTCTGTTCCGCCAACATGACCGCATCACGCTCATTCATATTACCATATTCACCATTAATTGGAACTATTAGTATATCTATATCCTGATCCGTAGCATGTCTCATTCGTTCTGCCTGATAACTGGTGTCACCAGTAAAATACACTTTTATGCCATCTGTCTGAATAATGAATCCTAAAGCATCAGGTGCGTAGTCGCCGTGATCTGCAAAAACAGCTTCAATCACAAAATGCTTATAGTCTAATCGTTCGCCAACTGATGCTATTTGTATCTTCTCTGGGGCAATGTCCATGTCTTGGCATAAAGCAGCTGATTGCTTACAACAATATAAAACATCTGCATCTTTCATCATATCAGGTAAACTATCCAGATCTAAATGATCTGTGTGATGGTGTGATGCTAATACAATATCAGCTTTTACTTCATCCGGCCGGATAATGCTCATCATAATTCTCTTGAGACCATCACGTTTTTCTGTTAAATTGGATAAATATGCATCTATTGCCATTACCTCCCTATAACTATTCTTAATAAGAAATCCAGCTTGTCCCATCCAAAAAATTCCTATTTCTCCTTTATTTGGTATCATAGAATAAAGTTTGCTTGCAAAATTCATTTTCCTCTCCTCCCTAGAGTGTTCTTATTAGATCGTTATCTTAACTTTATACTTGCACTATACCACATATCGACTTGTCTGACAAGCAGTATGCAAAAGAGAGTTTGAAAAGTGGCAAAAAAAAGGAGTTATTTCAGTAATTGAATTGGGACGAAGTCAAAGTGGGGCGTGCAGACTGATGCCATGATTTATGAAACACGCTCTAGTCATGCTTGCATGACATATATCCTCTTAGCCGCCTAGGTGCCTTTTCCATCATCCATATAAAATCTATCAGCTGACAAGGAAGAGGGCCCGCAAAAATACGGTTTGCAAAAGCGTATGCACCTACATCCCGAAAAGCTGAGTGTACAGGACGTTTGCTTTGCTGTTGTAAAAACTTGTCTAATGGCTGTTCTTTCGTTTCCTCTAAATGATGAAAAAGCTCATGTATAAGGATGCGCTCCCGCATTTCCCTGGCAGTGAATATCTGCAACCCCAGATTATCTTGTATTATTTCCATTTCTGTAAGTTGTTCCTCGCTGAGGGCAATGGCAGATGTTTCGGGATCATACAAAGCCCGGGCACGATAGGATATGTTCTCCAAGGAGGAAAGCGGCCGAATCGTGGAAATGCCAAGTACATGCAGGTTTTCTTCAACGGAAAGGCTGCAGTTCCAGTAGCGTTTATACCAGCACCAGGCAATTTCAGATGCCTTTTCACACAGCCGGATTTTGACCTCCTTATCCTCTTTTACCGTCGCCAATGTAATAAGAAGATCCAGACGGCGCACATCCGGTTCCTCCAACAGTGGAAGAAATTCCAACGCTGCTTTACTCATTGTTGAAATCTGCCTTGGTAGGTATGGCGCCTTGTTCGCGTAAAGTATCTTGCACTAAGGAGACATCCAATTCCTGAAAGCTGGTTTTCTTCCGTATGGCCAATGCGGCAGCCACGCCTGCTGCCTGCCCTAATGCCATTACAGTTGAGGTGATTCGACACGAAGCCAGCGCCTCATGAGAAGCCGAAATACAGCGTCCGGTAATCAGCAGGTTACCTATTTTCTTTGGCACCATGGTACCATAAGGAATATCATAACAAAAATTTTTCTTGTGGCGCACCCATTTAAGTTCCGCACCGGCAGGGTCGTGAATATCAATGGGGAAAGCACAAACTGCAATACTTTCAGTAGATTCCTTTTCATCATATACATCTTCAATGCCGAGCGTATATTGACAATGAAAGCGGCGGGATTCTCTTACTCCAATGGTGTCTGCCACAGCGATAAGGTAACTATTTAAAAAACCAGGAAGATATTTTTTAAAAAACTCCAGAATTTCTCCGATCTGGTTATAGCCCGCTGCTTCTGCCAAAGTTAATTCCTCCGCAGAGATACCGCTTAATTTGATGACTCTTGTAGTGTTTACAAAGATTTCACCCGGATGGATCCCCTGGAAAAAGAGTACTCTATCACGCGGAATATTGAAATCCCCATTTTTTCTGGCTACTTTCACAATATCAAAATATCCGGATACTGCCAGATAATCTTCAAGATTATAATCCTTACTTAAGATAAACTGTTCAGGATTTTGATACATATAGGCAATTACCTGCTTATAGTCTACACCTCCCACCTTAAACATTAACGTCATGGGCTGGCTAAAATTGTCAGTGGGCCGACCTTCCTCATATTTTACTTCACTCAAGGCAGCAATGTCTCCATCGCCGGTTGCATCAATATACTTATGCGCATGATATGTGGCTGTACCACTTTTATTGGTTACGGTAATACCTGTAAGCTGCCCATCTTTCATCTCTATTCCACGAATAAAACTGTGCAGTAACATGGTGATACCAGGCTGTTCACTCATCATTTCAAAATAAACAAGGCGTAGGGCGGCAGGTTCAATTGGCGTAATTGATGAGGTAACCCCGAGGGGGTCGGGTATATGACCTAGTGTAGAACCTTTGGTGGCTAAACGGTCAATGATCTCCTGAGGAATACCCTTGACTATTTGATTCGTACCAGAATGGAATGCCATAATGGGACATACCATCCCAACTGTATTCATACCACCAAGATAGGCATTTTTATCTATAATCAAAACTTTAGCTCCCATTCGGGCAGCTGCAATGGCTGCTGTACAGCCACTTGAACCCGCTCCTGCTATAATAATATCATAGTTCATAAATTCTCTTCCTCCCGTAGAGTTAATGTATTGGTTGCCTCAAAAGTACGCGGCCAATAAAGCCTGGTCGTAAATGGGGGGATTCTTTCTTTCGGAAGTTTCCCCCCAAGTGCTTTTTTCATGAATTGCTGCAGCAGAGAGTTGGCATAGGTCATGTTTTGTATGTTCCATTTATCCTCACCAATTTGTTCCAATGCTTCATTTAGTTCAGGTCGCACCACCGCCTGATAAAGCCAATCATCTAAAAAGCGCTCATACAAAAAAGCCTGATTTGCGCCCTCCCTGGAAATAGATAACATCATAATTTGCCCCAGTAAAGTGCCAAGCGAGTTACAGGCAGTGTTCCATGCACTGTAACCACTTAACTGCTGCAGCAGTCCTCTTTCGGAAAGCATTTGCAGCAAGTTGGTTTCGCCGCCATTTGTGTAATAAAGATCAAGTAAGGCGATTTTTTTGCCTTGTGCCAGCCAATAGGTCATACGATCGCAAAAGCCAGTGAGTTCTTTGGCAGTGTAAAGAAAATCTTCTGCATATGGATCTAAGGCCAAATCCTGCTGTTCTCCTTTTGGTGGATATATCAGCATAACTATATCAGACTGCTCCGGTGTTCTGTCAGCGGCAAGATGACAGGTTTTTATATAGGAAGAAAGGTTTTTCGAAAAGGGACGATCTTCATATCTGGCAGTAAAAGCGCTCTGTTCCGGATTCAACCATTCTATATATATATCCGGAAGTTTGCCCTGTTGTTCGGCAGCCAAACGGCAGACGAAAGCTGCTGCAATCTCATCTGTTCCACAGTGTATATGCACCCTATCTGATATTTGGCCGGAGGCAGCTGAGTTTATTAATTTCTGCTGTTCTAATTTATGCAGACCTATAGGAGCTGCGTCTTCCTGTAATAATACTAATTCCTCCGCCACTTGGCATTTGACCAGTTCAAGTGCTGCCTGATTTACAAGATGGTTGCGGCGGCGGGCACTTAGAAAAGTTTCCAGCACTTCCTCCGGAATCTCTTCCGCTAAAGATAATGCTTCTTTTGCTGCACAGGTACTATACTCCGCCTGAGAGACGGCTCGCGAGTATGCGGACACCTTTTCCCACCAGATTTGATCCTCCTGATTGAACGTGGATATGGTGGTGCGCATAATGCTATTAAAAAGGTAAATGGGCAAGGTGGGGTTCTCAAGCTTTAGCTGTTTTATATCTTCCAGCAGATCCAGCACAGTACTTTGCGGTACCGTCATGCTACGAGAAGCCAATAGACCACCATACACAAATTGATCTACGGATAAAACCAAAGCATCACTATCAAAACAAGCACTGCGAAGCCAAGCTAAGATTTCTTCATGATTTGAGGGAGTGCCATAGAAGTCCATTATGTCAAGAGGAGGCACCGCTACTGTAATATCACTGCCGGCTGCCAGTTGCACGGGAAAGAGATAATTGCAGGGGCGGCTGTCAAGAGGTAAAAGCGTAATTTTCATAGTACCACCCTCATAGCATCAATCGCACTGCGGAACCTTGATATGGTTTTGGCAATACTGTCTGCTTCTTTTCCCGTAACTACGGAACCCAGCATAATCCCTTTTACGCCATTATCCCGTAGAAGAACGACATCCTGCGGCTCTACGGCTCGTTGGGTCGGCACTACAATGGGCAGGCTGCTGATCTGCGAAAGATGCCTGTAATGGATAAGTTCACGAGCCGAAAGAGGCTGTCCGTAGCTGTCAGGGTGCATAACAGAGGCCTCTAATATATCAGCACCTACTGATTTCAGCGATGAAATTTCCCAATCCTTCCAAGTATAATCGGGAGCCAGCATCTTACTTATTTGCCTGTCCGCCAATATTTTTAGAGGAGCATGCTGACCATATAAAGAAATAAAATCAAAACCTTCTGACAAAGCCTCTTCAAAATCGCCGGAAACCAAACGTGTATCAGCCCCCAATACAATCCCCATGGGTCCTCTTGCCTGATGCAGCATCATTTGAATATTGTCCCGTTCCTCTTCATAACTCAGGAAAAGGGTCTGACTAGCGTGGTGTTTGACATTAATATGAATTTTTACCACGTCGGCTCCATTATCCCATGCAGCCTGTGCAAGTCTGGGATCATTTTTGGGAAGACTCATTACCAAGGGAAAACGCTCCTCTTTAAGCATTTGTAAAAATCGATTCATTTTATGCTTCCTCCTTTTTAAGGATTTTATAGTGAATTGATATCCGAAGTTAGGTACTGCTTGTAAATAAACTGTGCCATTTGGCGAAGATATTTTGTGTCAGGTAAAGAGGGGAAAGCGCCACGTACTTGGGTACGTAAGGTTTTCGCCAACGAAGTATGGCGCAAAATATACCACCATACTGTACGGTTTATTTACAATCAGTGCCTACCGATTGTGTATAAGGACGATTACCGGCATATCTGCTCTTGCACCTTCCAATTCCACAGAGATCAATGCCATCACTTGCTTATGCTCAATCACCGAGGTAAAATCAACTACACGATTCCCATGTAAAAGAAATACCTCCGGCAGAACCTGTCCCGCATCATTATATGTTGAAACCGACTGCAGGTATTCCTCTATTTCTTTAGCCGCCCGTCCCGCTGTTGTTGCCTGTAAGCTGCCATCATGAAGCTGTAGTTTTACAACTCCATATTTATCTAATACACGATAATCCTGTCTTTTCGTTTTCAATAATCCAAATAATTTTTTCTCTGTCCGGTTGGTGCAGTATACCTTTAATCCATCAGAAGCACAGACAAGAGCTACGTTGTTTTCAGAGACCTTAAAAGAAGAAGCCGCTTTTTGCAATAAAAGTTTATCATCCGCTATCCTTCGTCCAAACTCCTGATTTTCCATCTGGATGCTTCCGGTGGCGGTAGCAGTTACTGTGTTTTTCTGGTTGTCTATCTCCATCTGTACTTCGACACTATCCGGATCTGCTCCCATATCCATGAGACTGTCTATAGCCTGTCTTCGAATAGCTGCAATATCAGATTTAGAAGGGTTCACTACTGTCTTTGCCACCACATCCCTAAGCATTGCCATGGCAGCGCCAATTGCGGATATGACTTCTGCTTTATCCGCAATCAGATATTGTATACCGATCGTTTTACTAAGCCAGGGAACCACAGTAGTGCAGCCTCCTCCGCCTCCAACAAGTGAAACAAGTTCCGGATCAAGTGCATATTCTTCCAACAGTTTTTGTACGACAAGGTTTACCCGGGCAGCTGCCTTATTTAGTATAGATTCAGCAAATTCTATGGGATTTACTCCCATGACCTCTCCCACTATTGCAAAGCATGCCTGCACATTTTCAAGATTTCCATATGCATAATCACTAGGTTTTACCACACCCGCCATCATAGCAGCATCTGTCAGGGTTACAGCAAAGTTTTTACCGGCAGGATTTTGCATAACCAGATAGTCTTCCGGATCGCTTGGCATTGGCTGAAGCCATAGAGGTTTTGCGCCATCAAGCTCAGAGGCTTCAGCAAAGGCAAGGTAAGTAAATCCTGCGATATGAGCAGAACGGGGACCTACATCCACAACTTTTCCATCGGATTTTACCCGAACCATTGAGCCTCCACCAATCCCCACCGTTCGGGAATCCAATGTTTTAAGAAAGGTAGAATGACCCCCCACATCGGCACTTTTTATCATTGCTTTTCCATTTTTAATAGCCGAAACATCGGTACTGGTACCTCCTACCTCCAAAAAAATACCATCAGAGACATTGGCATACATTAAGGCGGCCGCAATTCCGGCAGCGGGTCCCGAAAGCAAAGTCAGGATAGGTCTTTTTCTCATTTGAGAAATATCCATTACCCCACCATCGCTGCGCATAATCATCAGCGGAGCACTAATCCCGCTTTTCCTGATACTTTCATCGGTCATTCTGGCAGTCTGCGTCATCTTAGGGAGAATACTGGCATTGATTACTGCCGTACGGGTACGTACCTTCAAACCGTACAACTGGCTTATTTCATGGCTGGCTGTTGATGGAATCCCCATAGATGAGGCAGTCTCTGTTACCATGATTTCATTCTTTGCATCATCCACTCCAAAGGCCTCACTGGCCACCACAACACTGCAGCCCTTTTCCTGAAGCTCTCCAATGGTCTTTTGAATATTATCAACAGTAAAATCAGCACCGTCAGAGTTATAATAAAAAACTTCGGTGTATAAAAACTTATTATCACTTAGTTTAATATCCTTTATAGCAGTATCGGATTTTGCCTTAATTCCTTCCATCCCATGTCCCATTCCAATGATACCAACTTTTGCAACGTCTCCTTCTAAAAGAGCGTTAGTCGCCTGAGTCGTACTGTGGGCCACGAAAATAACATCACCGGCGGCAGCACCCGTTTGGGACAGCACATCCTTAAATGTTTGAATAATTCCTTCCGATACAGATAACTTAGATGTATGGGTAGTAGGCGTAACGGCATGAGCAATGACTTCATAAGTTTGGTGTTCCAAAGCAACCGCATGTGTGAAAGTTCCACCCACATCTATACCAATTCTTATTTTTTTGCCAGACATATATTTTTCCTTTCAATCTTTGTGTCGTTTTTACAAGCTTAGAGCTTGTTGAGCAATGTGTTCGCTTTGCGGGCAATGGTCCAAGTGCAAGAATGCAGGCATATAATCGACAGTATTTATCGGCACTTCCTTACTGGCGGTCTTTTTGTTAAAAATAAAGAAATGCGGATACAATAAGACCAATGATGGCTGCAACCCATACATATGGCAGCGTCTTTTTCATAATATCATTTGCATCCGTTCCTGTGGCGGCAGCAGCCCACACATTAGCAGTATTCGTAGGATCACATACACCTTGTATCTGACCGGTGGTCATTAGTGCAGCCATAATACTGGTAGCTCCCAGTTTGCCTGTTCCAAGCATAACTCCTGCAAGTCCTAGTCCAAGTCCCCATATATTCAAAGGTCCCCTGTACAAAGCCAGTGGTGCGAGCACTGAGAAGAATACAACAAACATGATAGCCGTAGAAGGCAGAATGGATGCAATGGATGGTCCGATAATAGCACTAACCCGCCCATCCATTACCACCTTTAGTAACATTCCAATACCAATAAGCATGAATAACGCACCGGATGAGCTTGAGATACCTTCTGTTACTGCTTTTGAAAGCCTCTGCATGCTTCCCTTTCCAAGTGTAGTAATAAATGCATATAAAATCCCCAGTACAAATCCAGTGTTGATGTTCAGCTTAAACCCGATCACGGCGACCAGCGGAATAAGAGGGGTAATCAGTGCATACCAGCGGACTTTCTTACCATTGGCGGGCTCTTTGGAATCCTCAGTTGGAATAGGCCATGCTACTTTACTTTTTGGATTACCCTTATGGAAAACCCCTTTTAATCCACCAAATTTTACTTCTACAACAATGAAAAATACTCCCATTATAGCGAAAATTGCGCCTGCAAACCATGCAAATTCTCGTACTGTTGTTGTGGTAAGACCCATAGAATCAATATACAAACTCCAATTAGCAAGATTAAAAATACCGCCTACGCTGGAAGAAAAAATCAAGATGGAGGCAGAAACCAAAGGACTTATTCCTACCGAAGTCAAGATCGGAAGCACGATTGAGCCCAGCATAATGATGGAACCAAGTCCTCCAAGTGCGGTAAACAGGACACTTAACACTGCAAAAAATGCAAGGGAAAGAATCAAAGGACGGTCACCGGCAAACTCGGAAACCTTTCGTACTGTGGTTTCTGCAATACCACTGTTTTTTATCATTTGAGACATGATTCCACCGAAGATAAAGGTAATTATGGTTGATGCCAACCGTACTGGACCTTCTATTAATAGCAGAGTTTGTATACCCGGAGTAGTTACATCCCCGTCTGTTACATCCTTCCATGGAATACCTGCTATCACTGCAATCAGCAAAGCCATGACAGGCAGGGCAAACATTGCATTTAATTTTTTTGTGTACATCAGCACACACATTACCAAAAATACTAAAATAATTAACCAAATTTGCATTACTAATTCCTCCTTCAATTGTTAATGTAGTGGATTTTATTCCCGCAGGCAATGAGCCGGGTACAGGAATATAAACTCTTGAATATCCTATTCACTCCAATAAAAAATAAATCGATTCAAACCACCAGATTTCAGTCATAAGTGCCATCCCCTGTGCAAGATCTCCCTCCTTTGCCTGATAAGCCTGTAGCTGCACTTTTCCCTCTGAATTCAAAAGGTGATCTATCTTGTCTTTATATTGCAATGATTGATATCCAATTATAAGCTGTGCCACATCCAAACTTTCCGCCAATGGCACAATGTAAGTAAGAGCTTCCTCAAATTCGGAAATACTTCCACAAATATTGGAACTACCTCTGCAGATAATCCCATCTAAACATATAGCTGTTTTATAGTAAAAGGTTTCGTAAAGAATCAATATATTGTCAAACTTATCAAGTCGTTTGATAAAACGATGAAAGCAAATCTGCCCATTGATAGTACTGTCAATGTAAGTAGGGATATAAAACTGGCGCTCTATTAATTCTTTTAGATGCACATTCTGCCAATCCAGCATCCGACTTTCTAATACAACCTGATTGTCGTAATCCATCGTTCCTTCCAGCCCAATTCCAATCGCAAGAGGCTTTGAAACCTGAGGAAGTGCACAAATTGTTTCAATGGCCCGGTATATAAGACGAATAGCCGGTTCCTGCTCCTTCCGGGGAAAAAAACGTTCACCGATTGTGTGACCGCAAGCATTGCTCCATAAAATATATAATCCGTGAAATTGCATTTCAATACCTAAAAACTGCCCATATTCACTATTAATCTTATAGATAGCAGAACGTCGTCCGCCAATGGAATCCTCAACACCATCCGCAAAAACACACCCAAGGCGCAGCATACTATTAATTGCATCGGAAACGGTGGTATTACTTAAACCTGTCTTCTGTACAATACTTAGTTTTGTGGCAGTACCATCAGCTAAAAGCTGCAGCATAATATTTTTTATGTTCTGAATCTTTAATTTACTAAACATTTGTTTTCATCTCCGCCTTACTTTTTACGAGCCTCGTAATAAGTGCTTACTATATTAACTCATATTACTCGGGTAATGTCAATAGGTTTTTATTAAAAAAATATTTTTAATTGTGGATTTGTTACTATTTACAGCATATTTACAAAATTCGTTACTGTTCACAGCTCTATAGCATTCAAAACCAGACGAGATTCTGTGTGGGCTGTCTTTTTACTGCGATCGAAACGCTTCCTGAGTGTAACAAACAGAGATTACATGGCGGACAAGTGGTATTTGAAGGGACCCCATTAGAAATGTAGGAGAAAAGTTGTACAATTACAGCGGATTGTTTACGGAAATCAATGTAGGATTGTATCTGCACCAGAGCGTTGCATAGATATTCAGTAATGAGTGCATTATATTTAATTCAGGGAAAGGCAAAGGAGTGAGGCGGAGCGGATTCTCCGCCGAATAACGACAACGCTTATTTACTTTTTTTCTTCCTTATTTTCTGCGCCATTTTCATGAAAAAGTCCTCCAACTTGTGTACACACTGATTCAACCTTAAAAACAAATGAGGACTGGCATACACAAGCGGAATGTAGAAAAATGCATTGCGGGTAAATATGCTCTCTAACATAAAGAAATCCCCAAAGAAAGTAAACAAGAAAGCAAAACCGCTAATGAGTAATATAATCATAATTTTCAGCCATACTGTCAGCGGTTTGGAAACCTTTATCAAAAGCACAAAACCGACAGCGCCTGTCAAAAGCACCTGCATTGTAGAGGTCTCTTTACGTGTGAGATTAAAACAATAACCGGCAAGTTGAATCATTAAAATATCAAATACAATAGTAAGCGCCGCCGGAAATGAATTCTCAAGCACGTTCGGTAAAAAACGTCCTTCCGGTCTGTGGTAGCTGGGTGTCAAAGCAAGAATAAATGATGGAATGCCCACAGTAAATATATTAATAGGAGTTAGCTGTAACGGTGCAAACGGATAGGGAAATGGTAAGAAAATGTACAAAATAGCCAGTATAGTCGAATAAATGGTTTTCACCAGATACAATGAGGACACCTTTTCGATATTATTAATTACCCTGCGCCCCTCCTTTAGAATATGAACCATTGAAGAAAAATTCGAGGTTAGCAATACAAAATCACAGGCACTTCGTGCCGCATCGCTGCCGCCCACCATGGAAACACTGCAATCCGCTTCCTTCATTGCCGGAAGATCATTTACCCCGTCTCCAGTCATACAAGTGGTATATCCATTCTGTTTCAAACCCCGTATCAATTCTTTCTTTTGATTTGGGGATACTCTTGCAAATACAGTATGTTGATTGGCAACAATGGAATAATCTACATCATTACCAACTTTACTCATGTCAATTACATTCTTAGCATCAGGCAGGCCAGCCCTTCTGGCTATGGAACTTACGGTAGCTGCATCATCCCCAGAAATTACCTTTAATGTTACACCTTCCTCAATAAAATAGCGGAAGGTATCCGGTGCATCTTCACGGATTGTATCTGAAATAATAAGAAGTGCTTTACACGCAAGAGCAGACGGCAGTCTATTTTCCACCATGGATTCCTCTGAAAAAGCAAGGCATAATACACGGTAGCCTTTCACGGCATACCGGTGGACTTCTTCCTTGTATGGAAACTCCTCCCCAAATACAAAACCTGGGGCTCCAATTATAAAGGTTCCCTTTTGCGAAAAGCTGGCGCCACTCCATTTCCTTTCTGAAGAAAACGGTACATTTATGATAGAATTCCAACTATTTGAAGCCCCAAAGAAATTTCGGAGCGCCTCAGCTGTAGAATTCGTATCCTGCAGGGAACCCATTAACTCGGATAATATCTTCCACGCTTCCTCCCTGTCAAAATCATTCAACAGTAAGATTTCTTCAAATTTCAGAGTGCCATCGGTAATGGTTCCTGTTTTATCAAGACATAGGACATTTACCCTCGCCAATGTTTCTATACTGGGAAGTGCCTGAACAAGCGCTTTATGCTTCGCCAGACTGACTGCCCCCAACATCAATGTAACACCGGTCAACAGAACCAGTCCTTCCGGTATCATGCCAAGCATTGAAGCGGATGCTCCAAGAATGGACGCCTCCAAAGCAGCGCCTGATGTATATTGTTTATAAAACAATACGATTCCAAGGGGCACAATAATAACTGCAAGAATGCGGATAATTTGCCTCAATGTTCGTAAGAGCTGAGAGCTGCTGTTATTCGCTTTTTTCGCCTCAATAGTAAGTGCTGTCGCATAATTATCTTCTCCTATAGCAGATACTTTTACATATGCATTGCCCCCGGTTACATAGCTGCCAGAGAGCACGCCGTCTCCGGATTGCTTATGAATCCTGTCAGGCTCTCCGGTCAGCAACGATTCATCTACTTCCAATCCATTTGAACGAATGACAACAGCATCCGCACAAATTTGATTTCCTCCTGAGATAAAAAGAATATCATCCAGAACGATTTCCTTCTGCTCCACAGTGCAGCGCACCCCATCCCGCACTGCCGTGACCTGACTTTGCGCTAGAATCTTTAACTTGTCCAATGTTTTTTTAGAGCGCAGCTCCTGATATATCCCAATTGCAGTATTGCAGATCACAACTGATAAAAATAAAGTGTTTTTTAGTTCACCTACCAATGCAATTGCAATGCCCAGAACCAGGTTTATGAAATTAAAAAGAGTCAGCGTATTTTTTCGTATAATACTTGATACAGAATGCGTAGATTCCTGCGGTTGTTCATTCACCTGACCGGCTTTCTTACGTTCATTCACCTGCTCTGATGTAAGTCCGCAAATTGATAAAAGATTCGGAATTTTTTCTTCTGACGTATGTTGATTATCACTCATATCAACTTTCCTCCTGTGAATTATATGCCTCTCATTCTTCATTCCAAAGTGTATAATCCCTTTCAAATAATTCTTCACACATCTGCAATTTTAGATCCGCCCATTCTACCTTTTCTAAAAGTTTTTGCTGTACAAACTTTTTACTCTTTTGTTTATATTTGGGCAAATGATTTCTTTCCAGGATATGCTGCAATTCCGGTCTCCAGAGCATAGTAATCTGATATTCCTTTTTCATCTTCGGATTCTCTCTTGCCGCTCTCTTTTCCTCAATAAATACTTTATTATCTTTTACAAAAATAATTAGTATCCCCCAGGTGACCGGAACATGCTTATGTACCTGTTTTTCATGGGATTCTCCAACAGCCACATAATTGCGTTCACAATATTTATTATAACCACGAACCTGCCGTTTCAGACGCTCATAGCTGTCAACATCACTCTTAATTTCAATTCCTGTTATACTATCGTCTGTCAGCATAATCATATCAGCTCTGGTTTTCCCAATAGTCTTTTCTTCGAATATCCGTATTTTCCCGAAACGTTCTTCTAAATAGTCAGATAAAGGTTCTCTAATATCTTCATCATATAGCAATATTTTATCTTCTGGCATTCTTCTCCTTCCTTATCATCAACTTTTATTTTACGTTATATAAAACTATACTACGAATTTTATTATAATGAAATAGGAAAGTCAAATTTTTATTTAATTCTATCACCGTAAAAAGAAACCCTATAATCTTCTTTCGATCATAGGGTTCTTAAGCTCGAATATTACCAACTCTGATACAACGCTGCGCAAATTAAATATTCAGTAATGAGTGCTTGGTATTCAATTCAGGGCAGGGGAAGGAAGCGGTACGTTGGCATCGTTGACTGACCACAATGCGATTGTGTACAATATATGAATCATATATAAGACTGATCATTTTTTAGAATCTGTATCGCATTTACTACTCGCTCTTCAGATTCCTGCCCTGTTCTGGCCAGCTGCATATACCGTATCAAATCGTTTTTTTGATGTACCGTCAATTTTGCAAAATTCTCTTTCGCGACTGGCTCTCCTTCTAATATAACCCCAAATCCTACCGGAATATCTAATCCCATATGGTTATCTGCTAATCCGCTGCCAGCATTCACATTCATTTCGTCTACCTCCCATGTTATTGTGCAAGATACTACTTAGACTTACCTTCTCCATTGCTGCCTTCGGCTAAATTATTATAATGATGACGCAGGTCTTCATAAGATTCTCTTTCCGCCTCTGTCTGGGGTAAGGAAGGTATTAACCCCGTAAAATCTGTTGCAGAACATGCATTTATATCTATATCGACGTCTTCATTGTACTTACTTTTCTTTTCCATTCGAGCACCTCTTTTTTCTTTTAGTATGTGTGAAAAGTGAGTATTTTATTCGGCATTTGACTTATTGTAGCAATAAATATTTATTGCATCACGAAAGAATTTGGCACATCCTACCGCATTTTTATCATAGTATGCTGTAAATCGTTCATCCGCAACATACATTTCGCCAAGTCCTTTACGATACTCTTTACTATATTTATCATTGAAAAAACACAGCCATTCTTTATGAAGTTCACAAGCCTTCTGTGCAAGAGTCCCAGTAGGGTCACCGGTTTCAAAGGCTGCCTTGAATGTATCTTCCATTTCAAGACTTAACTTTTCGATCTCGGCATACTGTTCAGGTAATATGCCTTTTAGTTTTGCATTTAAGGCATTTATGGCATCCTCACCATACTTTTTCCGTATTTCTGCACCATATTTCTGCTCGTTATCGTCAATTAGCTTCTGCTTGAAGCCCTCAAATTTCTCCTTATCTGTCATAATCATTTCTCCTTTCGCAGCACCAAGCGTCTTGGTTACTGTATTTATGAGCATATTAAGTTGCTCACGCTTTTTAAGAAGTGCGCTTAAATGGTCAGACAATGCTTTCTCTCTATTAAAATCAGTGTCTGAAATAATTTCTTTAATTCTTTCCAAATCAAAACCCAACTCTCTAAAAAACAAAATCTGTTGCAGTGTATCAATCTCTTCCTGCCCATAAATACGATACCCCGACGAATTAATCCTTGCCGGCTTTAAAAGATCAATTTCATCATAGTAACGAAGGGTTCTTGTGCTGACATCCGTCATTTTTGAAAGCTTATTGATTGCATATTCCATTTGCACCACCTCCTGATACTATTATAAACTATTACGCTGCGTAAAGGTCAATCATTATTTTCTAAAAATGTCAGTGCATAAACGTTTCTGAAACATAACTTCTCTCAATATGTGCGACTTTTTCACTTCCCAAAATATTTCCTATGCTTTCTATACCTAACTCTACACATGTGTCATGGCTTTCGTGAACTTATAGCCAATGGAGATGACAATTAAATATCAAGGATTTTTTTCTTATTATATTCCTTCCACTTCTTCTATTGGCTCCAAAAAAAGTTCATCTATCAAGGCCCATATTTCATCTCTCCCTTGTTTTGTCTGAGAAGAAAAAGGAATAACCTGCGTCCCCGGAACCAAATCCAGTCCATTCTGAATCTGCTTTATATGCTTCTGAATCTGACTTCTCTTAAGCTTATCCAATTTGGTGGCAATAATAATAGGATTATAGCCATGATACACAATCCAGTCATACATATTCTTATCATTACCAGAAGGCTCATGCCTAATATCAATCAAAAGAAAAACTGCTTTCAACTTATCGGACTGATGCAAATACCTTTCAATCAGCTTTCCCCATTTCTCCTTCACCTGCACAGCCACTTTTGCATATCCGTATCCCGGCAAATCCACCAGATACATTTCGCTATTAATATTATAAAAATTAATTGTCTGCGTTTTCCCCGGCTGAGAACTCGTCCTTGCCAAAGACTTTCGATTCATAAGTGCATTAATCAAAGAAGACTTCCCCACATTTGATTTCCCAGCAAATGCAATCTCAGGATGTAAATTCTTAGGCAGCACACTGGTAATTCCACATACCGTTTCCAACTCCACATTCTTAATAACCATAAAGCAATACTCTCCTCACTATTTTTCGTCCTTCTTAAGCAATTAGGAACTGTCCGGAAATATATCTCCAAATTGATCCGTCTATTTCCGGACAGTTCCTTCCCCTCTCAAGATATTTAGACTTTCACCAGAGCAGCCGGAAGCACATCTTTCATAGTATCCGCATAAACAATATGCAGCCCTTTCACTATTTCAGATGATATTTCTCCCACGTCCGTCTTATTCTTAGATGGCACAATCACCGTTTTCACCCCGGCATTCTTTGCAGCAAGTAATTTCTCCTTTAATCCGCCAATTGGAAGGACTCTGCCTCGTAACGTAATTTCACCGGTCATCGCCACATTAGCATACACCGGTGTATTAATAATAGCTGAAAGCATTGCTGTAGCCATAGTAATACCGGCAGAGGGTCCATCTTTCGGCACTGCACCTTCCGGAATGTGAATATGGATATCATTTTTCTGAAAAAAGTCCTCTGGGATTTCATATTCATTACTTATGGAACGAATAAAACTAATCCCCGTTCTGGCGGACTCTTTCATCACATCCCCCATCTGACCTGTTAGTACAAATTCACCTTTTCCAGGCATAATGTTCACTTCTATCTCCAAAGTATCCCCGCCAACGCTTGTCCACGCCAAGCCCCGGACAATTCCAATCTCATCCGTGACGTTTGCCATATCAAAATTATACCTTGGTTTACCCAAATACTTCTGCAAATTAGATTCCGTAATCTTTATGGCACTCTTTTTATCTTCTAAAATCTCTCTGGCTGCTTTCCTGCAAATCTGTCCTAACTTACGCTCCAGATTACGCACACCTGCTTCTCTTGTATAATTATGAATCAGTTTTTCCAAAGCCCCCTTAGTGATGCCAAGCTGCTTTGCCTTCAGTCCATGCTTTACTATCTGTTTGGTGAGCAGATAATCAGTGGCTATATGGACCTTTTCATTTTCGGTATAACTGCTAATCTCAATTATCTCCATTCTGTCAAGCAAAGGCCGCGGTATTCCATGCACATCATTCGCAGTGGTAATAAACAGTACTTCTGACAAATCAATTGGCAGTTCCACATAATGATCTCTGAATATCTTATTCTGCTCACTATCTAATACCTCTAACAACGCAGATGCAGTATCCCCTTTATAGTCACTGCTTGTTTTATCAATTTCATCTAAGAGTAACAGTGGATTTTTGGCCTTAGCCTGACGCAGCCCATTTACAATTCTTCCGGGCATAGCCCCAACATAAGTCCGTCTATGGCCTCTAATTTCCGCTTCGTCTCTCACACCACCTAAACTAATTCTAATATACTCCTTGTGAAGTGCTTGCGAAATAGAACGGGCAATGGAAGTCTTTCCAGTTCCCGGAGGACCCACCAGACAAAGAATCGGGCTCTCCCCTTTTTTCGTCAGAAGCCGGACAGCGAGAAATTCCATAATTCTCTCCTTTACGGTTTCCAATCCATAATGGTCATTATTCAGAATCTTTTCCACATTCTTTAAATCTTTGCTTTCTCTGGTGGTTTTCTCCCATGGAATCTCCAAAAGAATTTCAATATACGTTTTTATTATTCCGCTTTCTGAAGAAGTCCCTCCCACCCCTTTATATCTGTTAATTTCTTTTTGAATCTTCGCTTTTACTTCTTTGCTTGCTCTGAGTGCATTTAAGTCCTCCTGAAAGCGGTCAGCATCCGTCAGAACATTGTCTTCCCCTAATTCTTCCCGAATGAGTTTCAACTGCTCCTTTAAAATATATTCCCTTTGATTCTTGTCTACGCGTTCTTTCACTTTTGACTGAATATCCTGTTTAATTTTCAGAACTTCTAACTCATTACTCAAAATAAGGGTCAGCGTTTCATATTGTGTAGTCAAGTCGATCGCTTCCAAAAATCGCTGCTTATCCTGTTGCTCTAAAAATACATGAACCGAAATCTGGTCAATTAATTTTTTTATATCCTCTATAGCCAAAATTTGTTTTGCAATATCCTGACTCATCCTTGAACTCTGCCCGCTATATATTACAAACAGTTCCTTTAAGGAACGAAGCATTGCTTCTTTTTCAATTTCTGAATAGGGAAGTTCTTCACTTTCATCAAACCGGTGTATCTCCGCTTCAAAATAACTGTCTGTCTCCATAAATCCCAGCACTTCAGCGCGTTCTATCCCCTCCACTAATACCCTTACAATTTTATTAGGTAATTTAATAACCTTTTTAATCAATGCAATTGTACCAATTCTATATAAATCTTCCCCTTTGGGATTTTCCTGCCCGACATCCTTCTGAGAAACCAAAAATATTTTTTGTTCTCCGATCATTGCCATTTCAACAGCTCTAACAGATTTTATTCTACTTATGTCAAAATGAACTATCATTTCCGGAAGAATTGTCATTCCCCGCAGGGCTACTGCAGGCATAATTTGTATAAACTCACTCATAATTGTCCTCCAATTCTCATTCGAGATGTAATTTCAGTGTGAAAATTTTATTTTTAACTGAATTTTCACTTTTTAATCATCTTCGCTAACTCTTCACATATTCTCTTAGGCATTATATTCTATCTCAGTTCAGGATAAAACTCCTTCTATATCTGGTGATATCCAACAATCTTGTAGCGAGAGTCCAATCTGCCCCTGTGACAAACGCCTCCTGCGGATTGCCGAGCAATGTATTATGTCTTTCTTGCAAGCATGACACACCGCTTGCAGCAAATACGCCAAGGGACATTTGAACCTATTCAACGATATCTACAGAAGAAAGAGCGAATCAAGCACCAGGCCGCCATAAACCAGAGATTCCATGGGGAGAGAACTCCCCATGTGAACCCATTTTCACGAAAACGCAAGCAAGACCCCAATTTTGCCTCCCCATGAGGCAAAATTCGATTAGAAGGGGCTCACCGGAGTGTTTCGCATGTCTGGGTTCACAGGGGGAGTTCTCTCCCCATGGAATCTCGTCCGTCATACGGAATAAAAAAACAAGAAATCTGCATTACGCAGTTACAGTCACCGATTTTCCTTTACTCTTTCGGGAGACGGTATTTTTTTTTAACGGCAAATGGGTTCTGTACGTGAGAATTGGTTCCCCAAACCCTTTTACCATATCTCCTGTTATGGTACAGCTTTCAATGGTTTCGTCAGATGGTATTCTATACATAATGTCCAACATTACATTTTCCATAATTGCTCTTAAACCTCTGGCTCCTGTTTTTCTTTCCAAAGATTTTTCTGCAATCACACCAATTGCATCTTCTTCGAAAATCAACTCTACGTCATCTAACTCTAAAAGCTTTTTATACTGTTTTACAATTGAGTTCTTAGGCTCTCTTAAAATGCGTACTAAAGTCTCTTTATCAAGTGCATCCAATGATACAACCACCGGTACGCGCCCTATAATCTCCGGTATCATACCGAATTTCACAAAATCCTGAGGCAGAGCTTTTTTCAATATCTTTCCCACATTATCATCGGTACGTCTCATTTGGGCATTAAATCCAATTGACTTTGTATCCCTTCTTGTCTCAATGATTTTATCTATACCCTCAAAGGCTCCCCCACAAATGAATAAAATATTTGTAGTATCAATCTGTATCAATTC
>Ga0153997_1000075_pt1 | contig 29536 bp, 29 predicted proteins | sample TSNC081MetaG_FD_104750 | JGI IMG/M metagenome (GOLD analysis project Ga0153997, IMG submission 104750) | Attine ant fungus gardens microbial communities from North Carolina, USA - TSNC081 MetaG | ecosystem: Host-associated > Fungi > Mycelium > Unclassified | place: USA: North Carolina, Lumber...
TGTTTGAAAGGTTGAAAGAAAATATAGGAAAAGGAGCCATGCAGCGAATCGGTTCTTTCAACCATATTTATTATAAGTGTCGCAAGCAAGCTTGCGGCATGCATGGGCATAAATATGAAATATCGCGGAAAAATAGTGGATTCACATCATCATATGGTTGGAGGTTATGGCGAAGGACTGGGTTTTTATGAATCCTATGAAAAAATGCTTGAGATGGGGAAACTATCGGCAATGAATGTGGTAATGATTCCGCAGTGGTGTGAGGAATACATCACTCAGAATCAGCAGGCAATTCTTTTGAAGAGTCTTTATCCAGGAAAATATTTTTCTTATGCCGGATTTGATTATTATCTTCCGCAGGGAAAAAAGCAAAGAGAGATTGAATTGCAGGCAAGGCAGTATATTGATATGGGATTTGACGGAATCAAGATGGTGGAATTAAAGCCAATGGTATATAAACAATTAGGATGCCCGGTACTATCTTCTGATCAGTATGAAGGTATGTGGAGTTTTATGGAAGAGTGTCAGGCTCCGGTGCTTTTGCATATGGGTGATCCTGAAACATACTGGGATATAAACAGAGTGACACAGATGGCACTTGATCGGGGCTGGTTCTGTGGGAATGGAGACTTTCCGCCGCTGGAGGATTTTTATGCGGATGTTGAAAGGGTTCTCGACAGACATCCCCAATTAAATGTTTCATTGGCACATTATTATTTTCTTTCGGATCAGATTGAGCGTGCAGCTAAGATGTTGGACAAACATCCATATGTGAGATTTGATCTTACACCGGGCAGGGAAATGTACGAAAATTTCTCAAAGAGACCGGACGAATGGAGGGATTTCTTTATCGAATATCAGGATCGAATTCTTTATGGTACAGATAATGGCTGGGGAGGAAGTCAGGATGCACAGGAGAAATATGAACTTGCCAAGTTGAATGCTTTTGTTCAGCACAGGTTTCTTCAGACAGCAGACTGTTTTGAAGGCTATGGATTTCAGGTGAGGGGAATTGACCTTCCTCAAAAGGTTTTGGAAAAGATATATTATAAGAATTTTGAGGAAATGGCTGGAAGCACACCAAAAGATATGGATCCCAAAAAGGGACTTGCATATGTAGAGGAAATGATTGACGTCTATAAGGATTCCAATGTTCCGTATTACGAAAAGGAGATGGAGTTGATGGAGTTTATCAGAGACCAGTTAAAAATATTTATCGTACAGGAGAAGCTGTAATGGAAAAATTAAAAGTGCTGCTGCTTGGTGAAAGCTACAGTGCAGCGCATACATATATCAGAGGAAGAAATTATGTTATGCTGCCCAGGTATGAGCATTTTGGAACGGAAATTACCGATATGCTAATGAATGAAGGGTTGAATGTAAGATTGATCCTCACTCATGATATTCCGGAGCAGTGCCCGGTCAAATGTGAAGAGTTTGCCGCCTATGATGTGGTTATTTTAAGTGACGTGGGAAGCGATACCATGCTTTCCAAACCGCATACCAAAGCTGGGGAAAGAAATCCGAACCGTCTGGCTGAGCTTGTCAAATATGTGGAAAGCGGAGGCGGTCTTCTCATGATTGGTGGATATTTTGGCTTTTCTGGTATCGGGAATCAGGCCAGATATGGGATGACACCCTTAGCGGAAGCATTGCCTGTTCATATTTCAAATTATGATGATAGAATAGAATGTCCCGAAGGCGTGTTTCCTGTTGTACACAAAGAGGCAGCAACAAAGCTTTTTGAAGGACTTCAAATGGAGTGTTGTCCGGCATTTTGCGGATATAATAAGACAATGGTAAAAGAGGATGCGGTTTTATTTGCTTCCTTTTACAATGATCCATTTCTGGCAGGAAGAAGGTTTAAAGACGGCAGAACTTTTGCATTTACATCGGATTGCGCTCCGGATTGGGCGCCCCTTGAGGTATTGAAATGGGAAGGTTATCCCAGGCTGTTAGCAAACATCATTCGCTGGACCGCAGGAGCGGTAGATTAAGACAGAAGGGAAAGAGAGGGTCTTATAAGGTTATGCTATTATGACTTTAGGATCTTCTTTTCTTTAAGAAATTTAGGGGGGGAGAGTGTGAAAGAAGGAGAAGTTGCCAAAGCCAAACTGTGTATCGCAGGAACCGCATTTGGCTATAGCCTTATGGGGGTGACGCTGAAATTCATTCCGTGTAATCCGTTTTTAATTAGCGGGATGGAAAAAGCGATATGCCTGATACTTCTTGGTCTGTCCAGAAAAAGCTGTCGTATTCATTTTAACCGCAAAACAATACCAGGTGCTGTGTTTATGTATATGTGCAGCATTCTGTTTGTGACTGCAAGCCAGATGACTACAGCGGCCAATACCATTATATTACAATATACGAATCCAATATTTATTATAATAATATCACATTTCTTTCTGCATAAGAAGACGGATAAGAAGGATATTATTTTTACCATTGTAATGATGTGCGGTATGATATTGTTTTTTATGGATGATGTGAGTGTCGGAAATATGGTGGGCAATGTAATTGCAATTTTGAGCGGTGTGGCCATGGCACTATCCAATATGTATGCGCACTATTCAGGGGTGGATGTTCGGGAATACGGGATGATTAACTGCCTGATTGCTATAGCGGTGGCAGTAATTGTAGTGCCGTTTGCTCACCCGCAGCTTACGGCTGTGTCCGGGACAGCTATATTGTTTTACGGAATATTCTGCAGTGGGATTCCCATGGTTCTCATGGCGAAGGGGGCACCGCATATTAAGCCCCTTGGTATTTCAATGATTCTTATGATAGAGCCTATTTTCGGACCAATTTGGGTTGCGCTTGCCGTAAAGGAATTTCCCGGAAAAATTGCAATGGTTGGAGCAGGAATTGTGCTGCTGGCGCTTATTGTAAATGGACTTTATCCAATGCTTTTAGACAAAGCCCGGCGTATCATGGGAACCCGCATCAAAACGAAAGAAAGGATGCATTAATTTGTGTACAATATTAATACAAGGTGGTATGGTCTATGACGGGCTTGGAACAAAGGGAAGAATGGAAGATGTTTTTATACGGAATAATAAAATAATAAAAATAGGAGCATATTCTGAAGAAACGGCAGATATAGTCATTGATGCAACTGGAAAAATTGTATGTCCGGGATTTGTGGATATTCACCGTCATCACGATGCAAAGCTGCTATTTGATAAAAATTTCGGAAAGATTGAGCTTCGTCAGGGAATTACCACAGCGGTCTGCGGAAACTGCGGTATCAGCATCACACCCAGACCAATCGACAACGACCGGGCGGCTGAATATTATGCGTTTGAAGAACCTGTCATGGGTTCTGTCCGGAGAGATGGACCTGTCACTTTCAAAGAATATTTGAAACTGCTTGATCAGGCAGCGCTTCCTTTAAATATTTCCGCTATGGTAGGAACAGGAACCGTTAAAATATGTGTAAAAGGGTTTTCAGATACACCATATTCGGAAAAAGAACTGGATCAAGCGCAGGCTTTGATTGAAGATGCGCTTTTCGAAGGTGCTCCCGGCATTTCTCTTGGAATTATGTATATTCCGGAATGTTATTCATCGACGGATGAGTTTGCCCGTATCTTAGAACCGGTTGGGCGCCATAACAAGGTAATTACAACACATATTCGGGGAGAAGGCGACAGTATGGTTCAAAGCGTACGTGAAGCCATTGAGCTCGCACGCCGCTCGGGATGTGCTCTTGAAATCAGTCATTTTAAAAGTTGTGGAATTAAGAACTGGAGGAGAGATATCCACAGAGCAATCGAAGTGATAGAAAATGCCAGAAAAGAAGGGCTGGACGTTACCTGTGACTTTTATCCATATGATGGTGGCAGTACGGCGCTTACGACCATGCTTCCTCCCAAGTTTGTGGCAGGAGATCTTCAGAATGCACTTAACATGCTTGGTACCTGGGAAGGGGTCGAAAAATTTCGGCAGGCGAGCCGGATTCTTTATCCGGATTGGGATAATTTCTGTATCACGTTAGGCTGGGAGCGTATTTTAATTAGCGGAACATATCTTCCGGAGAATAAGAAATTTAAGGGTAAATACATAACGAATGCAGCAAAAGAATATGGATTTACCGATTCGGAAGCCCTTGCCGCATACCTCATGCATTCTGAAAATGGAAAAACCTCCATTATCAATATGTCCATGTGTCAGGACGATATTGACACGGTTGCACGTCTTCCATATTCCAATATTATTTCCGATGCCATTTACGGGGATACCGATACGCCACATCCTCGTATGTATGGTGCGTTTCCCAAAATAATCCGCGAATATGTGAATGAAAGACATACACTGACCCTTGAGGAAGCTATTCGCAAGATGACAAGTCAGCCGGCAGACAGGCTAGGCCTGTCAGACAGGGGGCGCTTGATCTCAGGGGCGGCAGCCGATGTTTTGGTCTTTGAATTAGAGAAATTTAGAGATTATGCCAGCTATGCACAACCCAAACAGTTTGCGGCAGGTCTGGATTACTGTATTGTAAATGGTAAGATAGCAGTGGAGTATGATAGGATTACGGAAGACAAAAATGGCATGAATCTGCGGGTTCGTACATAGGGATACAGTTATAATGCATATTCTGGAGATAGAAGGAAAGAAAGGAGATTGAAATGGCAGATATTTATGAAACAATGAAGAGCATGAGTATTACACTTCCGGCGCCACCGCCAAAAGGAGGTGTTTACACACCGGTTATGGAGTTTGGCGATCATCTTTTGTATTGTTCCGGATGCGGCAATGATATTGGTGATGGAAAGCATTTGCTTGGAAAGGTAGGGAGGGATTTGACTCTGGAACAGGGGCAGCAGGCGGCTTACAACTGTATGTTGAATCTTCTTGCAAATCTTCAGGATAAGATCGGAGATCTGAACCGTATTAAACGCTGTGTAAAGGTTCTGGGATTTGTGAATTGTACGGATGATTTTACCCAGCAGCCTCAGGTCATGAATGGGGGTTCAAACTTGCTTTTGGCCATATTAGGCGAAAAAAGAGGGCTTCCCGCCAGAACAGCCATGGGAACGAACGTCTGCCCAGGGAATATTCCAGTTGAAATTGAAATGCTGGTAGAATATAATGATTGAAAATAGATACCATTTTGAAGGGCAGGAGAATGTATACTCTCCTCAATTGGTTTTCTATCCGCAGATTATCGAGGAAAACATTAGCCTAATGATAAAGATGGCGGGGGGGACGAGACGCTTATGGCCGCATATTAAGACCCACAAGATGGAAAAGGTCACAAAAATGCTTATGGATGCCGGAATCAGCCGTTTTAAGTGTGCGACCATTGCAGAACTGGAAATGGTGGTGAAGACGGGTGCAAAAGCTGCACTCATGGCTTATCCACTTGTGAGCCCTAATATGGAACGTTTTATAAGTATTTGTAAAGACTTTCCGAGTACATGTATCTATGCGATTGGTGATGATACAGAACAAGTAAGGAAGCTTGGCATACTTGCAAAAAGCTGTGGAATTACGATAAAGCTTTTGATGGATATTGACATGGGGCAGCATCGAACAGGAGTCGATCCCAAAAGGATAAAAGAACTCTATCCTATGTGGAGTATGCTGGGCGGCATTCATCTATGTGGATTCCATTGCTATGATGGCCATCGTCATGAGTACGAATTAAAGGAGCTGGAAGAGGCGATCAGACCTATGGATGAGGTCATTGACCGGGTAAAACATGATTTGCTAAGGCAGGGTCTGGATTGCAGCATAATAGTTATGGGGGGAACGCCGACCTTTCCCTGTCATGAATATCTTACAGATGCGTATCTAAGTCCCGGAACCTGTGTGATTCAGGATAGCGGGTATCGGAGGGCTTATCCGTATCTGCCCTTTGTTCCGGGTGCTGCGCTGCTGACACGTGTGATCAGCAGACCTATGGGAAACACCTTTACCCTGGATCTTGGAACAAAAGCGGTGGCATGCGATCCGCCGATTCCAAGGGCGGAAATAGTGGGCATGGAATATGCACAGACGCTGATGCACAATGAAGAGCATTGGGTCTTAAAAGTGCCGGATGAACATCTAAAGGATATACCGGAAATCGGCAGTGTGTTAATTGCATTACCGGTACATATCTGCCCTACCACAGTTCTTTATCCTTCGGTGCTTGCGGTAGTAGATGGAAAAATAAACGATAGGTGGGAAGTGACGGCAGGAAAGCGAAGGATTTTCTATTGATGGAGTAAAGAGGGATGTGTAGAAAGAGAGTATTTTACAGCATTAGTAAAACAAGGCGATTTGCTTTTGGAATTTGATTTAGAATCAATTAAAAATCAAGGTTATGATATTGTTTCTCCTGTTGTTGTAACTAATGTAAATGATTATTCAGATTCGTGGGTTCTATCCACACCCAGCCTCAAGAATAATTTGAAAGAGTTTGAATAAAAAGACTGCCGGCGGTGCGGCTGCATTAACTGCACTGCCGGCTCTTCTTATTCTTTCTTCATAAAGGATTATCAGTTGGCTTCATACCAAATCCCAATTCCGATATCCCTGTGTCCACTTTTTCATTACATTTATGGATGCCAGATACCGTATTTTTTCCCACAGGCCGGACACTTCCATGAGACCACTCTCTCCCGGCTCATGGGAACGCCCCGCTTGTAGGTCTTACGAAGTAGAATGTTCCATGAAATCTCGTCCGTCTTCGAATACATAAGGCTGAACTGTTACAAATAATGAAGATAAGAAATAATATATATTGACTTTCTTCCTCATAGAGAGTATTATTTTAGATAAATCCCAGTAAAACACTAGGATTTAATAAAGATAAAGGATGTGGCTGAATTGAAGGAGAGTTTATTAAAAATAGATAATGCCTATGCAAGTGCTGAGGATAAGGCTATATTAAAGGGTCTTAATTTAGAAGTAAATAAAGGGGAAGTACATGTAATCATGGGACCCAATGGTGCAGGAAAGTCTACATTAGCAAATGTTCTGATGGGACATCCCAAATACACGTTAGAAAGTGGAGATATCATTTTTGATAATGAAAATATAAATGAAGCAAAAGTGGATGAAAGAGCAAAAAAGGGAATATTCCTATCTTTTCAGAATCCGGAGGAAGTCAACGGTGTCACTGTAGAAAACTTTTTAAGAGCTGCGGTTGCGGCTCAGACAGGTGAGAGCCCAAAGATCTTAAAGTTTAAAAAAGAGCTGCAAAATCAAATGGAATCATTAAAAATGAATAAAAATTTAGGACAAAGGTATTTGAATGTAGGTTTTTCCGGCGGAGAAAGGAAGAAGAATGAAATCCTTCAGCTTCTTACGCTTAGCCCCAAATTAGCAATCTTAGATGAGACCGATTCAGGCCTTGATGTGGATGCTATTAAAATCGTAGCAAATGGAGTGAATCGATATAGAAATTCAGAAAATGCTGTTATTATTATCACTCATAACAGCAGAATATTAGAAAATATAGATGTGGACTTTGTTCACGTCTTAATTGACGGTAAAATCGCAGCAACCGGATCAGATACCTTAGCTGGGGAAATAGATAGTATGGGATATAAAGAGTTTACCGAGCAGGTACTTGAGGGAAAATAACGGGGAGGAGTTACCATGGTTAAAATAAAAACGCAGGTTGATGACATCGAACGCACAATTTACGACGTAAAGAATGAAGACTCCTTTTCTTATAAGACGGGGAAGGGATTGAGCGCAGATATTGTAAAAGAAATATCCAAAGAGAAAAAAGAAACACAGTGGATGCTCGACGCCCGCTTAAAGGCGCTTACAGAATACAACAAATTAGACCTGCCAACCTGGGGTCCTAATCTGGATGCGTTAGATATGGACAATATTGTAACCTATGTAAAACCCAAAACAGGCATGAAAGAAAAATGGGAAGATGTACCGGAGGATATCAGAAATACATTCGATATGCTTGGCATACCGGAGGCTGAAAAAGAATCATTAGCAGGAGTTGGTGCGCAGTATGATTCTGAAGTGGTTTATCATTCCATCAAGCAACACCTTGTAGCCCAGGGTGTTATTTACACAGATATGGAAACGGCATTAATTGAACATGAAGATCTAGTAAAAGAATATTTCATGAAAGTAGTGCCGCCAAATGACCATAAATTTATTGCGCTTCACTATGCAGTATGGTCAGGAGGTTCCTTCGTATACGTTCCGGAGGGAGTTTGCGTGGACATTCCGTTACAGTCCTATTTTAGATCCAATTCTCCGGGAGCAGGGCAGTTTGAGCATACCTTAATTATTGTAGAAAAAGGAGGATCCCTTCATTTTATAGAAGGATGTTCAGCACCAAGATATAATGTGACAAACCTACATGCGGGCTGCGTAGAATTAATGATAAAAGAAGATGCCAGTTTACGGTATTCAACCATAGAAAACTGGTCAAGAAATATGATGAATCTAAATACCAAGAAAGCAATTGTTGGAAAGAATGGAACCATAGAATGGGTATCAGGTTCATTTGGCTCCAAAGTATCCATGCTATATCCCATGAGTATTCTAAAAGGAGATAATTCCAAATCCGAATTCACAGGCATAACATTCGCAGGTAAAGGACAACACCTTGATACTGGTGCGAAGGTGCTTCATATTGGAAAAAACACATCTTCTATGGTGAATTCCAAATCCATCTGTAAGGATGGCGGCGTTGCCAATTACAGAAGTATACTGAAGGTATTCCCGCAGGCGGAAGGGGCAAAATCTACGGTTTCTTGTGAGTCACTTATGTTAGACAGTGTTTCAAGAGCGGATACCATACCGGTAATTGATATTAGAACGGATAAGGTTGATATCGGTCATGAAGCTAAGATTGGTAAGATTAGCGATGAGTCCATTTTCTACTTAATGACCCGCGGCTTAACTGAAGAAGCAGCAAGGGCAATGATTGTAAGAGGGTTTGCGGAACCGATTGCAAAAGAGCTTCCTTTGGAATATGCAGTTGAAATGAACCGTTTGATTGAATTAGAACTTGAAGGTGCTATAGGATAGGAGGGCAAAGGCTCGAAACAGGAAAGGCAGGAGCATAATTATGAGTACTTTTTTAAAAGGAATAAATAAATCTCCGGAAATCACTTATAGATGGCTGAGAGTGAATGATACTACCGTGGAAAGGGACGAATTTCCGGAAGTGAAAAAGACGGTTGAAGTACAGACTAGTAATACCGAATCAGTTAAAATAGAAGAAGTAAAAAAAGAATCCTGGAATGAGGGGAATACACAGTATTTGTATTCTTCAGCACCAATGGGAGCAGAATTCAGGAGTTATGTAGAAGATAATGTGGAGAAAGAAGTTATATACACAGTGGGAACGTCCTCGGATACACCAATCATTTACGAATATTATCTGGGGGAGGAAACCATACTAGAAAAAGAAAAAATCATAATCGAGGAGGATGTAAAGGCAACGATTCTTTTCATTTACAGAGGAAACGGCTCACATTTAGGGATTCGTGAAGTGATTGCTAAAAAGGGTTCCAGCAGTAAAGTATTCAAAGTAAATCTGCTAAGGGACGCTTCTCTTACCGTAACAGAGATGATTGTACAGGAAGAAGAAGGGGCTGAAGTGGAAGTAATCAGCATAAATATTGGAAAAGAGAATACGGTAGATAATATTAATGTATCTCTTGGTGACAAGGCAACCGGAGATATCACGGGTCTTTACCTAAGTAGTGGTTGCGATAAAATCGATATGAACTATACAGTAGTTCTCAAGGGATTAGAAAGCCGGAGCAAGATAGATGTAAAAGGCGCATTATCCGATCGAGCGGATAAAGTGTTCAGGGGTACCATTGATTTTAGGAGAGGTGCCAAAGGAGCAAAAGGTGCCCAAAGGGAAGAAATCATGTTGCTTTCAGATGAGGTACGAAATGTGGCCATGCCATTAATTCTTTGTGGGGAAGACGACGTAATGGGTGAACACGCAGCGTCTTGTGGAAGGATTGATGAAAATAAGATATTTTATCTGATGAGCAGAGGAATATCTATGGAAGAAAGTAAGAAAATAATAGTTGAAGGTACTTTCTATCCAATTCTTGATAAGATACCAGATAAAAATCTAGTGAAAGAAATAAGCGAAATAATGCAGGGGAGGTTAGCTAAAATATGAATAGATACAGAGCGGATTTTCCAATTTTTTCAAAAGAAAATGATAATAGTGTAAAAGCTGCCTCGTATAATCCTGATTCTAATGATTTCCAAAGTGAATCGGAGGGTGAGAACTTGATTTACTTCGATAGTGCGGCAACTACCCAAAAACCGCAGGTGGTAATCAATGCGATAGCCGATTATTATGCCAGTTATAATGCAAACCCTCATCGGGGTTCTTATAAAATTTCCATTCGAGCCACGGATGCCATGGAACATACAAGAGATAAGATAAAGTCGTTCATAAATATAGATACCAAAGAGGGCGAGGTTATTTTTACAAAAAGCGCAACTGAGTCGCTGAATCTGGTAGCCTATAGTTATGGAATGACATTTGTAGAAGAAGGGGATGAGATTCTAATCTCCATTCAGGAGCATCATTCTAACTTAGTTCCCTGGCAGATGGTAGCCCGGAAAAAAGGCGCAATATTAAAATATTATTATATAATGGAAAATGGAACAATAGATTATGAGAATTTTTTAAGTAAAATATCTGATAAGACGAAAATAGTTGCGGTTACTCATGTATCTAATGTTTTGGGGTTTGTGAATCCAATTGCTGATATTATTAAAGTAAGCAGGGAATACGGAGCAGTAACAGTCATAGACGGTACGCAGGCGGTTCCTCATATGGAAGTGAACCTTTGTCGGTTAGACCCTGATTTTTATGTTTTTTCAGGTCATAAATTATTGGCACCTATGGGCGTCGGTTTACTCTATGGAAGAAGGGAATTACTGGATAAAATGCCTCCGTTTTTATATGGCGGTGATATGATAGAATATGTGGAAGAGCAGGAAACCACATTTGCCGAGGTTCCGTCCAAATTTGAGGGAGGGACGCAGAATGTGGAAGCGATTGTGGGACTTGGTGCGGCTATCACATATCTGGAAGAAATAGGTATGAAAAACGTGGAAGCGTTGGAACAAGAGCTGGTATCCCATGCGATAGAAAAGATGTCAACGGTTCCTTATTTAGTCATTTATGGTGACAAAGAGGCACATAGAGTTGGCGTCATTCCGTTTAATATAGAAGGAGTTCATCCTCATGATGTGGCTTCTATTATGGATAACGATAACATCTGCATTAGAGCCGGGCATCACTGTGCAGGACCGTTGATTGCCAAAATGGGTGAAAAGGCTGTTTGCCGGGCATCGTTTTATTTGTACAACACAAAAGAGGAAATTGACTTCTTTGTGGAAAAACTAAAAGGAGTCAGAAGGTGGTTGGGATATGAATCTGAGTGATATATACACCGAATTGATTATGGAGCACAATTCTAATAAAGTGAATAGAAGGAAGCTTGCTCATGCGAATGTATCCAAAAGAGGTCATAATCCAAGCTGCGGAGATGATATTGCTTTAGAAATTGAATTTGATGGAGATGTGATTGCGGATGCTGCCTACACAGGAAGCGGTTGCGCCATTTCGCAGGCCTCTACTTCTATAATGATTGATTTGATAAAGGGAAAGACCAAGGAAGAGGCGATGGAGCTTGTGGATACCTTTATCGGGATGATTAAAAGAGAGATTACGGATGAGGATAAGTTGGAGAAGCTGGAGGATGCGATTGCACTTCAGAATATATCCAATATGCCGGCAAGGGTGAAATGTGCGGTGCTGGCCTGGCATACGCTTAAGGATGCGATCGAAAACGGGGACTGAATACTATGACTTAATAAAAGAAGCTTGGCAGAAACAAAGGATTACATTGATTCTATTGATGATTCTAAAGTAAGACAATCCGTACAAACCTCGTACGCCGCAGCTTATTTCAAGTCAAGTGAATTATTTTTGGCATATCTTGAAGACTATGAAGCGATAAATACAAGTCTAAAGAAGGTTCCCGCCGGCGAAGAATTTTAAGGTTTTGGTAAGGTAAAGTTGGGTGACTACATATGAAACGGTAAAATTCTATATGTTTGTTATTTTATGATTTCCATTGACAATGAGCCTTTGGAGATATGGATAGTTGTTTATAGTCTGGGGGTTGTCGGGAAATAGATAGCCTAAAACAGGGGACGTTGTGACTCGCATGAGCCACAACGTCCCCTGTTTTAGGCTATCTATTTCCCGACAACCCCTTTTTTATACAAACTGAAGCGCAATAACGATCCGAAGATATATAGCGGAAATGTGACAGATAGATGGAGGGAAAGATCACGCACCTTAACTGGGGAGAGCTGTAATGATAAGATAAAAATCAAGATTCCAGTGTGGAGCCTCCATCGAAGAGATATACAAAGGCTGCGAAATATGTAAAAAAAATGAATAATATGTACTTTATTCGCATAATATGTAGTTTATTCAAATAGTATTGCAAAACATTATGGATTAAGTTATATATTAATCAATCATTGAAAAATAGGGATTGGAGGGGTTCGATGTATAAAGTAGTCAATCAAGTGACAAACATACTAGTTGACAACGGAGTCATAAACAAATCAGATACTGAAATATATACATATGGAATAAAATTGTTTTCAATGAAATGCATCCATACAGCAATTATGATTGGAATTACTTTGTATGCAGGTAGAGTTTTTGAAGGAATAATATTTATTTTAGTTTATTCCTATTTACGTAGAAATTTAGGTGGGTATCACTCTCAGAGCAAACATGTATGCTTTACTTTATCGTTTCTTATCATAATTTGTTTTCTGATGTATTTGAAATTTTCGCTCAGTAATATTTTTCTAATTTTCGTTTCAATTTTTTCTACAACGATCATTTTAATTATAGGACCAGTTGATACGGTAAATAAACCGGCAACGCCAAAGGAAATAAAGTTTTTTAAAGGAAAAATCAGAAATAATTTATATTTTCTTTTAATGATAAAGCTCATATTTATTGCTGCTGGTAGTGACTATGCAAAAGTATTATCATTTTGTTTATTGAGTGAATCCATAGATTTATTATTGGGGATAAGATCAAGCCCCATATACTATATAAAGAAGAAAGCGCTAGTAGACATGGTAAAACATCATTAAGCCTAGCCATATCAGATAAATGGAATGAAAGGAGATAATAAATTATGGATTTAATAAGCAGCCTAAATCACTCCATAAAAACTGCCATGAAAAGTGATTTTTATAATAAAAGAATACAACAAGTAAAAGATATGAATAGTTTTAGAGCATTACCAGTGACAAATAAACAAGATTTACTAAAATTGCTGCCCTCAGAAATGATCACTGTAAATCATGAAGATTTATTTGAATATCATGAAACATCAGGATCAGCGGATATACCGTTATCAACATGGTTTACAGAAAATGATTTTCAAGCTTATGTTGATCAGATTAGCGAGTGCAGTATAGAATTTAATGAGGCGGATATTGTATTAATCAGATTTCCATATGCATTATCAGTACCAGCTCATACATTTACAAGGACAGTACAAAGTCATAAGGGATGTGTCATTCATGCGGGTAGATCGGATAATAATTGTCCTCCGATTAGGGTAATAGATTTATTAACAAAAGCAAAGGCTACAATTATGTGTTGCAATGTCCAGGAAGCTTTTATCATTGGAGAACTGTGTAAACGCAAAGAAATAAATTTTAAAAATAATTTTTCTCTAAGAGCACTTTGTGTAGCCGGAGAGCTATTTACCCCTTCCAGAAAGAGGCGGTTAGAAGATTTATGGGGAGTAAAGGTTTATAATTTTTATGGTACTACAGAAACAGGCAATATTGCTTCAACGAATGAAGTGGGCGAATTAATTATTCCTTCGAACCATTTTTATTGTGAAGTATTAAATCCAGACACATTAGAAGTTTTACCTTTTGGTGAAAAAGGAATTCTCCATATAACTAATTTATCAAAGGAATGTTTTCCGTTAATAAGATTTAATACCGGGGACATAGTTAAAATCCTTAGAGACAAGAATAAGGAATCCTTAATACATTATGGAAGATATTCAGACAGAATTATTATAAAAGATAAGCAAATAACTTTTAGGGAATTCCAAGAAGAATTTTTATCATTGCCAGAAAACATAATAGGAAATATATGGAAGGTAGAAGTGAAAGATGAAAAGGCTATTATAGTCGCAGAGAGTAGAGAGGTTGATCATAAAACACATAAATCAATCACTTTAAATTTACCCGTTCCATATGAAATACAGTTCGTTCCGGAGGGGACTATTATTGATATGGATTCATTAAATAACTGGAAGTGTAAAAGTAAACCACAATACATATATCATTCTTAAAAGGAGAGTAAAAATGGAAAATAAAAAAGAATTATGGTTTGATGCCAGAAAATTAACAACACAAGAAATGAAAAGTCTAATACCTTTAGCACTGAATCATGGATATGAAGGAATAATGATTCACTTTAGTCAAATAACTGCATCCGAGACATGGTCTACAAAAATCAATATTCTCATATATACAGAGCTCAAGGATATTAAAGATATAGCAGAGTATATTAAAAAATCTAAACATCCGGATAGATATATTGTATATTCAAAGGACATAAAAGTTCTTGAAAATCCAATGTTAATAGAGATAGAGAAGGGAATATGGGTAGAAGTAAATGACAAGGAATCCATGAATCATGCAATTGCTCAAACAAACATATATAAAAATTGTATTGTAGATTTTAAATCAGATACAAATATTCCTTTAGAATTAATCTTAGCCTTTTCTCAAAAAAATCATTGCAAAGTATGTAAAAAAGTGAATCAAGCAGAAGACGGCTGGATCGCAACTATGACAATGGAGATGGGAAGCTATGCAGTATTACTAGATACAAATACTCCAAATACTATTATTGAATTAAAAAGTTGCATGGATAAATTTTCAGCAAAAAAAATAGGAATAGAAAAATTAAAAATAATTTGTATTAAACATATAGGTATGGGAGATAGAGTATGCATAGACACTACATCTGAATTAAAAAATAATGAAGGTATGATAATTGGATCGACATCAACTGGCGGAATTTTAGTAAGTTCAGAGACACATTTCCTTCCATATATGGATTTAAGACCTTTTAGAGTCAATGCTGGTGCAATTCATTCTTATATCTTCTGCGAAAACAATACGACAAAATACCTTTCTGAATTGAAAGCAGGCGATGATGTTCTTGCAGTTGATGCGGATGGAAATACGAGACTGGTATCTGTTGGTCGTATTAAAATGGAAAGACGACCACTCCTATTGATGAGAGCTATATCAGACAGTGGATTAGAAGTGAATACAATAGTTCAAGATGACTGGCATATTAGGGTAATTAGTGAAAATAGTAATATTAAAAATTCGACCTTGCTAAAAGAAAATGATGTAGTTTTAGGCTATACATCCGAACCAGGACGCCATTTGGGGGTAAAAATATCTGAAAGTATAGTTGAAAAATAACTAGGAGGATAATCTGTATGGAATGGAAAAGAAATAAATTTTATAATTGGCAGCCAAAAAAGGAAATTATTTCTAACTATTTTATTAATAATTCTGAACCAATAGAATATTGGGGTAAAGAAAAGATAAAAGAATATCAAATGAAAGCTTTACAAGAAACGGTTATTCATTCACTACATAATAATAAATACTATAAAAAAAAGATTCAGGATGCAGAAATTCTATGCAATGAAGATTTTAGTATCGAAAAATTTAATAATATCGAATGTATATCAAAAGATGAACTAATAAAAGAACCTTATTTATTATTATCCACTCCCAAAGAGGAGATAGCACAGATATTTTTATCAACAGGCACAACCAGCAAAGAACATATTTATGTATCTCATACATGGGATGATTTATTTCTTAATGATTTATCTGTAGAAATGCCATTTTTATTTCCTATATCTGAACAAGATATTGTAGGGGTAGCATTGCCGTATGAAATGAGTTCATCCGGATTATCATATCATCGTGTTTTACAAGATGGAATGGGAGCAGCAGTTGTTTCACTGGGAAAAGGAGGGGCATATTCAACTCCTGAAAAAACACTAAAAGCCATGAAAGAACTGGAAATTAATGTTGTTATCACTAGTCCTTCATATATTATGTATTTATTTGAGGTATCTTTAAGTTTAAATATTAATTTTATGAGAGACTTAAATGTGTCAACAATTTGGTTGACTGGTGAAGGGTGTTCCGATGCATTTCGAAAAAGAATTGAAAAATTATGTGGATGTAAAGCCTATTTTTATTACGGATCCCTGGAATGTGGTCCTATTGGAATAGAATGTAGTGAGCAAGATGGATACCATATTACATCGGGTCATGTATATGTTGAAATTTTAGATACTGTTTCAAATAAGATTCTTGCTCCAGGTGAAATCGGAGAAATAGTAATTACTACACTACTAAAGGATGGGACTCCTTTTATTAGGTACAGGACGCAGGATACAGGATATTTCGAAGTTGACGAATGTTCATGTGGTACAAAATTAGCGAAACTATACCTAAGAGGCAGAGAATCAGAACAGTTAAAAATTGATAATTCTTTATATTCGCCTTACTATATTGAAGAAAATTTAATGAAAATAAATGAGGTTGGAAACAACTATCGTTTTTTAGTGTATGATAATCTGCTGCTAGTAGAAATTGAGATAAATAAAGATATGAAAGAAGCATCAGAAATAGAAGAGCTTATATCCAGTAAGTTGGAGTATTCCTGTGGGGTACCTAATATTATTAAGATTGTAGATTCAATAGGTTATGATGGTACTAAAGTTAAAAGAGTTATAAAAATGGGTAAACCCTACAAGGAGGAAGTATTATGATTATTGATGGACATGCTCATGTAACTGAAAGCGATTATGGTTCTGCAGAATTATTATTACAGAGATATAGTGAGTCTGGTATTGACAAAGGTATACTAGTGCCGGGCGGTATGCTTGATGTACGTCAAATGACGAAATATATTAATGGGAAGGAGCAGCCAAAGGGTGATATGATTCCAAATAATCTTGTTAAAAATGCAATAGAGAAATATCCGGATAAATTCTTTGGATTTTATTGTGTAAATCCTCATAAGGGAAATGAAATATTAGAAGATTTATCACAAGCTGTGGAAAATGGTTTTGTGGGATTAAAGTTAGCCCCAATGGTTCACCAATTTTCCCTTTCCTCAAAAATGGTATATGAATTAGCCGATTTATGTGGAAACCTTAATATACCTTTTTATACACATGTGGTGTTTTCACCGGCTGCATCAACTAAAAAAATGTTTCAATTAGCCAAAGAGTTTCCTAAGACAACATTTATTTTAGGCCATATGGGGTTTGGTCCGTCAGACATGGATGCAATTGCATATGCAAAGCAGCTTGCGAATCTATATTTAGAATCATCTCAGGGAAGCTATGTAAGTCTAAAGGAGGCATTAAATGTATTAGGATCAAAGAAGTTAATCTTTGGCAGTGAATTTCCGATGTATCATCCGAAAGCAAGTCTGGAAAGTATTTTTACATTAAATTGTACCAGTGGTCAACTTGAAGACATATTGTGCAATAATATTCTACAACTCATAAATCGAAAAGCAGTTAATGAAGGGGGTAATAATTATGAAAGAAAATATTAAAATTGGTATGATCCAAATGAAGGTACTGTCAGACATTTTTAGTACGGAAATACGGCAGGAAAATGTAAAGTATGCATGTTTGCAAATAAGTAATTTGTTAGAGGCGAATGAAAATGTAGACATTGTAGTATTGCCGGAAGAGTTTTACGCCGGCGCTGGCTACGGTCCTATAAGTTTGCAGGATGATTATGAATTAATAAAAGAAACTGTTTTTAGCGAATTTTCTCAAATTGCTAAAAGATATCATGTAAATATTGCAGGTGCATTATCAACTAAATTTGATTCGAACAGTTTCCGGGGTAATAATATAGGCTTTGTAATAAATAGAAATGGTGAACTTGTAGGAATACAGGAGCGCTTCCATCAAACCGCAAATGAAAAACCTTATTCGTATAGTGGTAAGGAATACAATGTTTTTGAACTTGATTTGGGGAAAATTGCTCTTATGATTGGAGTAGATAGTTTTTACCCGGAGGTAGCAAGGAACTTTGTATTAAAGGGAGCTGAAATTATTATCAATCCTATATTAGCACCTGGTAACACTGAAAATACAGGAGAAATATTTCCCAATAATTTATATAAGTATTGTGCGATTACCAGAGCTCTTGAAAATCAGGTATTTACAGTTATGGTTAATGGTGTAGGTGAATTTGCACATGTTGAAATGGATTTATTTGGAGAAAGCTTGGTTGCTGGTCCAATTGGTTTAGTGGAGAAATTAGGATTTGAAGAAGATTACAAAGTAATATCAATCCATGTTTCAGATTTAGCTGCTTCGAACAAGAATATGGCTATTATGAATTTAAGAAATAGCGATATCTGCAAAGTAGTTAATTGAGGTAGATAAAATGTCAATAAAAAAAGAGGTTAGAGTGGATAACTATCAGGATGCTATAAAATATTCTAATCAAAATATAGATATAATTAGTATAGGAAGTGAATGCTGTTTCTATAAGATTCCAACGATGAAACAGCTATTATCACTATTTGTAAACACTGATAAGGAAATAAAGCTTGTATTACCATTTATAAGTCAGCAACATCTTCAATCCACTCTTGATTTAATTCATGAGATTATTCATTGTAAATTAAGCATAATAATTGTGGTAAATGATTATGGAATACTAAATTATATTATGAAGCAGCAAACATCATATATTAAATTGCACATAGGAAGGTTTTTAGATTGGTCTTATGATCTTATTCCCTGGAATAGTAATATTTTGAGGGATGAAACGAAAGCAAATAAGGAGTATTTAACGAGCAGTGTATTCATTCATAAGAAAAAACTTGAATTTTTAAAAGAATCAAATGTAGTAGCAGTAGAGCTTAATATGTTAAAGGACATGGAGCATATTATAAAAAAGTTTTTGGAATATAATATTTCGGTATTTATTCATTACAAATATAATGTAGTAGCATACTCGAGAGCCTGTCCTAATAAAAGATTATATGAAAATTCTATTTGTAATATAAATTGTGGAGAATATAACAAATTAAAATTTAGAAAAAAATGGATGCCAAAGAAGGAGTTTAACTCCTCAGTGTCAGCTTATAAAGATGATCAGAAAGTATCTAAATTATTTTCTGTACTATACGTGAAAAACAATATGGTTTTGAAGGAAAAACCAATGGAAATAGCTGATTATATTCATTTGAATGTTGAGGGAATAATACTAGATGAATATATTAAAGAAATAGATGATTTTCTGGAGGTGAGTGAATGAAATTTGAATATCGGGTACTTGATAACAGTATTGATATTACGAAAAAACAAATTGAAGATTTTGATATTATATCCATAGGAAGTGAAGGTTGTGTACATAAAATTGCAGAGTTAAAGAAAGCAATAACTCTATCAAGGGAATTAGAAATTGCAGGTAAAGAATTTTCATTTATTACTCCGAAAGTACCACAGAAATATATGCAGCCACTCCTAACATACATTTCAAAACTTATAAACGAAAATGAAAATATTTCTATTGTTTTTAATGATTTAGGGCTTTTAGAAGGATGTAAGCATAATAAGGTACTACCGAATAAAGCTATAATTGGAAGAGGTATATCAAGAACTTTTGAAGAATGTCTTTGGTATGAGCATATTTTAAGAGATGAGACAGACATAAATAAAAGGACAATTATTCAAAACAATATGTATGATACAAATAAATCAGAATTCTTCTCCTGTTATAATGTAAAAGGAATTGAGTGTAATATGCTTAAAAACCAGGAAGAATCACATCGAAATCTATCCAAAATGGGATATGAGTTAAATTTACATTATAGATATATTACGACTGCATTTTCGAGGGCATGCCAAACTGCAAGGTATTTTAAATCCTCCGTTCCAAACTGTACAGATAAATGCAGAAAAGGAATTGAACTTAATATGAAGAATGTATGGACTCGGGATATAACTCTTTCTACTGAAGAAATTGATATGGATATGGAATTAAAAAAATTAAATCCTAGATTTATTTTAATGGGAAATGTTCTTATGAGAAAAACAGACATTGCATTCGAACAGATTAACTATAATAACATTCATAGTATTATACTTGATGCGCGATTAGTCAGCAGTGATGAAATGTATACATTTAGAGAGGGAATAAGGAATGGATAAATTATCAATTAAAGCTCCTGTAAATTCTTTGACTTCAGCTAAAATGCAAATTAAGTCTGGGGCGAACGAGATTTACCTAAGTTATATTTCGGATAAAATCAAAAACTTATCATTTTCGGGAAGAGGAAAAACATCTATTAATAAAGTACAAACTCAAATGAACTATACTGATTTTTGCAAAATAATTGAGTTAGCTCATCATAATAATGTGAAAGTTGAACTCGCTGCTAATGTTCCTATGAGTGGTGATAGTCCTGGTGGTGGGCATGAATTTCAAAATGAATATATTGAATATATTAGAGAAGCTATTACGGCAGGAATAGATGGAATTATTGTTGGTGATTTAGGAAATTTAATATTACTGAATAAGGTAGATATATCAACCCACATAACTGCCAGCACTTTTTTTGGTGTGCAAAACTTGTTTCATGTATTACAATTAGAAAAATTGAATGTAGATAAAGTGTGTCTTCCTCATCATTTTACTTTTGAAGAAATGAAAGCCATTTGTGATAAGACATCTATGGATATCGAGGTATTTGCACATTTTGGATGTTCATTTATTGAATCAACCTGTAGTTTATATCATCATGCTAGTGAAAAAATTGATTTTGGTGTTCCATGTAGAGCAAATTTTAAAATAGATGGGGATGATACTTGCGAAAATATCCTGGATATGGGAGAGGATTGTGCATTATGTAAATTGCCAGAAATCATAGAATCAGGTGTGAAAAGTATAAAAATGATTGGTAGGGAGCTGGACTATAAATTGTCTTCCACAATAACATATGTATACAGTTATGCGATTCAGGAGCTCACGAAAGGTAAAAACATACATTTCATTCTGAATGAGCTTAAAAATAAAATAGATTTTTCGTTTTGGGATAAAAGCTTTTGCAGTATAAAAAGATGCAAATATAATGACTTCAGTTATTATATTTAGATGGTGATAGGAGGTTTATAATGAAAGTAATGGCTCCGGTAAGTTCTTTTGTATCTGCTAAAACCCAAATCTTGGCAGGTGCAGATGAAATATATGTAGGTCTTGATGATCCAACTTTTAATAATATTACCTTTTCTGGGCGCGGAAGAACGAACTACTCAGGAAACGCAGTGAATCCGGAATTTAATGAACTGGCGGACATTGTGCAATTAGCACATAAAAAAGCAGTTGTTGTTAATTTTGCTGCAAACACCCAATATATGTCGGATTCCCCAAATGATATCATTAGTCAAAAGTATATTAATTATGTTAAAAATGGAATAAATGCCGGAGTTGATCAAGTCATCGTTGGTGACATCGGTAATTTAATCCTCTTACATGAAAATAAAATCAATATTCCTTTCGTAGCAAGTGTATTTTTGACATCATTCAACGTTGAAACAATTAAATTCTTAAAAAAATATGGTGTTACTCGTGTTGTATTACCACATCATATGCATTTATCAGAAATCAAATCCATTTTAAGAGACACAGATATTGAAGTAGAGATATTTGCAGGAGTAGGATGTTCAAATATTGATGGTAATTGCTATCTAATGCATGGTTGCGGGGAAAATATTAATATGGGAATTCCCTGTAAAGCTCTTTATCAGCTCAGTGATGGAGAAGAAGAACCCGTGTTGGACGCAACGCTAGATTGTCTTTTGTGTAATTTAGACGAATTAAATAACATTGGAGTTGATGTAATTAAAATTATTGGCAGAGATCAAGATACAGCCTTTACATCCGCCATGACTAAAATACATAAAAGCTTAATCGATAGAATGAAACATGAAAAATTATACGCTGCTGATATTAAAAGAATAGTTAATAAAATACCATGGTGGGAAAATGAATTCTGTAACAAGAATAAATGTAAATTCAGAGATAATAAAATCACAAGAAGTTTTATTTAGAAGGAAGGAGAGGTTAATATGTATGCCAAACAGAAAAGATTAAATAGACTGTTTAATAAGTCTGGAAATATAACAGTATTACCATTAGATCATGGATTTACTTTAGGACCGATATCAGGTATAGACAATTTTGATGAATGCTTAAAAAGCCTGACACCTTTGGTAGATACAGTTATTATGCATAAAGGGATGATAACAAGTAACTATCAGATTTTATCTAAAAAAGAACTTGGACTAATCATGCACTTATCCGGAAATTCAAAGCTCAGTCCAGTTGCAAATAAAAAAATTATAACGGCAACTGTCGAAGAGGCGCTGGAATTAGGATGTGATGGAGTATCCATTCATACAAATCTTGGTTCTGCTTCAGACACGGATATGCTTAAGGATTTTGCTGAAATATCAGCTATTTGTAATAGGTATGGCATGCCCCTGCTTGCGATGATGTATGCAAGGGGGGAACATATAAACGATGAGTATTCTGTTGAATCGGTCAAACTAGTTGCCAGAGTAGCTCAGGAATTGGGAGCTGATATGGTTAAAGTTAATTATACAGGGGATCAAAATGGTTTTAATGAAGTAGTTAAAGGCTGCCAAATTCCTGTAATAGTAGCCGGAGGCAACCCAATTGGCTGCGATGAATTATTTACTAATATTTCAGATGCTATGAGTGCGGGAGCAAAGGGGGTTGCTGTAGGACGTAATGTTTTTCAAGCAAATAATCCAGAAGAAATCATTACTACAATTAATTCAATTATTCATAAATCGCCTGATCAAACAGTAATATCTACGAACCAAAGAATTGCAATCTAACTATTTCATAAATAGTTTGTGCCGGAAGGCGGAGCCGCACCGGCATGTTTCAAAGGTTGAGAGAAAATATAGGAAAAGGAGCCATGCAGTGCATTGAATCTTTCAACCTGTTCTATTTAAGCAGTATTCAATTTGCAGCCAAATTGAATATGCATGGGTGTATACATGAAAATGGAATTAAGGCTTTGCAATATTGAAAAGCTAGATACATGGCTAAACTCTGAATTTGATATAATTTCAATTGGAGATGAATATTGTCCATGGAAATTATTAAGCATTGAGAATGTGAAAGGTGTAGTGGAAAAGATAATTGCAAGTGGTAAGGAGTTAATTATTGTAACTTCATTTGTAGCATCAGCGGCATTTGAGAAAATAATTAATATAATAAAAGATGCTAAAGCAGTTTCAGATAAAATTAAATATGTAATTAATGACTATGGTTTATTAGTATATTTAAAAGATAATAAAATACTGTCAAAAAATATTATTGTAGGGCAGATGTTGAATCATAGTTTAGAGGAATATTTATGGTCGGAAGATGTAGTGAAGGAAGAAACTAAAAAAGTGAAAAATAACTGGTTAATGAGTAATTATTCGAGTAGCAGGGTAATTGATTTTTTTATGAGGGAATTTAATATTGAAGGAGTTATTTTTAATAAGTTACCATATAATCAGGAAGGGGCAAGGATAGCTAAAAGATGCGGATGTTCGATTTATTTCATGGACAAGTATTATACTATGGCGGTAGCAAGAAAATGTCATGCTGCAAAATATAATAATTTATGTCCTGGTCATGGCTGTGATAAATTATGCAACAAACCTTTACTTGGGTCATTAGAAAAAATATATACAATAGATAATATGAGCCAAAAGTTTGTAATACCAACTGAGGACGTACTTGAAAAAACAAAAAATTGGATTATATTTGGAAATGCAGTATACAAGGAGTATCCTTACCCACTTATATTGAAGTATAGCGATTATACCGATGATATGGTGATCATTATGAGTCAAAAATACTATGATAATGATATTGAAATTAATATGGTAGTATCGTCGTATAAAGAAGGAGGTATAATATGCAATTAATGTGTCCAGTAAGTAGTATTGCAGCAGCTAAAATGTTTGCTAAAATTGGTGTAGGAGAGATTTATGTAGGCGTAGATTGTAATGACTTAGGTCTTAATAATGTTACTTTTACAGGAAGGACCAGGGTTTTATGCAGTGGTGAAAGTGTGCAATTAAGTGATTTTTCTGAATTAAAAGAAGTTGTAGATATTTGTCATTCAAAGAATATAAAGGTCAATTTTACTGCTAATGTCCGAAACTTACCAGAAGCATTAATTGATGAGTATATTCAGTATGTGGAGAAAGGAATACATGCTGGTGTAGATGCGGTAATTGTTGGTTCAATCGTAGCATTAATTGCTTTAAAAGATAGATATGATATACAATTACATTCCAGTACCTTTTTTTACCCCTTTAATAAGTATAATGTTGATTTTTTTCACTTCTTTGACATCAAAAGGATTATACTGCCAACCGCACTTAGTTTAGTTGAAATTAAGCAAATTGTAGACTATATTGCAGAAAAAAACTATGATATGGAAGTAGAGGTATTCGGTCATTTTGGATGTTCAAATATTAATGGTAGATGTAATATATTTAATAACCCGCCATCAATATGCAGAGGACAATTTCAAGTATATGACAAATCAAAAAATAATATAAAAAGTAGTGTAAACATCATTGATGCAGGGAAAGATTGTACGATTTGTTCGCTAAAAGAGTTGAATGATATTGGGATTACATCTCTAAAAATTATGGGTAGAGGATTATCTCTTCAACTAGTAGGTACATTGGCATCTTTATATCAAGAGGCTCTTTATCATTTAAGTAATGGGATGGAAACATCTGAAATCAGGAGTAAATTACTAGAGAGAGCAAATTGGTGGGAAAATTCATATTGTAACGATAATCGGTGTATGTACTTAGATACAGAAACATCTAAGTATTATGTCTAGAGAAAAGTGAGGTGAAGAACATGCTTGTACCATTGTTACCATTTAAACTTATTTCCTTTGCTGAAAATGAGCATATAATTTTCTTTGTGAATGATAAAGTTTACGAAGCGATAGAGTTTTTTAATTACAACATGAGTGTTTCGGGAAAAGGGATAGAAATAATATTAACTAAGATTGGAGGGGAGCAGCTTGTCATTTCGAATAATCCCAATGTTTATAATAATCTTATTAAAGCAAAACGCAAGGTATATCCAGGGGAGATAGAATTGCAAAAAGAAGACAAGGATGGAATGTTGAGGCTCCTATTGTCTTGTAAATCGAAAAAGTACAATATAAATATGGATTTTCAAAGCTTATTTCCAGTATCGGGATTAAGAGATGGAAAAGTAGACCCGCAACGTCATAGCGATAAAGGGATGCCCTTTATGTATTCATCAATGAATACAGTGGGAATTAATTGCAGTATACAATTGGAAGGAAGAGATATTGAAATTTTAAATGCGACGGAAAATACTCTGGCTCAATTTAAAGGACAGCAAGCTTATTTTTCACAGGATTTTCAATTAGTAGTATTATCAGAACAGGATAAAAAAATAAATTATGGTAAAAGAGAAAATGAATCATTGATATATACAACTCAATCAATGGATAAGCTTACATTCACCCCTATTGACGTTGGATTCAAATTAAAGTATTCAAACTATACAGATGATACGGAATATATAATATTATCAAAAATATTTAATAATTTCATTAGTATTTCCAATATACAACTCAATATTGTGAATAAAAGTAATATATTCATTGATTTTTCTCCTGAATTAAAGTTTGATATTGCTCATGATTGTATTTATAATGGTAAGATGAAAATTTCATTAATTCATTCTGAATCTATTTTTGATTGTAATATTAAATTAATCAATCATGTAGTATTTCATGATATTCAATATTATCATACAGAAACCGAATTTACGATTTCTTATGAAAATGCGGATTGGAAAGAAAAAAGCAGAACTGCTATTTTTAAAATCAAATACGAAATAGATAAAAATACTTATTTGATACAGGAGATGTTTATTTTAAATTTTGAAATTCTTAAGTATTGACTTTTTTTACCATTGTAGTATACTAATAGAGTAGTTTTTATTTAGACTAGTATTGTATAATAGTAAGGAGGTTAAAATGTTATCAAAAGCATCATTACTTATTTTAGGTTTGATAAGCCAGAAAGATATAAATCCATATGAACTAATCAAAACACTAGATTTGCTACAAATTAAGAACTGGTTTAATATTGCCAATTCAACCGTATACTCTACCATAAAAAATTTAAATAAATCGAAACTTGTACAAGGTAATGCAGCAAAGGAAGGAAATATGCCGGAAAAAACAATCTATTCCATAACTTCAACTGGAAATGAAATATTAAGAGAGAATATAAAAAAAATATTAATAACATTTTCATATGAAACGATTCTTTTTTCGATTGCATCTTTATTTCTAAATATTTTTGAAAGGGAAGATTTAGATGGAATGTTGGGAATGAGGTTAGAATTGTTAATCAAATTTAAAAATGGAATTGAAAAGCAATTAAATTATTTAGAGTTGTCCGGTGTAGTTCCATTAATTATATGTAACGTTCGAAGGAATTCTAATTTAATAAATTGTGAAATAGAAACCACGAAAGAATATATAGATGTATGCAAAAATATGAATTTTAGCAAAGATATTTTTAATAATATTCTATTCAAAAATAAGGAGTGATAAAAATGCCTCAATTAAATAAAGGCGGAAAATTTGTTTTCGGTTGGTCTGTAATAAGTTCAAGTGGTAAAGTTGTTTTTCCGGATATGGTATTAGATGAATATAAACTAAGTAATGAAGATTATCTTTTTATAGTAACAGGAAGTAAAATATCTGGTGGATTTTGTGTGTTTAATAAGAAACAATTGATGCAATCTAAACTAAATTCTATATTTGAATTAAATCCAAAACTCTTAAATAGAGTAACAGAACCAGGAGAATTCATTACTTTTAAGGGAAGAAAATACTGTTGGGTCAATTTTTATGAAGGAAGTTATATCATATTAGATGATTTGACTTTAAAAAACTTGGATTTAAAATTATATGATAAATTATTAATTATACGTGGTAGTAATATTGCTTTTGACTGTATAGTTAAAGGTCCGCTAGTTGAAATGGCAAATGAAAGTGAGATTCCTATAGAAAAATTTTAAGGTTGGTGAAAAATGAAAAATATGATTGAAATTAAAAATTTAGTTAAGTTATATGGTGATCAAAAAGTATTAGATAATATAAGTTTAAATATTAAAGAGGGTGAAATATTTGGTCTATTAGGACCAAACGGTGCTGGAAAAACAACTTTAATTCGAACATTAACAACAATTAGTAATCCAACTTGCGGTTCTTGTTTCATTAATGGTCTTGATGTTCAAAAAAATCCACTGGAAACACGAATGAATTTTGGATTGGTTTCTCAAGAATTAACTATAGACGACAAATTAACAGCTTGGGATAATCTATATCTTTCATGTAGATATTATCACATAGATAAAAATTCCATGAAAAATCGGATTCATTCAGCCTTAGAGGTTGTAAATTTACTTGATTCGAAAATGAAAATAGTAGATCAATTTTCTGGAGGTATGAAAAAAAGATTGGATATAGCCATTGCTTTAGTTAATCATCCCAAAATTGTGTTTATGGATGAACCAACTTTAGGTTTAGATATTCAAACAAGAAAAAACATTTGGGATTATATTGAATATTTGCGAAGTAAATTCAAAACAACTATTTTTTTAACTACTCATTATATGGAAGAGGCGGATCTGTTATGCGATAGAATTGCAATAATTGATCATGGAGTCATTAAGGCGTTAGATAAACCAGAAAAACTGAAAAAAATAATATCTGGAGATATCATTACAATTGAATCAAGCGGTAACGAAACTGAAATAATAAATGTTTTGAAAGATAAGGATTATATAATTAACATTAAGAATCAAAGTGATAAAGTAATTGCTCATGTTTATAATAGCAGCCAAGTAATTCCGGATATCTTTAAATCAATAGAAGATGCAAAACTCGAAGTAGATTCATTATCCGTGAAGAAAACTACTTTAGATGATGTATTCTTAGAAATAACAGGAAACGCATTAATAAGTAAAAACAATCAAAATAATCATAGAGGGAGAAACTAAATGAAAACATATTTTTTTAGAGATGTATATAGTATTTTCTTAAAAGAGATGAAGGATTTTTTAAAAGATAAATCTCAAGTATTCATGACTATTTCTCAACCGATAATTTGGTTGGTTTTAATGGGCTTTGGTATGAGCGGTCTCACTTCGAATACAAGTACGACTAGTATGATACTTGATGGTGCGCCAAATTATATTACTTACCTTACGCCAGGTATTATGATAATGACTGCACTTTATGGTGGTTTATATGGTGGCGTCACATTATTAAGCGATATTAGATTTGGTTATATTTACAAACTTTTAAGTTCGCCTATCTCTCGATCCTCAATCGTTTTCGGTAAGATTATAGCAGCACTTTTACAGACTTTATTGCAGGTAATATTAGTATTACTATTTTCTATCATACTAGGAGTCAGGTATAAAACAGGATTGTTTGGAGTACTTTTCATACTTATTATAGCGGCATTATTTTGTTCTATAATGGTTTCTGTTTCATTGATGCTATCACTTAAATTTAAAACTCATAATGCCATTTATTCACTGGTCAGCTTTATTACCCTGCCACTTATGTTTACAAGTAGCGCAATGTTTCCAAATATGGGTATGCCGGACTGGTTAAAGATAATAACATATGTGAATCCAATTACTTATGCTGTTGAACCAATTCGTAAACTGGTAATAAGTAATTGGAATCTTTCAGCAATAGGATTAGATATCTTAGTTATTTTTATATTAGCTATAATATTTGTTTCACTTGCAATTTATTCATTTAATAAAAAGTATAATAAATAATTTACGGATGATAAGTAACAAGTCCACGGCAGTGGCAGAATGGAGAAAATATGAACCAAAAAGGAATATCACATATTTTAGAAATTATGGGCGCATACATGCATTCCAAAATTTTATTAGTGTCACAAAAATTAGGTTTATTTGATGCATTTAGATATGAGAAAGCTACCACAAAAGAAATTGCTTTTAGAATTCATATAGATTTGGAAATGTGTACTTTGCTTTTAAATGCATTGTATAAGCTAAAATTTCTATTAAAGGAAGAAGATGGATATATATTAGCAAATGATTCAAAGGAATTTTTGTGCAGCGAAAGTGAAAACTATATTGGTGATTTAATAATTTTCCAGGAAAACGAATGGAATTCATGGGACCATTTATATGAAACAATAAAAGCAGGAGAAGCTAAAGCAATTGAAGAAGAACCTATGAATGAAGAGGAAATAAAAACTTATATTAACGGAATGAA
>Ga0153997_1000076_pt1 | contig 29444 bp, 33 predicted proteins | sample TSNC081MetaG_FD_104750 | JGI IMG/M metagenome (GOLD analysis project Ga0153997, IMG submission 104750) | Attine ant fungus gardens microbial communities from North Carolina, USA - TSNC081 MetaG | ecosystem: Host-associated > Fungi > Mycelium > Unclassified | place: USA: North Carolina, Lumber...
CCTATATTCTTCCTGCATCCATTTATTGTTGATAAAACGTTGGACAGTAATCTTCTCTCTCTTTAATAACGACAATGCCTTTTCAGTTTTAAAACAATATTGATCTCCATTATCCTTTTTCCACTTAATCAGCTCAATGGCCTTTTGATCCGTTATTCTTTCTTTATTATACTTTATCAGTGTATCAGATATTTTATTAAATTGATTATCTGCTATTCTATCATAAATTATGTCATATTCGGTTTCCTTTCCATTAATCCGGCTCTCCGTTATAAAATCAATCCAGGTTTTATCATACTTCAACAATTCAAGGATTTTCCATTACCTCTCGCAAATTTCTTGAATGTTATAGCGATAAATATATGTTACCGTTTTACTTCCTGCTTTTCTTTGTGCCCAATTTTGTGCCTGCCTTAGACTAGAGGTTAGATAAAAACCTTTTCCATAATCTTTAAATGCTTTAGCAAGTTTTAAGTCAAAAGTCTCAAATTCGTTATCGCTTCCGTGGTATAACGTTTTTATTGAATTTATCTTCATTGTTCTTTTCCTATCTAGTTATTATTTTATCATTATTTTCATTACTTTACCACCAGTTAATAAAAGCAACATCTAAAAAGATTAAGACTGCTGCATTATGTACACTAAAAGTGAGTCATTTACAGTCTATTCCCCTTGCACTTACATTACTTCATTTCTATATTTAAAATGAATTTCTATCCGGTCTGCGGAATATACATCTATCCGGTCAATTAGTTCTCCTACTAATTCCGGTGTTAATTTATCAATTTTTCGATACGTTTGCACAGAGTATGGAGCTTGTACCAATGCTAAATTTTGATTATAACTTGTAACTTTGCTTTCATTGCTACGGATCACCTCCTCTACATCTGAAATTTCTTTCTCTAATTGCCCTTTATAACGAGCAAAATCTTTTTTTTCGATTTCTCCGTCTTTGTACTGTTGATAATAATCCAACTTTTTAGTACACAACTGGGCTACTTTCATTTTCAGTTGCTTCATCTGACTTTTTAAGTCACGGACATCCTGTAATGCTTTCTGAGTAATACTATCATTTTTTTCATAATCTTTCTGCAACGCACCTAAATGTTTTTGAATCGTACACAATACGATATCTTCCAATGTATCCACATGAATTTCAGCTGTAGAATTACACCCGGTTACACCAGTACGCATACGGCACGAAAAATATGGCTTCTTGATTCTGGAATTTTTGTACATGGAATATCCACAATATCCACATTTCACTTTCCCCCTCAAAGTAAAACTCTCATCCATATGATATCTTATGTTTTTACGATTACCATTTACTCCAAAAATCTTTTGCACCTGCTCAAATTCATCCTCTGTAACGTATGCTTCATGTGCATGTTCAAATTTGATATAAGAATCTGGATCTAGTTTTTTTTCTGTTCGTAATGAATCAGCAACCAGCTTACGTGTAACAAAAGTTCCTTTATATACTTCGTTTTGTAAAACAATGGCCACCTGTGAGGATGTCCACAAATTCTTCTTGTGATTTCTAATTAAATATTTTCCGGTTCCATTCTGGTTATGACACACTCCTGGAGTTGGAAGTTTTTTTTCATTTAAGTGCCTTGCTACCTCCCCGGTTCCCTCTCCTCTTAATGCCAGGGAGAATATCTCTTTCACTATAGCTGAAACTTTCTCATCTTTTAAAAATCCCCTCCGGTTTTCAGGATTTATCACATATCCAAAAGGAATGCCGCCACCACTATAATACCCTTTCTCTTGATGTATCTTTTTTACACTTTTAATCTTTTTCGATAAATCCTTACTGTACATTTCATGTATCAGATTTTTAAATCCTAATTCAATCCCACCTGTATCCCCTACTAATCCTGCACTGTCATAATAATCTGTAACTGCTATAAACCGGACACCTAAGACCGGAAATATTTGCTCTAAATAGTCTCCTACTTCAATATGGTTTCGCCCAAACCGAGATAAGTCCTTTACAATTACACACTGTATCTTTCCCCTTTGAATTTCTGCTAAAAGCTCTTTGACAGCAGGACGTTTAAAGTTCGTCCCTGTATACCCATCGTCAATATACTCATCATAAATAACAATACACTCTTTTGTTTTTTTAATATATTGGGAAACTAAAATTTTTTGATTTGAAATGCTCTCACTCTCTTGTTTTGATTTTGAGCTCAACAAGTCCATATCTTCTTCTGACAGACGATAATAAAGAGCAGCACTATAAGATTTTAAAGATTTATTTTTCTGCATAAAAATACTCCTAATTTTTTATAGTAATTAAAGAATGACTATAAAATTAGGATTTCTACACGTTTAGTCCTATTTATAGTCTATCACCTTCTCCCTATCTTGTCTATCACAATATTTATCCATTTACTTCAGAGGTTGCTATGCGCGAAATATAATTACATAGCCTCTCCGTCATCGTCACCTTGGTATCCGAAAACCCTAATTTCACAACATAGCCATCACAAAGAAAGCAATATGGATTTTTCACTTTTTTAATGTACTCCTGGATCCGTTCCTCTTTTGAATCTGCTCTTAATTTAATCTCATTTATATCCACTAATGTTGCCGGGTCTATAGTCGTTATATCGGCGTCTTTCATTCCCTTCAAGTCTATCATGCCTATACACCCCTTTCTGAAACGTCTTTTATTAATTATACATGCCTGAACCTGTCCATTATTCTAATAAATTTCTTCAATTTATTTTGATGTAACAACTATATCGTAGTCAGCTACTGCATAGTTCTGACATCAATTTATCTCATTCATTATTAATTGGCATATAGGTCATTTTTCAATGACCTATATCATTTATCTCCGCCCCTTGCCATCGGGAGTATGTCTGGCCAACCTAGCCGCTGTCATATCACCATACAGCACCCTTTCTCGCTATATCATGATCCCGGTGGCTACTCCGGGCTGCCATATATTAATAGCAGAAGTTTAATTATCTTCTGTACAAAAAAGGCCTGCCACCGGTCCTTCATAGAAAATGCCGCTCTTACCTTACTTCTTCTATTACGATCCCTCGCTTGATTCAACTTCCTCTGGCAACTTCACGACAATTTGTCGCAAAGTTCACCAAAACGTCGTTGAACAGGTGTATCATGGCATAGCTGATTTTTTTCTGCACAGCTGCGCTAAGACAATCGAATATCTCGGCGCAGTTTTTTATTATTCAATCCCGCTGTGCCCGGGAGTATGTAAGACCGATCCGGCGGATTCGCCTGACACCCTGCAGCACCCTTTCACGCTGCAGCATGCCCTGGACGCTACTCCGGTTATCGTGTTTTACGATAAAGGTATCATTATCATTCAAACGTTCAAACTATCTGCCAAAATAGTTCATGCCGGGATGCCGCTCATACCTTTCCCTTCTTCTATTATGATTCCTTGGTTTCACCTGATCATCAGGCAGGTATTTTATGGCGAAGCTGATTATCCCTCATCATTGTGTCACAATGGGTTTGAATGGGTTGTGTCCTCAAAGATATATGTGATATGTCAAAAATGACATGTATTGTTCAAAATAATATCTTCCATACTGCTCTATTCAATTGTCAAGGTTCAGATGGCCGGCATTGCCAGCCTGCCAAAATGCATCTTCATTAAGATACACTTTGGTAGAATGGCATAATCTTTGTCACTGTAATTAATCCATGTCTCTGCTTATACTTAACACAACATTTGTAATCATAATTGCTTGTCTTTCTGTTGAATTTTCAATAACCCTTTGGATCTTATAGAGACAATCTCTCTGCACGGAATTCCGACTCTTCTTTAATCACTATATCTACATTTAAAATATCCATTATTTTTTCATATCTATCGATCCCAGGTCTGCGACTTCCCGCTTCAATTTTATTTAAATGGGATTCACTGATTCCAACCAGTTCCGCCAGTTGGCTTCTTTTTATTCCTCGCTTCGTACGTAATTTCCGAATTAAATCGGCTATTTTCATGTCGTTTATCATTTAGCATCTCCTCTAAAAGTAATTGTTCACATTATAATAGTCGTTCGTATAAGTATAAAGTGACTGGTTGTGCCATTCTTTTGACTTAGTGTCCTATTCAGATTATTCGACATTTTATGCCTCTAAATCTGAGTTTTCGCGATGCATTTTATGACATAATAATAGTTTTTCTCTCTTGTTTTCTCCACAGAAATTGATTTTTGTCGAAAAATTATAAATTCGCCCCCAGGTATAACAAAAGCTACGGTCATAAACAAGAGCAATGACCGTAGCTTTCGCTAACAATTTATTCATTTGCAGTTACTAATAGGGAATATATACCTCCTTCTTACCTTGTCTTCATATGCTAATAAAATTTATCTCAAGCTGAAAAACTAATCTCCACTTCCTCCAAACACCATTTGCCGCTTTTCTCTAGGATTATTGTTATCTTCCCGAAATTTTACGCCTAAGCTTATGTTTAAACTCAATAAATTTTGAAAGCCTTGAAATCAACAGATTGTATGCATATTCCAGTTTATTAGTGCGGCCGTCCCGCTAGGGCGGGCACTGTTCCGGTTGAAACGGCGTGAAACGCCGCTGAGTTTATAGTGACTGTTTAGCTGACTTATAATGACTTCCTCATATCTCTGCCATTGAATTACAAACGGTATGCTTTAGCGGTCGTCCGACTCAGGCAGGCATCCGCATAGGTATTGTCCTTGAACATACCCCACCACTTGATAACGAGAAGTTGCAATTATGGTTGCTTTCCTGCAATCCCTGGTTTCGATGATTTCGAACAGGTCACGGCATTTATCCAGATCTCAATTTGGGCGTATCTTTCAGTAATCAATGGTAGCCTGCTAAAATTGAAATCAATATTTTGATGTCCGTTCATGTCTATCTTTATAAAACACGCCTAAAGCAAGCATTATTACCGATGGAATCAATGGCATTCTTAAAACACCAATTTGCCCCGCTGAAGAATTATTAATCCCCCCACAAATGACATTTGCAATAACTGCACCAAATGCCCCAAAAAAACCTACCAATGATACTCCGGTAGATATTATTTCTGTTGGCAAAGTATGCATCGGATATGTATATGGGCATATCTGACTGATTCCAGTGGCTATACCCACAACCATATATCCCACCAAAAGGATAACATAGCACATTTGCCAAGTCATATTATCCGGTATACAAAGCCACCAGATTCCAAATCCTAATGCTGAAAAAAGTCCCCACGCAAGAACTGCTTTTTTATACAATCTGTTCTTTGACATCCTCATCGCAATTATAGGTGTAATCAAGATTGCAATAATAATACCAGGCATTGTTACCAAACTACCACCAAAAGACTTCAGGAGAAACTGTGACTGCACAAATGCCGCCAGATAATTTCCCGCTGCATTCCCAATGTTAAATAAAAAGGTAAACATCAGCATCAAAACAAATTGGGGATATCTTAAAAGCTCCCCCATCCGTACCGTTTTAAAAATATTCCTACTCTTTCTTTGATTTTCTCTACTATTATTAGTATCCTTAGGAATCCCGATTAATGACATAAAAAGACCAAATACAATAACTGGTATAAATACATAGAACTCCACTCTCCAATCAAGACTACAGAATAACCCGGCAACTGGTGCCCCAACTGCCATTGCAACCGTCGAGATAGTTTGTAAGTATCCAGAATATACAGGCGCCTCTTCATGGGAAAACAAGTCCGTCATCATTACCAGAGAATTCGTAACAAATAGTCCCCAGGCAAATCCCGAAACTGCTCTGGCCACAGCAAACCCCCACAAGTTGGAAGACAACGCTACAATACTGTAGGCTAAAGCATATGTTCCTACAGAAAAACAATATAACTTCTTCCTGCCTATTCGTTCACCCAGCATACCAGATAATGGAATCGTTACACATCTTGCTATAGTCTCAAGCGTTATAATTATAGACAGCGCATCTGTATTTCCATAATCACTAGCTGCCGCATATCCATACACACCAACACCACACATGATCAGCATCGCAATGAAATTAACTATGGCCACTCCCAGAAAACCAATCATTTTTCTCTGCCTTGTCATGATGCCAGTTTCTTTCTAATTTTTTCAAAGCGGTCCCCATTATTTGATACGAACATAAAAACGAGAATAAACAATGCTGTAACAACGGAATTATAATCTATCGGGAATCTAAATACCAGTAAAGCCAGTTTTAATACCTGCATAGTAAACGCACCAAAATAAATACTGATTACCTGATTTCTTCCAAAACAAATTGAAAATCCAATAAAACAGCACATCATCGCATCGAAACAGGTTGCCATGGTTCCCATTGAACTAACCGGACGGCTTACACCAACAGAACAAAGGTTAACCGCCGCATAAATTCCCGCAAACAATCCGACAAAAGTCAAACATAATGCTTTACTGGCCAGGACATTAATTCCACTATTTCCAGCAACATTCATATCGCTTCCCACAGCCCTTACACCATATCCAAATTTAGTTTTGTAAAACAGGAAATAGGCAAAGAGGCCTACACATACTGCTGTTACAATATTCCACGGCAAACTGCCAAGTATCACCCAATCTGTAGATGAAATATTTATTCCTACCCCATCAAATAAAATGCTTCCCAGACTTTCATATACAAACATAATCCCAAGAGATGCGATAATCGTTGGTACACCTGTCAAGTAATATAATAATCCGACAATTCCACCCAGCACTACACCCGCTATAGTACAGCATATAATAATTCCCGGAACACCTAAACCCAAGCGATAAGCAACATTTCCACCAATAATTGCTGCTAATAATGCTTCCGATCCACAGGCAAAATCCCAGTTTCCGCATCTCATATTCAAAAGCATGCCCCAACCTAATATAGAAGGCAGGATTGCCTGCTGCAGTAATGAAAAGAAATTCTTTAATGTTACATTAGGTGAAATCACCATCATCAAAAGGAAAAGAACCACTGGAATTCCTAACATAAGCGCATAGTCAATCATTACTCTATTATTCTTATTTCGCATATCGTGCCTCCTACTATACCGCCAGATATTTATGTTTTCTGTCTACTGTCAATACAACAATTAATAAAAAAACAATTCCTTTTATAACATTTACAAAATTTGCATCTATTCCCCAGATAATTAATCCATTATTTAAAATAGTAAATATAAATGCTCCGATAATCGCTGCTCTGATACTGGATTTACTGCCACCGGCTAATGGCATCCCGCCAATTACAACGGCGATCAATGTATTTGTCTCCACTCCATTTCCAGTCGTATTTGTGATGGCACCGGACCGTACCATAGTCAGAAAAGTTGCAATACCGATCATAATACCATTAATCGTAAACGCCATCATCTTATACTTATTAACAGGAATTCCGCTCATCTTTGCCGTTATTGGATTTGCTCCAATCAATTTATTATATTTTCCAATTTTGGTATATTGCATCAGGAATAATGCAATCACTGAAACCACAACAATTACAATAAGGTAAAAATAAACGTTATTCAGCCCCTTATACAGATCCGGTGTTCTCATTTTATGCTCGACACTAATTGTTGAGATGCCCTTTCCCAGACTCATCATGGCAAAGCCAGCCATAAATGCAGGAATTCTTCCATATACGTGTATACCTCCGGTGATGGCACCAATCAACATACCAATGATAATACATCCAGGTACAAGGAACGCAAAACTAAGTCGTTCACATAGCAAAAATACAATAACACCATTTAACGCCATTGCTCCACCGCAGGAAAGATCCAGATTATTATGTGACATAATAAAAGACACGCCGATTCCAGTCACCAATATAATACATGCCTGGTTTACTATATTCGATAAATTAAATACTGATAAAAACTGTTCCCCTGAAGTCACAGAAAACAGTAAGAATAAAAAGATTAAACCACCGACCAGAAATATATTATTAAATTTTCTGGATATCAAACATATTTTTTCTTTCACCGCCTTCATTATTTCCCCTTTCTCAGATGATATAGCGAACCAAATCCTCTTCCTTCAGATTCTGATTACGCATAAACATATTTGCTATTGCACCGTCTTTTAAAACGATAATCCGATCTGACATTCCTAGTAATTCAGGCATCTCCTCAGACACCATAATAATGGATTTTCCACTAGCCGTCAGTTGCTTCATTAAGCTATAAATTGTACTTTTAACACCGATATCAATTCCTCTGGTGGGGCAATCCATAATTAAGATTTCTGAATCATTCGCCAGCCATTTACCAACAACAACCTTCTGTTTATTTCCGCCTGACAACTCATTAACATACTGCTCCGAACCGCTGCATTTAATAAAAAGATTATCCAGTTGTTTCTGTGCCAATTCTTTTTCTTTGCGCAGGCTGATATAAATTCCCTTTTTTAACTGATCAATAGAGGTTACGGTAATATTGTCTCGAATACTTGCCGATCCGAATAAAGATTCTGCATCTCTATCTTTAGGTAAATATGCTATTTTATTACGAATTGCACTTACGCAATCGCTAATTTCTATTTCTATACCGTCTGTAATTGCTACCACTTTTCCTTTTTCAGGAATTGTTGCACCAAATATCACTTTACATAACTCATGCATTCCACAATCAGTTAAGCCGCCCAATCCAAGAATCTCACCTTTATAAAGTTCAAAGTTTATATCCTTCAACTTATTGGAAAGGCTTATATCTTCTACTCTAAGAACAATCTCACCTGCGTAATGATTTTCTAAATTCTCGTGGTAATAGTGTTCTCCCAGTTCTCTGCCAATCATGAGTGATCTTAAATAATCATGATTCATCTCTTCTTTATCTACTGTTTTTACAAATCTTCCATCCCGCAATACACTTGCAGAATCACAAAGATTGATAACTTCATCCAAATCGTGAGAAATGAAAATAATCGTTTTTCCAACCGCTTTCATATCTCTGATAATTTTATAAATGGTTTCTCGCCCTGATAAAGAAAGTGCGGTTGTAGTTTCATCAACGATCAGGATATCCGGCTCATCCAACATGACTCTCGCCACTTCCACAAGCTTACGATCTTCAAATGAAAGCCGATCGACAACTGTTTGGGGGCGGATGCTCTCGGCTCCAATTCTACTTAGGACTTTTAGAGCTTCCGCATTCATCTTGTTTTTGGATATGCCTAATTTCCCCTTACACCGATTCTCCACTCCAAGTAAAATATTTTCTGCAACAGTCAAACCATTTACTGTGCCTTTCTCCTGAAGAAGAACCGCTATCCCATTCCTTTTTGCATCTAGGATTCCCTTCGACGAAAACGTAACTCCTCTATACTCAATTGTCCCACTTTCTGCATGTTGTGCACCTGTGATCAGAGAGGTCAGAGTAGACTTACCTGACCCATTTTCTCCTATCAGGGCTCTAATCTCACTACATTCAATATCAAGAGATACATCTGAGACTGCTTTGACATTACCAAATGATTTACACATATTTTTCAGGGTGATCATTTTTTTACTCATGCTGTGTCTCCTTTTTCAACTCCGGTCGGCCATTAAGACCAACCGGGTGATTCTCTATGAATCATCAATGACTAATGTTCATTTTCCTTAAGCCATTCAATACTATATTGCTCCATCAGATCCTGGTAATCCTTCAATGTAACTTCCGGATTATAGCGGCCAGCGAGACTCTTGATCTGATCCTCTGTATAAACCTGATATTCTGTATTGCCAATATATTTCTCAAATATCGTACACTCTTCTGAGTTTGTCACAAGCAGGAAATTCTGGTAGAGTTCAACAACTTCATCTGATAGCCTTACCCCATCAACAGCATTATATAAAACCATAAATGAAAACAATGCATCTGGATTTACACCACCGGCAGCACACGCAAGTACTCCATTATCAAATGCATCTGACATACCGTCAAAAACATCAAAAGATGCAAGTTTTACAGAGCCTTTATTTTGTATTCCACTTAAAAGGTTAGCTGCCCCTTCGCCAAGGCCAATGGAAGCAGTTGTCAGATAGATTCCGTTAACATCAGGATAACTGTCTAATGTATTTTGAATATAGGTATTATTTCCACTTACATCACCGGACGAAGTAACTGGAAATTCCGCTTCAACTTTGATTCCATATTCTTCCGCTCCCTCATACATTCCATCGTTACGGATTGAAAGTGAATTTCCTGCTGCCATTAGCTGAACTCCAATATTAGTCACACCGCTATCCGCTAAAACTTTGACCATCTGTTTTGCTACTGTTTTATCATCCTCACGAACAAAACCCAAAAAGTATTCATTAGCATATACAGCCTCCCTGATCGTTTCGTCCGTAATATCTCTAAACATCAACGAGAAGTATACGCCCGATTGCTCACAGATATCAGACATCTGCTGTACCGTATCATCTACCATTGGGAGTACCAGAATTCCTTCACAACCAGCAGCAATCAGATTCTGTGTAGATGAAATCTGAGCATCTACATCATATGCCCCTAAGTCCCAGACAAGTTTAACATTTCCAAGTACCTCGGCCGCATGATTCAAATATGAATAAACAGCTGCCCCCATATTATCGTCCTTACCATAAAGAATAACACCTATTTTATGGTCCACTACATCATTAGTGCTATCAGAATCCTTTTGACTGCTATCAGACGATGAATTGTTTTCAGGTAATGATTTGCTTCCACAGCCCGCCAATACACTCGCTGCCATAATAAACACCAAAATAACCGCTAATATCCTTTTCGTCATTTTCAGACCCTCCATATTCATATTCTGCTAAGTCTTATTACTACTATTTGTCAAGCATCTCTGGTCTACGTGATAAATATTGCGTTTCAGGCCTTGTCCAATCTATATTTTCGGGGGTCTGCCAGATATACATTATATTTCCTTCTGAATCTTCAATAATTGCATATTCATTTTCTTCTACTGAAAACCGTGCCTTTAATACCTTCCCGCCATATCCGTCAGCCTTTTCAATTGTTTCTTCAATATCATCTACCTCAACGATATGAATTGGAAATATTTCAGATTCAAACATCTCACGCGGCTTAAGATAACCATAGATAAATGATGGCACACTAGGCTCCCAGTTATCATTACCAGGACCGGTTGCGCAAAAGAGCAATGGTCTTTCAGAATTGGAACCTTTTGTCGGAACAATGTCCCACCCCATGGATTCACCATAGAACTTCAAGGTTTCTTCCAGATCATCATATGGTAACACAAATCTTCTGACTCTCCCATGCATACTGTTGGGCGGAAAATCCTTAGGTGCATGATAGCTGATATCCATAGGATCACGTGTCAGATCGGGTAATGGTGGCTCTACACGAATTCTTCTTGACTTAATATTTCCCGTCCAGGGCTCTTCTAAAAAGATTTCTTTTTTTGCATTACAAGAAGGACATCTTTCCGGGCATTGATTTTCTTCAACCGCAAAAGGAAAACTGCACTGATAACAAGTATATATTTTCTTCATATTCACACCTCCTCGTCATATCCTGTTTCTGGTTCTTCCCATGTTCTTGAGGAAGGACACTTCCAAACACCTAAAACATTTCCTGAAGGATCCTTGATACTTCCTCCAGTAGCCCATCCTTCACTTTCCTTAGGCATTTCACCCAATAATTCAGCACCATGCGCGATCATATCTTCAAATGTCTCCTGCACGGGGCGATCCATATGCAATTCTATACAAAAACACGGTTTTTCCATTTTTCCATCAGCATAATGCGCTGATACATTTAGATGTCCGGGTACGACGCCTTCATAGGTCTCATAACTCGGACCTGTAGCAATTAACAGCGATGGCCTAGCGCTTCCCTGTGGTGCCCCTCCTGCCGACTCTGGAAGTTCAAACATATCCCATCCAAAAACATTCACATAGAAGTTTTGAAATCTTTTAAAATCCTTATAAGCCATGCTTAAAATTCTTACTCTTCCATGAAGGTCTTTTTTTGGATATTTTTTTGGTGGCCGATTTGGGTAATTTATTGTTTCATTTTTTTCCATATTTACATGTCTCCTTCTTTATTTATTTTTATGAAGATTTTTGCCATTAGAGGCAATTACTTCTTTGTACCACTCAAAACTTTTTTTACGATATCTCTTCATTGAACCGTCACCATTATCATCTCTATCAACATAGATAAACCCATAACGCTTTGACATTTGAGAGGTTGACACACTGACCAAATCTATACATCCCCATGCAGTATATCCGATAACATCCACCCCATCTTCTATCGCTTCTTCCACCTGAAGTAAATGTTTTTTTAGATAATCGATTCTGTAATCATCTTCAACTGTATAGATTCCATCCGCTTTCTTTATCAGTTTATCTCTTGCACCTAATCCGTTTTCAGCAATCAGTAATGGCTTTTGGTATTTATCATATAGTTGATTTAAGGCATACCGCAGACCTTTGGGATCAATCTGCCATCCCCATTCAGTTGACTCCAAATATGGATTAAGAAGACTACTCACAAGATTCCCTTTTCCATCGGACGCCAGTGTACTTGAAGCACAAATACTCATATAATAGCTAAACGAGATAAAATCAACGGTATTATTCAATAAAAGCTGCATATCATCAGGTTCTGTTTTGATTTTGACATTGTTTTCTTCCAACCATCGTTGATAATAGTACGGATATTCTCCTTTTACTTGAACATCTGTAAATAGATAGTTTTCATTATTTTTTTTCATTGTTTCAATTATATCGTCAGGGTTGGGAGAATATGGATATATTGGTAAAGCAAGTACCATACAGCCAATCCTTAAATCAGAACTTATTCTATGCCCCATACTCACCGCCAGTGCAGAAGCAACTAATTCATGATGTATTGTTTGAATGCGTTCCGCTTTCGTAGTATTCTGTTTCCATATCCCCCCACTCAATAATGGTTCAGTAAGTACGGAATTGATTTCATTAAACGTTAGCCAATACTTGACTTTTCCCTTATATCTTTCAAATACAACTTCCGCATAGTGCACAAAAAACTGAATCGTTCGTCTGCTAAGAAAGCCATTATATTTCTTAACCAGATATAGAGGTGTTTCATAATGAGATAAGGTTACAATTGGCTCTATATTGTACTTGGCACATTCGTCAAATACTGCATCGTAAAATGCTAATCCCTGCTCATTCGGCGTTTTTTCATCTCCTCTCGGGAAAATTCTTGACCAGGCAATCGATAAGCGAAGAGCTTTAAAACCCATTTCTGCAAACAGTTTTATATCTTCTTCATATCTATGATAAAAATCTATTCCTTCCAGCTTCAAATTACTTAAAACCGGTTCATCAGTTGGGGGTTCTGCAACACCATGCGGCATTACATCTGCAACGGAAATCCCCTTTCCCCCTTCTTGAAAAGCACCTTCACACTGATTGGCAGCAATTGCTCCCCCCCATAAAAACTCTTTTGGAAACATATTATTCTCCTTAACTGCTCAACGATTGATTTTTTAACATAAAATTGTATGTTGCTCCTAACAGGTTTGTTTCATCTAAATATTGGCAGGGAACAACCTCTGCATGTACGTATTCTCCAATTCCCATGGAAAAATAAAATTTATCAAGTTCTTTTTTTACATCATCAAAAATTCTAGTCTGAAGACTCAAGCCTCCACCAATAGCTATTTTTTCAGGAGCATAGATTACTTGAATATTATTTATCATAGCAGCCAGATTCTGGATAAACTCTTTATAAATCCCCTCAATTTCTTCATCACCTTCATCCAACCATTTGAACATCTGCTGTCCATCCGCCTTGATTAAAAGCTTTTTTTCCTTTCTCAATGTATCTCCTTCATTTGTTTTATCAATTGCAATTAATGTCTCTCCCGCATCTTGAATACTCAGGTCTAAATTTTTTGCAACACACATCTTATATGTCATTCCTATCATCCCAATATCAAAAATAGGACTGTTCGCAAAACCGTATTGTCCAGGTTTTAAAATCATGTATGAGATTTCACCCGATGTAGCATATTTCCCGTGATGTATTTTCCCATTTTTAACAATCCCGCCACCTATTCCACTTCCGAGAATCACAACCACACCATCAGAACACCCCCTTAGCGCCCCACACCACACTTCTGAAAGGGCACCGCAATTTCCATCATTTTCAACTGCTACAGGAACATCCAAATCTATTAACAATTCCGGAATATTACATCCCCAAAGGTTTTGATATACCCCAGATTCCTTCAATTGTCCCTTCTCTGAATCTACATAGCCGGGAATACTAATTGCTATACCATCAACTTCAACCTTTACATTTTGATAAAGTTCTGTTACCATATTTATAAATTGTGCCTTACTTTCTAGTGGAGTTGGCAGTCTTTTTTTCTTTGTAAGATTCCCATACTCATCAACTACAGCAACCTTTACACTACTTCCGCCAAAATCCATTGCTAAACATTTCATGCTCTCACCTATTCTTTTGATTTTAATTGTACTTTTCTTTCTGCGTTTATTATAATTTTAATATACTGCAATTTCAACCAACAAACCTCTTCAAAATTGAACAGTCCCCAACATTTTCTACTTAAAATGACGGAAAACCTTTTATATTAATTTATTTTTGTGCATTTTTACTATATTCTTTTTTGTAAATTACCATATAATAAAAATATGAATAACGAAAAGAGAATAAAAGTCGATCGAAGAACTGAATATACACAAAGTCTGATTAGGGATACTCTATTTGATTTAATGGAGTCTACTCCCATAGATAAAATCACTGTACGCCGCCTGTGCGAGGAGGCTGGAATTAATAGAAGTACTTTTTATTCACATTATAAGGATGTATGGGATGTTGTCGAACAGATTACAAAAAAATACTACGCTGAAGTTTCAGTCGCTATAGCAGAAACTCTTACACCCGAAGCTTCTAATAGTTCCCTGCTAAAACTAAGTAGTCTTGTGTTTGGTACTGAATATGGAATAAAAATTCTAAGGCATCCGGAAATCTTTATTTTTGGAGAACAGCATGAACTGATTGATCAATCTTATATTGACTACATGCAATGTCACACCACCTTGTCAAAGAAGGAGGTTAAATATCTTTATGCCTTCATAACATATGGACTTATGGGTATGGCGAAACAAATGCTTTTGCACAAGGATTTTCACGAAATGATTGATATAATGGATGATGTATATCGCTCCCTTATTTCAGAAGGATTAAAGCAATACACAAAAAAAGAGACTTAAATCTTGTTTACTCACATTGAGGTGTTGTTTCCCCATTTTTGATTGCTTTGTAAATTGCACCATCCGTCTCGGATATACGATAGAAAGATAACTCGTGGTCTGTAGTTTATATAAGTGAAACAGGTGCTAAGATTGTTCATGAAACAAAAGGAAGGAGCATGAACAAGCATGAAAGTCGTTGAAGTAACAACCACAGACCAGAAGACCAGATACTATCTGGCAGACGATGAAGGAGCTCCGGTCGAACCGGTGCTGGCATATCTGAAATTCAAGGATAGTGATAGCATAAACTTATAGAGCAATACTACAATTCTGGTGGGTTTAGTAATTCTCATTTGCACATAAAAAATGTAAATTGGCATTCCTGCCAAAGAACGAGGGGTTCAGTTTAATTGATCTGGTATAAAACAGCTGACAGTTCAATGTGCATACTGTCAGCTATCTCTTTTAAATTGCCATACCCAAAGTTCAGAAAGAACCTAATCTGCAAGTGATACACTACACAGTTTATTTGACACACCCGACACACCACTTAAAAACAATTAGTCTAAATTTTCACCATTAGATTCTATCACTTTTTTATACCAATAGAACGAATCTTTTTTATATCGCTTCATAGACCCATTACCTTCATCATCCCTGTCTACATAGATAAAACCATACCTCTTTTTCATCTGTCCTATACCAGCTGAAATAAGGTCAATACATCCCCAAGCAGTATATCCCATCAAGTCAACGCCATCTTCGTCAACTGCTTGTTTAATTTGCTTAATATGTTCTCTCAAATATGAAATTCGGTATGGATCCTTGATTGTTCCATCTTTTTCCATCTTATCATGTGCCCCCAAACCGTTTTCAACAATAAATAATGGCAAATGATATCTATCATACAAATTGTTTAGAGCGATTCTTAGTCCTATAGGATCTATCTGCCATCCCCAGGCACTAGTTACTAAATAAGGATTTTTCAATACAGTTGTTAAATTTCCATTGGTTTTCTTGAGATCGTTTTCATCGCTGGAAACGCCACTCATGTAATAGCTTAAGCCAATATAATCTACGGTTCCCTCTTTTAAATCAGTTAAATCCTCTTCTTGAACATTTAGTTTGACATTTTGTTTATCTAAATATTTCAACGCCTTATTGGAATAATAACCTCTTACTTGAACATCAGAAAAATAGTAATACAAGTCCATATCTTTTACTGCCATAAGGGTATCTTCAGGATTACAAGTGTTTGGATATGTCGTACAATAAAACATCATCATTCCTATTTTATAACTCGAATTAATTTTATGTCCAAGCCTAACTGCTTTAGCAGATGCGACAAACATATTGTGTATCGCATTATAAATGGTATTTTTGTCAGTTTCTCTAATTCCAGACCCAATATGTGGCGTAAAAATCATTGTATTGATTTCATTAAAAGTCATCCAATATTTTACTTTTCTTTTATATCGTTCAAAAATCACTTCACAATATTTCACAAAGAAATCGATAACTTTTCTGTTTTTCCAACTTCTCGATCTCTTTTTTCAGTGCCACTTTCAGGTCTGCGTTTTCTTTGGCCGTGGCATCGTATTTTTCCTTGAGCCCGCAGTACTGTATATGGGCCTCGGTGTAAATTCGTTCATTTTCGTACTGGGTCAGCTTAAGCCTGTCGAGTTCGTCGTACTGGGTGGCAACAAGAGAGAGCAGACGGTCTCTGCCATAATCCTGTATGGAATTTAGAAAGATTTCCCTGTCTGCCCTCATGTTTATCCTTCCCGGTCTTCGTGGTCAGTCTGCCATCTTCTGGCAGAGTGATTTTAGCGTATCAAGTATTTCCTGTTTTTCTTTCCTCAGTGCCTTGTTCTGGGCCTTGAGGATGCGGATCTGTTCGTCCTTCTCAGCAAGGAGATTTATCTGGTCTGTGATGAGGTTCTTCGTAGCATCATCTGCCGTTTGGTTTTCGCTGCCAGCCTTCTTCCTGCCGCTCTTTCCGGTGGGGATTATTTCACCAGTTTCCTCGTCCAGCTTCCCGATGAGGGTCCTATTTGATCTTGGCTGCTTCTTTTCCTTGTCCCAGTATGACTCTGACTCATAGACGTAAGTCACTCCGGTACGTTTGTCTTTGTGTTTTACTATGGACATTTCCATCACCTCTTTCATAGTTATAATTATATCACATACCTATGCCGTTGTCAACAGCTAGTTATATATATTCTATGAAACATCACTATTATTTAGAGCCGCAATATGTGCATTATCACGAAGGATTCCGGGTAGAAAAGCAGCATGGACAGCCAGCCCATGCCATCATCTTTTGCGCTTATTTCGGGGTTCTTCCTTTGGCGGCGGAACCCTTTTTTTCCAACAGACGGGTCAATGGAATAACCGTCCATTAGCCGCATGAATTCCTCACCGGACAGGGTTCTGGCTTCTTCGGCAGTTCTGGGCCACTGGAAACATCCATCGGAAAGCCTGATATAGAGCAGGAAGAACCTGTCTCCACTCCACAGGATTCCCTTGAGACGGTCCCGCCTTGTGCCACAGAAGAGGAAGAGTGTATCCTTTTCAAGCGGATCAAGGTTATATTTGAGCCTGACCAGGGCAGCCAGTCCATCCACACCAAGCCGGAGGTCACTCCTGCCGACCGCGGCTACTATTTTTGAAAAGCTGATCCCGTTTTCAGTTAACATCCCTGATCACCTCCAGAACCGTGGCGAGGAGATTCTTATCAATACCACCGGACAGATCAATGGTAAATCCGCCATATCTTATATTTATAGAAGAAACCGGATCCGCCACATGTCTATATGCGTTGGCAACAGTTCTGGGTTTATCGCCCACCGCGGCCGGACTGCTTACCAATGTCGGTGTGATATCCACAAATACTGTCTCTGCAGGCAGACACGGGACAGCGGCATCTGGTTCCGCTACGTTCTGTTCAAGCAAGTATTTGCGGATCTCTCTTTGCCATTTGAAGAAATCCCAGCGTTTAATGCCATTCGCATCACACCATTTCTCCTTGCCGATCCCGCTCTGAGCCTGTGCCTCAAAGATTGGGATCCACTGCTTCATCCTTAGTTTTATGACCTTAGCATCCATAATATAAAACCCTCCTGAGATTGATAGTCTTCTGGAACAAGAATATCAATTTCAGGAGGCTGAAAAAAGACGCTGATTATTTACCGCTTACGCACATTCTTTTGTCCTCCTATGGCTATTTCAAAATAGGACTAAATCAGCATTCGGCTTTTACCTACTCACTCATTTAGTCCTACCTAAATTACACTATTTAATTGTTTACGCTTGTCCCTCCTTCATGGTATACTAACCACACTAACATCTCATTGGGGTTAGCTCGATAAACTCTTATCGGACATATTAGCCGATAAGCATAAGTTATTGTTCACATGAATCAGCGCTGCCCATCTAACAAATAACCTTGTTGAAAGTTACTTTTAGCTAGGACTAAATCGTTTAGAAACCCTTTATTTACAGGCATTCCTTAACTTGTCACCATTATAACATAACTCCCCGCCGATGTCGCCGCCCACCCCAATCCAAGGAAATTAGCTGGTGTCAAGCACGGACTAAAATTTTTATTGATTTTTTGTGTTTTCACGTCGAAATATGTCAAAATACTTTAATTTTATGTAGAAAAGTAGCCAAATCTTCAAATCTGGTTACTTTTGACTCCTGTACGATTTATTTTTCTTATTCTCATAACATTCCATGACTTTTTTACTTAATTCTTCCAAACTCATTTCTTCAAATAAAGTTTGCTGCCACTCTGTATAATTAAATGGTTTTTTCATGGCAGAAAGAGTTAGCTGATCTGCTTCTTTATTACTAGTATTTGCTTTTTCCATATAATTTTACCCCTCGTAAATACAGACAGAGACCTTATTGAATAATATATTTCTCTTTCAAATAATGATATTTTTCATAACCCAAATATTTATCATTTTGCAATCGTCCAACCACAATACCAGGATGAATATTTATTTCCTTTGAAAAACTTTTTATTGCCTCCTCAGAAAAATTGCTACATCTTATAAACTTAATATAGTCATTCTTGGGAATTAATATATTCTGTGCAAACAAATCCGCCTCTTCTTCCAATGTCCTATCTAACACATCATATAATTCTTTATTCTTACTCTCACTAACTATTGTTATCTTGATTTTCTGCTGCAATACATGTTTAATTTCGTGAAATAGTGAGAACCAAAAGGTGTCTGCATAGTTACGTCTATCGTTCATAGCTAATATCACTTTATCATGATTTATCCATTTTACGGCACCATTAATTCCAGAATTTTTTAAACTAGGTAAAAGTACAAAAGATATACCGCATTCTTTAAAAACTTCCTTTAAACGCGGCAAAAATTCAGAAGGTTGCTTAACTGTCATCCCTCTTATTTCCGAAATATACTTTCCTAAAATTTTCGCATCAAAAGGTTTTGTCTCTATGTTCTTTCCTTCATTAAGTGCTACTTGTAACCACGCCCTGGAACTAATCATATTTTTCTCTTCCATGACAGTTATCCCTGTGCGATAATTTACAAGGAAATCTTTATCCAGCAGAACATTCAAGCTAGCTATTCTTAGATACGAGCATAAATTAGTGACTTTTTCCATATTGTTTTTCACTTCCGGGATAACGCCTAACTTTACAAAATATTTATAATCAAGCAACCTCATCAAACGTATTTCATTATCTAAACGTTTTTGTTTTTCAATTTCAAGCCACTTTTCTTCATATGTCTGCTGTAAATTTAGCCAAGTCCTTATATCTGTTCCTAACATCATTGATAGTTGAAGTGCAACTTCATCCGAAAGATTTATCTTTCCATTAACAAGCTTACTTAACGTTTTTCCTGTTACTCCAAGCCTCATCGCAAACTCCTCTTGCGATATTTCCATGTCCTCAATAATATCTTTTATATAGTATCCCGGATGAAATACAATAAGATTTTCATATTCCATTTTATTCATAATGATTTGTCACCTCCAATGCCAATATTATATTCGTACTTTTACAAATTTGATTTTCATCTTTAAATTCCCACTCTTGCTTGTTTTCATCTAAGGGTTTAATAATCAAACGATAGCCTATCCTTCTACCAAGGTCTATAGCCCAAGTACCTTTTCTGTTCCCTTCCAAAGAATGCAAATGATAAGAAGGCATATTTCTTACATCCATTAAGTTAACAGCATTTTCTAAATAATTAATCACACTATGTAATTTTTCAGCCACCTGTAAATTATAACGCTTCTTTGCATTTTTTATATCTTTACACGATTTTTCAAGTTTCTTGTTATCATAAAGTATATCCATTATAATATATAATTATGTCCTTTTCAATATTTTTTACCTTTTTGGTAATTCTATATTTCTATTATATCATAAATACTGCATTTTAGAAACAATATTTGATATAATTTTTCTTGTTTTTCTTGTTTCATTCTACCCCTCTATCCTTCCAATAACAGCTCATGCTCTCAGTCCCTGCCTATCTTCATCCTTTTCCTACTTCCCATAATCTTCGCAAATATTATCCCTGCAGCTGCCGAAACCACTGTTGCCACAATGGCCGGTGCCACAATCCCCGCCGGGTTTGCCGACCCATACTGACTTCGATAGGCAATAATATTCACCGGTATTAACTGAATCGATGATATATTAATAATCAAAAATGTACACATCTCATTACTGGCCACCGTCCTATGGTTATTCAACTCCCCCAACTCCTCCATCGCCTTCAATCCTGCCGGTGTCGCCGCCCAGCCAAGTCCAAGGAAATTAACAATAATATTTGTAGTGATATATTCACTGGCCTTATGATTCTTAGGTATATCCGGAAACATAAAATGTATAAATGGCTGAATCTTCTTAGAGATATTTTCAATCAATCCTGAACTTGTAGCGATCTGCATAATTCCCACCCAGAGCGACATCACCCCAGTCATCGTGATACATAAACTTATGGCATCCTTAGCGGAATTTATTGCCGCATCCGTAATCTCAGGCATTTTCCCATTAATTGCTCCATACACTACCCCTATTAGGATCATACCTCCCCATAAAAAGTTTAACATTGTTCTCCCACTTCCCATATATAACGTATTATTAAAATATATGCCTTAAGCTTTGAAACATATGCTTTTATTTCATATTTATACAAGAAGAATGTTGTGTTATTTTTCATAAAATTTTATAAATATACTATAATTCATTTCATATTACTATTAGTCAAAGTGGATACTTGCAATGAAAATGGCCTGATTTATCTACTATCCAATACTTTTATAGAATATTATGACGAATATGTCGAATTAGGTCATTATTTGTTAAAATATGTTGATTTTTTTTAATTTTAATGCTATAATGTAGAAAATACTATGCAAAAAATAATATTTTTCACAATTGGAGGTTTATATGAAAGATACTGGAGTTGTAAGAAGGTTAGATGAGCTAGGACGTATTACTATACCAATGGAATTACGCAAGAATTTTAATTTGCAAGAAAGAGACTCATTACAAATCTATGTAGAAGGAACTAAGATCATTCTTGAAAAGTATTCCCCAGCTGATATTTTCACCGGCCAAACAGAAGATTTAGTTGAATTCGAAGGAAGAAGAGTTTCAAAAGCTTCGATTATTGAACTTGCCAAGCTTGCAGGACTTAAGATCGAAAACTAGTAACAATTGATTTTTGTCACATATACAAAAAATATAGGGTACTAATCTAGATTACATAGATTTATATCCTATTTTTTTCTGCCTTCTATCAAACAAACCCTAACCTCAGTCAAGTAGATACCTGCAATCCTCATCACTACCTGTCCGTAAGCTCGCAGTAGCTCCGCTTAGAAACGTTGAACTTCCTTTGGAGGTTGAATAAGCTGCTGATATATGTCTCTTTTGGATACTCCTCTATCCTTAGATACTTTTTTCATTGCTTCTTTTTTATCTATCCCCTGATTCATATAATAGTCCATATGTTCTTCAAGTTCCATCTCCAGCCATGCCTCTTTTTCTTCTTTCCTAATGTCAGACCTATTTTTTCCTTGAATTACAATAACACATTCACCCTTAACCCCTTGATTCTCATAAAAAGATATGGCCGCTTCAAAAGTAGTACAAAATGCCGTTTCATATTTCTTGGTCAATTCACGGCAAATAGTAATTCTCCTACTTCCAAGAATCCGATTTAACTCCTGCAGAGTTCTAACCAATCTATGAGGTGCCTCATAGACAATAATCGTTCTGGTTTCCTGCCTAATCTCCTCTAAAATACTCTGCTTTTCCTTTTTATCCGCTGGTAAAAAGCCCTCAAAACAAAATCGCCTTGTTGGTAAACCTGACAACGTCAATGCTGTAATACAAGCTGCCGCCCCAGGTAGAGATGTTACTGTTATCCCTGATTCATAACACAGGCGAACCAACTGCTCCCCCGGATCTGAAATTCCTGGAGTCCCTGCATCTGTAATCAATGCAACATTTATTCCTTCTTTCATCTTCCCGATCAAATACTTTCCCTTATCAATTTTATTATATTCATGATAGCTGGTCATAGGCGTCTTAATGTCAAAATGATTTAGTAACTTAATACTATTTCTGGTATCCTCTGCCGCAATCAAATCAACCTCTTTCAGAATATTCAAAACTCTAAGAGTTATGTCCTCCAAATTTCCAATTGGCGTAGCACATAAAAACAACTTTCCATCCATAAAAACTCCCATCTGTCCGCTCTGGCAGACACTCCTACTGCAAATTACTACCGCAAACGTTTACTGGGCGACCTTGCTCCACTCTTCTCCATAGATATCTTTAATACACTGCGTATATACTCCAGGATGCTCATATACAATCAACGGTTTCTCTACTGTAATTCTGGGCTTTCCCCCACGCAATCCCTCAATAAGAACCATATTGGGCTCCTTATCCAAAAATGGATAAACAAACTGAATCCTCTTAGGCTCAAGCTTATACTTATTCATAAGTACCATAATTTCAGTCAGCCTGAATGGTCTGTGTACCATATAAAATCTACCGCCTGTCTTTAGCATTCTGGCAGCCTGAGATATGACGGATTCTAGAGTACATAAGATCTCATGACGTGCAATTGCTTTCGCTATATCAAAATTAACCAGTCCATGCTGTTCAGTCATATAAGGGGGGTTACTGGTTACCACATCAAAAGAAGCTGCCTTAAAAATATTAGCAGCCTCCTTTATATCACCATGTATAATGTCAATATCATCTTCAAGGTGATTCAGCATGACGCTGCGTCTTGCCATATCAGCGCTCTCTTGTTGAATCTCAAGCCCTGTAAAATGCTTTCCTGACGTCTTCGCTTTCAACAAAATAGGGATAATGCCAGTGCCCGTCCCCATATCCAAGGCATGTTCCATTTCCTTTACTTTCACAAATCCCGAAAGTAAAACAGCATCTATACCAAAGCAAAACTTGGTAGGATCCTGAATAATTCTATATCCATCCAAGTGAAGATCGTCTATTCGTTCGCCCTTTTCCAACTTAATTGTCATCTAACTTGGATTTCCCTTCTTTTTTCTCCAATGCTTCTAATTCCTTTAATTCATCATTCGAAATCTTAATCTTTTCTTTCTTCCTCTTCGGTTTAAATTTTAAACTATCTACCTTATATTCCCTTACTTCTTTTTCATCATCATGAAAAGTAACAATTGCCTTAACCTGCTGACGGAGCACACTTACACTTTGTACTTCCCCTTTAAGTCCATCATCTGTCACTACCTTATCTCCTATATTAGGAAGTTTGCTGTTTAATTCCTCGTAAGTTTCCTCTTCATTTTTCAAACAACACATTAATCTTCCACAAACCCCGGAAATCTTTGTCGGATTTAAAGATAAATTCTGCTCCTTCGCCATTTTTATAGAAACAGGAGCAAACTCAGGCAAATAAGAGTGACAGCATAGACTTCTACCACAAATACCAATACCGCCTATTATCTTTGTCTCATCTCTGACACCAATTTGTCTAAGCTCAATACGAGTTCTAAAAACCGATGCCAAATCTTTCACTAATTCTCTAAAATCAATTCTGCCGTCCGCAGTAAAATAAAACAGCACTTTATTTTTATCAAAGGTATACTCTGCATCAATAAGCTTCATTTCCAATTTATGTTTACGTATCTTCTCCAGACAAATAGTATAAGCTTCTGTTTCCTTAATCTTGTTCTCTTCCTCTGTCTTATCGTCTTCCGGAGTAGCAATACGTATAACCGGCTTAAGAGGTTGTACTATTTTTTCTTCTTCCACTCCCCTTACGCCAATTACAACACTTCCATACTCTATTCCTCTGGCCGTTTCCACAATCACATGAGCGCCGGCCTTTATCAAAAAATTCTGTGGATCAAAATAATACATTTTCCCAGCTTTTCGAAATCTAACACCAATTACCTTAACCATTTTTTACCCATGCATATAGCTTGCTATACTGCTAAAATAAGTACAGTTGAAAGAAGTGAATCGCTGCATGGCTCCTTTTCCTATTTTTTCTTTCAACCTTGATAATCTCGTGGTCAGGGCTGTCCGAGCCCTGTATCCACGGTGTTTGTACAGCAACTCCATATAGTACGCTGTAGTTTACAAAGTTTCATATTTCTCAATATTTAATTATCAACTTTGTAGATTATTAAAATCTTATGTGCCAGCCTAGCAATCAGTCCCCTAAAGTAAAGATATGAAAAGTCGTGATTTAATACCATCTTTCCCACAGTGACTACAGTACCACGAGATTAGAGTATAGTCGCTGTTAAAATCCACCACTGCGACTACAGCGACTATCCTTTTCTATAACGAGATTACTGCATATCGCAAGCCAGCTTGCGATACTGTCCAAATAATAAGTATAAAATTTTATTCACAGCAGTATGCTGTCTCGTTAGATATCTATGGTAATTATAATTTTCGATAATGAAAGGCATATTTTTCGACGCCGCAAAGTTTGCTGTGACTAAAAAATTTTTCACACAAGAATTGGAAATCAACAAATAATTACCGTAGATATCAGACAGACAGCATACTAATTCTCCTTTACTGCAAGAAACAGTAATTCCATTACCAAATCAAAATTAACATTTGCTCTTAATCTGATTTTCGCCTTTTCTAAAGCATTTAGTACTTCCTCTAGTCCTTCATAAGAACTTTTCCTTGCCTGCTCCTTAATATTGTTTAATTCATCTTTAAAAATAACACTGCCCACTTCCCTGGATGCCTTAAATAAAACAACATCCCTATACCAAATTCCCATAATATCCAAATAATCTTCAATCTGACTTTTAAATTCGGAAGTTCTTTTTACCTTATCAACAACTTCATAAATATTCATATTCTGAATTTGTCTTATTAACTTTAGTGCATCGTCTTTTAACTCTGTAAATTTTGTAGAAGTAGCAATATTAATCGCCTTTCCAACATTCCCCTGTGCGAATGCCACACTTATATCAGCCTTATAATCTGGTATCTGCAGCTCTCTCATCAAATACTCTTTTACCAATTCATCCGGCACTACCTTCAAATTCAAAGTAATACATCTGGATACAACCGTAGGTAAAAAACCTGATGCATTATTAGTCAGTAATATAATAACTGCATAAGCAGGTGGCTCTTCAATTGTTTTTAACAACGTATTCTGCGCCTGAACTGTAAGCTTCTGGGCTTCATCAATAATATATATTTTATAAGGTCCTGTGTATGGTTTAATCATGATATCTCCCACTAACTGTTCCCTTATATCCTCCACTCCAATACTATTTGGCTTTTCATGAGTAATATATATAATATCAGGATGATTATGCCCCGCCGCCTTCTTACAAGAGACACATTCGAGACAAGGTTCAATACCTTTTTTTACACACTGTAATGTCATTGCAAAAGCCTTAGCAAGCATATATTTTCCAGAACCATCCTCCCCATTCAATATATAAGCATGAGAAACTTTATTTAACTTAATTGCATTCTGAAAATGTGCAATTATCTTTTCATGGCCTACAATATTTCCGAATATTGACATATTTATTACCTCAAACTTTCTCCAGAAGCTCCCAAAATCTATATTATCTATATCTAATACTGAATTGTAATTTATACTACAATTCAATTATAACACACTCTTTTTATAATAAATAGTATGAAAACATTACCTTAATAAATATTTCATTAATTTTCCATTTTATACAATTTATAATGATATAATTTCTATATATCAAAGTGAATACTGGCAATCTGCTTCGCTACTTGCTCGCAGCAGCTCGGCTGCTTTTTCAGTAAGAGCTTGGACTTTCGCTGAAACGAGTAGTCCACCCACTGTTTTTGCTTCGCTTAGATGCTATATAGTGTTCTGTATATACTCCGCAATTTCACCAAAACAAGTCTCTGCATCAATATTATAAAATCTCTTATTTATATGTGCCATCCTAATTTTCTCATCTGAAAAATCATCTGTATCTGCTAAAAATCTTCTGCACATTTCAGTATATTTAAGTTCCTCCTGCATCTTTTCCCTATCCAAAGCTCGCTGCAATCGAATACCATCATCCACATCAATATAAATAGGAATAACTTTATCCTCACCAAAAAAAATTTGATTTTTTCATAAGAAACGAGCGTACCAATAGCAATATAGCAATTTCTGCATAAATCAATTTGCTTATCGTTTACCGTCGCATATTTCCACTTCCAACAAAGAGTATTATAACTCCTTACCTCTATTAAATTTCCAGAATTCTCAATTTCATCTAATTTTTCTTCACCTATAAAAAAATATTCCACACCATTTATCTCTCCAGCTCTAATTGGACGTGTTGTATATTAAATTATAGATTTTAAATTCAAGTTCTTGTCATTCTTAATCATATTGTAAATGGTATCTTTACCTGACGAACTTTTCCCCATAATATAAAAAAATTTTTCCATTATAAACTTCACTCCTTATGCTTCCATCAAATTTTCTATCTCTTAGGTGCCAGAGCGCATTTGAAAAAATATTGCAATAAGCTGCACGTCCCACTAACTGTTCTTGCTACATTCAGCATCCAAAACATTAATATACCTGGCCCGTCACAATCAATGGAATTCCTGGCGGGTATAAATATAGATACTCACCTGAAATTTTGCCTGTACTCTCTTCAAGCAAAATACTTTTAAAGGTATTTCCTCCACTTTACTTACTGTAAATTCTTCCTTTTTTACTATGCATAAATCACTTACTTTATCGTCTGCCAAGTATGGAACTAATCCTTTTCTGCTAATATTATGTTCCAGATCATCCCTCATATCTTTCTTAAAATTTATATTATTTCGAATTACCAAATCACCAATAAAATGATCAAGCCCTTTTAATGCATGGTACAACCGTATAAAACCATCTTTTGTATCGCTGACTGAAGTCATCGCTAATAAATACTTCCCAGCTGACATCTCCACCTGTAAATGATACTTATTTAATAAAATATCATATTTTCCCACCACATCTTTATTTAAAAGTGCAATATAGCTTAAGCTGTTTATATTTCTTCTTAATGTTTCCAGTTCCTTAACGTATGATCGGAAAATATCTTCTTTACAATTGTTTAAATCCTCAACACATTTATTTATGCTAGCCATTAAAACATAAGAAGGGCTGCTTGTCTGGAAAATACGAATCAAAACTAAAATGAGCTCCGTGTGCCTCATCGACAATTAAAATTTTTTCATGTTTATGAACAATTGCAGCGATTTCCTTTATATTTGATACAATTCCTTCGTATGTAGGAGAATTAATTAAAACAGTTCTTATTTCTGGATTATTTATTAATTAATAATTTATATTTTCTGGACTTATTCCACAATTCAAGGTCAAAACGGTAGTTTGTGTGGATAACTATAAATAGTTTTTAATTCTCTGAGGAAAATTCCATTATAAACAGACTTATGGCTATTTCTAGCTATAAGTATCGCTTCTCTCCTTTTCGTACTCGCAAAAATAGCACTTAATATACCTACGGTACTGTCATTAACTAAAAATATGAATGCGAGGAGCAAAAAACTTCAGCTGCTTTCTTCATAGCATATTTAATAATATTCTCAGGGTGATGCAAATTATCAAAACCATCTATTTCTGTTATATCTATTTTATATGGATCAGGAAAATTATCTCCATTCCTCTTATGTCCTGGTATGTGAAATGGATAGTAGTCTGATTTAGCATATTCAATTAATTTATTATATAATGAATCCATTTACTCTCCTTTAACTATTTATTCACATGTTATATTTATGCATGGAGATACATATAAATTGGTTACGATTCAGCCATAACCTATACCTATTACTAAAATCTTGTCCGTCTTTGAATACTCTCCATAAACAATATACTACATGCCACATCCCCGGTTTTTACTGATTTACGTCGTTATCGCCAATCAGCGCACATCCAGTACTCCTCTCTCCTCTGCATTTGTAAATCAGTGCAAATCGGGAGCTGAGGTTGAAAAGTCTTAAAACATCAATTTTCATTTTGCAAGGCACTGGATAGAAGCCTACTAGACGAACGCTGATTGACAGAAACGAAGTAGAATGGAAAATTAAATTTCAAAATCGTATAGTACATTGTCAATGGGGGGTGCCATAAGGGTAAATAGTAGATAAATCTTACATTAACAAGCTTTGTGCTACGTAACTCATATTTTTCTATAAAAACAGACTTGGAATCATTGATTAAAGTTTACTAATTATATATATTTATCCATTCAATAATACCCTTCATAAGTATAAGATAAGAATTTTGCAAGTAAAATACAAGCATTCTTGTAAACTAAAAAAACATACAAACCTGAAGTTTATATGATTACAATCTATAATGAGACATCGGGGGTTCGAACCCCGGACAACTTGATTAAAAGTCAAGTGCTCTACCAACTGAGCTAATATCCCAAACTAAACTATAATAAACACACTACACAAACTCTTCATGGTCTGCATGCAGTCGTCAAATGAACATATTATGAACTTTGTCCATAATCCTCGACTAAAAATACCCTTGCAAGAATGCATTTTTATTTTTTCAAGCTCCAATTTGGTTTGTTGCTTCCGTGTAAACTATAAATGCCCAGAGCCGGAATCGAACCAGCGACACGAGGATTTTCAGTCCTCTGCTCTACCGACTGAGCTATCTGGGCATGTAATCAATTGATTA
>Ga0153997_1000078_pt1 | contig 28661 bp, 25 predicted proteins | sample TSNC081MetaG_FD_104750 | JGI IMG/M metagenome (GOLD analysis project Ga0153997, IMG submission 104750) | Attine ant fungus gardens microbial communities from North Carolina, USA - TSNC081 MetaG | ecosystem: Host-associated > Fungi > Mycelium > Unclassified | place: USA: North Carolina, Lumber...
TGACAAATACAGATACCCATTGAATACGAAAGAATAGACTGTAAATCAGGTGCTGACTTGATTTGTAAAAATATTAAAAATAAATGGGGAATTGCAGATGACAGATTAAATAGCAATGCATTTCCAGATGGTGAATTTATTTCAAAAGAGAGCGTTAAGCTCGAAACCCATACGAGAACACATATCGATGCTCCGTCACATTTTGGATCAAGCTGCAATGGGAAAAATCCCAGGACAATTGACGAATGTCCCTTAGATTGCTTTATCGGGGATGGCGTTATAATTGATGTGAAAAAAGATCCCGGTCAATTTATTACAAAGGAAGATATTGAAAATTATTTATCAAAAAAACTATATGATAAAAGAAGGAGATATTATATTGATTAATACTGGAGCATCTAAGAAATGGGGAACACCAGCCTATTTTAGCGAAGCACCAGAGATGTTACTGGAGGCCACGGAATATATCTTATCCTTCGGAGTAAAGGTTATTGGAATTGATACATATGGTTTTGATAGACCATTTAAGAATATGATTGATGATTTCCTGGATAGTGGTGATAATAGTAATCTATGGCCGGCTCACATATTGGGTAGGAAAATGGAGTATGTACACATAGAAAGAATGAATAACCTTGACGAACTATTACCTGTAAAGAAATTTACTGTTTGCTGTTTTCCGATAAAATTAAAAGGAATGGATGCAGCATGGACCAGAGCAGTTGCTCTCATAGATGAAGAATAGTTGGAGGAGACGAGGAGACATGGAATTTATTGAAGCTAAGACACTGTTGAGAAAGGTTAATTTTGATCCAAGTTTTTGGTTTGGTATTCAGTATATTTTGAACTTGTATAAAGGGTGCAATCACGGATGTATTTATTGTGATAGCCGAAGTGATAAATACTATATCAAAGACTTTGATAAAGTTCGAGGGAAAAACAATATTGATATTATTCTCAATAAAGAACTTAGACGATTATCTTCTGGAGTGGTTGATATTGGTGCGATGTCAGATACTTATAATACGTTTGAAAGCAAGTATGAATTGACGAAAAGAGCACTGGAAGCGATTGAGAAGCATGGCTTTGGTATTTCTATCGCAACGAAAAGTAATCTCATTATACGGGATAAATTACTTCTATCTAGTATTGCTCGCAATCACTCTGCTAATATAAAAATGTCAATTACCAGTTATGATGACTTGCTTTCAAAGCTACTAGAACCACATGCGCCTTCCACAAAGAAACGAATGAATGCAATTCGTGCACTTAGTAATGAGGGCATTTACACAGGAGTTTTAATCACTCCGGTTATTCCGTTCATTACTGATACTAAGGAGAACATAGAGAAGATAATTTCCATGGCTGCTGAGAATGGCGCAAAATTTATTTACACAAAGTTTGGAATGACAATGCGCCCTGGACAAAGAGAATATTTTTATAATTTTTTAGTGGATCATTATCCGGAGTTATTACAAAAATATAGAAATCTTTACGGATATCAATACAGTTGTGAAGCTTTAAATATAGAAGAATTGAAAGATACACTCATCAGTCAATGCAAGAAATATGGATTGAAATTTGAAATGAATGATATCATGGAAGAAATAAAGTCAAGAATCAGTTTCAGCAGATTTCTTTATTTGACAGTAATCATTAATATTGGAAAATCTGTGGTGGTGTGTGTCTTATCGGCGAAGACAATACGTTAAGATGGAACGATAAGGAGACCAATTAAGGAGAAAATAATTTTCACATCTGAATCTGTGACGGAGGGAGATCCAGAAAAGATGTGCGACCAGCTGGTACTGGGCCATAGCAAGGCCGCATAAGGATTTGCTATGGCCCATTTCATACTGAAGGATTCCATAGCGTTTTTGCAGGAGTCTGTTGACGTCGGCTTTTTGCACATCATTGAGCTGTATCAAGCGTTCCTTAAGATTGCTGTTAACCTTCCAATTTTCAAGAAATGCCTGGATTTGCACATCCAAAACCATGGCTTCGAAAGCCTGGGACTGGGTCTTATATTCCCAGCGCTTGCGGTTAATCAGCCTCTCATAGCCGGAGACGGAAGCATTGTCTTCAAGCACAACATCAAGAATCCTCCCAATAAGCTGATCTTCGCCATCTTCACCGTCTTCACGCTCAATAAATGCATGATCAGTTTTGATGATCCGGCGCTCATTGCAGTATACACGGTTGGCATTGGATAGTGTTCTATTCAGCGCATCTAATACTTTTTGACCTGTAATCCGTATCTTCTCCCATTCTTCCCACGAAACATTTCCAGGCTTTTTTGGGTCAGGTATTAAAGTCCTTAGTTTTTCCTGGAAAGCAGTGGTGGCCGCAAACTGCCCCAGGGTGTCCATTTCACGCTGCGTACGCGAGATCCTAAATTTGTCTCTTCACAAGGCAAATTTTGATTTGAGGGGATTCGATGGGGCGTTTTGCATGTCAGGATACACTGAGGCAGCATTCTTCCCATGTAATCTCGTCTGTCTTCGGTCACCAACAGGCTGTGAATCGTAACAACCCCTTAAGAAAGTCCCACACTTCAAAGAGAGGTGATAGCGGTCGGGTAGGAATTACTTGTTTCAGCGGAGCGGATAAATCTAAAGAAAATGTTAAATATTACGGATTATCTTTTATTTTTTTAACATTTTTTTATACAGGGTTTATTGACATATGGTATGAAAGTGGTATGATTAGGAAATATACATTATTGTTAATTAACAAGTATAAATGGAAGGATTTATGATAGATTTTCCATATGTTTTAGTAATGACAGGGATTTCTGTAAGCAAGGAAGAATTAGGGGACTGACTTGCGGTAGTTAAAAAATGAATGTTATAGCCTGCTAAAGTACTTAACTCTAATTAGCTGGGCAGATTGGAGCCATTATGAAAGATAAATTGAATAGATTTATGCAAGGACGATATGGGAATGACATGCTAAACAACATTTTAATGGGATTTGTATTTGTGTGTTTTCTTTTATCGATGTTTGTTAGTGGAATATTTTATGGCGTAGGTGTGGTACTCATCTTTATTATTTATTTTAGAATGTTTTCAAGAAATACTTATAAGCGAACCAGAGAAAATGAATTTGTTATGGTATACTATAATAAGGTAAGCAGATTTTTTAGCAGACAAAGGAATCGAATGAAACAAAGAAAGACACATCATATATACACGTGCCCCACTTGTAATCAGAAAATTAAAATTCCACGTGGTAAAGGCAAGATTGCCGTTTGTTGTCCAAAGTGTGGTAATGAATTTATTAAAAAGAGCTAGTGGCGCTTGCACAAATACCAATGAATAAAATTCCCACTGATATTTGTGCAGTACTGTATTGAAACAGGTGAATACATACTTACATCTCTTTGATTTCTGCGAGCGATGAAAAGTGCGGGACATGCTTGTGTTTTTACATTTGGCGGCTGCGCACGCCATGAGAAGTTTGCGCAACATACTTCTTATGATTTAGATATCTGCGAGCGCAGACGGATGGGAGATACTATGTTTGGTTATATTATTATAAATAAAGCAGAAATGAAATTCAAAGAATTTGATGTATACCAATCTTTTTACTGCGGTTTATGCAAGACTTTAAAAAGTAAATATGGGAATTCAAGCCAAATGACTTTGAATTATGATTTGACTTTTCTGGTAATACTATTAACAGGTCTGTATGAACCTGATACAATTCGGGGAACCAGACGCTGTATCGCTCGTCCACTTGAAAAAATGCCGACCAGAATAAATGAGTTTTCCGAATACGCCGCTGATATGAGTATTTTAATGTCATATTACAAATGTAAAGACGATTGGGTAGATGAAAAAAAGGTTACAAAATTATTAGCAGCCCAGATATTAAAGCCAAAGTGTAAGAAAATGCAAAAAAAATACCCAGATAAAGTAGAAAAAGTATCGAGGCTAATGGCAGAGATTACATTAGGCGAAGCAAATGGTGAGGCTGATATAGATGCCATGTCAGGTCGGTTCGGTGAAATGATGGGCGAACTCTTTGTGTTTAAAGAAGACGAGTGGAGCTATCCTTTACACAGATTAGGTTTTTTTCTCGGAAAATTTATTTATTTAATGGATGCCTATGAAGATATAGAAGAAGATATTAAAAATGGAAATTATAATCCATTTACAAATATATATAATACCCCAGAATTTGAAAAGCAATGCAAAGGTATTTTGACAATGATGATAGCGGAGTGTTCAAAAGAATTTGAAAAGCTTCCAATCCTGGAGCATGTGGATATATTGAGAAATATTTTATATTCAGGAGTATGGGGAAGATATGAGATGATAAAAGCAAAAAGAGAAGAAGGTAAGGTGGAAAAACATGATTGATCCATATCAGATATTAGGAGTACCCCAAAGTGCTTCAGAAGATGAAATAAAGAAGTCATATAGGGAATTGAGTCGAAAGTATCATCCGGATGCAAATATTAATAATCCAAATAAGAAGCTGGCAGAAGAAAAATTCAAACAGATACAGCAAGCCTATCAACAAATCATGAAGGAGAGAACCGAAGGCACTGGCTCAGGATATTCCGGGGCTTCTGGTTATGGTGAAACCTATGGAGGATATACTCATAGTCAGGAAAGAAAAGATGAGGGGTATGATCCTTTTGGTGGTTTCGGTGGTTTTGGAGGATTTGATCCATTTGGCTTCGGGGGCGGATATGGTAATCAAAGTAATCGTAATACCAGAAGCGCTGAAACAGAGAAAGATCCTCATCTAAAAGCGGCTGCTAATTATATTAAAAGCGGTTACTATCAGGAGGCGAAAACAGTACTTGATGGGATGTCGGACCGGAATGCCAGATGGTATTTTTACAGTGCCTGGGCTAATTCAGGTCTTGGTAATAATGTAGTTGCTTTGCAGCAGGCCAGACAAGCTGCAAGCATGGAGCCGAATAATAGTGAGTATCAGGAAATGGTTCGCAAGTATGAAAATGGAGAGAGTTGGTATAGTCAAAGGCAGAGTGCTTATGGTCATGGAAGTCCGGTGGGAAATGATCTTTGTATGAAGATATGCATTGCAAATATGATATGTAATTGTTGCTGCGGTGGCAATATGTGCTGCGGTTCACCAGTTTAACCTGCAAAGTAAGTCTCTCGCTTCTAAGAGAAGCGAGGGCGTTGGATGGGACTTATTTGTTTTAGTGAGAGCTTAAGCGCTCACTGAAAAAGCAGCGGAGCTGCCGGGAGGTTACGAGCAATTAGCGAAGCGGATTGCACATATCCTCTTTTACTACATCAGGCATTAGTAGGAATCGAATATAAGGAGGAAAGAAGAAATGGGTAAAATTATTGGCATAGATTTAGGAACCACAAATTCCTGTATTGCAGTTATGGAAGGCGGTGAACCGGTTGTTATCGCCAATACAGAAGGATTTAGAACGACGCCTTCTGTAGTAGCATTTTCTAAAACAGGTGAAAGGCTTGTAGGAGATGCAGCAAAAAGACAAGCTGTAACCAACGTAGATAAAACAATCTCTTCCATAAAAAGACATATGGGAACAGATTACAGAGTAAATATCGAAGGAAAAAAATACAGTCCTCAGGAAATTTCAGCAATGATTTTGCAAAAATTAAAAAAAGATGCAGAAAGCTATCTGGGTGAGCCGATTATAGAAGCAGTTATCACAGTGCCTGCTTACTTTAGTGATGCTCAAAGACAGGCAACGAAAGATGCCGGAAGGATTGCGGGCTTAAAAGTAGAAAGAATTATAAACGAGCCTACGGCCGCAGCACTTGCATATGGTTTAGATAATGATGTAGCACAAAAAATTATGGTTTTTGACTTGGGCGGCGGTACCTTCGACGTATCCGTTATAGAAATCGGTAATGGAGTTATAGAAGTTTTGGCAACGTCAGGAGACAACCATCTGGGTGGAGATGATTTTGATGAAAGAATCACACAGTATATTATCAGTGAATTTAAAAGACAGGAAGGCATAGACTTATCCAAAGATAAAATGGCTTTACAAAGAGTTAGTGAAGAAGCTGAGAAGGCAAAAAAAGAACTTTCTTCCTCCGCTTCTGTTCAAATCAATATTCCATTTATTACAACTACAAAAGGGGGGGGGAAACATTTAGATATGACCCTTACCAGAGCAAAATTTGATGAATTAACATACGATTTAGTAGAAAGAACCGCAATTCCGGTTCAAGATGCTATGAGAGATGCAGGAATCTCCAACACACAATTAGGACGTGTACTTCTAGTAGGCGGCTCCACGCGTATTGTATCTGTGCAAAATAAGGTAAAACAGTTAACTGGGAAAGAGCCAAGCAAAAATTTAAATCCAGATGAATGTGTTGCATTAGGTGCTTCCGTGCAAGGAGGTAAGTTAGGCGGAGAATTGGGCGCATCAGGTGCTAATGACATTCTTCTATTGGATGTTACCCCACTTTCTTTATCCATTGAGACTGTTGGTGGCGTAGCAACTCGTCTGATTGAGAGAAATTCTACAATTCCAACCAGATATTCTCAGGTATTTTCAACCGCTGCTAATTTCCAGACTTCCGTAGATATTAAAGTGCTACAGGGAGAAAGGAAATTTGCCAGGGACAACAAATCGATTGGAAACTTTAAACTAAAAGGAATAAAAAGAGCTCCAAGAGGGGTACCCCAGATTGAAGTAACCTTTGATATAGATGTGAATGGTATTTTAAGTGTATCTGCAAAAGATTTAGGTACAGGCAAAGAACAGCACATAACCATAACAGCAAGCTCTAACCTGCCTGATGATGAAATAGAAAGAGCAGTAAGAGAAGCACAGGAATATGCATCTGTTGATAAACAAAAGCAGGAAGCTATGGATATCAGAAATGAAGCAGAGGCTCTGATTTACCAGACAGAGCAAATTCTGTCAAAATCACGTAAACAAATGGATAAATCCAAAAGATCACAGATTAAATCTGAATTATCGGCCTTGAAAAAACTTGTAAATAAAACAAAGCCAGAAACCATAACGGATAGCGAGGCTGAAAATATTAATGAAAATAAAGAAAGTTTGGCAAGTCTGATAGAAGAATATGCAGGAGAAGATTTCTCTTCCAAAGACGATGATATTAATAGGGATACGGATCCCGTATCTGGTACTTATGAAAGTACAGAGGATGATGACGAGGATTGACAGCTAGAACGTATTTCTCATTGCAGCTACGGAGACAGGTATTCTGTGGAAGAAAATACAAGAGAAGATGAAAATAAAAAAGTGTAACATTTTCGAAATAGAAATTTGTTACACTTTTTCTGGTAACACCGGATCAGATCAAAATAGTGAAAAACTTTAATCAAGACCCCTGATACCTTTCACACTAATCATGTTGTAAATACTTTTGCTAATTTCTAATTATAAAAAAATATATAGAAAATGGCCTAATAACAACCTTGATTATAATTTCACTACATTAACAGCCTGAGGACCTTTTTCTCCGTTGATAACATCAAATTCAACTTCTTGTCCTTCTTCTAAGGATTTGAATCCTTCCATTGTTAATCCTGAAAAATGAACAAATACATCATTTCCCAATTCATCTGAAATGAACCCGTAACCCTTTTGGTTGTTAAACCATTTTACTGAACCTTTCATATAATACCTCCAAAAATAGAATTGAATAATTAAGTAATACAACCATTTGTACTACGGATTCAGGTTATCATATTTTATAAACAGTGTCAAGTCAAAGTAAGTCCCCACATTCGTTTCGCTGGTTCTTTCTGACCTTTGGGTAATACGGGATTTTTGAAATAACAATAGGAGCTTTCAATCTGTGATGAATAACGGACTTAAAGCTCCTTTACTATTTGCTGCCATAATACTCATTTACCCAGAGTTCAGAAAGAACCGTTTCGCTTATAAGTGTGGGACTTACTTTGAAGGCTAATTATATAACATCGCAATATTGTGCAATACAGGAAAAGATTATAGTATATTTCCTGTAATAATTGTATAAAATTAATAGTAACTAAAAATCAGCTAATTGGTAACAAAGCATTAGAGACATTTTAAAAATGTCATGTCTGCAGCATGTGTATGTATATCATGTGACTGAATAATCACCTAAATCTATTGAAGGAGAGGAAATTATGGCAATTCCATTCATTCCGCTTCCATATCCGTACGATGGATTGGAGCCACAGTTAGAAGCTGAGATTCTTATCTTACATCACAATAAGCACTTAAAGAAATATGTAGATAGTGTAAATAGCATACTTGAAAAGTATCCGGAATTTGAGGACTATACATTAGAGGAGCTTATTTTATTAAACCTCACTCTTCCGGAAGAAATACAAGAGGCAGTGTGGAATAATGCAGGGGGAGTCTACAATCATAATTTCTATTTTGGAATTATGGGAAAGTGTGATAAAAAACAACCTGAGGGAAACCTGCTAAAAGCGATGGAGGAGGCGTTTGGCTCCTTTGAAGAATTTAAAAAAGCATTTTCAATGAAAGCTGCAGGAGTTTTTGGTTCAGGATATACCTGGCTGGTGACAGATGAAGCAGGGAAACTCTCTATTATCAATACCCCGAATCAGGATACTGTGCTTCCCTTACCGTTTACCCCTATTTTGCTTATAGATGTTTGGGAACATGCTTACTATCTGCAATATAAAAATGTCAGAGCTGATTACATAAAAAATTGGTTTGACATTATCTGCTGGGATGTGGTTGAAAAGAAGTATATGTTTTAAAACACTGGATTTCCGGAATAATTGTTCAAAGTGAATACTTTAAACAAAAAATTTTCTAAAACATATAAATGACTTAAGACAAAAAGAGTGTTATAATATCAAAATAGTAGTAACAATGCTATATGATGAAATACGCAGTATCCATTCAATTAAAAGGGAAAAGCATATTATATTATGAAGATAAACAGAACCGCACAAAGAACCGTAGAAATTTTGAAGTTAACCTCAGAAAATGCATCGGGTATCAGTTTAGAGGATATATGTACAAAACTGGATATGCCAAAAACAAGTGCCTATGATATAGTCACCACTCTAGTTCATACAGGGGTGATGCAAGTGAGTAAAAAAGAAAAACAATTATATACCATAGGACTTTTAAGTTATCAGATAGGAGTGGCATATACCAATCACTTAGATTTGGTTACAGTGATAGAGCCGGTTCTCGGTGCCTTTGCTAAAGTGAGTAAAAAGACCATATTTTTCGGAGTTGAATCCCAGTATGAGCTGGTATATTTATGCAAATTTGAACCTGAAACTCCTATCATAACAACCGCAACAGTAGGCTCTAAGAATCCCATGTACTGTACCTCCCTTGGCAAAGCGATTCTGTCAGCCATGTCTGAAGGAGAGTTAAAAGAGATGATGCGACATTTTAAATTTAATAAAAGAACGAAGTGGACCATTGATTCCAAAGAAGCACTTTTATCAGATTTAAAAACAGTAAGGAAAGTAGGGTATGCTTTGGATAACCGGGAGTTAGAAGAGCATATGCTGTGTATTGGTTCACCTGTATATGGAAACACCGGAAGCGTTATAGGAGCTATCAGTGCATCAGGTTTATATAGGGAAGATGAGGATTATCATGAGTTTGGCCTGGAGATTTTGGAAAAAGCGCAGGAAGTTTCAAGACTTTTGGGTTACATGAAAGCAGAATAATGGGAATCTTCCAAAAGAGCAATGTTATTTATTAAATAACATTGCTCTTTTTCCAAAATCAGTAGCTTATTTTCTATACAGGATAGTTTTGACATTTTGGTACCCTTCATTGATAAGATACTACACCGTTTTGAAACAACAATTTTCCATTCTGCTTCGTTACTGTCAATCAGCGTCTTTCAGTGCATTACCGTATGAAAAATTGTTGTTTCAAAACGCTTCGTCACTGACCACTGAAATCATGAAGCAAACGAAAGTGTTTGCTTTTTTGATTAGCAAACGAAAATGTTTGCTTTTTTGGAGAGATAAGATTATAATTGACTTATCCAAGTACGCCTTGGCGTACTTGCTGCGAGCGGCTAGTCATGCTTGCATGACATAAATCCCTTTAGCCGCTCTGCAATCTGCCGGAGGTTTTATCTCATAGAGATTGGATCCCCGATGAGACGAGTTCTAATTACGAATCCACATAGTTGGATTTCCACTTTATTTAAGTGGGAGGTCTTATCTTTCACTGAGATAAAAACCGTTTAAAGTTAGTCAGGAGGGATTCGGTGAAAAATTATACTGCTTTAATCATTGATTTAAAGAAATCAAAAGAATATGATATAGCAGACAGAGTAAATTTACAAGAATATTTATTAGAATGTATCAAGAACCTGAATCAATTGTTTGAAAAGGGCATAGTTCATAATGTGATCTTTGGAGCAGGGGATGAATTGCAGGGATTATTTTTTGATACCGTAACTGCGATCATGTATTTTCGATTATTAAAAATTATGATTTATCCATCTGCATTAAGAGCAGGGATTGGTATTGGCGGTTGGTCTGTCAGAATTGAAGGCGGAACCTCAACAGAACAGGATGGGCCTGTTTATCACAATGCCCGCAATGCAATTGAAGAGGTATATAAAATGCAAACCCAGGATATTCGCATATACTCTGGACAGGGAAATGACATATGGGGTAATCATCTGCTAAATAACTCAAATGGATTATTAAGGTCTCAGAATAGGACCCAGAGCACCTTGCAGCTATTGGTGGAGATTATGTATCCTTTTTATAGAAAAAAGAATATACTTACTGAATATGTAAATATAATGACTTCTATTTTGGAAATGAAGCAAGCATTTTGTAGTGATAAGTATAGGTCATATAATACTAATTTAGATACAAATGGAAAGATAGATTATAATGAAGTGAAGGTAATAGATCCAATATACCTTGATAAGTTGATTCAGGAACCGGAGAACGTTATAATTCAAAAAGGAATGCCGGGTGAGTTGGCGAAAATAATGAATAAAACCAGACAGAATATAGATAGAGTGCTCAAACGCGGGAACATAGTTAATATACGATGTATGGATTATATGGCATTGCAGTTTGTTCAGGCAAATTATGAAAGTGAAGTTTGAAAATGAAGAATTCAAGCTATGCTTGAATTTCTAGACTACTTATATATGCATATGCAGGGGTGGATAAATATGATATGTAAATTACTAATACTGGGTCATTTGGTGGGTGATTTTTATGTCCAGTCAGATAAAGTTGCAGTTGGAAAAGGTAGAAATAAAAAAATGTTGTTGAAGCATTGTATTTATTATGGGATGTCATTATTTCTATGCAGTTTTTTTATGATTCGAAAGCTGGAAATTGTTGATTATGTCATATGCACTTTAGGCATATCCGTTGTCCATGCATTTATTGATTGTGTGAAGATAAATATGGAGTATAGGATGAATATTGATAAAAAATATGAATTAAAGATTTTTTTGGGAGATCAGTTTCTCCATGTTTTAACAGTATATCTATTTTATAAAATCTTTTCGTTTACGAATAATACAAATCTATTCTTTCTTAGTCAGGGACACAATCCAGATTTTGTGGATAGTATTATCCTTGGAACAATAGGCATTCTTATTTGTGGCAGACCAGCAGGCATTTTCGTAAAAATGATTTTGACTATAATAACCGGAGAATTCACAACGTATAATAAAGAGAATGCAAATGTTGGTTTTGCTATAGGCATCCTAGAAAGAGAAATCATACTCTTTCTAGGAATTCTTGGACAGTTCGGAGCAATCGGATTTGTGCTGACAGCTAAAAGTATAGCCAGATTTAAGCAATTAGAGGATAAGGAGTTTGCCGAGAAATATTTGGTTGGCACCTTACTCAGTGCAATTATTGCAATTCTGTGTATTGGTATGTATACTCTCTAAAAATATGCATATATGTAACAGTATGTAAAAAAACAGGGGATTAAGCGAAACATATTTAATTGACTTTTCTTGTGTTAAGCATTATAATTCGAATTAGTTGAGGCTAATCATATATTCCTTACCAAGTTGGATTTTCAGGATATTTCTTTTTCGAATAAAATAAAGATTGTAGAAATGCATGTGAGCAATCAGAAAAAGAAATAATTAATCGGGGCTTATTGAATAAGAATACATTTAGCCGGACAGAGAGGTGTCATTATGACAAAACGTATATTTTGGGCTGGTGATTCAACCGTGAAACATAATGGTATAGACACATATCCACAGACAGGAATTGGACAAGCTTTTTATCTTTATGCCAGACCGGAAATCATTATCTGCAATCATGCGGAAAATGGAAGGAGTTCCAAGAGTTTTATAGAGGAAGGTCGTTTGGAAGAAATCAATCAGTACATAGGTGAAGAAGATTTTCTTTTTATCCAGTTTGGGCATAATGATGAAAAGGAAGATGAAGAGCGGCATACAGACCCTTTTACCAGTTACATAGATAACCTAAAGAAATATATTGAAGTTGCCAGAGATCATAATGCATATCCGGTGCTTATAACGCCCTTATATAGAAGACTATTTACAAATGGGGGGATTTTAGAGGAAAAAGTACATTTAAGTTACCCAGCGGCCATGATTGCTTTGGCGGATGAAATGAATATACCTTGTGTAGATTTATGTGAGCTCAGTCGACAATTGTTATTGGAAACAGGGGATGAACAATCATTGAAATGGTTTATGAATCTGAAGCAGGGGGAATTTGATAATTATCCGGAGGGCTTAGAAGATAATACACATTTGAGGGTAGAAGGAGCTATCGTTATGGCAGGACTAGTCGCTGAAGAGTTGAAAGCATTGGGGGGGATTTACAGCCGTTTGGTATTAGACGAGGTATAGTACTATAAATAATGTGAACTTTTGCTCTAATATAGAGGTCTCTAAATCACTACAAAAGAGAAGAAATCATTCAAAATCCGAGGGTGAAGCAATGAAGAAGTTAAAGGAAATATATTTACACAACTCCATCATACAATTTGTTGTTTCTTATATAATGGTACTAGTGATACCACTTATAATATGTAGTATAGGTGCACAGGTTGCTTTTGGTGCAGTAGGACAGTCACTAAAGATTTCTATTTTGTCAATGCTAAATCATAGTAAAAGTATGATTGATACAGATTTAAAACTCATGCAGTCATTGGCATTACAAGTTGCACGAAACAACGAGATTCTTAGGCTGGCTGAATTTGATGAGTATTGGGAGCCTGATTACTATCTTGCAGCAGATACTGCAATAAAGGAATTAGCTTATATTTTAAAATTCAAGGGTGTGAATCTGCTGTCAAATGTAAATATTATGTATGAAGACAGTCATTATATTTTGGCGCAGAATACTCTATATGCAACCGAATTTTACCATAAGAATTTAACGGGTGATACCGATTTATCCTTTGAAGAATGGAAGAATAGCTATTTCAAAAATGCGGTGGAGGGTCCGTTTTATAGAAGCCATAATGGAAAGATACAATTGGTACAACCGATTCAGAAATCAGGAGAAAGTGGATTAAAGGGTGTTGCGGTCTGTGAAATAAATATGGATAGGCTATATCAATTTTTCGATGATATGAATGATGGTGGTGCCGGCAGCTTTTTCATACTGGACCAGCTGAAGAATGTGCTTTACTCTGTAAATGGGGACGATTCAGATTTAGATTTTGTATCACTTATGAGTCAGGGAAAAGAGGGATTTTCCAGTATTGGAGATAAGATTGTAATCTATACGACCTCCAGGCTTGAGGACTGGATCTACATAATGGAAATACCCAGGGAATATGCAATGTCAAGTCTGGTTGAATTGAAAAGAATTGAATATATACTCATATTATTAGCAGGAAGTATAGGCATTGGGTTAGTCTTTTATACAAGCATTAAAAAGGGAAAACCGATAAATGACATTTTCAATATCTATATTCCAGACAAAGAAATTACAAGGGACTTTACAAATTTAGGAGGTGCGGTATCCAAAATGGTATCCCAGAACAGAAAACTAATAGAGGAAATGGAAAACGAAAAACCTCTATTACAAAATGCTTTCTTACTTAAACTGGTAAGAGGAGAATTTGTAAATGCCCGTGAATTAAGTCTTCTGGCGGAAAAGATTGGATATCGTAGTGACTACAAAGAGTATGTTGTCTTAGCGTTTCGGGTATTTGGTAATAACGATTTCTATTACACAGACTCTCAGACAGTAGAAGAGGTACGTATTATATCACGTCTAATACAAGGACATATAAGAAATGCTGCCGGCGAGGAAGTCTGGTTTTATGAAGTTGACTACCTAACAACGATAGCTATATTACCGTATAATCCGACAGAGAGTAGAATTGAAAATGTTGTGAGGGTAGTGGAGCAGAAGGTATCCGATGAATATAAAGTATATCCTTCCTGGGGTGTGAGTAATCCCTGCAGAGAATTACTGGAATTATGGCGTTCCTGCGAAGAAGCTAAAACCGCTCTGGATTATTGTCTGAATGAAGGAAAGCTCAATATAAGCTATTTTAATGAGGTTACTTCTGTCTCAAAAGACTTTTACTATCCGGATCTATATGAAGAAAGGCTGGTAAACAGTGTTCGCTCTGGAGACACAGCACATATTAAAGTACTTCTTGATATTTCCAGAAAAGAAAACTTTGAAATAAGAAAAATTCCAAGGACCATGTTTTTGAAATTGAATGCCCGATTTGTAAATACCATCTTAAGTAATATGAATTCAGTTAATACGAATCAACGAGTAGATTCTTTAAATGCGTATGCAATTCAATATCACGATGAAAAAATAGATTCTTATTACAACTTACTACAACAGGTTTTTGAATCAGTCAGTACGGAACTACAACAATTTAAAAAGAGTAAAAGAAACAGACTAATCTTAAATATACAGCAGTATATTGATAAGAATTATATGGATTCAAACGTAGGTCTTTCCATGCTAGCCACAGAATTCAATGTATCTGAGGGTTATATATCCACCCTGTTTAAAGAACAGCTTGGAATAAACTTTGCAGATTATGTAGAAAAATTAAGAATAGGTGAAGCCTGCATCCTATTAAAACAACGAAACATTGCAATTAGCAACATAGCAGAGCGGGTTGGATATAACAGCATACAGTCCTTTAGGCGTGCATTTAAAAAGGTAAAAGGAGTTAGTCCACGAGAACTAAGAAACAACTAAACTAAAATACATATATAATAACATCAAAATAAGGGATTGTTGCAAATAAACTGGGCAATTTGATGAGGATATTTTGTGTCATACAAGGAAGTGAAATCTGTGCGTGCTGGGGTACGTAAGGTTTTCACTGACGTAGTATGGCGTATAATATATTTCCAAATTGTCTGGTTTATTTCGTAACGATCCCTAAATTGGGTATCTTTTTCTGCATTCGACACAGGTAGTAATTGAGAAATCCCTCGCAGCCTGCTCTTGTTTCGCATTTCCTTTCCTAAAATACCAAAAGATGAAGAATTGTTCCTTTCATAAAAAAGATGAAAAAAGGTTCCCTATTTATGAAAAGTTGAAGAAATGTGCTGTCATTATAAAATATGTATCTTACAAATTCATTTTAATGGTGCTACAGTTATCTTTAATGGTATACCCGAAATAAAAGTTATATACAAAAATAATTTAAAGGAGGTTACATTTGATGGGAGGAAAAGGGAAAACCATCGTACCTACTGTTTCAAAAAAATCTTTGGGAAAAAGAATTTATGAATATCGTTATTTTTATTTCATGTTTTTACCCGTATTTATTCTGTTTCTAATTTTCAACTATATTCCTATGGTTGGTATAGGCATCTCATTCTATGACTGGAATATTTTTGGAGATAAAGTGTTTATTGGTTTGGAAAACTTTAGAAACCTGTTTCAAAGCAATATGTTTTGGAGGTCTTTTAGAAATACCTTATCTTTAAGTTTTATAAACTTGTTACTCAGCATGATTTTTTCAGTTGGTTTAGCAGTAATGCTAGATGACTTAGTAGGCAAGAGGTTTAAAAAAATAGTGCAGACCATACTTTATATTCCACACTTTTTATCATGGGTGGTAGTAGCTTCTATTTTCACTATGTTTTTGTCTCCGCAGAATGGAATTGTGAATAAGATAATTGAAGCTTTTGGCGGTAACCCAATCTATTTTATGGTTGATAAGAGTTGGTGGACTCCGATTTTCTTATTGATTAACAGATGGAAGGAAACCGGATGGGGGACAATAATATTTATCGCAGCACTGACAGGTGTGGATCAGGAGATGTATGAAGCTGCTAAGATTGATGGCGCAACCAGATTACAAAGAATCAAATCGATTACACTGCCATCAATACAAAATACAATTTTAGTTGTATTTGTGCTTAATCTGGCAAAGGTACTTAACATTTTTGAGCCGGTATTAGTTCTTTATAATAGCTCGGTCTATGATGTTTCCGATGTTATCGGAACATACGTATATAGAATGGGTATTCTTAATCAGGATTATGGAGTTTCTACAGCAGCAGGATTGTTTAAATCTGTAGTTTCACTTATTTTAGTAACAGCTTCAGATAAGTTTAGTAAAAAAGTAAATGGGGAGGGAATTCTATAATGCCAGATAAGTTTTTATTTAAGGAGGGACACCGGGCAAGAGCAATATATTTGATTTTTGCGTATATCTTCTTAATTTTGCTTATGACTTGTATGATAGTACCAATTATAAAGATTGTTGTAGATTCTTTAGATCCAACCGCTACATACGGTATAAACCTATGGCCTAAAAAAATCGACCTTATGGCATACAAATATATTATGAATACGACGACTTTGTACAGACCATTTTTTGTCTCTGTTCTTACAACTTTGCTGGGAACTTTTGTAGGGTTATTAATTGTAACGGTGACTGCATACGTTCTGATTCAAAAAGAAATGCCTGGACAAAAATTAATTGTTGGAATGATTTTATTTACGATGATGTTTAATGGTGGCTTGATTCCCACCTATTTAACAGTACAGTCAGTTGGGCTTATGAATAGTATATGGGCGGTTATTTTACCATTAACCTTAAGCGCATACAATATTATTTTGATGAAGAGTTTCTTTGAATCTATACCAGGTACGCTATTTGAAGCAGCTCAGATTGATGGTTGTGCACCATTAACTATCTTTTATAAAATTGTATTGCCTTTATCGAAACCAGCATTGGCATCGATCGGTTTATTTATTGCAGTTACCATATGGAATGATTTTTTCCACTTCCAGATATACATCACCAATCCAATGTGGCAGAACTTCCAGTTAAAATTGCGGGAACTGGTGCTTAGTGAATCGGCAACAGGAACTCCAACCACATCAGCATTGACAGCAGAAATGTTGAAGAGCGCAGTAATTGTGGTTGTTATAACGCCATTTTTAATTATCTATCCTTTTGTACAAAAATATTTTGTAAAAGGAGTTACGATTGGTGCAGTAAAGGGATAGGTGGGTCCAGATAAGGGCGATTGGTTTCATGGAAATAGAAAAACTATAGTTGTTATATTAAAAGGATTAGGAGGAAAAAAATGAAGAAGAGATTAGCAAATGTTGCGGCATTAGGTCTGGTAGGGGTTATACTGGGGGCGAGTCTTGTCGGTTGTACGAAAAAGAGTGATGAGACCGGAAGCACAACAAAAGAAAGCACAGCAAGTGATAGTAGTGCGGCGGAAAGTACAGGGGGAAGCACCGGAGAAAGTGAAGCGGTTTCAGAAGTGGCAAAGCCTGACAAAATCAAATTTATGATTAATGTTGGTATTAGTTTAGATGATGGAGCCATGGATTGGAAAGCAGAGTATGAAAGATTGACAGGAATAGAATTAGAGTATAGCGGACCTTCTGCTTCGTCAGATTACTATACCAATATTGACTTATCCTATTCATCAAAATCATCACCGGATGTATTTAACATTGGAGATGGCAAACTGCCTAGTTATGCGGCTCAGGGTGCTTTGGCGGATTTAACAGAATTATATGAAAATTCAGAAGTATTAAGTAGTATTGATCCTAAATTAATGGAAAGTGTCACTGTAGATGGTAAGATTTATGGCATTCCTTTTGAAGCCGGCGGTGGTACAATTACTTATATCAGACAGGATATGTTAGAGGAAGCAGGGTTAAATGTTCCTGCCAATTATAAAGAATTTATCGAAGTATTAAGGGCATTTAAAGAAAAATACCCGGATAAAATCCCATACACAGCTCCATCGTTATATGAAAATGAAGCGGTTATCTATTTACGAGAATTCTATCAGGATGCGACTCCGGAGTTCACACAAGTGGATGGTGTATGGGTTGATGGTATGTCTCAGGATAATATTAAAGAGGCATTACAAAGATTGCAGGATGCTTATGCAGAAGGTCTGATTGACCAGGAAATCATTACGAATACAACAGCTACCTGCCGTGACAAATGGTATGCGGGAGATATTGGGGTTTTTAACTACTGGGCAGGAACATGGGCACAAAACTTAGAAAACAGATTACAGGTAAATGTTCCAGATGCAGCAGTAACACAAATGCCTTCTATTGCAGAAACGGTATATTTTCAAAGAGTACCTGCAGTAACTGTTATTTCAAGTCAATGTGATGATATAGAAGGTGTCTTTAAATACTTCATTGAATATATGCATGATGGTGGTGAAGGTCAGGTTCTCTTCCAAAGTGGCGTTGAAAACTTACATTGGGAACAGGATGGAGATAATTTGATTCAGCTTCCTAAAATTTCAAAGCCGGAAGAGGTATGTGAAAAAGCATTTATCTCACCATTCTATGCTGTAACTTCATTAATTGAAGATAATAAAAAAATAGATTATGATGAAAGAGTGCAAACCAGTATTGATATTTTAACAGCGGACGATACACAAATGCAGATAACCCCAGTATCAAAAACGTATTCTAAAATCAGTTCAGACTTAATCGCATTAAAATCTGCTACAATAGCGGAAATCGTAATGGGTAAAGTAACTGTTGAGGAAGGATTAGCTAACTATCAGAAAGAAGCAGAAAATCTTGAACTGGCAACGGTTATTGAAGAATTAAATGTAACGAACTAGTACAGCGCCCTGTAAATCGAATCCGCCCCGGAAGCGTAAGATAAATTCAGCTTTTGCCTTTATACATATTTGTGTAGCTGCAAGGGCTGAAATTGCGTGAGGAGGAAATGTGGGGAGCAAAGATTAACAAGGAAAGCTAATTTGAATTTGTAGGAGAAAAAGTTATGATTCATTTATTAGAGGCGATTAAAAATAGAGACTTACAGTCAATAAGGGCACTATTAGAAAAAGAGCCCTCTCTTATTGATACTGCTGATTTGGCAGGAACTTTAGTTCCTTTTCTGGTTGCCAAATCCGGAGATTTAGATATAATGAAATATGTAGTTGAATATTCCAGAGCTAGTATGAATATAGTTGATTCTGCGGGAAAAGGCATTTTGCATTATGGTGTGGAGTCTGGGAACGAAAACCTTGTTATGTATTTAGTAGAGAGTGTTGGTATGGATCCGCTTGTAGGTGACTATAGTGGAGTAACGGCCTTCGAAAATGCGCACCGAAAAGAGGTTCGCTGTGTCGTAAAATATCTGGAGAGTTATATAGGGTGTAATTATAATAACATGTACAAGAATCCTATTAGGACTGGTGCTTATCCGGATCCTTCGGTTGTGAGAGTCGCTGATGATTTCTATATGGTAAATTCGTCTTTTACATATTTTCCTTGTATTCCCATATCTCACTCCAGGGACTTAATTCACTGGAAGATTATAGGGCATGCTATTACAAACCCGGAGAATGCCAACATAGAGCATCTTGAAAGTGGGCGAGGATACTGGGCTCCGGATATATCTTATTTTGAGGAGAGATTTTACGTCACCGCTACTTATCGTATGAATGATGATGGGACTAACTATAGAAAGCAGATTATTGTATCCTCTGAAAATCCGGAAGGTCCATATACCAAACCTTCTATTATCCACGAGGATGGAATTGACCCTTCCATATTTAATGACGAAGATGGTAGAAGATATATGTTGTTGAATCGTGGTGCGAGGATACTTGAATTAAATAGGAAAGCAACAGAACAGATTTCTAAGGCCATACTTATTTGGTATGGAGACCAGAAGAGGGCACCGGAAGGTCCACATTTATTAAAAAAAGATGGGTATTATTATTTGTTTGTAGCTGAGGGTGGTACTGGAATGGGGCATAGAATCAGTGTTTCCAGATCTAAAAAGCTAATGGGTCCTTATGAGAACTGTCCTTATAATCCGATTATGAGACAGAAGGATGAACATGCATTCATTCAAAGAGCGGGACATGGAAAGCCTGTACAGACCCAGTTTGGACAGTGGTATATGGTCTATCTCTGCGGGCGGCGCGTGGATGGGAAATATAGCATTTTAGGAAGGGAAACGGCGTTGGATCCAATTACATGGACAGCGGATGGCTGGCCGTTGGTGAATCAATTAAAAGGGCCAAGTGTGCTGCAGAAAAAACCTGCTTTACCAGAGTGTGTATATGACAGGCAATCAGATTTTTGGATTGATAGGGGTGGCACGAATCAGGGAAGAACAGTATCTTTGAACTGGATGTGGGTTAGAGTACCCGATAAAAAAGCATTTGAACTTATTGATGAAGGAATCCGCATTTATGGAAGTGAATATCCATTATATGATATAAGGGCGAAAAATATTTTAGTAAGACGACAAGAAGCATTCTCATTTAACATGAGGGTTAAGATGAAGCCTTATTGTGAATCCAAAGGACAAGAGGCAGGTGTGACTTGTTATTATGATGAAAATACATACTTAACATATGCAGTTGCACATTTGGAACAGGGATACAAATTGCAGGTGACTGAGCAAATTGGAGGGATGCATAGAATTTCTCTATCGAGAAGCATAAATGAAGAAGAGTATGCAAAGTTTGGAAATCAAGGAATAATCCTTGAAATATGTACAAACAGATTAGTAAGGAAATTCTATTATTCCGATAATGAGAAAGGGAAGAGTAAGCAATTATTGGGGACTTTGGAAAATGTACATTACCTGTGTGATGAAGGCTATCATATTGGGAAACGATTTACAGGGGCGATGTTTGGAATTTATGTGGTATCAAAAATGAGCGGGTTTGGGAAAAATCAGGGGAGTCAGGCATATGGTGAATTTACACATATGGAGATTGAGGAAGTGAAATGAACGATATGCGAAAGGAAAGTCGGATGAATAAGAAAAAGGTAAATCAGTATATCAGGCAATATCTTACAGATTTTAAAAGTGCAAAAGTTGATAAATGGAATTATGAGGATGGTTGTGTATTACTAGGTGCTATTCAGATTTATTCTGTTACGAAGGAAACGTTTTTAAAAGACTTTGTAATACATTATCTCGAGAAATATATTACGGAATCCGGAGATATTCTTTTTTATGAGAAAGAGGATTTTAACATTGACAATATTTCCACTGGAAGGGCCTTATTTTTTGCTTATGGGCAGACGCAAAATGAAAAGTACAAGAAAGCAATTTTGGTATTAGCGGATCAATTAAAAAAGCATCCCAGAACAAAATCCAATCATTTTTGGCATAAGAAGATTTATCCGTATCAGGTATGGCTGGACGGTTTGTTTATGGCACAGCCATTTTACATGATGTATGAAACTCAAATTGGGGTGAAAGAGAACTACAAAGATATTGTAAACCAATTTCAAAATGCAAGAAAGTTCTTGTATAATGAAAATGAAGGCCTGTATTATCATGGTTATGATGAAGCAAGAGAGTCGTTATGGGCGAATAAAGAGACAGGCTGTTCAGGGAACTATTGGCTGCGCTCCATGGGTTGGCTTCTTCTGGCAATTATTGATACCATGGAAGAAATGTCCGAGCAGATATATGAGTATTATCATGCACTTAAGGTTCTCTTTAAAGAAGCTCTGGCTGGTTTACTTTCTTATCAGGATAAAGATTCTAAACTGTTCTATCAGGTAATTGATAAGCCGGAATATAAAGGAAACTATCTGGAAACGTCAGGTTCTGCCATGGTTTCAGCGGCTATTTTAAAAGCCTGCCAAATGAGAGTGTTATTGCCGGAAAAATATGAGCAGATTGGTGTCGAAATTTTAGAGGCGTTAGTGGATAATAAGCTAGTAAAAAAAAATAGCAAGTTGGTATTAACAGATACTTGTAGAATAGCTGGTCTGGGTCCTGGTGAAGCCAGAGATGGCAGCGTGGACTATTATATTTCAGAGCCAATTCAGGATGATGATCATAAGGGAGCCGGTGCATTTATGATGGCATATGGACAATGGTTATCCGGGAATCAACAATATAAGGGAGAATAAGTGAAATGGGAAAGGTGCAAATTCTCTTTACGTCTGCAAGGAGTGTAACAATAGAGGTTTTAGATGCGGGAATATATGAAACGAACATTACGTATCAGGTATATATGGATGAACAATTGATTACAGAGACAAACAAAGTGGTAGAAAGCATTTATGGATTAAAGCCCAATACTACTTACGAGTTGAAAGTAAAATATGGTGACGAATATACGGATTCGCAGACATTCAAAACGAGTATTGAATTCATAACTTTAAATGTAAGAGAATGTGGAGCGAAAGGAGACGGGGTACAGGATGATACCGTTGCTATCCAGGCAGCTATCATGTCTTGCCCATCAGACAGCAGAGTTTATGTGCCAAAAGGGGTTTACAAAATATCAAGCTTATTCCTTAAGAGTAATATAACGTTGGAGATTGGTAAGGATGCTGTATTATCTGCGTTTACAGACAGAAGAAAATTCGCTATTTTGCCGGGTGTGATTGAAAGTTATGATGAAAAGTCAGAGTATAATGTTGGAAGTTGGGAAGGAAATCCTTTAGATAGTTATGCAAGCATAATAACTGGTTTATATGTGGAAAATGTGACTATATGCGGTGAAGGAACAATTGATGGCTGTGCTGATTTTGATAATTGGTGGAATGATTCAGGTACAAAAGAGGGTGGGGTATTCAGACCAAGAATGATATATTTAAATCATTGCAAAAGTGTAGTTGTACAAGGCATTACTGTGCAAAATTCACCGTCATGGAATATACATCCATATTTTTCAAATCGTTTGAGGTTTCTTAATATAAGGGTTTTGGGTCCTGCAAATTCTCATAATACAGATGGTCTTGATCCGGAATCCTGTTATGATGTCGAGATAGCCGGCTGCTTTTTTTCAGTAGGGGATGACTGTATTGCTATAAAATCCGGAAAAATATATATGGGTCAGAAGTTTAAAATGCCATCAAAAAAAATACGTATCAGACAATCCTGTATGCGTGACGGACACGGTGCGGTAACCCTGGGAAGTGAAATTGCTGCAGGTGTGAATGACTTTGAAGTTAAGGATTGTGTGTTTAAGCATACAGACCGTGGGCTTAGAATAAAAACCAGAAGAGGCAGGGGGAAAAACTCTGTTTTAGATGAAATTATATTTGAAAATATTAAAATGGATGAGGTAAAGGTTCCATTTGTTGTGAATAGCTTTTATTATTGCGATCCGGATGGTAAAAGCACTTATGTAGGGAATCTGAATTCACTTCCGGTGGATGAAAGAACTCCACGTCTTAAGAATTTTAGGTTTACAAATATTTCTTGTAAAAATTGTCATTTTACTGGAGCCTATATCTTTGGTCTGCCGGAACAGAAAATAGAGTCTCTTGTTATGGAGCATGTCGATATCACTTATTGCGAAAATGCCCGGACAGGAGTGGCAGCGATGATGGCAGAATGCCAAACTGCCTGCAGGCAAGGCATTTTTGTAAAGAACGTGAAACAGCTGACTTTAAGGGATGTAAGAGTTACCGGATGTGATGGTAAGGCATTTATACTGGAAGATATTGATGAATTGGTGCGTGATTAATGTAAAGTCAGCCAAAAGATCAGTTCTTTAATTCATGGAATAGCGGCCGGATAATGGGGAGTTTTCAACATCGAAATAAAATGTACACTCTCGTGTTGAATGAATTGCATCGGAATTGGTTTTCTTGTATAATGGTTTACAGATAGTACATATCTCCCGGTAGAGAGCATTTAAAGTGAAAAAGAGGTAAAGGCTATGAAAATACCCAAAAGTAGAATACAAAAAGAAAGCAGCCCTCAGAGTTACAGAAGAGGCGTTCATTTACATAAACAGCATAAAGTATATAACATTAGAGAAGACGAAAATGAGATGGAAAATACGTTTCATATAAGTGCGCAGGTAGGGGGGAGCGCAGGATATTCTTATCATGTTTTCATAGATTATGATACGGATACCAAGCTTTTTTATGATTATGAATGCGAATGTCCCGCATTCTATCAGTACGATAAGATGTGTAAGCATTGCGTAGCGGCAGCTTTACAATTTGCCGAAGAGGATGAAAAACCACAGCAATTAGAGTTTCAGGCATTTTTAAAAGGTACAAAAGCAGCGTCTAAAAAGATCCAGACTTCTACAGAAATAGCAAATCTTATATATGCATATTCCGTACAAGATAAGGCCAGATACCTGCAACCTGATTTAACAGGATCTATAGACCTGGAGCCTACGCTGCATATGAACTATAATGGATGGAGTGTGGATTTTAAGATTGGAGCAAAGACAAAATATGTCCTAAAGGATATCCATGCATTTTTACATGCATTGGAATCCAGAGAAAAAGTAGAGTATGGGAAAAAATTAGGGTTTATTCATGAGATGAGTGCTTTTACGGAAGAAGCACAAGAGATTATTAAGTTTTTGACAAAGTATATGGGAGAATATCGTTATTATACACAAAGTGGCTATCGCATAAGCTATTATCCGGTGATGAGAGCCTTTCCTTTATCAGATGATGCGAGAGGGGATTTTTTACATCTGATGCTGGGCAAAACATGCTATTTAGACGATTATTATTCTACTGATACAAGTATTACTATCAGAAAGGGAAATCCTGAACTTCCGGTCATCTTGCGAGAAGTGAAGGAGAAGAGCATATTTGAATTAAAACTGCCTCCTATGCAAGCCTTTTATGGTAATAGAAGGCTATATGTCAGACTAGGTGGGGTTATCTATGAATGCGAAACCAGTTTTTCAGCAAGCATGAAAGACATTTGTTCGCTGGGGATGTTAAATCAATACAGAATCTTAAGCATTCACGAAAAAGATATGAGCTCTTTATGCAGCTCTCTTCTCCCGATTTTGCAAGAGCATACGAACCTGACGGTAGAGGGCGATGTGGATAGCTTCCTGCCACAGGAGGCTGTAATTAAGATACATTTTGATTATCAGAAAGAGTATATTACGGCCAGACTAGAGGCGCAGTACGGAGAGGATGTCTATAATGTTTTGGGAACCTTTGAAGTCAGCGATGCATTTCGGGATACGCAGAAGGAAAGTCATGTTGCATATACGGTTCGGATGTATTTTGAAGGGCTGACTCCGGAAAATGAGTTATATATTTCCGGGCAAAATGAAGAATTAATTTATAAACTACTTACAACTGGAATGGAGCAGATTTCCAGATTGGGAGAAATTTATATTTCAGAGGAATTTAAAAAGTTAAATGTTGTAAAAGCGCCGAAAGTAAATATAGGAATTGCTATCACAGGAGATTTGCTTGATTTGACAATTGATGCGGGAAGGCTATCTTCTGAAGATTTGAATCGTTTTTTAGGTAGTTACCGTAAGCGGAAAAAATATTTCAGGCTGAAAAATGGTGACTTTATGGAGATAGAGGATAACTCTATCGCAGGTGTCTCTGAATTAGTAGATGGTTTACAGCTAAGTGTCAAAGAATTGGAGCAGAAAAAAATTAAAGTTCCAAGGTATCGTGCTTTTTATATGGATCAGATATTAAAGGATAAGGGCGAGGATATGGAAATACTCAGAGACCGTCCCTTTAAATCATTAATTCGAAATATGAAGTCTGTGGAAGACAGTGATTATGAAGTGCCGGAGAATTTAGCGCTTATTTTACGCAAATATCAAAAAATAGGTTTCCGGTGGCTTTGTACATTGGATGCTATGGGATTCGGTGGTATATTAGCGGACGATATGGGGCTTGGCAAGACCTTACAGGTGATTTCGTTTCTCTTCTATAAAGTGGAAATGGAGGACAGTAAAAAGGTGAGCCTGATCGTATGCCCAGCTTCTCTTGTATATAACTGGCAGAGTGAAATTGAAAAATTCGCACCACAGCTTTCTGTTTTAATGCCTGTTGGCAGTTTATCTGAGCGTCAGGCACAGTTAAAGGAATATAAAAATTATGATGTGGTGATTACATCATATGACTTATTAAAAAGAGATGTGGAAACGTATAAGGGGTTATCCTTCTATGCTGAAATTATTGACGAGGCGCAGAATATAAAAAATCAAGCCACGCAGTCGGCCAAAGCGGTAAAAAGTATTACTGCTGCAACTAAGTTTGCACTCACAGGTACACCGATTGAAAATAGGTTAAGTGAGTTATGGAGTATTTTCGATTACTTAATGCCGGGATTTTTAGGGAGCTATCAAAGATTTAAAACAGACTATGAGACTCCAATTGTGGTAAACAGGGATGAAATTATAATAAAGAGACTTCAGAAGATGATAAGACCATTTATCCTAAGGCGTGTGAAATCAGATGTTTTAAAAGAGCTGCCGGAAAAAGAAGAGAGTATTATATATACAAAATTAGAGGGGAAGCAGTTAGCGCTTTATAATGCACATGTACAGAGAATGCTGGATACCTTAGCCGGTCAGACTGAGAGCGAATTTGCGAATGGCAAATTTCAGATACTTGCAGAACTGACAAGGCTAAGACAAATTTGTTGTGCGCCGGCTATGGTGTACGAAAACTATAATGGGGAAGCTGCCAAGCTGGATACTTGTATGGAGCTTATAAAAAATTCCATAGAAGGCGGACATAAAACCCTGCTGTTTTCACAGTTTACCAGCTTATTTATGCTATTGGAGGAGAAATTAAAAGCTGAAAATATTGCTTATTATAAGTTGACTGGTGCAACCTCGAAGTTGAAAAGAGCGGAAATGGTAAGGGAGTTTAATGAAAATGGTGTTCCCATTTTTTTGATTTCTTTAAAAGCGGGGGGAACCGGGCTTAATCTGACTGGCGCCAGTATTGTGATACATCTGGATCCATGGTGGAATGTGGCAGCGCAGAATCAGGCGACAGACAGAGCGCATAGAATTGGACAGAAAAGTACAGTCAGTGTATTTAAGCTGATAGCGAAAAATACCATTGAAGAAAAGATAGTGAAATTGCAGGAGTCGAAAAAAGACCTTTCGGATCAGATCATTTCAGGGGAGGGCGTGTCTGTATCTAACTTGACGAAAGAGGACTTTATGGGAATTTTGGAATAGTAGGCTAATTTAGTGCTAATTGCTTCATACTATAAGAAAAAGAACCAGGCTCTGCTAATCCTATAATTCATTAATGGAATAACGTATTAATAATTCACACTTTATTTGATGTACAGGCTGAATGATTATATTCTTATATTTCAGCATGTTTATGATGATTTCGCTGGAGCGGTATCCGATGTCATGAAGTGGCAGTTCAACTGTCGTCAAGGGGGGATGATAATAACTGGATAACTGTCGGTTATCAAAACCTGCCACGGCAATATCCTTTCCTACGGTCAGACCCCTTTCATCCAGTCGGTCATAGACGCCGCCTGCCATTAGGTCATTCATACAAAAAATAGCTGTTACACCCTTTTCCAATAATCTGTCCGTATATTGATATCCGGATGGACTTGTCCAGTCGCCTATAATTACTAGTTCGGGATTGTATAATAACTTTGCATCGTATAATGCCTGCTGATAACCTATGAGCCTGTCCTGCATGTGGATACTGTCGCTTTTGCCTGCAATAACACCTATTATTTTGTGTCCTTTTTTAATGATATGACTACAGATCTCATATGCGCCATGGACATCATCAACTACAACAGATGGAATATGATCAGATCCTGTATAGCCATATGCCATTACGGTAGGTATAGGCAGGTACTCAGGCAGACACTTGATAATTCGTTCATGAGCCCCAACATAGATAATCCCATCTACCTGCTTTGCAATAAGTTCCCGTAGAGCCCTTAAGACCGAACCAAAGTAATCAGTTAGATTATAATAGGTATCATTATATTTTTTATTTAGCCTCAAATTCATTAAAAGGATGTGATAATTTTCCTCCTCACAATGTTCTGTAATCCCATCAATAATATCAGGAATGCTGAAAATAGCCATATCTTCGGCAATGACCCCTATTGTACGGGTAATTTTCTCTTTCAGATTCTTAGCTACATAATTCGGTGTATAATTCAATTCCTCAATTGCTTTCATAACACGTTTACGCGTGGTTTCACTGGCGCCGGGTTTATCATTTAAAACATTTGATACTGTAGCGATTGATACATCACATGCTTTTGCGATTTCTTTTATTGTAGCCATACTTCCCTCCTAAAAATAGTACTGCTTATATTATAACACAATATATATTAAACGTTATGTTTTTTTTATTCTGCCTGATAAACATATCAATCTCCACGTAAAACCAATTAGAAAAGCACAATAACGATATCGGTTTATGATTCATAATGTCATTTTATTGCTTATAGTGAAGAATATAAAAAAAAGATTGGTAGATTACATATATTTCTACTATTTCAATAA
>Ga0153997_1000079_pt1 | contig 28445 bp, 28 predicted proteins | sample TSNC081MetaG_FD_104750 | JGI IMG/M metagenome (GOLD analysis project Ga0153997, IMG submission 104750) | Attine ant fungus gardens microbial communities from North Carolina, USA - TSNC081 MetaG | ecosystem: Host-associated > Fungi > Mycelium > Unclassified | place: USA: North Carolina, Lumber...
ACAGCCTTTCCTTCAGGCAGGTAATTCAGGGTTTCGGGAAAATTGCAGCAAACTTTTGTGGCAGAAGGAATGCTTAACTTATTAGCAAGACCCGGTGTCATATCAGATTCATGTATAATAACCGGAATATTATTCTTTTTTGCAGCAAATACAACCGGTACTGTTACAAATCCGCCCTTTGAAAAGATTATATTGGGTTTGATTTTTTTAATTATCTTCTTGGCATCTCTATATCCCTTTAAAACTTTAAAGGGGGTTGAAAGGTTTTTCATATCAAAGTAGCGTCTTAATTTACCGGAGGAGATTCCATAATAGGGAATTCCCATTTCCTCAATTAGTTTTTTCTCAATACCGTCATGAGAACCAATATAATGAATATCAAAACTTAATTCATTCAATTTTGGAATTAGCGCTATATTAGGTGTTACGTGGCCTGCAGTGCCACCGCCTGTGAGTACAATTCGTTTCATAGGATAATTTACTCCTTTCATCTATTGACAAATTGTGAAAAAATCTGTTTAATAGGTATATATGGATAGTTTCTTGATTTATCGGAAAACACGACCAATAAAGCAAAAAACCTCCGAGAACGCCCTCCGGTGTAAGAGGAAGATGCCGCAAGCGACCGCCGGAGGCGCAAGAGTTCGGAAAGCGAACTCTTTGTTTCGGGGTATTATTCAGACCGTTAGATGTTCTAAGCAGAACACCTTATCTGCTGATTGCGGATAATAACAGGTTAGGGCCGAATGAATAATGTAGTGGATATATTAAAAAAAGTTATGAGATAAGTATTGCTTAATTCTATATTAATATTATACACTTATGAAAAAAAGTCAAGAATTGAATGAAAAATTATAAATATTTATTACAGGGATACCTTTAGAAGTATTACCTGAATATAGGACTTCTTTCAAAGCATTTGACTTAGCAGTGATTCTAAAGGAACCTTAGTAGAAGCCAGTTTCCACCCATGAGATGTCCGTGGAAGCGGCTTTCTTTTGAGCACTACATGAAGAAATTGGCACATCGTAAAGAAATAGCCTGATTCATGCAAAATCATCTTCATTAGGTTTACTAAACGAATCCAAAAACTGCGCATTGTCCTGTAAGTAGTTTCACATCACAAGTAAGTCCCTGTTTAAAGGCGAGAGGGGGCTTACTTGTTTCAGTGAGAGTTCAAGTGCTCACAGAAAAAAGCAGCTGAGCTGCTTCCTTGAGCATACAGGCTGAACGCACCTATAAGCCCTCCAGAAGCAAAGTTTGCCTCTTGAAAGAAATATCCTGCTCTCAAGCCTGCGCCTGGAAAAACCTTTAGAATCAGAATACTCCCCGAAAACTCTGGTTGTTGCAGTTAGGAGCGGTTACTATTTAAAGTATCCTTACTAAATTGTAAAGATTATGGCTGAACCATGACAACTTATTAGGGACATTTTTAAAAAATGAAAAGTATAAATAAATATATATATGGTGCGGTAGATAAGGATTTGTAGAGCAAAGGAGCTGCGAGATGAAGAGTAAAAATAAGATAATTCCTATTTTTGGCGATGGGGAGTCGGAGAGAGACAAAAAAATGGATGATAAAATGAAAAAAGATTTGTTAGAAGATTCCGACAAGGAAGAAGAGCGTTTACTAAATGACCCAGCGCTAAGGGATATTACGGCACTGGATGATATGCTTGGGAAAATTATGGGTGAATTACGGGAGCAGGGAAAACTTAGGGCAGAGGATATAATTGAGGAGACGGAACGTCCTGAGATTCAAAGTACGGTTGACGGACTGTCAGTAGAAGATAGAGAAGCGTTATTACTGGGGCGTATGGTTAAGGCAAGTGGTGCTGGTGTGGATGATATTCGGAGGGTTTTGGAGAATCCAACGGATGAGTGTAGCGGTGACGGAAGAAAACGTGGGAATCGTCGAAGGAACAGGAGAAAGAGTATTGGCAGTGGGGGGAGAGCGAAGATTGTTGCAAGAAATTTTGCAATTGGGGCAGCGAGTTTTGTTATCTTAGTAGGCGGAAGTATGTCTACAAGTGCTGGACGAGAATATGTATCAAATATTGTTGCGGTGGTTATGGAAAGGATTAATGGTGGCGGATTAATAATTGGGAATTATAATGAGGATGGAGAGGCTGATACAGATGAAGAATTAGCGTATAAAGATATATTTGATACAATAGCTGTGAATCCTCTTAATTTTGTATACTTACCTGAGGAGCTTGCTTTTGAAGGCTACGATATATGGGTAGATAATAACAGAGCAACAATAAGATATGGTGTTGATGAAAACAAGATGACAATTACAGGAGAAAAGGTTGGGGATAAAGTAAAAAATACTGCAAAAGTAGATGGTGTGAAAGTAAGGATAGTTGACACTACCCTGAATTATTTGACAATAGATGTATATGAATTAGTTAACTCGAATGACGGTTCAAAAACATACACAGCATATTTTACATATGAAGGTAATCAGTATACAATTGCAAGCAATTGTGATATGGATACATTTATTTTGATGCTGGAATCTCTAGAGATAGGCTAAGAATTGCGTTTTTTTCAACTCTTTTTATCTAAGTTAATTTTTTCGTTATATTTCTGGATTTAAAACGTTTTCTTATTGACGGATAACTTTTTATAGATTAGGAGGACTAAAGAAAAATGAAAAAAATAAGGTTAATCAGAAATGTAATATGCCTTTTAGTTTGTGCGGCTATTCTAAGTGGCTATTCTACTAATATAAAGGCTGAAGAGGAAACGGAATATGCTGAAGCACCAATTTATTATTCAGATCCAGTCTATTTCACCAATAATGGTAGTAGTGGGATTTCAACAAGGGGCGCTGATTTAATGCAAGGTACTAGTTCATGGGCTGACCATGGTAATGGATACATTACCATTGTTGCGACTACTGAAGCGCAGGGAATAAGAGATAAGCTATATGTTTCTTCGTATTTGCAGAGGTATTCTGGCTCAAGTTGGGTAACCGTGGGTAGTTGGTCAAATACGGCATATAATACTCATTATGTAAACTTATCAGCAGCTATTACGGTCACCACCGGCTATAGATATCGTCTATATTCAATTTTTTCAGTAACGCAAGGTGGAAGGACAGAGTCAAATTCTGTATATTCTGAAAGTATGATGGTATATTAATACTTTTCATAAATAATACTCCATATAGCGGGCCCCCAAGTTGCTATATAAAAGTATCAATAAGAACAAATGATAAAAAATGTGCAAAGGAGTTAAGGGAATATGGAAGCAAAATATTTTAAGTTTATGTTTCAAAATACAGATGATGCAATTTACCACACAGGTTGTTTGTGGAATACATACACAGAGTCTTTTACCAATTTTTTATATATAAGCTCTGTAGAACCAAACATAAACGAGAAAGTCAGACACGATGCAAGATTTAGCGAAGAAATATTTCCTTTGGATTTCTTAGTGTTATCCTATATGAACTATACATATATGGAGCATGTAATTGAATTACTGGAAAGACGAAAAATATACAAAGTAGTCATGCCGTATTTTAATACGGAAGCAAGAAATACAATTCTACACCGATATGGAGAAACAAGAACTGTAAGCAAGGAAGTAGAAGAGTTTTGGGACTCACCTTACGTTTATTTCAAGAGAAAAGGTGTAGAAGAGGTCTATCTGGTTTCTGGAAATGGTGGAAATTACGGGGGTGAGGAAGTTGTTCCCGGTGATTATTTTGAAATATATAGCCAACAGGAAAGAAAGACTATGCAAGAAGGCGAAAAAGAATCTTTCCCAATTTATAAAGCAGGCTATATGGTTTATGATAATTGGCTGTTTTACTTTGGTGCTTTCGAGAAAGGTGCTGATTCCACATTGGTTTTATACCATGGTTCGGTAGGAGATAATACGGTGTTAGAAGATTGCGTACTGAATGTGAAGAATTTTTCAGGTATGCAGGACTGCAGTTCGCAGATTCACAGCAAGAATTCCCAGTGTTATATGGCCTGTACTCACAAAACCGATTATGACTGTCTAAAACGGCATAATCGAAAAAATATGAAACAGTACATAAATGGAACCTTATTAGCAGGTAATATGAACATGTGCGATAAAGTGGATATGATATATAATCGTTACTTTTCAGTAAAAGAAAAAATAAGGTTTATAGGAGTGCCGAACGGAGGCAGCTATGAATACTGGGACAAAAGAATGATAGGCTTTGGAAATCAGCATTACAAAAGCTATTGGGCTGTACCAAGCAACAAAGATACATCAGCCGAAACAATTAAAGAGATAAGTATGTCATCTCCATATAACAATTTTGTTCTATTGAACGAAGGTTATGGACTATGTATCTCCGGGTATCTAAAAAAACGTTCTGATATATCCTTACGAGAGACATTCTAATCAATCCTCACATACCTTTTTCATCTTTGGAGTATGTGAGGATTTTTTTGTCTAAAATGTAATGAAAAAGAGTTTCACTAGTTTGACTCAATAAATATTGTCTAACTGTCATTTTTAGGTGCAACACATGAAGTGACCGGAAGCTGCTATTACATGGAAGCTTGCGGCAAAAAAATGCTGATAGATTTTGGAATGGAGCAGAGGAAGGATCAATTTCAAAAGTGGATATTCCAGTGGATCCATTCAATATTGACATGGTATTTTTAACTCATGCACACATAGACCATTCGGGAAGATTGCCTCTGCTATATAAGAAGGGATTTAGAGGCAAGGTCTCCATGACAGAAGCAACAAAAAGCCTATGTGACATAATGCTAAAAGACAGCGCAGCCACCCAGGAATTTGAGGTAGATTGGAGAAATAGAAAAAATAGATGCGCCGGTAAATCAGGATACTTTCCAATCTATGATATGAACGATGCCAAAGGAATCGTTAAATTATGCAAGGGTTATGAATACAACGAAATGATCAGGCCTGCAAGAGGTATTGAAAAAGGTTATGATGGCTTTGAGGTATTTGTTGACAGTCCTTTGGCTATTAAAGCCACCAGTATATTTTCCGAACGTATGCAAGGTTATTATGACGAGGAAGCATGGGAGATGGTTCAGAAAGGAATTAACCCAATTGGATTTGAGGATATGCGTTTGTCTGTTACAAGCGACGATTCTAAGGCTATTAATTTTGGCACAAAACCTAAAGTTATTATTTCTGCAAGTGAGATGTGCGATGCTGGTAGAATTATACACCATTTAAAGCATAATTTATGGCGCCCTGAGTGTACGATTCTGTTTGTAGGTTACCAAAGCAATGGAACTCTCGGCAAAACCATTGTAAATGGGGCTGACAAGGTAATATTATTTGGTGAAGAAATCCAGGTTAAAGCTAAAATCCTGACATTGGCAGGGGTGAGCGGTCACGCAGACGTGGATGGTCTTATAAAGTGGGTAGCGAATATGTCGCCAAAACCGAAAAAAGTATTCGTTACGCATGGTGAGGATAGTGTTTGTACATTGTTTGCAGAAAGATTAAAAAGAGAATTGTTTTTAGACGTAGCCGCACCCTATAGTGGCACGATTTATGATTTGGTGGCAGCTGAATTTATCGTGGAGGCAGAACCTGTATGGATTCATAAAGAGAAAGAGGCAAGTGCCGGTAAGGCGAGAGGAACAGCGTTATTTAGGAAACATACTGTATAGTTGTTTCCACGGGCAATGACAAAAGTGCAGGAATGTTCGCATTCTTGCACTTGAAAAATGCTGTAATTTCTATTACCTTGTAGCTTCTTTTAGTGCTTTGGCAAGTTGGTCAGGACAAGAAGTGCTTTTGGGTCCGCATTGTATGCCTTCCAGCCTGCGAATGGCATCATCCACTTGCATACCTTCTACAAGTCTGGAAACGCCCTGTGCATTACCGGCGCAGCCTCCGATAAATTCAACAGACTTAACTATATTATCCTCCACTTCAAAATGAATCATTCTTGAACATACTCCATCTGTTTTATATTTCATGATATAAACCTCCTATAAATAGTGTATTAAAATTTTCCTTATATATTTATATATGATAAAGATGTATATTAGTGTGGATTTCAGAGAAATTATAGCAGATATCACTTTGTATGGAATCCTGCATAATTGAATTTCCACCTTATAGCGATTCCTTACATGAGGATACGAACGGATTCACGAATCATCAACTTGGAATCTTAAATAATATTTTTATATTTACTATCCCTGCACCTCTCTTGTCTCATCGCTTACGCCCTGTTTGGCATTCAGCGCCCTGGATACTGTATTAATTGAGGTATTGGTTAATTCTGCAAGCTCTTTTAATGTCAACTTTTTATTCAAAATAAATCCACTCCATATTCAAATGTTAATTAAAAGATATTGATTTTTACTACGAACGAATTTAAACAGATAACGTTATTATAAATAATACTACTATTTTCAAATTTCGTCAATGTTCCGTACAAGTGGTTGAGATGATTGTGGATTTCGCAGCCCAAATAGGTGCGGGTGCTATTTATGGCTTTATCAAAGGAACTGCAGGGAGTGGCCCAGAGACTGCGAAAGACTTCATGAGGGATTCCTTGCAGGAACTTAGACAGTATGCGCTTAGGCAAAAAACCAATCTACTTTTTTCTAGTCAAATACCCTGCTGCAAGCTACGGGGCATTTGATCCTCGCATCATTCATCAAATGCAGGAATACAAAAATAGAGCATTCTTGCACTTGGCACATTGCTTGCGGGAATAAATCATACAGAGATAGGAGATATATGAATATGAAAGTAGTTATTGCATCCGATTTTTCAGGGTATCAACGCAAGCAAGCAGTCAGAAAACACCTTGCTGCTGTGGGTTTCGAAATTGATGATGTGGGGCAGCAGTCTGATAAAGATATGGTAATGTATTATGATGCGGCAACCAATCTGGCCAAAGCAATCCAATCGGGAGATTATGAAAAAGGAATTGTCATATGTGGAACCGGTGCAGGCGTCAGCATGATCGCCAACAAATTTACCGAAGTATACTGTATCGCATGCGAAAGCGTGTATACTGCAGAAAAGATCTCATTAATCAATAATGAAAAGGGGTTCACCTTATAGAAAAAAATTGAGCAGGACACCCTGGCTCTTGACGCAGCCCAATCAAGTCTGTTACACTAAATCCAGGTAAACAAGAGATAATACAACTGGAGGAAAATTAAAATGGATATAATTGGAATTATTGGAGCAATGCAGGAAGAAGTCAGCATCCTAAAAGAAAAGATGGACATTACAGAAGTAGTAAATAAAGCATCCATGGAATTTAATAAAGGAATCTTAAACGGTAAAAATGTAGTTGTGGTCACCTCTGGAATTGGTAAAGTAAATGCAGGAATCTGTGCACAAATTCTGGCAGACATATTTTCCGTTACCCATATCATCAACACCGGAATTGCGGGTAGTCTAAAAAATGAAGTAAATATAGGCGATATCATCATATCAGAAGAAGCACTGCAGCATGACGTGGATGCGGTAGAGTTTGGATATCCGCCAGGTCAGATACCAAGACTGGATACGTTAGCATTTCCGGCGGATAAAACATTAGTGGCTTTGGCGGCAGCCACATGTAAAGAGGTTAACCCCGATATTCAGGTATTTAAAGGAAGGGTACTATCAGGGGATCAATTTATTGCAGACAGTCTTGTCAAGCAAAAGTTAGTAGAAAATTTTGATGGTGGATGCACTGAAATGGAGGGAGCAGCCATTGCCCAGGCAGCGTACCTTAATAAAATACCTTATGTGGTCATTAGAGCGATATCTGATAAAGCTGATAATATTGCCTATGTAGACTATCCAGCCTTTGAAAAAGCAGCTATTCTACATAGTGTAAGGTTAGTAGAAAGCATGCTTTCTAAAATGTAAATTTTCTCTCAGGCTGTGGGATACTTTCGATAGAATATGAAGTGTCTCATAGCTTTTATAATTCTATTTGAACACTTACATGTAACTATTTGTCGAACGATTCTAGGGATTCTTAACTTTTCAAATAAAAACATTTCAGATATACTAGCAGGAAAGAAGGGGGCTTTCATTCTTTTATTCGGGTATATTTCAAGCAATCCTGCAATATACATGGAGGCTAACTTTAAAATTTTGCAAAAAGAAAGGAGTTCATAATGTTTGAACAAATAATTAATCATGGGGTTTTATTTTACGTAATCGCAGGGATCTGCGGGATAGGAGTGGTAAGTAGTTTACTGGTTAACTTCCTATATGGAAGACTGGTCAAAGATGCAAACAATATGGTATCACCAAAGACAAAGGTAATGAAGCAACTGAAACAAAAGTTTGAAAACAGCTACAAATTAAATGAAAATATCAATAACGTACCTGTATTCATAAATAAATGGATACAGAGTTATAAGGTAATGGGGGTAAGCGTACACAAACTGAATCGCACCAGTATATATATGATGGCAATCAGTTTACTACTTAGTGGAACAGGATTATATTTTGCAAGAGATTTTGGAAACACGCTGCAAGTACAGATTAATTACATCGCTGCAGGGTGCGCATCCCTGCTATTATTAGTAGCAGGGCGAGGGTTTGGCGATTTTACATATAAGCGCGAGTTGATTTTTACAAATGTTAGAGACTATTTAGAAAATTCATTAATGAACCGCCTGCAATATGATAACAGGAATTCGGTGAAAGAGAGACGGGTAAAGGAGAGAAAATTAGAAGGCCAGGCAGTAGAAGCTGAACGCATACAGACACCGGTTCCGGAAATAGTTGCTCCGCCTGCAAGCGCAGTTGGAGACAGTGCCAGGGCGAACAGCGATATAATACATTTTGAAGAAAATAAGAACAGATCACTGACAGGCAAGGTGAATAAAGTAAATAGCAAAGGAAGCAAAGCAGCTGAAAAATCAAATGAGAGAAAGCTACAGGATAATATCGATAGAATGAAGCAAAGTATGAGTGAAATAGCTGCCAGCTCCAGCCAGCAAAATCCATCCAATAAGGAGATTTTGCAGAGTATGGATCCGAGGCGGCAGGAGGAGGTCATCAGAGAAATACTGAAAGAATTTTTATCTTGATAAAACGCTGCGCATTTGGTAAACTTAGGTATAGAGAAGGAGAGTGTATACCATGGCGAATAAAGTGACGTTTGACTATTCAAAAGCATCTGCTTTTATTAAGAAACATGAAGTAAATGCAATGGCAAAAATCGTGCAGAATGCAAAGGACGAGCTTTTATCAAAGACAGGATTAGGAAATGATTTTTTAGGGTGGATTGATTTACCGATTGATTATGATAAAGAAGAATTTGCAAGAATTCTTGCTTCAGCTGAAAAAATCAAAAATGACTCAGAGGTTCTATTAGTAATAGGAATTGGCGGATCCTACTTGGGCGCAAGAGCAGCAATCGAATTTTTAAGACATAGTTTTTATAATAACATATCGAAAGAAGTACGTAAGGTGCCTGAGATTTATTATGTAGGAAATAGCATAAGCAGTACATATCTGCAGCATTTAGCAGAGGTAATCGGCGACAGGGATTTTTCTGTAAATATGATTTCAAAGTCAGGAACAACAACAGAGCCGGCTATTGCTTTCAGAGTATTCAAAAAAATGCTTGAACAAAAATACGGAAAAGAAAAGGCAGCAGAGAGAATTTATGCAACTACAGACAAAGCCAGAGGGGCTCTAAAGGGTCTTGCAACAGAAGAAGGATATGAGACCTTTGTTGTACCGGATGATGTGGGCGGACGATTCTCCGTATTAACTGCAGTAGGTTTGCTGCCAATCGCCGTCAGTGGTGCAGACATTACAAAATTAATGGAAGGTGCCGCTTCTGCAAGAAAGGCTGCATTAGAAAATGATTTTGCAGAAAATGATACGCTTCAGTATGCTGCAATCCGTAATATTCTGTTAAGAAAGGGTAAAATTGTTGAAGTTCTGGCGAATTATGAGCCAAGCCTGCACTATATATCGGAGTGGTGGAAACAGTTATATGGTGAAAGTGAAGGAAAGGATCAAAAGGGTATTTTCCCGGCGGCAGTTGATTTGACAACAGATTTACATTCCATGGGGCAGTATATTCAGGATGGAAATAGAATTTTATTTGAAACGGTTCTTAATGTTGACACTTCAAGATGTGAGGTGATTTTAGAAGAAGAACCGGTTGATTTAGATGGATTAAATTATCTGGCTGGTAAGTCAGTAGATTTCATTAATAAAAATGCTATGAATGGTACTGTATTAGCACATACAGATGGTGGAGTACCAAACCTAATGGTGACCATTCCGGTGCAGGATGAATTTTATCTGGGTCAGTTATTCTATTTCTTCGAGTTTGCCTGTGGAGTGAGTGGTTACGTTCTTGGGGTAAATCCTTTTGACCAGCCCGGTGTTGAAGGATATAAGGCAAATATGTTTGCTTTGCTTGGTAAACCGGGTTATGAAAAAGAGAGGGATGAATTGCTAAAGAGATTATAGGATAATAGATTAAAAATGCTGTAATTTAACCAAAGTAAGTCCCCCACTTCTAAGGCAAGCGAAAGTGCTGGGTGGGATCTAAGTTCAGGCTCACACTGAAACAAGCGGCGAAGCTGCCGGGAGGTTACGGGCAAGTAGCGAGGCGGATTGACTTTGGCTGCTTGATAAATTACAGCTTTTTTTAGTAAACATTTTTTATTCTTCAATAACATGGATTTCCAGAAAGTCAAAATCAATAGGTTCAATAAAGTTATCCTGGTAAAATCTGGTTTTGTCATGACGCTTAAATTCAGCAATACTGGATTTAAGCCATATTGGTTTCCCGAGATCAAATTCATAACAGATTTGTTCTACGCTGTTGAACACTTTCTTAGTTCTTGAAATATCAGTATCCAGTATAATTACTGTATCTTTCAACATGCGATTATCTTTAAAAATCTTACCCCACATACGGAACATGGATTTATCTTCCTTTCTCTTCCGGTATTACTTTGATGCGTTTATTTTAACACGAAGTCCATTAAAATGCTAGCAATTTCATGGACTAGATCCTAAAAATATATCACATAAATTTAGAAACGAGGTGAATCCTATGGGTGGAAATCAAAGAAGAAGCGCAATTATCAAGCGTATAAAGACAAGTGAAGTACCGGTTTCAGGAAGCTCATTAGCGAAAGAAATGCAAGTAAGCAGACAGGTGATTGTTCAGGATATTGCACTTCTTAGAGCAGAAAATAAGAATATATTGTCAACAAATAAAGGATATTTGCTACATGAACCTTCTATAGAAAAACCGGAACTAAGAAGAACTTTTCATGTAAAGCATACCAATGCACAAATTCAGGATGAGTTGTATACGATAGTTGATTGGGGAGGAAAGTTGTTAGATGTAGTAGTGGAACATGAAATCTATGGGCAGATTACAGCGGACCTAATAATCGAATCAAGGCAGGATGTGAATGATTTTGTGGAAGCATTAAATAAAAATAATACCAATCCACTAAATATAGTAACTGGCGGAGCCCACTACCATACGGTAGAAGCCAAAAATCAGACCATATTAGACAGAATAGAAGAAGCACTTTTGAAAAAAAGATACTTGATTAAATAAGTAAAATGTGGTAAATTCTCTTATATACATGACAAGACACATGTAATGTCAGTTAATTACATAGAAACGAGCAAACAAAGAAGAGGGAGAATTTATGGAGATATTAAAGAAAGTATTGAAAAGAATTTTTATTGACGCATTGGGAGGAATGACATTAGGTTTGTTTTCTACTCTGATTGTAGGTACTATTATACAGCAAATAGCCCTTTTTTTTAGCGGCGATATAGAAACCTGGTTAACTGCATTTGGAAAAGTGGCGCAAGCGCTAACCGGTGCGGGTATTGGAGTAGGTGTTGCTTACAAATTAAAAGGAAGTCCACTGGTAATCTTCTCCGCAGCTACAGCAGGAATGGTAGGCGCATTTGCAACTAAGATATTGGCAGGATTAGTAATAACGGATAGTGGTCTTTTATTAAGCGGACCTGGTGAACCTTTAGGTGCATTTCTCGCATCCTATATTGCTGTTGAAATAGGACTTTTAGTAGCTGGAAAAACCAGCGTTGATATTTTAGTCACTCCATTAGTCACTGTATTCTCGGGAGCTGCAGTAGGACTTCTGGTTGGAACACCAATTGGAGAACTATTAGCATGGCTGCAGGAAATTATTAACTGGGCTTCCATACAGCATCCATTTATAGCAGCAGTTATTATTTCCGTTATAATGGGAATCATACTGACATTACCAATCAGTTCCGCCGCCATTGGAGTTATTTTAGGATTGAGCGGAACTGCGGCGGGAGCGGCGACCATAGGTTGTTGTTGTAACATGGTAGGCTTTGCGGTTGCAAGTTATAGAGAGAATAAAGTGCAGGGCTTCATTGCTCAGGGAGTTGGAACCTCCATGCTTCAGGTGCCCAATATAGTAAAAAATATTAAAATATGGATTCCTGCAATTGTATCCAGTGCAATACTTGGACCAATTGCAACCTTAGTCTTTAACATGACTAATAATGCGACTGGTTCCGGTATGGGAACAGCCGGTTTTGTAGGACAGATTATGACATGGCAGACCATGACTGCTTACGAAAGCGGAACCACGGTTATATTAAAAATACTTCTTATGCACTTCATTTTACCAGCAGCGATTACTTTACTGGTTAGTGAATTTATGAGAAAAAGAGGATGGATTAAGTTCGGGGATATGAAGCTGGAGCTATAGGATAACCAAGGAGGGAAAGGTTTGAAGAAAACGGCGGGGCTGGTTCATATCTATTATGGACCCGGAAAAGGAAAAACATCTATAGGAATTGGAATGAGTATACGCAGTGCCGGTGCCGGAATGAAAGTTCTTATATATCAGTTTATGAAAGATAACAGTTCCAGCGAAAGAACGGTTCTAAAGAGTATTCCGGGAATAACTTTGATAGATGGGTTAAGTGAAGAAAAATTTACCTTTCAAATGACTCCGGAAGAGAAAGAAGAACGCAGAAAATTTTATAAATCCAAATTAGAGGAAATCATACGAAAGGTTTCCGGAGGCAAATATGATTTTCTATTTCTGGACGAGATTATATATACGATTGGAGCCGGACTTTTAGAGGAGGATTTACTTATCCGGTTTCTAAAACAGAAGCCGCAAGTCTTAGAAGTAGTGCTGACAGGCAACACCCCCTCTGGGGAACTTATGAAGCATGTTGACTATATTTCTGAGATTAGGAAAGAAAAACATCCATATGATAATGGTATTCCTGCGAGGGTGGGAATTGAAAAATAATTTCAAATAGTTGTAATTATTAAATAATAAATAAACTTCTTAATATATTGTGAACTTCAGGACATTTTATGGAAGAGTGTGGTATAATAAAAAAACAGAGAATTGTTTCAAATAACGATTCATAATTTTCTTTTTATAGAAGCCATAGAATATCAAAAAGACATTTTGCAACATAAAAATAGAATATGTGGCGAGTATATATGAAAAAATTCTTGAAGGATGTGAACCACACATGGAAGATAAAGTATTACCCATGAAGGTATATGAAGATGTGGATAGTTGGAAGACAATCATGTTTTTATATAATTCAGCATTAAAAGAAATTGGAACCAAGATGGAAATTTTGAACGATGAATTTCAGCATGTACATCAGTATAATCCAATTGAACATATTAAGTCCAGAATAAAGTCGCCAGAGAGTATTGTTAAGAAGCTAAAAAAGCAAGGCTTAGAATCCAGTGTTGAAAACATGGTGAAACATGTGAATGATATTGCAGGAATTCGAATCACCTGTTCTTTTACTTCAGACATATATAGAATTGCTGAGATGTTAGGAAAGCAAAGTGATATCAAGATTTTATCAATCAAAGACTATATTGCACAGCCCAAAGAAAGTGGATACAAGAGCTATCATATGATAATAGCAGTTCCCATTTTTCTATCAGATGGAGTTGTTGATACTAAGGTGGAGATACAGATACGGACTATAGCGCAAGACTTCTGGGCGAGTCTGGAACATAAAATATATTACAAATTTGAGGGGAATGCACCTGATTACATAAGTAAAGAGCTTCAGGAATGTGCCAACATAGTAGCGAAGTTAGATGAAAGAATGTTGTTGTTAAATCAATCAATTCAGGAAGTTGTCATTCATGAAGAAGATAAAATAAATTCTGAAGAAGATAAAAAATATGCCGCAGAGTAATTCGTGGCATATTTTTTGTAAGTGCTAAAAATAATAATAGGCGATGAAACTGAGTAATAGCAAATGTGCAGGATAGAATATGTAAAATATATATTTCATATTCATTCCACGTTTTCCATTATACATATTAATCGGTATAAATGCCAAAGGCCCCGTGACTTCCCAAATAATACTAACGCAGCCAATTACATTTCTTATTACTTTATTATCTCTGAAATAATATAAAATAACAATGTAAAATATACCAAAAGAGGAATAATCTGTTTTAAGGAAATAGGCGGCAGCCATTCCCACAATAGCAATCAGAAGCTGTATTACCTGACTTTTTACATCACTCCCTTCATGCTTCTTTAGTCCTATCAAAACCCAAAGACCGATAAATAAAGTAAAGAACACATTTTGATAGGTAAATTCCAATATGGAACCATTAAACGCCAGATCAAATGGTATTTCTGATAAAATGCTAAAGATCAATAACCTCATAGCGTACTTTTTTACATTTTTCGTATGCAGGAAGCCTTCAATAAGTAAGAAACAAAAGATGGGAAATGCAATACGCCCTGTCAATCTCAAGATACAATTAATAGTATACCATATAGCCAGCTGCAAATCATTGGAAAGGAAGGTTGTCATATCATCATAAGACAGCATCATTACATCCTTCAAAATATGGGGTTCTAAAATAGAAGCCCCGACATGGTCGATAAGCATAGTCACAATTGCTATTATCTTTAGAGTGCTGCCGCTCATACTTCTTTCCTTTATCCACCTTGTTTTTCGTCTGCTCTTCTTATCCATATTAACAGTATTTGAAATTGCCATATACCCTCTGTCCTTACCGTATCATTTTTACTGATTATCCAGCCTGATAACCAGCTAAACCTGTTCTATATAATATTGCACTTATATCAATTATTTATATCACTCCGAAAGATATTTCACAAAAAGTGAAGTAAAAAACTCTAAAGACCCATATAAATGAGGAGTACCCCAGTACCGGAGCACTGGGGTTATTATGAAAAATTATATACGTGTAGGATCACACTCTATATTTAATCTTTATAATAAAAAGTATATCAGCTAAATATGAATAAAATATGAATTAATATTTAACGTATTGTAAAATAAAACAAAAAATAAAAAGAATAAAAAACATATATGTACAAAACAAACAATAAGGAAACGAAACCTTCCGGAAAAGTGCTATTTGAATTGGGTAGAAAAGTACTTTTCCAAATAATTTTTTAAAAACTAAATTTATCAAGCAAAGACCCCAGACTGGTTGACAGCTCTTTTGAAGCCGGTAATTCTATCTCTTCCTGCTGAACCTGTTCCGTTGCGACATCTATTAAAGCTTTCATACTTAAGCTGATTTTGCCATCTTTTACGGCGATGACTTTAACCTTAACTTTTTCTCCTATCGAAACAACCGCTGCAGGGTTTTTAATTCTTTTCTGACTCATTTGAGAAATATGAACCAGACCGGAAATACCGTTACCCAGATCCACAAATGCGCCATAAGGTTGAATGGAATCCACGGTACCTTCTGTAACAAGTCCAATCTCCACATTAGAAATTTTAGCTTGCCGCTCTTCTTTTTCAATATCTTTAAGTACATCTTTTATAGAAAGAACTAATTTGCTATTATCCTGATTTACGGTAATAATTTTTGCCTGCACTTCCTTAAATAAATAAGTCTCCAGATCTTCCACATAGGACAGGCTAAGCTGTGATGCAGGAATGAAACCACGTATTCCTTCAACATAAACGATAACGCCGGCCTTTACAACGCCCTGTATTTTTAGTGTAAGGACAGTCTTGCTATCCATAAGTTTGGTAAGTTTTTCCCATGCAAGCAAATCGTTGGCTTCTTTGCTTGATAATAATATATTTCCCTGACCATCGTCTTTTTTAATTACGGTTGCCGTTATGGATTGCCCTACTAAAATATTATCTTTAATGCTAAAAATTGGATTACTGCTTAAATCTGCCTGACGAATAATTCCCTGTGCATAGTATTTCAAATCTAAAATAACTTCCATGTCAGTAGTTCCGATTACGGTACCTGTTAAAATATCCCCTTCGTGAATGGGTTTAAGGGAAGCCTCCAGTTCTTTCGTATAATCCTCCATGGATTCCACTGGTTCATCTGCTAAAGGAGGTTCTGCTTCCTTGGCAGTTAAAGTGTTTTCTGTTTCTTCGGTAATGATTTCTAAATTGTCTGATTTTTTTACCAGATTTTCTTCCTGCGTATCGGAAGACGGTATTTCTTTAATTTCTTCTGACATTTAATTCACCTCTTTGATTTTTTTATATAGTATAACATAAAAATCACATTTTATAAATGCCTGAATTTAGAGAATTATTTTCTCTATGCATTTTGTTACCATTTACAAGCTCGTATTCTACGGACGAGATTTCAAGGAATATTCTACTTCTTAAGACCTACAGGCTTAGCGCTCCCATGAGCCCGAAGGGCATGGTCTCATGTCTGCAGCCTGAAAAGGTCTTAAGAAGTAGAATATTCCTTGAAATCTCTGATTACTGCAGTTGATACTATATAAATTTGTTCCACTTTTTATGAAACCATTCTGCCGCTGAATGCCATGTATCCCTTTTGTGACACTGTTTTTCTTTGTATCATATTTCGGTTCAGATCCATCCGGTGAAGTTTGTTTAAATTCCCAAAATAATTCCAAAGAAGCGGTTACAGAATATAAGAACTGACTACATTATTCACAAGGCTACCATCTGCCTTGCCCTTAACCTTAGGCATCAGATTCTTCATAATCCTTCCCTTATCAGCAGATGCAGGTGACTCAATTCCAAGCTCCTTAAGTACGGCTTCAACGGCTGCTTTAATCTCATCCTCACTTATCATTTGATCATGGAACTCAGCCATTGATCCAGTTCACTGCTTTTCCCTGAAATTACAATTCTGTGAAAATCTTTTAGAAGCGTGTAGAGCTGCCCCGGCAGGGGATACTTTTTCAAAGCCGCTTCATACTGTTCCGGTGTTAATCCATATTCATGTATCTTTGCATAGGTAATTCCTTTGGAACGCATTTCAATTACGTCTTGTTCATAGGGAGCAAGTTTTTCGAGAAGTCTGCGGTCGTAATGACCATTATTGAAAGAACAGTTTTCCTTTAAATAATTGGTTACCGTCTGCCAGGTATGACCGGTCAATTGTTTGATTTCTTCGGCTGCATGACCGTCGGCATACAATCTGCGTACTTCCTCAATCGCAGTTTTTTTATTCTGTATTTGTTGGATATGCTTTCTCTCCATTGCCTTTTCTCTGGCCTCTGGGACTTCATCCTCCAGAATTGCCAGATAGCGGCTAATCGTAGTTGTAGCGGAATGCAGAAGCAAGGCAATATCGTTGATGCTATAACCCTCCTTGCGTTTCCGTTGCGCAAAGCGTATTCTTTCTGAGCGGTTTCTTGTATTATAAAGTGCCTGCATTTTTGGTATTAAGTAATTGTATCGTTTGCTTGTCCTGCAATGGAATGTCTTGAATCTCACGTTAATAAGTGGAATGGACTTTCGTGGATTCCTTTCCACAATAAGGACAATTCACTGATTTAATTGCAGATGATGTCTTAAAAATAATCTGATTGTTTATAATATAGCAATCATCGCACTCAAGCTGGGGATCCAGCAGTTTAATTATAGCTTGTTCCATAAGGAATCACCTCATGCTAATTGCAACACTTTTATTCGGTAATATCAACTAACTTTGGAAAGAACCTTTGAAGCACTTACGCATATACCCCTTAAGATTTTAAAATATCTGTACAAGAAATGTTACCATTCCATATTTAGTCACCCAACTTTACCTTACCAAAGCTTCAAAATTCTTCGCCAGCAAGAACCTTCTTGAGGCTTGCATCTATCGCATCGGAGTCTTCAGGATATTTCAAAAATAATTCATATGACTTTAAAATAGCTGCAGAGTGAGAGGTTTGTACTGATTGTTTTACTTTAGGATCATCAATAGAATCAATGTAATCTTTTTGTTTTTGCCAAGCTTCTTTTATTAAGTCATAGTATTCTTTTTCAGTTAGTGCTGGTTGTGTATCTGGTTGTGTGTCTGGTTGTGTATCTGGTTGCGTATTTGGTTGTGTGACTGGTTGCGTATCTAGTTGTGTATTTGGTTGTACGTCCGCATCCTCTTGTTTGCTTTCTACTGAATTTTCAACAGAGGGAAATGTTGTTTTTACACTTTCGCGACTAATAAATTGGCTTGCACTTGATTTCGAAGAATTGTCTTCTCCTGCTGAATTATTATCTTGTCCACATGCGACAAGTGACAGAGATAATAAGAATAATCCCAATTTTAAAAATATATTTTATTCATTTCATACCTCCTAGTATAATAATGGTGTAGTCAAGAATAACTACTAAGTTAATAAGTTTCTATATCAGATAATAGAAGGGGAGATTCTCTCCTCATCAGATATTATCTTAAATTATTACCATGTCTGATGGTTCCCTGATAGACACCAGACAGATTGCAAGCTGCAGGGCGAACTGTGCATGGCATTTCCACAGTATTTCCACAGTATGTATAGATCTTTCCCAAAATCACCATCCGGACTTCCTTGAAACTGTTGAAAACCTACACATCTCCGGAAGCATCGGATACGGAGATTATTGAAACAATCCGCTCCACCGCCAGGTTTGGCATCAAATATGTCACAGAAAAGTGCAATGCCTTGAAAAAGACGGCTCGGGATGCCAAAGTCTTTGGTCATGCCGTTAGCAGCAACTATACAAGGATTCTGCTATACATTGACTTCATCGAATTGTATGACAAACAGATTTCCGCTATCCTTTCGAATCTCCATACACTCGTTGAAGAAAATGAGAGGACAAAATTTTTGAAACAGATTCATCTGATTGAATCATAACACGGTGCGGTTTCCTTTCTGCCGTCTTACTGATGGCTGAAATTGGTGACCTTTCAGCTTTTAACAAGCCGAATCAGCTGTTTGCCTACTTTGGACTGGATCCAGCGGTAAAGCAATCTGGCAAGTTTGAGGGCACTCAGATTAAAATGTCCCAAAAAAGCTCTGCCGTTGCAAGACGTATTCTCCGCACAATGGCTCTAGTCAGCATCAGCAAAGGCAAAGGAGGAAATACCCCGAATCCTGTGATGCGTAACTATTATCTTGAAAAATGTAAATCCAAGCCCAAGAAGGTAGCCATGGGCGCTGTTATGCACAAAGTCTGTAACACTGTATTCGCCATTCTGCGCGATGAAAAGGAATTCCGTATCATCACTCCAGAAGAGGATCGATAGAATTACTTAAAAGCGGGATGCGACGTCGCCGCTTAATGTGATTCATACCCTACAAATAAATATTTTGGTCTTGTTAAAAAGATACCCTCAGATTAATTCTAAGTTAAAATTGAAAAAAAAGATAGAAAAATTTGAAAAATTTGTGTGAAGGGGTGATTATAAATTATATTAAGAAATTGAAGTGGTTAACACTTTATACAACGAAAAGTCGAAGAGCGATTATACCCTTCGACTTTTCGTTGTAGGAAGAACTAGAAAATATGTTAATATCTATATAATAAAACAAGCAAAGTAAGATTATGAACATATTTTTTTCAAAACATTAAAGTGGAAAACAATTTAAGTTATACTCCGAGTTAAACGATGGTACCAAATGTTTCTCCGCCTTGGACCCTCCATGCTAGGTATCGTCTTGGTCCAGAAGAAGCAACATAGCTTAGCCAAACATATCCATCATTTACTACATAGGAGTCGTAAACAACACTTTCTTCCGTAGTATATTGTGCTACTACATTCCCTTGCGTACCTGGATAGTCTCTTACGTTTATAGTCGTATTGGGATAAAAAGTTCCTGTTTCAGAAATTGGTGTAAACCCTTCATTCGTTTCTGAAGGAATGGTACCAAATTTTTCTCCACCGTGGACTCTCCATGCTAAATACCGTCTTGGACCAGAAAAAGAAATGTAGCTTAGCCAAACATATCCATCATTTATTACATAGGAATCGTAAACAAGACTTTCTCCTGCAGTATATTGTGTTATTACATTCCCTTGTGTACTTGGATAGTCTCTTACGTTTATAGTCGTATTGGGATAAAAAGTTCCTGTTTCAGAAATTGGTGTAAACCCTTCATTCGCTCCTGAAGGAATGGTACCAAATGTTTCTCCGCCGTGGACTCTCCATGCTAAATATCGTCTTGGACCAGAAAAAGAAATGTAGCTTAGCCAAACATATCCATCATTTACTACATAGGAGTCGTAAATAAGACTTTCTCCCGTAGTATATTGTGCTACTACATTCCCTTGTGTACTTGGATAGTCTCTTACGTTTATAGTCGTATTGGGATAAAAAGTTCCTGTTTCAGAAATTCGTGTAAAGCTTTCATTTGTTCCCGGATTATAATTATTTGTACCATCATTTGTAGCATCACTAGCGTCAATCTCTACTACTTTATCTGGATTTTGTAGTTTAATAGCATTATAGGTTGGAATAAGCATATCAAAATAATGTTGGTAACCACTAGCTGCATAATCACTTGTTGCTCCGCCAATACGGAATAGACCTTTGCAAAACTCCTCAATACTAGTCGTGCCTTCTACATTGTAAATGCCATTTCTATTTGATAGCATAAAGGTGTACTCATTAAAACAATCATCAAGTGTTTCAAAATGTACATAATAGCCACCTTCATTACTTGGCCTTGCTGACCCTCTTCGCATATTTACATCAAGATCTGCAGGAACAGTAAATGGTTCTGAAATTCCACACCAATTATTATCTACACTTCCAACAATGGACTTATTTGGATCTCCCCAATAGCTTTCAATAAACATTTGTGCAATTAAGAAGCTTGGTTTAAGATTATTTTTTTTTGAATATTGAATAACCAAACGAATATTATCTTGTGAAACTGTTCGCCCTGCATTAACAAGTGAACCTCCATTGTAAGGTGAATCATTTTCACCTGTTTGATAGCTTGGACGAGCATAACCACGAATATTACCATTGCAAATACTGTAGTAACATCTACGTACAGACCTACTTGAATTGCCTTCAATTGTTGTAAGCGTATCGTTTGATACACTTTCTACGATTCCGATGTGATCGGCCCATCCATCATTTGGTTGTCTATTTGTATCCCAATTAAATGTGATAATATCCCCAGGGGTTGGTTTGATACTTCCATCTTCGATCCATATTCCTAATTTTTTAAAGATATCGATGTGTTTTTCTACCCCACATTCTCGTCCGATTAAATCAACCGCTCCTGTCTTAATGGTTAAAAAGCTGATAAATGCATCGCACCAATCGTCATAGTATGTGACTTGGTAACCACGTGGTAAAGGTTTCATTGAATTGTACTCATTAATAATTGATTGGTGTATTGATGATCCTTGTTCTACACCTAAATACTTACTGGCCTCGTTTATTATTTTTACCGCTGTTGTTGACATATTATTGCCTCCTATTATTTATTATTTTTTGCTGGCTTGAATGACTAGTCATTAAATATAAAGATAAAATTTTGCTATTTGTAAACTATAATATAAATAAAAAAATAATTGAGTATAGAAAAGGAGATAATAACTTTTTGTTAGAAATTGTTAACCCTTTAAGAAATAAATACCCTAGATTAGTCAAAGCGGATACGTTAGATCCGCCTCGCTACTTGCTCGTAGCCTCCCAGCAGCTCCGTTGCTCTTTCAGTGAGAGTTCAAGCATACAGACGAATCCAAGAGTGTCCATTGCGAGGTAAAATCTGAAGAAAGGTGCTGGAAAAACCGCTGAGTAGATGAAAGAATAGGGCTATGCTCTGCGATTTTTAAATCGCTGGTACACAGCCCCTTCTGACCAACATATAGATTTATTTACTTAGACAAGTTCTTATCTGATTTATTTGTTAGATTAAATTCATTTTTATCAAACGCTTTCACCGGCCATTATCAGGGAAAGGCACATTATGTCTGCATGACCGCAGGTGCCAATAAGTTCCTTCGCATCTACTATGGAGGGGTGAAAGAATACTTAGCATCTCTCCCTCAATAACCATCACCCGCTTTCAGACCTGCGAATATCGGTGGTCTATTTGTTGTACCCAAAATCCTGCATCAAAACTTTTTTCAAAAATCACAAATTTCCAATTGACTTTTTATTTGCAGGCTGAATTTGCAAATACTATTAAATATAAAGTAAATCTAGTTGGATTTGTAAACCTTTATCTAATTATATTATTTCAATAATTGTCATATTATAGCGTATTTTAGCGAATACAATATATTTACATTATTGTATTGTAGTGACACCATAATTTGGAGTTGTAAATGAAAAAAGCCTGGAAAATTACTAATGCGAACCTTAAAATCACAAATATAAAAATGGATGACAGCGAGCGCATTTACTTTGCATATTGCGGGCATCTGTCAGTAGAATATTTGCTTCATTAAGCGGGTGTTTTCTTTTTTGAAGTCATGGATATGCAGAAAATTATAATAAGCACCCCTAAGAACTTCGGCTGTTTTGCGAAGTGAAGTCCCAGCTTGACATATAAGTAAGACAGTTTTAGGAATTTACAGTATCTTCACATATAGTAATAATTCAGTTCTACTAAGAATGATTTAATAGTTTTGCTTTCTCGTTTATTGGTGTTGGGGGAATCAATTATCGCTAAAAAAGTGGAACATTGTTTATTATTCCCACGAGCAATAAGCAAATGGAGAAGATAAATTTTATTCTTAATATAGGTTTACATCTTCCTCCTATCCCTCCTTTTTCTATAGAGGAGGTGATACTATGTGTGAGTGTGAGCTTGATTTATGTACATATCTAAAGAATGCAAAATCCGGAAATAGTGAATCAATGTTGTATATTATAAAAAAATTTGAACCACTTCTTACTAAATACGCATCTAAGTTGTATTATTTAGAATTTGAAGATGCAAAAGAGGAACTTATTATAGGCTTAATTGAGTCCATTAAAAAATGAAAGATTTTCATAGTGAATATGAATGTTTGTCCTATATTAAAAAGACAGTGTTACACAATTTTTGTCATCTATACTCAAAGTCTAAAAAAGATAAAATCATGTTAACGCAGGAGGAGAATATGCAATTGTTATCATTTAAGGAAAGTTATATGGATACAATTTTATGTGTGGATTTATCCAATGAATTAAAAGAAGCTTCGGATAAGTTCAAATCTATAGTAGTTTTGGCTTATCAAGGGTATTCTGATAGGGAAATAGCAAATATTCTATCTGTTTCAAGACAATATGTAAATCGGGTTAAAAAGAAATTGAAATATAGGTATCTAAAGTAAAAACATCAGAGAGGTAGTAAGTTATTGAAAATATTATTTCCCCTACATTATAATAATCTTTATTACTAAGATTTAGCTTTCTATTCTTTTAATTAAGATGATTGGAACTGGTTAATGGAGCACTTGTACCAGAGTATGCTTTTTAAACTTTGTTTCGACGTACTCTATAGTTGGATTGGTGGCACTGGAGTCAGAGGCGGTTAGAAATGTAAATACTGGAGAAATATTAAGAAATTGTGTTTAATTTAAAAAAAATAATTATTACAACTAATTTATAAATGTTAGAATAAATTCCTCTATTTTACAAATAATAGTTTTAGTTAATAACACAACTTATGATGACTATGTAAAATGGAGGAATTTAATTTATGAAGGCTACAGGAATTGTGAGAAGAATAGACGACTTAGGTCGAGTAGTAATTCCGAAAGAAATCAGGAGAACCTTACGAATCAGAGAAGGCGATCCACTTGAAATATTTACAGACAAAGAGGGAGAAATTATATTAAAGAAATATTCTCCAATTGGAGAACTTGGTACCTTTGCAAAAGAGTACGCAGATGTACTTTCTCAAACAACAGGTCACGTGGTATGTATATCAGACCGTGATCAGATTATTGCAGCAGCAGGTCCGGGGAAAGCCGATTACTTAGAAAAACCTATCAGTAAACAGCTTGAAAATGCAATCAATGAGAGGGACACTATAATAGCAACTCCTGATGAAAAAAAATATGTTTCCATTTTAAGTGAAGAAGTGAATGAAGATTTATCAGAGTTGATCATGCCAATTCTCGCGGAAGGGGACGCTATTGGAGCGGTCATCTTATTTAATAAAGAGACAAAAGAAAAAATGGGAGAGTTAGAACAAAAGTTAGCGCAGGCGGCAGCAGGTTTTCTAGGACGCCAGATGGAGCAATAAAGCTAAGGTGTAATATTACTAATACAGTAATGTTACACCTTATTTATGCAGAAGCAGCGTGCCAAGTGGGAAATGGATCGAAGAATGTTAAGTAAAGGAAATCCCTTACTAATCTACATAGTACAGGTAAACTACTAGTTGTGTAAAAAGATAGATTCGATTACATTTGCAGGTAAATGATGAAGGAAAATAGAATAATAAAACTGCCGGGGTATTTGACTTCATGCCAGACCCTAAAAAGCAAGTGGACTTATTCGCAGAGCGAACTCTTTCTTTTCTTAAGTGCGTGATATTCATCCAAAGTTAATTCTGTTATGGACAAATACCTGGCGAGCGGTTTTGATACATATCGAATATGCCATGGTTCATAAGCAAATCCCGTAATATCCTCTTTCCCCTTTGGATAGCGTATAATAAATCCATACAGTGGTGCATGTTTCGCCAGCCAAATACCTTCCGAAGTAGAATCAAATTTTTCCACTAAGTCAAAATCTACATAAGGAGATGAAACATCTAAAGCAAGCCCTGTCTGATGTTCGCTGCTGCCCGGCAGGGCAATATATTTCTTTGTATGCTCTTCACCCTGCGTAATCATACTATTATCATAAATTTCTTTTTGCCTTTTATAAGAACGGTATCCGGATATTCCATAAAAACATAATCCCATTCTTTTACTATCCTGAAAGAGTATTGCAGCGCTTTTTGCAGCTTTTTTTTGCATAAAGCGCTTCGGGTCTGAAGGAGAAGCGTCAAATGGAACTGCGAGTTCTATCAAATCCGGCGGTATATAGTCAGAAGGTAGAAGACGCTGCTTATTAACCAATAGTGAGTAATCTGTCATATATAATCCTAAATAATATAATATCTGTTTAATCTATGTTAAGCGTCTAATTCTTAGACCATAAAAAAACCGAAAATACATCATTGCGAATTTTCCGTATCATGCAGCACCCAGCTAAACTAGATTTATTTCATCCAAAAGAGATTTCTTAAGCTTAAATAATTTCTTGGATAAATCCACATATACATCATGAGGATTTACAAGACGTCTTGTTTCATCCCAAAGCGTATTCAATTCCCGATTACAATAAGCCCGAATCTCCATTACACTTGGCGACGTATATATGCAATCCCCGTCCTTAAATACAGGAACCAGCAACTCCCTTAAAGTATACGTGCCGCCTTTTATTCTGGTTTTCTTCCACGTATCAATAGGATCAAAAATTACCATATCTTTATTTTTATCAAATGCTTCATCAGCTAAAGAAATCAAATCAGCCTTTACATTACCGGTTTCTTTATCATAAATACGAAATATTGTCTTATTCCCAGGATTCGTAATTTTCTCTGAATTCTCAGATACCTTAATTTTAGGAGTAAACTCATCGCTACCGTCTTCCCTAATAGCTGCCAGTTTATAAACACCACCAAAAGCTGGGCAGTCCGTAGAAGTAATCAGGTTTGTACCAACTCCCCAGGAAGTAATCCTGGCACCTTGTGCCTTCAAACTATCAATTAGATACTCATCCAGATCACTCGAAGCGGAAATAACAGCATCTGGGAAACCGGCCTCATCCAGCATTCTGCGTGCTTTTTTAGAAAGATAAGCAAGATCTCCACTGTCGAGACGGATTCCATAAGATTTTAATTCTATACCGGCTTCTCTCATTTCCGTAAATACTCGAATGGCATTTGGAACACCTGAATGTAGAGTATCATAAGTATCCACAAGCAGGGTACAGGCATTAGGATATAATTCAGAATACTTCTTAAATGCGCTATATTCATCATGAAAGCTCATAATCCAGCTATGAGCATGTGTTCCCTTGACAGGAACATCAAAAAGCTGACCAGCAAGTACGTTAGAAGTTCCGACACATCCGCCAATCATGGCTGCCCTGGCGCCATAAACCCCCGCATCTGGACCTTGTGCTCTTCTAAGACCAAATTCCATAATTCCATCGCCTTTTGCAGCATAGACAATGCGAGCCGCTTTTGTTGCAATCAAACTCTGATGGTTAATAATCGTCAAAATGGCGGTTTCTATTAACTGAGCCTCCATAATAGGTGCAACCACCTTCAAAAGTGGTTCTTTTGGAAATACCACTGTTCCCTCTGGAATTGCATATATATCACCTTTAAACTTAAACGTTTTTAGATAATCCAGAAAATTCTCATCAAAAAGATTTAAACTTCTTAAATATGAAACATCATTAGAGGTAAAAGACAGATGTTTCATATAGTCAATCACCTGTTCCAAACCGGCAACAACTGAGTATCCTCCTTTAGAAGGATTATTTCTATAAAACACATCAAAAACAACTGTTTCATTTCTTTGATTTTTGAAATAGCCCTGCATCATAGTTAATTCATATAAATCTGTTAATAAGGTTAAATTCATTGTGCTCATACTTTCTCCTTCGTGGGTGCCTTTCTTTTCGCACTCGTTCTTCGCTTGTTAATTTTCTGAAATGAAAATATTATCGTATATTATAACATCATTTGAAAAAGATTGCAAAAAATAATAAATGAATAGGTGTTATTTTCCTTGACTTAAATAACATAAAAGCATAGAATATTTCATAACCTGACAAGGGAGGAAGTTAAATTGACTAACTTATTAATTAAATTGTTCATTAAGGATAATCAAGATACAGAAAATCCAAAGGTTAGAACTGCCTATGGCGTACTTTCCAGCTGTGTAGGAATTTTTTTCAATGTGCTTTTGTTTGGTTCTAAATTAATCATTGGTATTATGCTAAACAGTATTTCTGTTACGGCAGATGCATTTAACAATTTATCAGATGCAGCATCCTCCATTATTAGCTTTATTGGTGTGATTCTAGCGGGGAAACCGGCAGACGAAGATCATCCATTTGGACATGGAAGAATTGAATATATTTCCGCATTGATTGTAGCATTGCTCGTGATACAGGTAGGCATTTCTTTTTTTAAAGATGCGGTTGCCAAAATAATGAACCCGGAAGATATATCATTCCAAATGATTTCCGTTATTATCCTCTGTGCTTCCATCGCTGTAAAGCTGTGGCTTGGGTTCTTTTACAAGAAATTGGGCAAAAAAATCAATTCATCCATAATGATGGCAAGCGCCACAGACTCATTAAGCGACGTGTTTACAACATTTGCCACGATTCTAGCACTCCTTATCTATCGATTCACAGGACTGAATTTAGATGGTGTTGTTGGTTTGATTGTTTCTATTGTAGTCATGTGGGCAGGTGTAGGTATTGCAAAAAAGACCTTGGAGCCCTTAATCGGTGGTCGTATAGACCCCGGACTATATAAAGCAGTTATGGAAAAAGTAGAAAGTTACGAAGGAATTTTGGGAAGTCATGATTTGATTATTCATAATTACGGACCAGATAAAAGCATGGCAACTATACATGCGGAAGTTTCCAGAGATGTGGATGTATCTGTATCTCATGAGCTTGTTGATAAAATTGAGCGGGATGTGAAGAGAGAATTAGATATCTTTCTGGTTATTCATATGGATCCATTCGAAACACAGAATGAGGTGCTGGAATTTATTCAAAAACAGGTAGATGAAATTATTACAGATATTGATACCAGATTAGAGGTGCATGATTTTAGAATGATTGATGGAGCTGATATTATAAATATATTCTTTGATTTGGTGGTGCCCTATGAATACAGTAAAAAGCAAGAAGAAGATGTACAGGTAAAAATATTGAAAAAATTGAAGGGAAATGATGACAGATACCAGTGCATCATTACTGTTGATAAAGGATTTATGTCCGTTTAAGAATATTGAATGCGCATATGATGAGGTGATACTCTTTTTGAGCAGACAGTAATTTTGTGAATTATTTCATAAATAATGGATTAAATTTATTTATGAATGTTTTATTAGTACTGTCAATCATTTTTGAAAATGTCCCCCAAAAGTTTTAACATAAGCACCAAGGATCTTTCCGGTAGCATCATCAACAGCGATATGAAGTTAAGATTTTG
>Ga0153997_1000082_pt1 | contig 27420 bp, 24 predicted proteins | sample TSNC081MetaG_FD_104750 | JGI IMG/M metagenome (GOLD analysis project Ga0153997, IMG submission 104750) | Attine ant fungus gardens microbial communities from North Carolina, USA - TSNC081 MetaG | ecosystem: Host-associated > Fungi > Mycelium > Unclassified | place: USA: North Carolina, Lumber...
CTCTTTAAACTTTTTATCATACTGTTTACTCATGTTCCATTCCTCCATCTTCTTTAATTTAATTATAACTTTTATTTTGGAATTTTCCACTTTTAACTTGTACTATTTATATTCTACCACTATCCCACGGGTTTTGTATCGGAGCGCATGACCACGGGAAGCGGCAAGAATAAAAGCGCAATCAGCTTCCTCGCTCCCGTTGCGGAGGAAAAGACAATGGTTATGGAGATTTATAGCACCTTTTGGGAAACGCACTCCTTGTTGCTAACATCAGAGCAAATCAATAAACAATACGCCACGAAGAACGGAGCAAAATTCACTACTTCCTCAATCAGAACGATTTTGCGCAACCCAATTAACTGTGTTGCGGACGAATACTCCCACAATTATTTTTTAGAGCGTGACGGCAACCTCTTTGGAAAACTATCCAAGTTCGATGGTAAACACGGGCTTTCTTCCTATAATAAGACCGACCAAGTGAAAGTTGAAGACGAGGATTCCACTTTCCTAAATCCAAAGTTTTCGCAACTGTTGTCAAGAAAGCCTATCAGCGAATGGATTATTTCGGTTGGCAGGCATGAGGGCTTCATCAGTTCACGGAGATGGGTTGAAACGCAAAATATGCTGGACGCAATTGCAGATAAGTATAACCGTCCGCACAGAAAGACAAATGCGCTGTTATCTGGGCTGATGCTGATGTACTGCCCCGTATGCGGGAAGCGGTTGAGGGTTAATCCCGAATCTAATCGCTGGAGGAACGGCAAACCACGCTTTAAATATATCTGCCCCGGTGTTCGGAAAAAGGAATGTAACTTTAAGGGCGTGGAAGGTGTTTTACTCGATGAGTTTGTCGTCCATGCACTTTCCAATCTCCATGAGGAACAGAACGAATATTACCGCCAGATATTTGAAAGCCGTGTTACGAGCATGATACGCACCGACCAGAGCGAACAGGAGTATCAAGAAACCAAGAAAGCGATTGAACGGCTCAATACAGACATTGCCGCGCAAGTTCGCAATTTGTGCGAAGCCGACGAAGCGTTAAAGAGGTTTATTCAAGACGATATAAGGGAACTGACTGACGAACTTGCCAATCGCGAGAGAATGCTCCGCCGCATGGAGAATATACAGTCCGAGAATCGGTATGTCATCCATGAACTGAACGGCATAAAGAAGCGGCTGCTGTCCTTTGAAGAATACGCAAAGGATGCACTGCCGGAGGTTTTGTTTACGCTCCTGCACACCATCATTGACAGGATATATATCACCACGGAGAGCAATATGCAAAAATGTCACATATATATTAAAGGCTGTACGACAGAGGATTATACAGATATCTTCGGCGCAGCCGCCGACATAGCGAAAAACACCGCTATGTCGGTATCTGCCACCTTGCCGTCGATGTGTGATTTAGATTACTATAGCATTTATTCCAGAATATAGACAGAAAGCGCTATATGGTCAGGTGAAATCAGAAGTAAGAGAAATAATAAAGTTGTGTGAATACAAGAAAGTGGAAATGATAGAAGGCGAAGTTTGTATGGATCATATACATCTCTGTGTGGCTCTTCCACCAACGTATAACTTAGGAGCAATAATGCAAAAGAAGTTTAAAAGAATATGGATGGCTTTGATTGGAGTTGCTATCAGCGGTATTTGTGTAGGAATTTTTAACACGGCAGCACTGGGTACGGATCCTTTACCGTATTTGTATTTTTTGTTGACCGGTATTACATAGGGATTGCCACCATTTTTAATTTGTTTGGAGTAGGTTTAGTCGGACAACTGACCATGAATCTGCTGGCTGTATTTTTTTATGAAGAGCCGCTTTGGGTACGGTTTATATTGTTGTTACTCGGATTGGTTTTGTTGTGCTTGGGGACATCTTTATATTTTACCGCTGATTTAGGGGTTTCGGCTTATGATGCCGTTGCACTGATATTTGCAAAGAAAACACCTATTTTTTTCCGTATCTGTAGAATCGGAACGGATGTGGTTTGTGTCATTATCGGTTTGAGTTTTAACGCTACTGTGGGTATTGGCACCGTACTTACCGCATTTTTTATGGGACTGGTGATTCAATGGTTTTAAGGAATATGTTGCAGAACCAATCTTACTTAGAAAAAGCCTTTAACTGAAAAGAGTGGATGCTAATAATATGCTTTACGCATAGATGGGCATCTATCACCAGCATCCTTTATTATAAGTGATTTCATTTTTAAATTTATAATATTATTTCAGGAGTTTGACAAACCAGCGGAAAGAATCAACATATCAGTTTATGATGGCAAAGAATGTTGGTGAAAAAAACATGGATATGAAAAAGTAATGCCATAATCTCATTAGTATCGACGGAATGGCTGTCGGAAGTGACTATATGCTTTCAATGACAAATATATACGACTTAGGTAGTAAACGTTTAATTGACCGAAAATTAATAAATTTTATAAAGCAGTCGGTTGAATATAGTATTAAGGAATAGCTTGGTTTTGCTGTTTTGCAAATTTATTGAAGACAAGAAAATATGGAAATGAGGTATGATGGAAAATATATATAAGATAATTGCTGTTTTGAATAATGAAAATGTAATAATCTGCACCAGAACTATACTAGCTATCATTTGCGGAGGAGTAATAGGTTTAGAAAGAGGCAGATCAAATCAGCCTGCTGGAATGAGAACATATATGTTGGTGTGCTTAGGCTCAGCTCTTGTAATGTTGATTTCAGAATATATGTATATACATTTTGATACGGGAGATCCGGCAAGACTGGGCGTACAGGTAATTAATGGTATCGGTTTTTATTTGGGTGGAATTATATCAACAATTGCTGTGTATATGATTATGTCAAAATTCAGAAAATTAGAAGACAAATTCGCATGAGATAATACAGGGTTTAAAATTTATGTTGAATTTAAAGAATTAGCAGTTATTCCGGCATTTAAGGAAGCAGTAGAAGCCTTTGGACTTGAAATGGCTGATTTGCAAATAAATAGCAACGAGGATAAAGATTATTGTAATGCAGTTATAGAAATAAAAAAATCTCGGCATAAAAAATTAGATGATATTATTACCTAATTATTGTTAGTGGATAAATTTAATATCCCAAGTAAGTTCCCCTCTAAGCAAAGCGGATTACGAGTATCCTTTGACTGAGTTTTCAGATAGTAAAAAAATCTGAAAGAAGTATATTGAAGCGATATACTTTCCGGTATTAGCAGTACGGACTTTTCCAGTAAGGATAGTATCTAAGGGATAAAGGAAATAAGTATTCAAATTAATGGACTACTGGAATTTATAGAGGTGAACATTAAGAGTATTTTAAAAACAAATAATGGGATATCAAAAAGTGCGATTAGTGGCTATGGCCATTAGGGGTGCTTTTCCATTTGAAGAAGGTGGAAAAATATGAAAACCAATAAAAATTGTTAGTCTGTGCTTGACACCAGCTAGCTTCCCATAAGGAATGAAAAAGTGACATTCAGAGTCAAATCAGATAAGATAAAATATAACTTTAATGTGGTGATGGAAGGTATGGAGATATTTCTTGGGGAAACACTTACGACGAGATTCGTTTCAAAAAAAGCTAATATGCGTGCTTTCACTAGAACATTCTATGCGCTTTATACGACCGGAAACGGAAAATCCTCCTCTTCGGAAGCAAGGCACACGAAGTTTTTATATCAAGGCAGGATTGATAGAAGAGGTGTTATTTTATATTTTTTTACTTACATTTCTCCAGCATAATGCTATAAACTCAGTAGGAGTACATTGTAAGTTATTAATCACAAGATAAAGTTTACCGCACTTTTTTCATTGTGTTTGAGTTTTTATCACTCTACAGGGATTGCCTACAGCAACAACATTATCCGGTAAATCTTTTGTTACGACGCTGCCGGAGCCAATGACAACATTATTACCAATTACAACTCCGGGATTAATAACGACACTGGCACCTATCCATACATCATTGCCTATAGTGACGGGAAGAGCATATTCTAATGATTTATTGCGTAATTTACTATCCAAAGGATGATTGACGGTTATAATAGTCACATTAGGACCAATAAGGCAATTATCGCCAATACTTACTTTATTACAATCTAAAATCGTAAGATTATAGTTAGAATAAAAGTTTTCTCCAAGAAATATATTGCTTCCGAAATCGCAGTGAAAAGGCTGTTCTATATGGAATTTATTCTTTACTTGTCCTAAAAGACCTCGAAGTAATTCCTCTTTTTTTGTGAAAAATAAAGGATTTGTATGATTAAACTCAAAACATATAGATCTAGATTTTTCTAACTGATTTATAATATCCGGGTGTTGATTGTCATATAGTTCACCGGACAATCTTTTTTCCAATTCATTCATAAAATCTTCTCCTATCACTAATTTTAGGTATCATAACATATGGCAATCATAAACGTCAAGTTGTAAAAACTGGTGACTTATTTGTATTTAGAGAAAATAATACTTTAGGTAGGAATGAATCCAGAATTGCTACACTTACCGATGCTATGGATTTTTGTAAGCTGCATATCATATTGCACTATGCAGCTATATTTACGGAAGGTGAATTTCCTGTTTATGCAATTGGGAAAATAGGAAATGATGCAGTTGGAAATAGAGTAAAGAATCTTATGGGAAAGGCCGGTATTTCCACGGAATTTGTTAAGATTGAAAAAGAGGCTCGAACCATGTATTCCTTATGCTATATGTATCCGGATGGTGATGGCGGAAATATTACATCGGGGAATAGTGCAAGCCATCTTATAACGGAAGATGATATCAATACATTTTTTACTCAGATTAAAAGTAGCCAGCGAGGAATTGTTTTAGCAGCATCGGAGGTTCCTGTTTCAATAAGATTGTATTTATTAAGAATAGGATGTGAACGGGGGTTTTATAATGTGGCTTCGGTTTCTATGTCAGAGGTAAAAACATTTTGGATAGAGGGATATTTTCATATATTCATTTTTTGGCTATTAATAAAAGCGAGATGGAATGTATTCTACGCTTACATGGCTGTAAAGACTCCATAGATTTTAATTTAAATAAGAATAAGTTATGGGAGGAAGGGTTAAGAAAAAAATAAAATTTACAAGGCAAGCTAAAGAATTATTTTTTAAAGGAGAATCCAGGCATGGAATACAATAAAAAGGGAGTATTATGATGTGTGGGCGTGCCACGGGTCTTTGCGTACCAAAGCTTGATATTCCTTATCAAATGAAAGTTCTTCAAGCTTTTATTAGTTTCCAAAAAGAAGATACTGGTCGTTACGCTAACAGAGCCGAGTGTGTTCATAGGGGAGCTGGCATACTGATTGAGCCATCTGGGTACAACCTAGAATCCAAATACTGTAGAAGAGACGGCAGATATTATTAGAAAACAGGGATATGAATCCGTTTATGACTACTACGAATATTGCCGCAGTCTGGACCTTCACGAGATGTTTTAAAACGTCCTGAGACCAAAGCCTAATAATGGACTTAGGTCTCAGTGCGTCTATATTTGTTCAATAAATGAGCGAACATAAAGTAATGCCGCACCGACTGCGGCAGCATCCATTTTATATTTGCAGATAGACACATAGTTTTCATTGCCTGAAAATGTAGTTTGCTTAGCAAGTAATTTCTGCAAATCTTCAAGGTATTCGTCAAAAAACCTCCCAAGATAACCTCCAAGTATTATTCGGCAGTCAAAAAAACTAGTGAGATTATTAAGTGCAACAGCCAGCCATTCAAGGTATTTTGTCCAGATATTTTTGATTTTTAGATCGTTATTTTTTAGTTTTTTAAAAAAAGCATCCAAATTATCATCAGTATAACTTGATAAGACCTTGGCGGAACAATAAGCGTCCAGACATCCTCTTTTTCCACAGTAGCAGGGAAGTCCATTTCTTACCAAGGTCATGTGTCCAAATTCTCCAGCTCTCTGACTATCACCGAAATATAGTTTTTCTCCTAGAATAATAGCACCCCCAACTGTATTGCTAAGAGATAGATAGACAACATTTTTGTTTGCCTGACCTGACCACAATTCGGATAATCCAGCAGCGTTGGCATCATTACAAAGTGTGGCAGGATAAGGAAGTGAGTGCTTCATCCGTTCACACTGTAGTCCAGAAATATTTAGGATATGAGAGTGGATCAAGAGCTGATGATCGTCACTCAATATTCCAGGAATGGAAAAACCTACACCTAGAATTTTTTTTGGTTCTATGTCCTCTTTTTTGATCATTGTATTTACTGTATCTTCAATAAAATTATAATACTCAGAAGTATTCTGAAAGGGGGTCTGAATGTAGTGTGAGTGGACAATCTCTGCTTTTAAGTTAATTACGACAATTTTTATCTCATTGAGAGTAATGTCAATCCCGATTGCGTATCTGGCATTGGCAACACATGTGACGGAGATTGCTTTTCTTCCGCCCGTGGACGCCATAGTATCGCCATCAACTATAAGCCCATCCTCCTGCAGTAACTTGATGTTTTGTATAGCTGTTGGAAGACTGATTCCTAGTAATTGGGCAATCTCTGGTCTGGAGATCTCACTCTGGTCATAGATTAAACGATATACGCGGTTTCGATTAACACGTCGAATATCCCTATTGTATAACTGTTCATAATTCATAATCGAGTACCGTACCTTTATCTTTTATAATATTTATATTAAAACATTTCATAAAGATTTGCAAGTAGAGTATGATTATAGTTGAGGGCCATTGGAAAGTGGTGTTGCATTCGAGCAACGGTTGAATGGTTGAAATTGATGTGAAATGTGCATAAATATTATGAAACTGAAATATATAAAATTAGCAAAAATTATCCATTACATTGACACTGTAATGGATAAATGCTATCATGTTAATAAGGATGTTTATATAAAGTGCATTATAAAATGGATAATAGGAGGAATTAGAATGTTACAGCAGGTTATGACAAAACCAGGTGAAATTGTATTCCAAAAGGTAGCGATTCCGGTTTGTAAAGAAAATCAGGTATTAATAAAGATTATGAAGATAGGAATTTGTGGTTCTGATATTCACGTATATCATGGAAAGCATCCTTTTACTTCTTATCCAGTTACGCAGGGGCACGAAGTGTCAGGTGAGATCATAGATGTAGGAAAACATGTGCAGGTATTCAGAAAAGGTCAAAAGGCAACGATAGAGCCGCAGGTTTATTGTGGTCAGTGTTACCCTTGTAGACATGGAAAATATAATCTATGCGAAAAATTAAAGGTAATGGGATTTCAAACAACCGGAATAGCATCTGAATATTTTGCGGTAGATGCAAGCAAGGTGACTCTGCTTCCGGAAGTAATATCCTATGAGGAAGGAGCAATGATTGAACCACTGGCAGTGGCTGTTCACAGCATAAAACAGATTGGGGATGTTGAAGGCAAGAAAATTGCCGTGTTGGGAGCTGGTCCAATTGGTAATCTGGTGGCACAGACGGCTAAAGGTATGGGGGCTGAGAGCGTGATGATTACGGATATCAGTCAACTTCGGCTTGAAATAGCGAAGGAATGCGGTATTGATGTTTGTGTAAACAGTAAAGAAAAAGATTTTGGTGAGGCAATGCTGGAGACGTTCGGATCTGACAAGGCAGATGCAATTTTTGAATGTGCTGGTAATAATATTACTATGGGTCAGGCGATTAAGCATGCTCGAAAAGGAAGTGATATCGTCCTGGTAGCCGTTTTTGATGAAATTGCACAGATTGATCTGGCTGTTGTTAATGATCATGAGTTGGACATTAAGAGCAGCATGATGTACCGACATGATGATTATGTGGATGCAATTCGATTGGTTAATGAAAAGAAAGTATATTTACAGCCTTTGATTTCGAAAATATTTTGTTTTAAAGACTATAAAAAGGCCTATGAATATATTGATGAGAATAGGGAAGCGACAATGAAAGTTATGATCAATGTGCAGAAGTAAAATAAGAACACCGGATGGAATATCTATACATATTGTACTTAAAAAAATATTGTATACGCCGGTTGTTGGTGACATCCTTGATGTATTTTAGGATTTTCATAAGAATAATTTGTCCGTTAGTGAAGCCAGCTATGACCCACGGCATGTATTTTCTCTTTCATGTGGAGATGGGATGATTTTCTTTCTGCATTATTGTATGTATCCAAGTCAGACAAATATCCGGTTTCGCTTGCCATCAAGCTGTTTAGTGATCCAGGTTCATCTTCGTATTATGGTACAATGTTTGCAATGGCGACGGTTTCCATCCTCCCATCTATTCTGTTTTTTTCTTCTTCCAGAAATATCTGGTTGAAGGAATTAGTTCGTCTGGTCTTAAAGGGTAAGTTTATATCACCTTGAAATACCAGATACCGCTTATCTTATTGCCCCTTGGAAAAGATGGGAGCCGGGCATATGGAGCAAAAAGGAAGCGGAACCTTCTATGATAAAAGTCCTGCCTGCTTTATAGAATCAACTCATAATACTAAGCAATTCATATGCGCTTCCTGCAGCCTGAATGGCATCCCGTTTTTTGATATCCCCCAGTAAATCAATCAGCTCCTCCAGTGCTTTAATATGTGTCGTATTATGATTGGACAAGAGCATAATGACAAGATTTACCGGATCATTTTCTTTATGATTAAATTTTACTGGTTTTGATAAGGTAATAACACTTATACAGGGACCTGGCAGTTCAGACGCCAGCAAATGAGGAAGTGCCACCCCTTTGTCGATAACCATATAGCCTCCGAGTTTCCTCTTAATCCGAATCATTTCATCAATATGCCTCTGTGTAATATAACCCTGTGCCTTCAGTAAATCTCCGGCTTTCTGAATAGCCTCATTACAGTTTCCAGCCTGTACATCCACTGCCATCAGGTTCTTATTCAAAAGATGTCTGAGTGCTGGTTTTTTCCTGCTGTCAAGGGATTTTACCTCCTCTTTTATGCTTTTGGCCAGTTCAATGGAAAGCTTAATCCGTTCTTCCGGTTTCAGTGCTAAAGAACGGGCTGCGATATTGATAGTCGCACTGATATACTTATTCAAATCCAGATTTTGCATCCGAAGCATAAACATATCCATGAGCCGGTTGATATCCTCCAGCTTCAGCAAAGGATTAACCGTCACACAGGGATACCTGGAGCTCTCCAATGGAATGGTGGAGATAACTACATCGCATACAAGCGGCTCTGTGCCGGCTACAAATTCATGATACGATACGGTCTTAACTACATTGATATTGTAAAAAATAGATTTCAGACGGATCTCCAGAATCTTCGATGTTGCAATCGTACTGTTGCAAACAATAACCACATCCTTTTTCACTGCTTTTTCCAGAGGATTTCTTAATATGCAGACAACAATGTACATGGCCACATATACCGCCTCATGATCGCATACCTCCCGATCCGTTTCTCCCAGTCTGCCACTGAGAACAGACCATAGCTTCTCTCTCACTACCTGACATACATCCGGAAAAGAATCTTCGATTTCTTTTAATAGAGGATTTTGCTCTGCTGGTATTTTAAGAAACAGACGGTATTTCATTACGCCCAGATGGGCTGCGATATCCAGAATGGTATCCTCCTCCTCCTGAAACTCGATGTCCAGGGAATCCTTGACCTCTGCAATAAGTTCCTTGGAAATGATTACATTTTCCACATTCGTATTCTGAGACGTACCAAATTTACGAAGGGACATCCATTCTGTGTGAATCAGGAGCATCTCGTCTTCATCCGCATCCAGTCCGGTGAGATCATAAATCATATCATGGATCTGGCTGCGGTCAAATCCCCAGTGCGGCCTTATATCCTCATATATGGATCCCAGCCTGACCGGATGTTTTTCCCGCATTCTTGTAAATGCCGTAAGAAGATACAAAAACATAGCACAAAAACCATTATCCGAAATGGCTGCATGGGCACTTTCCTGCAAACCGTTGATCACTGCCAGAATTTCTTCCCGCCACAACTCCAGAGTCTTGCCAAAGGAGTGAATCTGATATTGCCTGAGAATGTCGCCTGCCTGGTTAAATTTCATTTCGATAAGTTCCTGTTGCCGGGTGCCAGTTTCCATAATTTCGCGAAGCAGCATGACACAGCCGCGACGAATATTATTTTCGGTATCCCTTACCATAATACCCTGATGAGGCTTGGATACCAGATGTATGCAGAAGCGATCCATCCATGCCTTTACTTTCTGCAAATCGTTTGATATGGTTGCACTGCTTACCAGCAGGCGATCTGACATGGCAGCAATGCTGGTCTGCTCATGTTCGGTTAGAAGCCATCCGATAATCGCCCGCACACGCTCCCTAGAGGACATAATATAATCATTGACTTCTTTTTCCTTAAGCCTTTCCATAATTTTCCCATCCGGATCCTTAAGCAGAATTCCAAGTCCAGGTATCCTGACCACCGGCTCATGGGAAAATCCTGCCAACCACTGATCTATGGTGTCCAGGTCGCTGCGGATTGTCCTGGAACTTACCCCTTGGGCTTTGGCCAGTTCATTTGCTGTCATTGCCCTTTGGGAACCGATCAGTATTTCAATTACAAGTACACAACGTTTATAGAGCATATAACCATCCCCCATCAGGCAGATTCCTGATCAGACTTATCCTTCAATCGATACGTAAAACCTGTTCCACTAAATCAACTGCTTTTGACAGATATCGATGACCGGAATACAACAGTTGCGCATTCTTCCGAAAGACCCAGTGGGCCACCAGGTCCTCCAACCAATCATTACCAGATTTAAAGCTAAGCCACAAAAATCCACCGGGAATCAGGCAGTCCCCGATGTGCCCCAAAACTTTCAATGGTTCCTCCGCACAGGGAAGCACCAAAAAAAGACAAACCATATCAAAGCTTCTGTCGGGCAGGCATTTTGCATCCGTTAAATAGGTTATGTTCTTCTCCTGAAATATGGCATGGGCAAACTGAATCCTGCCCTCATCCGGATCATAACCCGTAACCTGTTGTGCACAGCCCGAAAGAAGATAACTCCCCCAGCCGTATCCGCAGCCATAGTCCAGAACGGTCCTGCCTTTTGCATATGCGAAAGCTTTATCGTAAGACATCATCAGACAGTTCAGAAACGGGTCACTGCGGATTGAATCCATGTATTGTTTCCTTCCCTCCATCTATTCCTCCTTAACATCCGAAACAGGCAGACCTGTCCGGACACAGCCTGCCTTATTCTGCTCATATCACTTGAATAATGATAGTAGTTTAGCAATCAGATAACCAATTGTATTAAAATCCATCGCCTCATATGCCCCTCCGGTTGTCATCAGATGCCCAGTCAGAGGGAATGTGATGGCTACTGCAAACTGCAGTATGAAACCGGTTATAAGGGAACTGAAGATACAGTTTTTTATGCCGCCTCGGGCATTCGCATATACACCTACCAGAGCACCTTCAAAAAAATTGATCTGGACTCCCGGCACTACTACCGGCGAAAATCCGGTAAACACCATGACCAGTGTTGCCAGGATGGACCCCAGCAAACTAAATACAAAACCAAACATTACGGCTGTTCCGGCATATGGGAACACGGTGGGATAGTCAAGTCCCAGAACCGCATTTGGAAGCAGTCTCTCTGCCACTCCGGAGAATGCCGGGATCAGTTCCGCCAGCATCATACGCACGCCATAAAGGATAACGGCGATGCCCCCACCAAATGTCAGGGACTGTATCAGCACATACAACACCCAGGGTGTCCCAGCGGCAAGTTCACTCACCACAGCCGGTCCAGCGATAATGGCAAAGATAAAATTCATCACAAGCATCGCCATACAGGTAGCAATCGTACTGTCCTTCAACCAGTTAAGAGAGGATGAAAATTCAATCTCCTCTGTGGATTTTCCACCCTTTTTAAACAACCTGCCAGCTTCGCCTGCTATCACCAGTGCAATAGAGCTGGGTACAAAGTTGGCATGTTCCGTAGTCACCGGTTTTAAATAGTGGGCTGAAATCGTAGTCGCAACCCAGTAATAGATCCCTGAAATCACGCCGCCAACAACTATCAAGACAATCCCTGTAAAGCCAAAACCGGCCATAATACTGGCCATAAAACCGGCCCAAAAAAGCTGCAGATGAACGGTCATGGCTAAATTCTTCCATGGCGTAAATTTTGCCAGCAGTATGTTGATAAGAAACCCGATAATAAAGATTAACGCTACTTCTGTTCCGAATTTTGCCATGGATTCCGAATAGACCACCCAGTACAAAGGCAACACCCCGTCCACTCCAAGCCCTCGTTGCACCAGCGTGGTCAACAGCGTAATCGGTGTACCAATAATGGTCGTTCCTGCACTCAGAATGAGATACCCCATCATGGTTTTGACTGTCCCCATGATAATATCACTTACACTTTTCCTCAAAAACAACAATCCGATACACGCAATAATTCCTAACATAATGGTAGGATTCCCAAGTACATTCGTAATAAAATCAATTGTAAAGTTCATAGTAGCTCACATTCCTTTCCTTCACTTAGACACAAATCGGCAATAAAATTGCTTATTTTGTGCTTTTACTATTTTTTTATTCTGTTACACTCTCCTTATGCAGATACACTACAGAGCAGAGGAGGAAGTAGGAGTGCTATTCTTAAACTTTCCCTACAACTTCCAGGCTGCCGTTGGTGTCTGAGTTGCCCATATCCCTCCATCCAGTCCGATAGTCTGTCCCGTGATATAACTTGCCTCTTCCGAACAGAAAAAGCTGACTAAATTAAATGCATCATCCGTATTGCCAAACCGCCGCAGTGGTATCTGGAAAAGTTTACTCTCAGCACGATTCTTAATTACATCCTCCGCCATCGGCGTATCCAGCACACCAGGAGCATAGCAGTTTACACGGATCCGATAGGGAGCCAGCTCGGCTGCCCACACCTTTGTCAGCAGGATCATGCCGGCCTTAGCTGCACCATATGCACCTGCCCCTGTATTCGGAAAGGTGGCAAGCACGGATGATACATTAACGATATTGCCTCCCTGCTTCTTCATGTATGGCAAGCAGGCACGGGTGCAATACATGGGACCCATAAGATTTACGCCTACCATCAGCTTCATATGCTCATCCGTGGAACTTTCAATCATCCCCTTATGAAGCACTCCCGCATTGTTTATCAGGATATCAATCCGACCAAACCGCTTTCCGATATCATCCATGGCGGATGTTACTTGTGAACTATCACTTACATCCACCGTGTTGATGGCAAAACGTGTCTGGTCCGGATTCAGTTCTGCTTCAATACATGCCAGATTTTCACCGTTTATGTCCAGCAGGCCGACACAAGCCCCCTCTTCATAGAATCGGGTCGCCAGCTTTTTTCCTGCCCCTTGTCCGGCTCCCGTGACAACTACTACCTGGTTATCAAATTTACCCATTTTCTCAATCCTTTCTTATATGATACCGCCCCTGAACGATACGATCAGATAATGCCATTCGCTTCGCAGTATTCCTTCAACTTTTCTTTAATCTCCTTCTTATTGACAAAGCTGATAAGTTGTATGACCGGCTTATCAATATCCTGTACCAAATAGGCCAATTCACTGCCAATAAGTACCAGATCAGCCGTACGTGCCGCACCCTTTCCTGTCGTAATATCACTGACTTCTAATTTCGCCTGTATTCCTAATTCCTTAAGGGCTTTTTCAGCATTCATCTTGAGAATGACACTGCTGCCCATACCACATCCGCATATCGTAACAATATGTAACATTATTCATCCACCTCCGCATTATTAAATATTTTTGCAATCGCTGCTCTATTTTCACACGAGATAATTCGTTTCAGCATCGTGTCATCCCCAAATATTGTGGCTATTGCCTGCATGATTTTCAAGTGAAGCTCATCATTGATACCAGCAAGACCAATTAGAAGATATACCGGATCATTGTTCTCATTGCCAAATTCCACAGGACTGGATAATGTCATTATGCTGATGCCACTTTTTAAGACACCGTCCGAACTTCTTGCATGAGGCATTGCCACACCCTGAGCCACTACTATATAAGGTCCATGATTTTTCACGCTCTGAACCATGGCATTTACATACCCACCTGTCACATACCCGTTATTCATGAGTATTCTTCCTGACTTTATGACTGCGTCCTGCCAGTCGGTTGCCGATACGTCTAACTCAATGTCCTTCAAACTTACCAACTTCTGCATCTTGTCCTCCACCCTTCTTACAGACCACCGATGATTTCCTCCCCGGCACTGGCACCTATGCGTGTGGCTCCCGCTTCAATCATGGCCAGCGTATCGGCCGTTGTACGGATTCCACCCGCTGCCTTTATACCTGTTTCCGCCTTTAAATGAGTGCGGATGAATTTTACATCTTCAACAGATGTAGATCGAGGCAGCATAGCTGAAAATCCGGTTGAAGTCTTTACAATGTCCACATGATGTTTTTCCGCCAGTTCACAAGCTTTCATAATCTGCTCCTCTGTCAACAAGGGAGTTTCTATTATTAGCTTTACAATAGCCCCCTTTTCATGACTGACCTTTACCACACCTTCCAGCTCCTCGTCAACAAGATCATAGCGTTCTGATTTCAGTGCGGATACATTCATTACCAAATCAATCTCCAATGCACCCTTAAGCAGCGCATCCCGTGTCTCATAAATCTTGGTATCAGGCCAGTCACATCCCAAAGGGAAACTGATGACTGTACACACTTTGGTTTCAGAGTCACGCAGAACCCTGTCTGCTGTTTCAATCATGTTTGGCAGGATACATACACTGGCAAAGTTATTCTGCTTTGCCTGTTCACAGAAATCTGTGACATAATCCACTGTCATACCCGGTTTTAATGTAGTCTGGTCAATATAATGCGCCAATTCATTCCTATTCATCCTATCTTTCCTCCTGTCCATCAATTATTAAAACTGTCCACAATATTGAATGCAGAACTGGTAGCAATCCTCTCTGCTCCGGCTTCCATCATCGCAACAGCATCTTCCCTGGTACGAACCCCACCTGATGTCATAACCTTAATTGCATCGTGGAAATGATTCTTAATAAGCCTTATCTGGTCTGTTGTAGTAACAAAGCCAAAACCCGTATTCGTCTTGAGATAGGGAATTCCTAGCTCGATCCCTATTTCCCCTGCCCGAAGCTGCTCGTCCTCTGTTAAAAGGCTGGAAAAATATATCATTTTCATAATCCGACCTTCCATCATATCCACAAAAGGCTTTAGCTCTTCCTTCACATACTCATACTGTCCCGATTTAAATGCACTGACATCCATGGAAATATCCAATTCATCCGCCCCATCCGCAAGTGCTCTTTTTGCCTGATACAGCTTAGCCTCATGAGTCATTCCTCCTAAAGGATAGGAAATCACACTGACCAGTTGTTTTCCGGCCGCATGCAGAATATCCGCATTTCCCTTAATAAAAAATGGCTCCGTCAATGTGGTGGCAAAGTTGTAACTCAATGTTTTTTTTACAAAACTTTCCACCTGTGCCATAGTGGGTGCCGGCGTTGCCCCTAACGAAGCGTCAATCATTCTTTCCACATCGTTTCTGATTACATCCATACCTTATACCTCCTTAAAATTTTTTTATTTGACTTCATTTTAAGGTCATAGATTTGGAAAGTCAATTTGAAACACTCCCACCAAGTTGTGGAATTTTTATAATTATTTCATACTTCTCTACAAAGTTTTGTTGAATTTTATATGATTCCATTTACTTTTAGAATTCAAGTCTGTATATTTTATCTCACTTCAAGATAAGACCTCCACTTCTATAAAGTGGAAATCCTACTACCTTGGATTCGTAATTAGAAATTTGATAAAACGATCGGGCGAAGAGGAACGCAGGAGAAATGACAAAAAACAGAACAAACTGGAATATATGCTTAACCGCACCACTGTAATCAAAATTTTTATGCAGTATCCTCCCCCAATATTGCATCAGAACGCCGGGCTCAGCTACTGCAAAAATTATTGAGATACTAAAAACAAAGTGCCCGGCAGTACGAAAAGATCGTCATGCCGAGCGAAAAAGAAACAAACGACCCGAACATACCGATTAAATCAAAAGTAGTATATCAGCCAGTGTATATGTCAGCCTCTCAGCATGTTGAAAAGTCACATGTTTTATAAACTATACCATAAAATATAGTTCAACAGTAGACAATAACCATAAATTTTTAGATTTTGAACAAGAATTAGTTATCAAGGTTCGATTCATCCTTAAGTTGATGACATTGAGTCTAATCTCTCACTGAGATAAAGCCACCGGATCATTTAATAGATAGAGTTCGAAATGATAGTCAAATAATCTTTTCAAATCGCATTAACACACATATATTATCATATAAATGTGGTTTAATACGTCATTATATCTTTAATTATATCATATTGAGACTATTTTTAACAATTTATAATTTATGCCAATTACACAGAACCCTTCCGACTTTCCGAAATTTCAGCGTGCCTTTCAATTGCTGCTTTCATTGCGATAAACTCAAATTTGTCGCTTTTTACTGCAAAAGCCGTTTCTGCACTACTTCTGACAAGATGAATAACTGGAATTTGGTTTTATCAGTTCTTTTCTCTGATGGCAAAGATGATATGTAATGGGCGACCATCTTTTTTGAAAGATATACCAATCAGAATTTTGTGATGATGGATATTCAGGTGTAAACTTTAAACGTCCCACTAGAATACAAAATGGTCAAAGTGAAAATAATTCTACGAACACCAAGACTTGCTAATATTCTTAAAGTAGAATATAATTGGCTATAATACTATTCACCTAATACATTATGTGAGGGGGAAACATAGAAACTATTAGGCTCTATATAACGGAGAAATTCTATGAACACAGACAAAACATATGAGTGGCTGCTTCGATTGGATTTAACAGAACAGCTATTAAAGGACTACTATAAAAATAATCAGAAATTCTATCCAATAAAGAAACTCAATGCCCTAATTTCGTCAGCAGATTCAGCATTATGGGGAGGATCGGAGAAGGCACTGCATAGAGCAGACAGCTATCTGCAGTCTCAAGAGACTTTCGTGCTTAAGGAAGAGGATTATTTTACTTCGGAATATGATATCATGATTCTGAAGAATCTTCGGTATACCACAGTAAGCGAGCATCAACATACTTTTTTTGAAATGATGTATCTGCTAAATGGAGAATGTAAAAATATTGTTGACGGTCATGAGATTCGAATGGAAGCAGGAGATGTATGTATCATTCCCCCCCAGGTAGAACACTCTATAGAAGTGACCACAGACAGTGTGCTGATTAATATTTTAGTACGCACGTCGACATTTACTGAGACCTTTATCCCGATGCTTAAGCATACAAATATTCTGTGGGAATTTTTTAATGAGATTTTGTATTCCAATAATTACAAGAAATATCTGATGTTCCATGCAGGAGAGGATAAGATTGTGCGGGATTATGTCCTGGAGATGTATCAGGAACAACGAGATAAGATGTGCTACTCTTCGAATATCCTGAATGGATTACTGATTACGCTCTTCGGTAAGTTGCTGCAGCGTCATGAACAGGATGTGGAATACCCTGCAAAGTATGTGGAAAAATACACTGTTATTCCGAAAATCACATCCTATATACGGAAAAATTGTCGGAGCATTACCCTAAGCTCCTGCGCGAAACGATTCCATTTCAATCATCAGTATTTAAGCTCAATGCTTAAGAAGCACACGGGAAAGACATTCACGGTCTTGCTTACGGATGCCAGAATGACTGAGGCAGCGGAGCTTTTACAAAAAAGCGAAAGAAGCATTCATGAAATTGCAGATTCATTGGGATATCAGGATGCGGGGTATTTTATGAAGGTATTTAAGAAATATTATGGCACCACTCCAAGTAATTATAGAAAATAGTATGGAACAGTTTCTAAACAGACATCTCTCTATTTTACAGTGAGGTGTCTGTTTTTTTCATTGGGGAAAAAATATCTTCGGAGTAAAATGAAAACAAAAAGGAGGAGATATTTTATGAGTAACTTAAATAATCTGAAAAATCCGGAAATAAAATACTGGCCGGAGGTACGTTGGTGGCTGGCCGAAGGGTTTCACACGGATCAGACATTAAAGAATGACATTTCACTGATACACGAATCAGGATTTGGCGCAATTGAGTTTCTGGCGATGGAAGAGTCGGGAGCAGATTCAAAACTGTATGGATGGGGTGCAGAAGAATGGGTGCATGACTCACAGGTCATGGTGGAAGAAACTACCAAGAGATCCATGGGGGTCAGCATGACCAGTGGAACTAATTGGTCGAATGCCAATCTGATTACGATTACACCAGATGATAAAGCGGCGGCAAAAGAGCTGGACTATGCAGTTGAGACCTTACAGGCAGGCGAGAGCAGAAACGGGAGAATACTGAGATCTAAACTTACAATGGCTGGCGTGACGAAGCAGGAGCTGATAGCGGTTGTTGCAGTTAAATCTCTTGGAAAAAGGGACGGAAAAGAATATCTGGATAAAGACACCATCGTACTTTTGACAGGAGAAGTAAAGGAAGAGGAGCTTGTGTGGACAGCGCCTGCAAACGGAACGTATAAAATCTTTTATTTCTGGCTGCATGGTACAGGTCAGACCGCTGCTCCTTCCGTTAGTGTTTCTTATACCATCAACTACATTGACCGCTATGGAATTGATGCATTCATTGCGTACTGGGACAGTACGGTGCTGACCAGGGAGCTACGGGAAAATATCCTGAAGAATGACCGTGCCATGATGTATATGGACTCTTTGGAGTTAGCTACTTATGGGAGGGGTGGACAGTTCTGGGGCTATCACTTTATGGAAGGATTTGAGAAGCGCAGAGGGTATAATCTGACACCATTTCTTCCATTTGTTTTAAAAGATTCTGGTATGATGTCGCAGAATTTCAATTATCATTACTATATGGAGGATCAGACATTTGCCGAGAAGCTTTACAACGACCTGTATCAGACTATGACGGATATGTATATGGAAAACTTGCTGAAGCCCATGCAGGAATGGCTGCATAGCGTAGGAATGACCCTCAGGGCTGAGATTTCCTATGGACTGCCGTTTGAGATTTCGCAGCCGGGAAAATACGTGGATGGAATCGAAACAGAATCACTGGAATTTGCATCTCAGATAGAGCCGTATCGCAATCTGTCAGGACCGGCACATATTTATAACCGGATATATTCAAGCGAGACCGGTGCTACCATGTTGAACTATATGATGGGAATGGACTTTTATACACAGATTATCTATACTCAGTTTGCAGCAGGTGTGACGAAGACAGTTCTTCACGGCTATTCCAGTATCGCCGGATCGGAAAGTTCCACCTATTGGCCGGGACATGAAGGAATGTGGCCTGTGTTCTCGGAGCGCTTCGGGGTTCGGCAGCCGGCGTTCGGATATTATAGTGACTGGACGAATATGCTGGCGAGATATCAGATGATTCTGCGGGAAGGGAAACCGCGTATGGATATCGGTATGCTCAGGCTGGATTATAATTTTAACAATATGTACTTTGCCGGACATAATGAGAAGGATCTGTATGAGCATGAATTAATGCGTGCAGATAAAGGAGTGTACTGGAAGGATATGCGACTTCAGCATGCGGGATATACCTGGGATTATTTTGCACCTCAGATTTTGGATGAGGAATTTATCGACTTTACGGATGGAGAGCTGATTCCGGAAGGCCCCGGGTATCAGGCACTCATTATCTATCAGGAAATTTTACCGGTATTAACGGCCAAAAAGCTGCTTGCAATGGCAAAGAAGGGTCTTCCCATTGTATTTGTAAATGGGGTAACAGAAACCATTCGTCCGGGTGGCATTGACAAGACTTACAGGCAGGCCGCACTTATGACACCGTTCAACGATGGTGCAGACAAAGAACTGGCAGCACTGGTGGATGAAATGAAGAAGCTGCCAAATGTACAGGAAACAGACGACCAGTCTAAGACTTATGAAGCTTTGCAGGAGTTGGGGGTAAGACCACGTGCGGAATTTGAGGTTCCGAATAATAAGGTACTTACATTGCTAAGAGAAGATGAGAAATATATATACTTCTATGCATACAACATGAAATATGCAGAGGATAAAGAATGTGCCTTTAAAGCAGCAGTAAGAGGAGCGGGCAGACCGTATCGTATTGACTGCTGGAATGCTAAGATCGAAGAGGTTGGATGCTATGAGATAAAGAAAGGCTGTACTGTGTTGAATATCTCGTTGGCACCCGGGGAGGCCAAACTATTTGCAATAGAAAAGGCGGCTGAGGAATTCCATGCGGTAGAGAGTGATGTATGGAAAATAGCGAAAGAACATGGAGAGCTTATCGCAAAAGTTATAGAAAGTGGCGAATATACGGTGAGATTCAGTGATGGCATGCAGAAGACATTTCAGGCTGATGTCCCGGAGAATATTCCGATAAAGAAATGGGATCTTATAGTGGAGGACTGGAATGAGGGCGATAAGATAACGGTTACAGAAGACAGGGGTCTTGGTATCGTTACGAATGAAGTTTACTATGAAACAAAGAAAACAAAGCTGAATGCCGGAAAGGTTGCCCTAAAGTCATGGAAGAACATCCCGCAGATAGGTCCCGAGGTATCGGGCGTCGGTTACTATACAGCGAAAGTAACCCTTCCCGGCGATTGGAATGCATCAAATGGGGCGGTAATGAAGATAGAGTCACTCAATGGAAATACAGCGGTATTATATGTAAATGGAAATAAAGCGCAGGCAGTTGATTTAAATGTCCGTATGGTTGATATCAGTGAACTGTTGATACCGGGAGAAAATACAATTCTCGTAGAAGTTGCCAGTACCTTAAATAACCGCCTTCTGGCCAGAGGCTACTACGATAAAGTTGCAGAGATATCGAAAATGCTTTCAAGCAGTGCGAACAATGCCTTTGAAGGCGGCGAAGAAGAAAAACCGGAAGAGTTAAACTTTGAAGTCTCTGCAATGGTACACGATTATGGTATGGTTGGAGATGTCACACTGTTGACCTATACAAGCTGCCGCCTTAGTCCGGCATCACCAGCGGAATCGTAATACTGATCGTAGTGCCGAAGCCCAAAGTGCTTTGGATATCGAATTGGTAATTACCGCAGTAAACATATTCCAGACGCTGACGAATATTATCCAAACCTATATGAGGTTTTTTATCATCGTAAATGTGGTAGGAGCGGTTGACCAGAAGGTCTAGCCGCTCTTCGCTCATTCCGGCGCCATTATCGCTTACCTCGATTACTAGTTCGTTCTCAACAGAGTATATCAGCACGTCAATTAATCCCTCCTGTTTCAAAGAATTATTTCCAAATCCATGGTAGAAGGCGTTTTCTACCAGAGGCTGTAGAATATTCTTGGGAATGCTATTCTCAAGTAAAGTATCATCCATATCTGTTCGTGTCTGGATTTGATTTTCATAACGGTATCCCATGATAAGTTCATATTGATTCAAGGTATCCAGCTCATGCGCAATCGTATCAGAAATAGTAAGCTTGGAATTTAAACGTTCTCTTAAAATCTTAATAAGAGCACTGTTGATTTCAATAATTGCATCGTTATTTCCCTGTCTTGCCATGATGTTGATGATATTCATTGTATTGTAAATAAAGTGTGGATCTATCTGAGTAGCCAGTAGTTTGTAATTAACAACGGAGTTGATATGCTCCTGCATCTTGATATCTTCAATCTGTGCTTCTATTTTGACAGTCATTTCATTGTATATCTTAGCCAGTGCCTCAATTTCATCTCCTGTATTAATCTCTAGCTGCACCTTGTCACCGGCTTTATAGTTTTTCATGGAGCTATGCAGTTTGGCAAGAGGAGAAAGCAGTCTGCTCGTGGCAGGCATTAAAAAGAGTGCGTATAATACCGGTGAAATAATATACAGAAGCGTTATCAGCCCGATTACTATAAAAAGATTGGAAAGAATAAGAGTATACGGGGCAAATGCAATAAATATCCATCCGGTAGAGGGATTAAGTTTATAATAATAGATGCCAGAAAGGGTATTTTTTTGGTTGTATGTTTTTGTATAATCAAATAATTTTGACAAATCCATAGTCTCTTCATTTAGAACAGAACCAGAGGTATAGAGAACTTCTTGGTATCGGTTCATAATGGCAAAATCGGGGAATATATTATTTGACAGATTATGGAAATGGATAAAGGAATTGTTTGTGTTATAATAAGAGGAGATTATATAAGGTGTCTGATTGAAATATATTTTTTTAGAAAAGGAAAACGTATGGTAGCTGGAAGATAGAGAAGTCCGATCATCGGCAGTATGAAAATATGCAGGAGAATGATAGTTAAAATAACTTCCGTTAGGATAATCAAATAAGTTAGCATAATGAATATTTGAGTTTGTAAATTCTTGTGTGAGGACGTTTTTAAAAAAGTTGGATGAGAAAAAGGTGTGATTCATATCCTCTAATGTAGCGCCCAGAAGCTGGGCATTTCCGCTGACATAAGTACTTAGATCCTGTTCGATTAAAGCCATTAATACTGTGGATGGCTCCTTTTTATAATCCTTAAGATGGGTATTTAAACTTTGTAAAGCATAGAGGGTATCTGTATAGTTACTTAGCGAAGCCTGTGCATTTCCAAGTTCATCAGCCATTATGGACAGTGTATTTACAGCATTCGTATTGGCACTGCGGTACAGTTGAGGTGTTACAAGCAGAAAGACAAGCAGCAGAATCAGAAGATATATCCCAAGATAAATCTTCAGCATTCGTTTTGTTATCTTTTCTGCAACAATAGAATGAAATGTACCATTTTCTGACATGGATTTCATGGTTTTACCGCCTTTCTAAAGTCAATGGGACGCCTGCCTGTTTTTTGGTAAATAATCTGGCTGAAATATTGCGAAGATTTGTAACCGCATTTATCAGAGATCTCATAAATTTTCATATTTGTCTTTTCTAATAAGTGAATGGCTTTATCTACACGTATATGACTTAAATGTTCATTTACGGTTTTTCCGGTATCCTTCTTAAACAGTACCCCCAGACGATTGGAGGATAGCCCCACGTGATGCGAGATATCAGCGGCGGATAAGCCGGAATTTGCACAGTTTTGTATCATAAATTGGATGGCGGAATCTACCACCGGACTGTACTTGTACTCAAGTCCCCTGGTTCGCAGTAAAATGCATTCGTAAAGCGTGTTATACAGCCATTTCTGAAAATATTCCGGTAACGGGGCATGTAAAGTCAGTGGCAGCTGCTTCTGGTTGTTTGAGGTGATCTCCATATGTGTACAGAAATTACTGTAAAATGTCATCAGACTGTAAATATCATATCCATCACAGCATTTGGAAATATAGTCCTTTATTAACAAAATATTCTCTTCCTGATGATCTTCATCAAATATCAGTGCATGAAAAGGAAACGGCTGGTCAGTCCGGAGGTGATGATTTCCTTTTAGAGACTCCAAATTGATAGGCTGATCCGGATAGAAAACCCGATAATAGTCGATAAATGGTATGAGGGTCCTATAGTAAGCACAGAACTTTAGGATAGTCATATGCCGTAATAAATAGAATTGAATATAAGAATTGCCAGTGCGATTGAGCTTCGGCATCAGACGGTTTCTAAAGTCCCGGAGGGCATTCAGCGGCTGATAGATGGAAATATCCTTTGGCATTCCCAGTATAATATAGTCTTTACAAATGCATATAATTGGCATTGCACAATACCCCTTTGCAAAATTCAAAATGATGTCCTTTGCCCCTTGCAGATGGAAGGACTCTTCCTGAAGTGTTTTCGAAATATCTCTGGAAAACATATGAGTATATGTAATGAGGCTGAAGTAATATTTTGTATTCTGCTGGATGGAAAGATGCGGGAACTGTACGCTGTCAATGAAATCTAACCCAGGAGAGGAAAGAAATTGAGAAAATTCCCGTTCATAAACAGCGCGGTTACTGTATTCTTCATTCTGAAAATAACTAATGGTCTCCAGAAGCTTTTGTGTCAGTGCAGCAGCTGTGATTTCGGTTTTTAACAGATAGTCCATGACGCCGCTTGCAATAGCTCGTTTGGCATAATCAAATTCATGATAGGAAGAAATGATGAGAAATTTCATGTTCGGAAATTCTTTGTGTGCAATTTCGATTAGTTCCAGTCCGTCCATACCGATCATTCGGATATCAGTAATGAGCAGGGCAGGATGATATTTGCGGATAAGAGTTAGGGCATCGTCTCCATTACTGGCCATTCCGGCAATGGTAAAACCCAGATGCTCCCAGTCTACGATCTGTTTCAAATCATTCAGTACAAGCTGATCATCATCGGCGATAATTACGGCTAATCTCTGCATGGTCAAATCTTCCTTTCGAAATGTTTTCTTATATAACATTCTAGCAAAAATAGCTGAAAAAATAAAGACATGGTAAGAATTTTAAACAAATATTAAACAAAAAAGTGGATTTGTCATGTTTTTTTTTGATGTACGAGTATGTATAATGATCAATGAAACAACAGAGAGGAGGAAATGAAATGAGTCAGGGGGATTCATTACTGATAATAGAACATATGTATAAAAGCTTCGGCATTACAAAAGCCCTGCAGGATGTCAGTCTTGAACTTAGAAGGGGACAGATATTAGGTCTCATTGGGGAAAATGGTTCGGGTAAATCTACAATCAGCTCGATTGCAGCAGCCCTTCAGCTCGCTGATTCTGGCGAAATGTATCTGGAAGGACAGCCCTATCATCCAAAGTCTTCAGTTGAAGCACTTGCCAGGGGTGTGTGCATGATTTTACAGGAAAAGGGGACATTTGATCTCCTGACGGTTGCCAAGAATATTTTTGTAGGAAAAGAAGAGTTGTTTGTAAAGCATGGCTTTTTGAATAATAAGGCGATGATTCAGGAGGCGCGAAGAGCGCTTGATGCTATTCATGCAACACATATACAGGCAAATTTACCGTTGTCCAGCTTAAACTTTGAAGACCGGAAACTGGTAGAAGTAGCCCGTGCAATGTACAGCAATCCCAAGATACTCGTGGTGGATGAGACAACAACTGCGCTGAGCCGGGGCGGAAGGGACATTTTGTATAAGATTATGCAGGACATGAAAGCAGAAGGGAAATCTGTTATCTTTATTTCACATGACCTGGCTGAAATTATGGAGGTCTGCGATACCGTTACGATTCTTCGGGATGGTATTTATATTGACACCATTGAAAAGGAGCACTTCCATGCTCCAACCCTTCGCAGGATGATGGTTGGAAGGGAAGTAGCTGAGAACTATTATCGTACCGATATGGAGTCCTGTAAGAAATCAGAGGTAGTTCTAAAAATGGAACAAATTTGCTGCAGGGATGTGAAAGATGTTTCTTTTGAGCTTCATAAGGGTGAGATATTAGGATTCGGTGGTCTGGGAGACTGTGGTATGCACATCTTGGGAAATGTGGCCTTTGGCCTTACAGGGCCGGACCTTGGAACCGTAAAGGCCGGGGATGGCACACTTATCAAAAATCCCAATATGGCAATGAAAAAAAAGATTGCTTACATATCTAAGAATCGCGATCAGGAAACACTGATGGTATCCTGCAGTATTAAAGATAACGTGTGTCTGGCATCTTACAATAAGATTTCCAAAGGACCATTTATTTTCAAAAAGGATGAACAAAAATTTATCCAAGAGCATGCAAAGGATCTGGACATCAAGATGCAGAATATAGATCAGTATGTGATGGAGCTGTCCGGAGGAAATAAACAGAAAGTGGCTCTGGCTAAGTGGCTGGGATTTGGAGCAGATATATTTATCATGGATTGCCCGACAAGGGGGATTGACATTGGGGTAAAGTCAAATATTTACCAGCTCATGACGGAATTGAGAGATCAGGGTAAATCCATAATTATGATATCCGAAGAGCTTTCTGAGATCATTGGAATGAGTGACAGAATTATTATATTAAAGGAAGGTCAGATCAGCGGGGAGTTTAAACGAGAAGAAAAGATGACAGAACATCTGCTGATTGATTATATGGTATAGGAGGTGGAAGGATTGTCAGATACTAAAGCAGTAATCATAAAGACGGTGAAGAAAATTAACTTTCAGACGATTTTTCCATTTCTGGGGTTGATTATTATTGTCGCATTGTTTACGATTCTTACAAAGGGAAAATTATTTTCAAATAATAGTTTAAGAGTAGTGATGAATGATGGGATATATATTCTTTTGGGAACCATCGGGTTTACCTTTCTATTTGCAATGGGGATGATGGATTTTTCGATCGGTTATAATATGGGTGTTTCTTGTGCGGTAGCGTGTATTGTGGCAAATAGTAGTGCTGGTATTTATGCAGCAATCCCAGCTGCAATTCTGACAGGTACCATAATTGGAGTTGTAAATGGTGTTATTGTCACCAAAACAAAAATAATGTCGATGATAGCCACCATGGGTATGATGTTTATTCTGCAGGGAGGGGTACTTGTCATTTTAAATGGCTCAGTTCTTCAGGCGCCTCTTGCGCTGATGGATTTGTATACCAATTCATTGAAGATCGGTTTCATTCTCCTATTCGTAATCGGCGGATATATCTTGTTTGAATTGACCATTTTCGGAAGAGTAGCAAAGGCAATTGGTGCCAGCCCGGAGGCAGTCCGACAGACCGGGATTAATGCAGATAAGTATAAAATAATTGCGTATACCCTTATGGGGGCGATTGCCGGTATATTGGGATTTGTCAGTCTGGCGAGAACGGGCAGTGCGACCAATACGACCGGAAGTACTTTAATGTTCAATGTAATGAATGCGGCACTTCTAGGCGGCGTGCCAATGACTGGAGGACCTACAACAAAGTTTAGGGGAGCCGTACTTGGAACGCTGACGGTATCCTTTATGGTGACGGGCATGACACTTCTTCGGATTAGCGCACAGAACCAGCAGCTGATCAAAGGAATTATATTCCTGACAGCGATTGGAATTTGCTTTGATCGTAAGAATATGAAAGTTATTAAATAAAAATATACAACAATTAGATCAGGAGGAAAAGAAATGAAAAAGAGAGTAGCAGCACTTATGATGACGATGGTTATGGCGACAGCTTTGATGGCGAGCTGCAAAAGCATCAGTACCAATAGTCCCGCAGCAGAAAGCACGAAAGAGACAATAGGGAAAAATAACACAAAGAGTAACGCTGAGAGTAATCTGGCGACTGAAGCAGACGGAGGCGAGAATTCCCAAAGTGCAGACACTGCAGCAGCCGACTTAAAAAAGTATACCATGGCGGTGAACTTCCCAGAAAGCGGCCTGACTTTTTTTGAAATACTGCGGAGCAATATGGATGATTTAGAAAAAATGACAAATGGAACGTTTATCAATGCGGCTTCTGAGATGACACCGGACGCTGTGCTCACTTTTGTTGAAAGTCAGGTTGCCGCAGGCGTAGATGGTCTGATTA
>Ga0153997_1000083_pt1 | contig 27415 bp, 30 predicted proteins | sample TSNC081MetaG_FD_104750 | JGI IMG/M metagenome (GOLD analysis project Ga0153997, IMG submission 104750) | Attine ant fungus gardens microbial communities from North Carolina, USA - TSNC081 MetaG | ecosystem: Host-associated > Fungi > Mycelium > Unclassified | place: USA: North Carolina, Lumber...
ATCGTCGGCATGGTAGTCAATGCGCTCTACAATATAGTCGACAGCATATTCGTGGGAAATGGGATTGGCAGTATTGGTCTGACGGCAGTGACGATAGCATTTCCTGTCATGATTGTTCTATTGGCGATCGGCATGTTAATCGGTGTCGGCGCATCTACGCTTGTATCAATTCGTCTGGGTGAGCAAAAGCATGATGAAGCTGAGATTATTCTTGGCAATGCTTTGACGCTAATGATCGTCGCCGTACTGCCCACGATAACAGTGGCACTTCTATTTTTAGATCCGATGCTGGTGCTGCTTGGGGCTGAGCCTAATGTGCTGCCTTATGCACGGGAATTTACCCGAATCATTCTGCTTGGCAGCATTTTTATGCACATCGGTTTTGGTCTGAATAACATCATCCGGGCAGAGGGGAATCCTAAGGTGGCAATGGCCACAATGCTGATTGCAGCTTTACTGAATACGGCGCTCAATCCGCTGTTTATTTTTGTTTTTAAACTAGGTATCGGCGGCTCGGCTTTGGCGACGGTGACTTCCCAGGTCGTTTCATCCATCTGGGTACTTCGTTATCTTACAAGTGACAATAGTATTCTTAAATTACGCCGGTGCAATCTGCGGCTAGACAAGAAGATTGTCTATGACATTATAAAAATTGGCATGTCACCGTTTATTATGCAAATTGCTGCAAGTGTAGTCAGTGTCCTGTATAATTACAGTCTGCTCAGATATGGTGGTGAATTGGCTGTAGCGGCAATTGGTGTCATTAACAGGGTGAGTTTGTTGATTTTGATGCCGGTATTTGGAATTAGTCAGGGCGTTCAGCCGATATTAGGTTACAACTATGGCGCGAAAAATTATGACCGGGTCGTTAGAGTTCTAAAATTAGGCATATATGCAGCAACGGCTGTTTCTACTTTGGGCTTTATCGTCACACAATTGTTTGCTGCCCCAATTGTCCGGTTATTTAATAACAGTCCTGAGCTAGTTGCGATTGGCGCCAGCGGATTAAGAGTGTTTTTAGCCATGTTGCCGATTATTGGGTTTCAAGTGATCGGCGCCATCTACTTTCAGGCGGTGGGTAAAGCCAGGCTTGCTATTTTTCTGAGCATGTCGCGCCAAGTCATTATCTTAATTCCGGCTATTTGGTTTTTACCTCTTTTTTTCGGCCTGCAAGGTATCTGGTTTGCCGGGCCGATCGCTGATTTTATGTCATCGATCTTAACCGGAGCCTATTTGTGGCTGGAGTTGCGAAATTTGGACCGGCGTCATCTGAAGAATAAGTCTTAAAATACAAATTAAGCAAAGAAATAAAGTCTGGTTGTTTCAGTGTTTCAGAAGTCTAGTGTACTTTTGGAGGATAGATATGGCTAAACCGGCTCGGATTGTTACCTATGTGGCAATTTTTTTGATAGCTTTCTATGCTATTATTAGCATTGCATATAGCTTGTTTGACGACATGGATGGGAAATATCCCAATATGTTTGTGCGTGAGAATATTCATGTTGATGCAGAGCAAACTGTCGGCAAGCTAATTGTTGCCCATAGCAATGCCATTGTCAGCGGCAAAATAGCTGACAGTATTGTTGTCGTTGACGGCAATCTGACGCTAAAGCCGGGAGCGGCCGTCCATGGTAAAATCTTTGTATTGGGTGGCAAGATAACAATTGAGCCATGCGCAATTGTTAAGAAGATGCCGATAGTCGTCACGACGCCAGGCTATCTTGTTGCACCGGTTATTATTGGCGCATTGTTTTTGTTAGGGACGGCAAGTCTTGTCGTTGTACCGGTATTACTTTGGGTTATCGGCCATCTTTTCAAAAAAACACAGTGGTATTCCCGCTTGATCAAGCTATTTCAGTCGGTGCAACGACGGTGGCCTGCTTTCTATATTTTGACGAGTTTTGCCATTAGTGCACTGATGCTGACAGCTTTTTCAACACTAGCCTGGAAAACGATGTTTAGACGCTCGGTCGATTTATTTGATGATGCATTTATCTGGATTGTTCGCTATTTTGCCAGCGTGGCTTTAGATCAAGTCATGATTATTATTTCACTGCTAGGCTCTGGGTTGAGCTATATTATTATTTTAGTTGCTGCTATTTTTCTCCTCGGACGTTATCGCCGCTGGCTGGAAATTGGCGCGTTGACGATCTGCCTATCTGGCGGTGCGGCGCTTAATCTACTGTTAAAGCATTTGTTTCAGCGCGCACGCCCTGACATGTTTCGGATGGTCCAAGAAAGTGGCTATAGTTTTCCCAGTGGCCATGCTATGGCATCAGTATACTTTTTTGGTATGGCGGCATTTTTAATTATGCGCACAGTGCCAACATGGCGCTGGCGGCTAGTTGTAGCGACGTTGGCAGTTTTTTTAATCATCGCAATTGGTATCAGCCGTATTTATTTGGGGGTTCATTATCCGTCTGATGTTGTAGCCGGCTATGCTGCCGGCTCAATGTGGCTGGCATTTTGCATTTCGTTCTTGATGTGGTGGGAGCAGCAACGTCGCACGATGGAGAAATAATAGCGCGATCTATTTATTGAAAGCCAGAAGGCTAACCCAATGATGTTAGCCCTCTGGCTTTCTTTCGTATTTGCGACAATCTGCAAGCGTTTGATTTAATTTCAAATTTCAGGCAGGATTTCGCCAGTCATTGCTGTAAATAATTACAATAGATCTATTTTTATTATTAAGGCTGTTAGATAAGAAAGGACGGACTTATGACAAATAAAATGCATGAGCTTATAATAAAGGAACACGATTATGTGGTGTCGATGCGTCGTTATTTCCGGATGTTTCCTGAGATTAGCGCTCAAGAGTATGAGACGCAGAAAAAGATCATGGCCGAACTTAAAGCTATAGGGCTAGAGCCACGACCAGCGGCGGGAACGGGTGTTATCGCCGAGATTAATGGCAGTAAGCCAGGTAAAACTGTGGCCATTCGCGCTGATATTGATGCGCTGCCGCTTCAAGACAAAATCGAGCAGCCGTATTGTTCGCGAAATGCCGGTGTTTGTCATGCCTGCGGTCATGACGGCCATGCAGCGATGTTGCTAGCGATAGCTAGGGTGTTTACAGCTATTAAGAACGATTTCTCGGGTACGATTAGGCTTGTGTTTCAGCCTAGTGAGGAACGTTTTCCCGGCGGAGCCTGTGGTATGATTGCCGCTGGCGCCATGGATGGCGTCGATGCCGTCATTGGGGCTCATTTGTGGCAACCGCTGGAAGTGGGGACAATGGGCATAACGTATGGCCCGATGATGGCCGCCCCCGACCAATTTACGATAACAATCCAGGGTTCTGGTGGCCATGGTTCAATGCCGCATCAGGCGGTCGATCCCCTCTATGTAGGTGCGCAAATTGTTCTGGCTCTAAAAACAATTACCGGCAACAATATTAATGCGAATGAACTGGCCGTATTATCTCTAGGCACGTTTAAGTCCGGAGAAGCATTTAATATCATCCCTGATGCAGCCGTTCTTGAAGGCACAGTACGGTCTTTTTCCCAAGCTGTCCGCGAAAAAGTATTTGCTTGTATCGACCAGATTTGCAGTGGTATTTGCACTGCATCAGGCGCAAGTTACAAGTTAGACAGCCTGTATGGTTCTCCGGCGGTCATCAACGATCCTTATGTGGCTAAAGTTGTAGCTGAGGCTGGAAGCATAGTGTTGGGGAAAGACCAGGTAATCGAATTAAGCCCGGCGATGGTCGGTGAAGATTTTTCCTACTATCAGCAGCTTGTACCGGGTTCGTTTATGTTTATCGGTATCGGCAATAAAGAAAAGGGTATCGTTTATCCTCACCATCATCCGAAATTTGACATGGACGAGCAAGGACTTGCTTACGGGGTTGAGGTTATGGCTAACGCCGCCCAAAAATTATTGAAAAATTGAATTGACTGTGGTAGAAAAACCTTTTTTAGCAGGAATACAAGTAGTCTTGGAGAACAAAGCTATAGATGCCAGTTGATGGTGGTTAGTTTTTTTAAGAAGAAGCTAATACGAGGAGGATTCTTATGTGGATCGTAGTATATATAGCTTCTAACCGGGCACAGGCAGAACTATATAAAAATTTACTCTGTAATGAAGGACTGCTTGCCAATATCCGTGCGGCAGGAGTAGTATCTGCACTCGGTGATGGTTTACATGAAATTTTAGTATTAGAATCAGAAGCTGATGAAGCTCACGCCATTTTGTGTCAATATGCAACTAGATAAATTGTAGTTAGATTAAGGGGGAGTAATATTTGTTAAAAAAGACTAAAATTGTTTGTACTGTAGGTCCTAGTACCGATAAACCCGGAGTGCTAGAAGCTATGTTGGAGGCAGGGATGAATGTAGCTCGGTTTAATTTTTCGCATGGATTGCATGAAGATCATGCCAAACGCATAGCCCGGGTGAGAGAAGCTGCTAAAAATGTTAGGCGGCCGATAGCGCTTATGCTTGATACAAAAGGTCCAGAAATGCGTTTGGGCTTATTTTCCGAAGGCAAAGTGCACATAGAGAAGGGGCAGAAATTTATCTTAACAAGTCGTGATGTCTCGGGGACGAAAGAAATCGCCTCTGTTAACCATAAGCTATTGCCGCAGGAAGTTTCGCCTGGCCAGACAATTCTGATTTCTGACGGGTTAGTCAGCTTGCACATTGATGCGGTGGACGGCGATGACATCATTACAACTGTCAATAACAGTGGACAGATCAGCGACCGTAAGCGTGTTGCGGCTCCTGGGGTTGCCGTTGATCTGCCGCCGTTATCCGAACAAGACATTGATGACATCTTATTTGGTATTAAGAATCAAATGGATTCTATTGCTCCTTCTTTTATTCAGCGGGCTGCTGATGTGCTGGCCATCCGTAAGATTTTGGAAGATGCCAATTATCCGATGGATATTATTCCTAAGATTGAAAACGCCGAGGGCGTAAAAAATATCGATGAAATTTTAAAAGTATCTGATGGTATTATGGTTGCTCGCGGTGATCTTGGCGTAGAAATCCCGGCCGAAGAAGTCCCGCTTGTGCAAAAAACGCTGATCAAAAAATGTAATCAGGCAGGTAAACCGGTTATTACCGCCACTCAAATGCTTGAGTCGATGGTGACCAATCCGCGGCCAACCAGAGCCGAGGCCAGCGATGTCGCTAACGCTATTTTAGATGGTTCTGACGCCATTATGCTGAGTGGAGAATCGGCATCAGGTCAGTATCCGGTAGAAGCGGTGCAAACGATGGCTCGCATTGCCGTTCATATTGAAACATCATTGCGATATAGTGATATTCTTAAAGATAAAGGGATTCAAATGCAGAGCACAACGACCGACGCCATCAGTCATGCAACTGCCCAGATCGCATATGAATTGGGGGCATCCGCTATTGTCACGTCCACTCAGACCGGTTATACGGCCCGCATGGTGTCAAAATACCGTCCGCAGTCAACCATCGTTGCTGTTACTCCCTGTGAGAGAACAGTGCGACGGATGTTGTTGCTTTGGGGCGTTTATCCGCTGCTAGGGCCGAGCTTTAAAAATACTGACGAAATGGTGCAAAATGCAGTAGGTAGTTCGCTAGAAGCGGGAGTTGTTAAAGATGGCGACCTTGTTGTTGTAACGGCCGGTGTACCTGTTGGCATGTCTGGTACAACCAATATGATCAGAGTCCATGTCGTCGGCAATATTTTAACCAGGGGGACAGGGATTGGACATCGGGCTGTCACTGGCAAGGTTGTTGTTGCCATCTCTGTCGCCGATGTCCAGGCTAAGTTCCGGGAAGGTGATATTTTAGTCGTACGTAATGTCGACGAAGAAACGGCTTGTTATGCTGCCAAGGCTGCTGCTATCGTCGCTGAAGAAGGCGGGCTGACTTCCCATGCGGCAATCGTAGGCGTAAGTTACGGTATGCCTGTACTTGTCGGTGTTGAAGGCGCTACCGAGAGTCTGAAAGATGGTGCAATCGTTACTGTAGACGCCGCCCGGGGAATCGTCTACCAGGGAGAAATTAACGCACGATAGGGAGTCCTTATGACAGTAGTATGGTTGAGCTTATTAATGGGGGGCATGATAGTCGCATGGTGGTTTTACACCAGGCGACCTGACAGGCAATTTGCGCATATTGCGTCGCAATTACGGAGAATAACGATGCGGCGGCATGGAGATGCTGTTACTGGCAGGCGCTTGATGCGACAGCTCTATAAGCTGTTGAGGTCTAGTGTAATTGCTGGAAAGGCCGATGATGCTTATCGGGCATTCGACATGCTTAAGCTAGCATTAGGCCATAATTTGGGACAGGCAGGAGAGCCTGTACGCATTAGCTCTGTTATTTATCTAGCGATTAAGAGCGATCAGCCTGATACAGCCGGCCATGGCATAGACTCTTTTCGTCCGTTGCTAAAGAATATCGCCATAATAGAAATTCCTGCCGCCATTGAACAGCTTGGTCTGATTGCTATTATCAGCTTGAAACAGCGACAAAATTTTTTGGCAGCTCGGGCTGTCGATGTTATTTTTTCCAGCTTGCCTATCGCTGCAGCTGATAATATCCATGTTGCCGTTATGCGGGTTGTCAAATTAATCGGATTGACGGCATTGCGGCGGGGTGATGATGGACTGATTCGTGAGATCCAGGCAAAGCTGGCAGGGTATCTTGCTGCAGAACCAGATGATAGTGCTGCTCATGAGCTAGCGGCAGGGGTATTAACGGCTTGGTTGCTCCAGTGTGTCAAAGCCGGCGATGCCGGTCTGATAGAGCTATTAGATGAATATATCAGACATCTGGCAGACAAGAAAATATTGCCTGAAACGGCTTTAGCCAGTATTATTGCTGAATGCAGCCATATTGCGGGTATGGATTGCCTTAATCCATACAGCCAGGTAGCCGGTGTTGTCTCAATGCTCAGCCTTTACTTAGCCCTACAGGTCAAAAGCAATGATACCTGGCGGCAAGCTGTAGATGGAGCTGGTCAAGCGGCTCGGCTGGCGGCATCGCAGCGCAGCTTGGCAGAGAGTTTTGCTGTTTTCTATCCTTTGTTTGAAAGCGGTCGCCGTTTATTAACGGATGAACTTAACTCAGGTTCTTTATGTAATCTGTTTCGGGAGCAGGCTCTTTATATAGTAATAAGAGAATGCCTCCAGTTAATCGAGTTTGTCTCTAGGCAAAACTTTACAACAACGACTGCTGATGTCATTGATCAGCTTTATCAAGACTGGAGTAAGCGCTATGACAGTAAAGGCCAACAGAAGTCGATAAAAAAGTTTTGTCAGCTGTTATTTTTATATGGCAAGCGGCTTAGTCGCCGCCAAAAGCGCCTTTCTGCAGATGGAACAAGGTTTAATGCTACTGATGTCATAACGGTGGCCAACAGGGAAAGATTGACACAACTTGGATATTTAAGTTAGCAAAAAGGCGGATACCAATTATTGGCCCGCCTTTTCAAAAGACTACCCTTTTCGATTAATCGTTCCCTGCTTAGGGAATGACCCTGTAAGTGCCAGACACAGCAGCGGGGTTAGGCTGCCTAATCTCTTGATTATTTCAGCCAAACAGCAGCTCAGCATCAGGGTTATAAAATAAAATGCCGCTGTGACAAATGGCGTTAAGGCAATATTACCCTCTGATAGTTGGAGGATTAAATAATACATAACTAGTGGATGGATTAAATAAATCAGATAAGAATAGTCACCCAGTCGACCTAAAACTGCTGTCAGTCTAACGGGTAACGGTCTGCTAAACACCGAGAACCAGAAGAGGGTGGCTGCCAGCGTATAGAGTACACCAATTGGACTGAGCTGATGAGCGGTATTAACGGCTTGCTCCAGACTATACTGCCTGAAATAAACAAGGTAATAGTAATATGACAGCATTCCGGCTAGTGCTACGGCAAAGAAAGCATTGACCCGTCGCTTGTTTCGCTCTAAAGCGGCCAGCAGTTGGGGATACAGTTCGGCACATACAGCTCCGAGAATAAAAACAAATAGATAGTGCAGCAGCCAATAGCTCATGCGGTGCTGTATGGCTAGATCTAGATAGTAATTGCCAAATCCGGCAGTAAGAATATAGCTGGAATAATAATTAAAAGCGATCTGCCCCAATAGCAGGCTGAGCAATCTTATGACCGGTGCTTTGACAATCCATCTTGCGAGGTGGCGCCAGAGCGGCATAAACGTATAAAACCAAACTAAAATAACGAGAAAATATAACTGATATGAGGCTAGGCCAAATAATAGATACTCGCAAATAAGCGGCCAGTTCCAGATATTGACGTTGGCACTTGTCAAGCTGTAGTGAAGCATATAGAGCAGTGACCAGGCAAGATAAGGAAGCAACACGGCGTTAAGGCGACGGCGCATGAAAGCCTGGTAACAGAACGGATTGCTAAGCGGCTGGCTGATAAATAAGCCAAATGCCGACACAAAAAAGAAGATCGGCACACTAAACCGGGTAAATATCTCAAGTAAAGCAAACAGATGCTCATTGACAGCCGGGTAGGCAAGCGAATAGGCTCCAGTATGGATGCCTAGTACGCCCAGCATCGAAAGGCCACGAATATAATCAAGTGCAACTATATGTTGTTTGGGCATAGTTTTTTACTAGTAGTCCACCAAGTCTAAACATGTAATATGAATTGGGTGGACTGCTAACTCCTCCAGGACATAGTTTTATCGGCTTAGTAGCAGGTAATATAATTTTATCCGATGACTACGGCGTATTAACTCCCGCTTTCTGTAAGCGGGCGTTAATAGCGGCTAGACATTCGGATAAGGTCGACTAAATTTCAGATGGGGTAAAAACCCATCTGAAGCTGAAGTCTCTCTATTAATTGTCCAGCGATATCATCATTAATTATAGGTCGTAACTTGTTTAACTGCAATAAACTTTTAATTAAAGGAGCTGGGAAAAAATGCATGAACAATTGACAGCAGGTCAAGTTGCCCCGGATTTTACTCTGCCCGCAACAGATGGTAGTCAGGTAACGCTGAGTCAGTACCGGGGCAAGAAGGTTGTGCTTTATTTCTACTCAAAAGATAATACTACGGGTTGTACAAACGAGGCGCGTGATTTTGGTGCGCTGAATGAGGCAATTAATGCCGCCGGGGCAATTATTCTGGGAGTGAGCCGGGACAGTGTTGAAACACATGAAAAATTCAGTAGAAAATATGAGCTACCTTTCTTGCTGCTGAGTGATAGTGACAGGACTGTAAGTCAGCTATATGGCGTATTCAAGGAAAAGAACATGTATGGTAAAAAGGTCATGGGCATTGAACGCACAACATTTATTGTTGATGAGCAGGGAGAATTTGCCCGTATTTTTCGTAAGGTCAAAGTGGCCGGACATGCTGAGGCAGTGCTGGCGGCACTACAATAGATTAGATGTTTTTCTCAATAAGCAGGAGAATATCTGCTGTTGTATAAATTATCACTATAATAACAATGTATAGGGAGGACTTTCAATGAATCCGGTAGGGTTACTTGACGGTAAGCTAGTTGATTTAAACGAAAACGTTGTGCCAATGGAGGATAGAGGCCATCAGTTTGGCGACGGTGTATATGAGGTAACACGGGTATATAACGGTCGCTGCTTTGCACTAAAAATGCATGTTGACAGATTGTACCGCTCGTTGCGCGAGCTAACGATTCCTGCCGTCTATACATATGAAGAACTTGCCGAATTTCATGAGCTGCTGATCAAGGAAAGCGGTATTATGGATGGCGCCATTTACCTTCAAATTACCCGCGGTGTATCGCCGCGAGCTCATGGTTTTCCTGATAGCGTTATACCACGCCTTACAATGTCAATTCGAGCTACTGGCGCCGCAACTGATAAACATAAATTGGAAGGGGCCAAGGGACTGCTAATTCCAGACGAAAGATGGCTTAGATGTGATATCAAATCACTTAACCTGCTAGGCAATGTCATGGGTAAACAAAGGGCTAAAGAAGCCGGTTGCTTTGAAGGCATTCAGGTCAGAGACGGCTTTGTCACTGAGGGTACCAGCAGCAACTTTTTTGTTATTAAAGACGATGTTGCGTGGACATATCCTCGTTGCAATCTTATCCTTACCGGTGTAACCAGAACGCTGATTATTGAAAAGATCGCACCTGAGCTCGGCCTTGTCGTCGTTGAGAAGAAGTTTGACGAGGCATTTGCCAAATCGGCGCAAGAGGCGTTTATCTGTGGCACTAATAGTGAAATTACTCCGATCGTCACTCTCAGTGGACAGCCTGTTGGCGATGGTAGCGTCGGCCCGATTACCCGTAAAATTCAACAGGCTTACTATACTATAATTGATGAAGAATGCGGGCGTAAGTAATAAGTAAACTAAGGGGAGATAACGATGAACATAGTTCCTGGGGCAAAGGAGCTTATTATGCAAGAAGGCGGCATTGTTTCTGTCAGGCTTGAACAGCGTTTAGCCCCAAATTGTTGTAATTCTCCGCAGATAACTCCCACTCCCTCGGTAAAACTAGGCAAACCGGCAGAGCATGAACTTTCCGACTATCAAGCATTTGAAATTGACGACGTTACAGTCTATGCCCATACCTCAATTCAAAACTATAATAATGAAATTGTGTTGCGAATTGGTACAGAGACAACACTTTTTGGTATACGTCTGATTTTGTATGGAATGCCCACTCCTGCAAAAGGCTGCGGTAATTGTACCTTTTGTTAAAAAACAGCTGGAGGTTAATTAAATAACCTTCAGCTGTTTTATCTACTACTTTAAATTGCTGGCACATCCTGCACAACCGCCGTCTAATTCCTAATTTTTTCTTCCAGGCGACCATTGTTATACAAGATCATTTCGGCTAACGCCATCGGCATTATCTCGGTTAACAGAACTTCCATCGCGTTATGCAATGCTTGTTGTTGGTCGCGGTGACTCAGTGCGGTGGACAGTTTGGCTTCGATCGGCTCGCGGTAGGTAGTGAGCCAACGCTGATAGTGAGCTAGTAATTCAGGTCCGTCAAAATACATATAGGTCACATCCTTTTATATTATGTCTGGCGGGTCAGATTAAGCGACAATATCTTAATCAGATGGGCCAGTGAATAGCACTCAAACATTGTGCAGTGTTTGTTAAACAATGGTATGGCGCTATTTTGATTCCAGCGTTCTCGGGGCTGGGTATTGAGCCATAAAATACGCTTAACTTTTTTGCTGATAATTGCGAGTTGGCCGGCTGCTTCTAGTGGCGCCAGAGTATTGGCATCGCTAATGATAAACAAAAGAGTAGACGTCGATAATAACTGTTTATAATCTTCTTCTAACCGTGATAAGGCGATAAATAAATTAGTTCCTTGTCCCATTTGGGTTGAACCTGTCATTAATTGCTCTGTAATCTGGGCAAAATCACCGTTACGCTTAAAATAATCTGTTACATGCTCTAAATCATTAGCGAAAATGAAACTTTCGATGTTTTTGATCACATTGGACAAACCAAATAGCAACGGAAGTGTAAAGCGGACATACTTGGTCATTGAGGCCGATACATCGCAGATGGCAACGACGTTCGGCTTATGTATTTTTTTTGTTTTATACTTCAAAGCGATCATTGTACCGCCATAGCGCATATTGCGGCGGATACTCTGACGAATGTCAATCAGTTTGCGCTGGCCAGTCATTCGAAAGCGCCGGGAGATGCGGGTCGTCAAGCGGTGAGCCAAGCGCTTAATCAATGCTGTGACCTGGGGAATTTCGTTTTCGGCAATATCCTGCATATTTTTGTATAGCAGGGGGTTGCGCCCGGCGCCACCAAGCCCGGCTGCCGAGTCGACGACATGATCGAGTTCATGATGGCCTAATAGTTGCCGGCGGGCGGCTGCAAGCTGGGCTAAGTCTTCGGGTGACAGTTGGCGCTGCCAGAAGGACAGCGAGCTCTTCAGCAAGTTTTCAACGACTGGTTGAAAAGATTCTTTTACGTTATAACCTGTTGAGGTTTTTTCCAAAAATCCCTGCAGACGTTGCTTTTCCTGCTCTGGTAAGCGCTTATAAACATCTTTGAGTTCGTCGGAAATATCAAGCGGACGGCCTTGAAAAACAAGTTCTTCCTGCGCCTGCTGCGCCTGCTCGTGTTCGAGTCTCTGCTTGGAATCCCATGTTTCTCGTTGCTGCTTTTTAGCCTCAGGCGGTACAAAAAATAGATTGAAGGCTTGGTCAAAGGCTGCTTGATCTTCGGAATTCTTAATCAATGTGCTTTTTAAGGCAGCGCGAAATTCGTCCCGTTCAAAATGATCAATGACAGTCAGGCCATCCACGGCATCGATTGTTTCTGCGATACTGACCCGTACTCCCAGTTGGCGCAAAATTTGAACAAATCCTACGAGATTATCAACAAGCGAGTTCAAAAAGATCAGCCCCCACAGCCGGCATTGCCGTGGATATGGTCGCCGGCCACTGCTCCTGTACCGGTCGCCTGTTTGACTGCGGCGCATAATCCTTCGGCGCCTAAATCCTTTTGGAAAGCGATTAAGTCATCACGGTTTTTAAATAAAAGCCCCATCGTTTGTTGGACAAGCGTTGGGTCAAGGTAGTCGGCGTGCATAGCGATCAGCGATCTCGTCCAGTCGAGTGTCTCGGCAATTGACGGCTGCTTGCTCAGCGTCAGATTTGAGCGTAGATGATTGACGGCTGTTGCAATCTGGACGGCCAGTTTTTCGGTAGCTTCAGGAATCTTGGTGCGAATAATATTGATTTCCTTGTCAATGGAAGGGTAGTTGATATATAAATAGATGCAGCGGCGGCGTAAGCCTTCCGACAATTCCCGGTCATGGTTGCTTGTTAAGACAACGATCGGGATATGAGTGGCTCTGACCGTACCGAGTTCTGGTATCGATATTTGAAAATCCGAAAGGATCTCAAATAAAAAAGCTTCAAACTCTTCATCTGTTTTATCAATTTCGTCAATGAGCAGCACTGGACGCTTTTCAGCCCGGATGGCTTTTAATAAAGGACGCTCAAGTAAGTAATTTGTAGAGAAAACATCGTCTTCAGTAAGATCATGACCAGCTGTGTCTCTCATCATCTGAATTTTAATCAACTGGCGCTGATAATTCCATTCATACAAAGCTTTGTTTTCGTCTAATCCTTCGTAACATTGCAAACGGATAAGTTCGGTATTAAAAACTTTGCTTAAAACTTTGGCGATCTCGGTTTTGCCGACGCCGGGCGCACCTTCAATTAACAATGGCTTTTCCAGTTTTAAGGCTAAATAGACAGTAGTCAAAAGCTCCTTATCGCAAATATATTCTTGAGCTTCAAAAGCAATCCGCAATTCCGGCATCGTTATTACGGTGTTAGTTTGCTTGTTCATAACTTGTTCTCCTATTCTCTAAAGCTACTGTTTTAATTTTACAGCAATCTGTTAATGATTGACAAGAGAAAACGTTTCTCAAAAAAAACAAAAGCTACTCAAATGAGTAGCTTTTGTCATGATTGTGACTACAGAGTGATTCCAATAAAATCCCCAGTCCTAAATGGAGTATTTTCAACTAACTGACCGGGCAAGATATCGAAATGCTTAAAGAATTTTTTTGCGCCGATATAGGCGCCTCTAGCGGCATAGCGTACAGGAAAGGTATTAGGTTGTAGTCCTTCCATTGGTAAAATACCGAGAGCCTGTTTTTCAGGATCATAGCCTAACATGCAGAAATGATTGTTTTCTAAAAGTTGAGTAGCCTTTTTGTTAAATACAATTCGGCCATTAGGACGAACTTCGATTAGTGGATCGTCATTCTTGGGGGTACGGTTACGATGCGGTTCAAACAGAGTAAATGCAAAGCCTATTTCTTCACTCATAAAATTCACTCCTTAAAAAAGTTAGATCATATACTAAAAGTATGCTCAAACTTGCAAAAGTATAAACATTGATTTTAAAAAAACAATGTTTATTTGTGATTTTTTGACGATTCCCTACCCAAAGTGCAGGAATTTTATTGTTGCAAGCCTAATCATAGTTAGTGAGTTTGATTTAATTTTGGTGCTTACTTTGATTTCTGGAATATATTAATGTGAGGGGGAATTTAAATGAATCAGATATGGTTTCAAGTTCTGGCGGTTATGATTGTCGGCAGTATAATTAAGTACCTTGTGCATAGTCCATTGGCTTGGGTTGTTATTGAGCTAGTCGTACTTGGGATTGCTTATTTGATATTACGCCGTGATCGGTTTATCGATATGCAGCGTTCCATGATTTTTCTCGGGGGATTAACGGCTGTCAATATTCTTGTTGATTTAAATATCATGAACGGAATAGTAGGTAACTTAGCATTGCTCGCCCTTTTGGCCTATATAATGTTTGGCGGCAGATATAACATTCGGCGGCGGCGATAGTCAGGGTGAATAATAATGACTTCTAAATATAGGCTGATTACTAGAGCTGCACTCCTCTTAGCACTTACCGTTATATTTCAGTCGTTGCGTTTTTTTATCCCTGTTCCCCCGTTTTTGTCGACGTTTATTATTGGTAGCCTAGTGAATGCAACATTACTTGTCGCTGGCGAGAAGGTCGGTTTATGGCCGGCGCTGCTTATTGCCGTCGTTGCTCCACTGGTGGCTTATTTTCAACAGTTGCTGCCGGTACCGGTGTTTATTGTCCCGGTGGCACTAGGCAATGCCGTTTATATCTGCCTGTTTTTGAGCTTGCTGCGCTGGAGCCGCATAGGAGCCGTCACCTTGGGGGCAGTAGCTAAAACGGCACTATTATATGGAATATTTGCCTGGCTGCTGACCTTTATCGCTGTTCCGCCCAAGCTTGCTGGCGGCATTATGCTGGCAATGAGTTGGCCGCAGCTTGTGACCGGTCTCTTAGGAGGGTTGCTGGCTTCTCTTATTGTTAAACGTATCGAGTAAAAACGATATAATAGCAGGAAAAGGCTGCTGTATTGTCGAACGCTGTACTTAAAAGAGCGGGGGAGTTGATTTGTATGGAAGAACAGCAAACAAATGTAAATGCCAAGGAAGTAGCCGGTAAAATCTTTAAAGAGGGCTATAACTGTGCCGAGTCTGTTGTAAGGGCATTCCGCGATTTATTAAACCTTAATATATCTGACGAAGCTCTAAAGATGGCAACAGGTTTTGGGGGTGGCCTTGGCCAGGCAGGGTGTATGTGCGGGGCATTGTCGGGTGCAACAATGGTATTAGGTATTTTACAGGGAAGATCTAATAAAGATCAAAGCCGGGGTCCGGCTTATAGCAGCTCGCAACAGTTTCACGGCATATTTGCCGCAGAGTTTGGTGCGACTTGCTGCAGAGTGCTTAATCGCCATGAATTCGGCAGCAAGGATCAGCGGCTGACTTGTCTTAAGATTACCTCTACTACAGCTGACTTGCTGTATAAGTATATTCAGGATAAAAAAATAGCCCCAGTCAATAACTAAAGCTAAAATTAAAATATTCTGGACAATAGTTGGCTATTTTCGGTAAGCCATTTACGGCACGGTTGGTAATCAGGCGAGAACAGGCTGACTTGCTGCCAGAACTTGGCTGAATGATTAGGCACCAGCATGTGGCACAGCTCATGAATAATCAGGTAATCAGCTACTGGTGGCGGAGCCATAATAATGCGCCAGTTATAATTTATATTACCTAAACTTGAACAACTGCCCCAGCGTGTTTTCTGATCCTTTATCGTTATGCGAGCCGGATGTACGCCAATTACGGTTGCCCAATGCCTTGTTTTCTCAAAAAACAATTTTCCTGCCTGGTCTATCAGCCAGGCTTTTATTATTCCTTTAGTTAAGAACGAAAGGTTAGTTCCGGAACCGTCAGGGGGCTGCCTCACAATAATTTCGCTGGTCGTTAATTCGATCTCAGGCTTGTTACTGCCTAATAAAATTTGCAGCGTGTACGGCTTACCCTGGTAAAGTAGTTGAGTGCCTGAGACCAAGTGCTGATTAATAGGAGAGGCTGCTAGTTGAGCAAACTTGCCGAAGCGGTTTGCTAGCCACCGTTTCTTAGTTGCTAAAATTTCCGTAATTTCGATATTGCTTAGTTTTGCCGGTGAGACGATTTCTAGGTCTGCAGCTGAGACAACTTTGATCTGAATCGTTTTCCGGCGTTTATCGAGTCTGAGTATGTAGTTAATGGCTTGCCCGTTAAATTTGATTGATGGCATACTTATTTCCTTTTAAAATTTATTGTTAGTTCATAACATATCTCTATATTTGCCAGCAGGCTTGATTATCCTTTTAGTAAAAACAAAATTTTTTAGGAAATAGCTACTTGACATTAATTTGCGTAAATGGTATCATAACTAATGTCCGAAACAGGATGTATACGAAAATGCCCGGGTGGCGGAATGGCAGACGCGGAAGACTCAAAATCTTTTGTTGGTAACAACGTGGGGGTTCAAGTCCCTTCCCGGGCACCAAGCCCATATAATCCGAACCAATCACGACAGTTATTTGCTGTTGGGGATGGGTTCGGATTATTGCTTTATTTCGACTATAATTTCTTTGAGTGCACGGGCTTTCCTTGTAAGCTGATAAAGAATTTGGAACGCAGCTATATAAAACGTTATGGCGTCAGCCTGATAGAGAATAGCCGTTCGGCAAAAGAGAACGGAATATCTAATTTTTTTGAGGCAGAACGCAGAAAGTGACATGTGCTGAATGTGGCGGCGCGTTTTCTCTGCATGACGGTGTTTGCAGCGAGTACGGTATGGAGGTAAAAGTATATGAGAACCACCAATGAGTACGTTGCTATATATAAGGCTCAGTTACAAAAAGGCGATATCCAAATCGCATATGAACGATTGGTCAAGTATGTCATGGCGCTGAAAACTCACTTTTCAAGCGAGCTTTCAGATCAGTATAGTTTCGGGAACGTATCACCCGGATATATGGATTACACCTATTTTCCGTTTTTTAATGATTTTTTGCGTGGGAAGAAGTTGCGGTTCGGTATCGTACTCAATCATCAACAAATGCGTTTTGAGCTATGGCTGATGGGCCAAAATGCGGAAGTGCAAAAGAAATATTGGGATTTGCTGAAATCAACCGAACGGAATAAAGGGCGTGATGCCATGCCGAGGTATTCCGTCCTTGAAGCCGTTTTGGTGGAGGCCCCGGATTTTGATGATTTGGACGCTTTATCCGTATCAATCGAAAAGCTGGCTGTTCGCATTGCAGAAGAAGTGATGAAGTATATCCCGAAATAATAGGTGCAGTTGCAAGGTCGGGCCTTTTCCCGCCGCCCAAGATTATATCCATAAAACAAAGCCCGTCAAGGCTGATATGAACGCGCTCTGCGCGGCCTTGACGGGCTTTGTTTTATGAATGCTTTGCAAGCAAGCGGGAAAAAGGAAGATATATGCTGTCCAGCATTCTTCTTTATCAGGATGGGGCTTTTCTGACACTGGAATTTTCTTCTGTCTGTTGCTGGGCTTCCTGCAAAATCGTAATAGCTCCCGTTATAGAACGAAAGAGCGCAATATACATTTCTTTATAGTCAGGCATATTTATCCCATCTTGCTCTAATTTTAGAGCAATTATATACCACGGTCAATACACGGATTAACTAAGACGCGGAGCGATTCCTGCGTCTTTTTGTTTTATCCGGTATAAGCTAATGGCTATCAGCAGTAAGTTAAGATCGGTACTTGGTTAGCTGAAAAACAAGAAATTAAGGATTTTTATCCAAAAATTGATTATCAGACAGTATATGATTGATAAAATAAAAATATACCGTCTTACTAAATTTGACCAAATTGTAAGTAAGGTGTAATATAATATAATGTTGAATCCTTATAAGATATAGGGGTGAATCTGCGTAAATGCGGAAGGGCTATTTTCCTTCTCTTTGATCCTAGCCGACAACTAACCTTGGAGACAACTGATAAGAGAGGTGTGATCTATTGAATAAAACTCTTTTAAGAACACTTTTTGTATTTGTCGTACTTGCTGCCTTTAGTGTGTCCGCAATCGGATTGGCTGCTGAGCAGCCTAAAGAATTAGCGGTCGGCGTTGGCGCACGGGGCGATGATGTGCGGATAGTACAAAAGTTGCTTGCTGATGGTGGGTTTTATGCTGGCGAGATTGATGGTATATTCGGTCCAATCACGGCAAAAGCGGTAAAGGAGTTTCAAGGCAGTAATGACCTAAAAGTGACAGGGATTGTTGATAATGAAACATTTACTTATATTGAACGTCATTCGGGCGAACCTAGCAGATACAACAGATCGCTTATTATGAGAGCTTCGGCCTATAGCGCCTATGACCCTGGAAATGGTAAATATACCAGTCGCGGTAATGTTTTGCGTAAAGGCTTGGTTGCGGTCGATCCTACGGTCATTCCGTTAGGAACACGGCTGTATATCAAGGGATATGGCTATGCAATTGCAGATGATGTCGGTAGTGCCATTAAAGGCCAACGAATTGACTTGGCTTTCAATAGCCGCCGAGAAGCGTTGAATTTTGGAGTTCAAAGAATAACAGTTTATATACTCGAGTAAAAAAATGGATTGCAGGCTTTTGAGCCTGTTCTTTTTTTGCCATTATGAATTATCCCGGAATATTAATTAGCCCCGAGTATTATACTACATTTAAGTCTTTTTGACATTATTAGAAGGTGCACGTACTTGCTGATAATGAGCAAAATGATGGAGGCTTATACCGATGTCCTGAGGTACAAGCTAACTAATCATCTGTACGGGGGCGTGTTAGATTGAATATATTCTCAGGTGAAATGCTGCCGCTGATACTGGCATTAATTTCTGGGGTGATAATGGCAATACAAGGGTCTGTTAATGCTTCGTTAAGCAAGACAATAGGATTGCTGGAGGCCACTCTTGTCGTTCAACTAACCGGTACCATCTTAGTCATGATATTGTTGTTTATGTTTAAAATGGGCAAAGGAAATTTCCTTGCCTGGCAGAATGCGCCATGGTATTCCTGGCTGGGAGGTGTTCTTTGCGTCGGTATCATCTATTTGGTAGCGGCCAGCATACCCCGTGTCGGAGTAGCCAATGCTACTACGGCCATTATCGTCGGACAGGTTTTAACGGCAATTATTATTGACCACTTTGGAGGATTTGGCCTTGAGCGGATGACTTGCAGCCCAACTCAGTTATTTGGCATGGTTTTACTAGCTATTGGCGCTAAATTATTATTAAAATAGCGCTTTTTTTATTTTTTTACAATTTAGGTGTTAACAAAAAAATATATATACGGTATACTTAGCATTAGGATTTTTTTGTATTATCGAAGAAACAGGAGGCAAGCATGGATTTTAACTTTACTTCCGATCAACTGGATCTGCAAAAAATGGTAAAAAATTTTGTTGCCAAACAAATCACACCTCATGCCTTGGAGATGGATAAAGAAGGTGTGGTTCCCCCTGAGTTGTGGAAGCAGCTTGATGAAGCCGGCCTACTTAATTTAACTGTTCCCGAAGAATATGACGGGCCTGGACTTGATGCGGTTTCAATTGCGCTTATATATGAAGAGTTGGGAAAAGGGTGCGCCGGTATCGCCACAACAACCGCTGCTAATGCGTTGGCTTCTTACCCGGTATTTTTGTTGGGGACAGATGCTCAAAAAAAGAAAATGTTTGATGTACTCAATGATGGTAAGTTAGCCGCATTTGCTCTTACCGAGCCGGGGGCCGGGTCAGATGCCGGCGCTGTTGCCACTACTGCCGTCAAAGACGGTGATGAGTATATTATTAATGGAACTAAATGCTTTATTACTAATGGCGGTATTGCTGAGATCTATATAATATTTGCCAATACCCGTAAGACTGCCGGTATCCGCGGCTTAACCGCCTTTATTGTCGACCGTAACACCCCTGGTTTTTCTGTCGGCAGAGAAGAAGAAAAGATGGGGATTAGAGCATCCAACACTTGCGGACTGGTTTTGGAAAATGTACGTGTATCGGAAACTAATCGGATTGGCCGTGAAGGCGAGGGCTTCAAAATTGCGATGAAAACACTCGATGCCGCCCGTCCGTTTGTGGGGGCCGTATCGGTTGGCTTAGCTCAGGCAGCATTTGAGCTTGCCGTTAAATATTCCAAAGAGCGTGTACAATTCGATAAACCAATTGCTTCATTTCAGCTCGTCCAAGCCATGTTGGCTGATATGGCGATGCAGGTAGAGGCTGCTCGGCTGCTGGTGTACAAAGCCTGCTGGCTGAAAGACCAAGGCGTTCCGTATACAAAAGAGTCGGCCATTGCCAAGTGCTTTGCCGCAGATACAGCTATGAAGGTAACGACTGACGCTGTGCAGGTATTGGGTGGTTACGGCTATTCCAAAGAATATCCGGCAGAGAAATATATGAGGGATGCTAAGATTATGCAAATTTACGAAGGGACTAACCAGATTCAACGCCTGGTAATCGCCAATAATATTCTGTACTAATTTTAAATAACTACTTGACTTCTTTAGTAAACCGAAATATAATAACATATGTGATAAGGGATTATAGCTCAGTTGGTTAGAGTACTACGTTGACATCGTAGGGGTCACTGGTTCGAGTCCAGTTAATCCCACCAGCAGTAAAAGAGTAGACCTACAGACATTTTCTGTAGGTCTTTTTGCGTAAAAGAAAACCACTTGCTATGCATGTGGCTCCAAAAAGCTTATAGCTATACGTCGAAAAAGAAGCCCTTTTGGTTAGAAAAATGCAGGTTTATTGACCGCATGACTCAGAACAAAGGAGGCATTCAGAATGGATACTGACAGTTTAGCACATAGTAATGGTGTTGCAAACACCACATAGTATTTACGCCGACCCTTCCTGCCTTTTTTACCAATGACGGCTATTCAACTTCTGCTTCTGAACTTGCTCTATGATATCCTTTGTATCGTACTGCCGTGGGATCATGTTGATCAGGAGGTATTTTCCTCTCCCAGGGAATGGTCCGGTAAAACGCTGGGACGATTTATGCGGTTTTTTGGTCCTATCAGCTCTATCTTTGATGGAATTACCTTCCTGTTTTTATACTTTGTCTTTTGCCCTGCTCTTACCGGCGGACTGCTCTATACGCAGTTAACCGACCAAACCCTGCAGTTTCAATATATCGCCTTTTTCCAGACCGGATGGTTTCTGGAATCCATGTGGACACAGGTTTTGATTATACACATGCTGCGAACGCAAAAAATACCCTTCCTGCAAAGCAGGCCCTCAATCCCGGTCATGCTGATTACGATTATCGGCATCCTGCTATTCACGGGACTTACCTTCACCTCTGTAATCAGTGTTTTGGGTTTAACGGTTCTCCCTCTGTGGTATTTTGGGTTCCTGCTTGTTGTTGTTGTCAGTTACATGTTGTTAACTACTTTATGGAAGCGAATCTACATTGCGAAATACGGTGAGCTAATTTGAGGAGGAATCACATTGAAGAAAAATGCAAGCTTTATCATGATGGATTCCTCTCTAGCTAAATACCTGTGTAATACCTTGAAGGATTTACATCCCAAATCCAGGTATTCCAATGAACTGCTCCAGGGATTAGCGGACTTGATGGAGGGTGAAGTGGTTACCCTCATGCTGGGGATGGCCGACCAGGGAGACCATTGCGTCAATGTCTTAGACGATGGCATTTATGTCGGTTCCCTGGAGATTCATCCCAAGCGCCGCAAAGTGCTGCATGACGGGATAGAGGTCAATTTGACACCTAAGGAATTTGACATTCTCTATTTTCTTGCGAAAAACAAAGGGGAGGTTTTTACCAAGGAACAAATTTACCAGGCGGTTTGGGCGGAAGATTATCTCGTGGCAGATAGTAATATTATGGCCTTTATCCGCAAGCTCCGCAAAAAGATTGAGCCAAACCCGGATGCGCCGGAATACATCCTTACCATTTGGGGAATTGGTTATAAGTTTACTGAATGATAATAGGAAAACGGATAGAGTTCGCTGTGGAAAAGCTGAAATCAATCCGTTTTTTCTTGCTGTTTAGCAAGAAAATCGCAAGAATTTAGCTATAGGATGTAGTGACGATTCTATTTATAATGATGTAGTATTTTTTGAGATGCTATATCGCTGACCAAGGAGAAAAAACATGAGGATAATTATTGCTTTTTATGAATATTTCATACATCAACCTAATTGAGCCGGACATCTATCCCGATCTTTTCCTTTGTCATCCGCCTCTTGGTTTTACAGCCGGTTATGGGGCTGACAGTGTGTTTTGTTTTAGAACCAGCTTTGACCTTTTGACAACATTAGAAAACGATGTACGGGCTATGGTTCAGAAAATGCCGCTGTTTCGTTATTGGTCTGGTTGGCTAAACTGGTCTGCCTGCTTTATCGGCACCACCATTACCGAATACGCGCCGCTGCCGTCAGGTATTGCTCCCAACCGCCTATTCGACAGCCTAGTCAGTCAGCTCACAGGCAAGCAGACGCTCACTATCTTAAAAGACCTGCCGGCTCATTCTCCTCTGTTAAGCGCTGAAGAAAACGAATACGCCCAACGCTTGGTGGATGAAGGCATAAGGCGTGGCTTTTTCGAGCTTCAGGGACAAGCCCTGGCGTATGTACCTATTGATTTTTTAAGTCTTGACGATTACTTTAGCCGTCTTTCCTCAAGGCGACGGAAAGATTTACGTCGCAAGCTAAAAACTGCCGGCTCGGTATCAACCGACATCCTGCATACTGGTGATCCGGTTTTTTCGAGTGAGACTGTTTTAGATGAATTTTATGCTATGTACCTTGAAGTATTTCAGCAAAGCCAAGTTCAGTTCGACCTGCTAAGCCGCGACTTTTTTAAAGCTATGCTGAACAATAAAAAGCTTAAAGGCCTGGTAATCACCTACCGCCATAACGGCATTTTAGCGGGCTATAACATATGCCTGGTTCATAACGCCGCCTTAATCGACAAATATATAGGATTCAAATATCCGCTGGCGCGCCAGCTCAACCTCTATTTCATCAGTTGGCTTTACAACCTTGAACTGGCTCTAAAACAAGGATGCACGCTCTACATTGCCGGATGGACAGATCCGGAGGTCAAAGCTTCCTTAGGGGCTAAGTTCACGTTCACACGCCACCTTGTATGGGTAAAAAACCCGCTGTTCAGGCGCTTGCTCTATCCCTTGCGCCACCTGTTCGAAAATGACCGTAAGGCTTTGGAGTCCTTATGAATTGGAACTTATTACCGCCGTTAATCCTTGATTTTGACAATTCTGTCAGACCTGTTGCCGACAATGAGGTGCGCCAGCCGCTTCAGGATTGGCAGGAAACTGTCCGGTATGGCTGCTCCCTAAGCGAACTGGGGCGGTTGGAAAAGCACCTGACCTTAGCGCCGGAGTATGGCTGTTTGTTTCTGGGAAGCGGCGATTACCATCATCTTTCGCTGCTTCCCTTAAAAAGGTTGTCCGCGGCTGGTGAAGCGTTTGAAGTAGTGGTTTGTGACAATCACCCGGATAATATGCGTTACCCGTTTGGCATTCACTGCGGCTCCTGGATATACTGGGCCTGCCGACTACCAGCAGTAAGCCATGTGCATGTCATCGGCATTACTTCCGCCGATATCACGTGGTCTCATGCCTGGGAGAATTATCTTTCCCCTTTTCTTGCCAGGCGCCTAACTTACTGGAGCATCGGGCAGGACGCGCCTTGGCTGGGGTGGCTCGGTCGACGGCAACATTGCCGTCGGTCGGAAACAGCCGATGAACTGTTAACCGCTTTTTCCGAGCGGCTGGCCACAGCCCGCAAGATATATTTATCCATTGATAAGGATGTTTTCCATCAGAACCTAATCAGGACGAACTGGGACCAAGGCGTGTTTGAAAAACGCCATCTTGCGCAGCTAATACAACTCTGTGCAGGCAAACTGATCGGTGTTGATGTCACCGGTGAAATCTCCGCCTATGAGTATAAAGGTATTTTTAAAAAACTCTTGACAAGGTTGGACACACAGGTGGAATTGGATATTTGTCGACTACAGGCGTGGCAGAACCAGCAACACCTTTTAAACTTGGAGATCCTGGAATTCTTAAAGCAGGCTAGGCATTGACAGGCAAAACCACAGAAAAAGGATAACGCACATGAGAAACCTCCCATTAGACTGGAAGAATTCTAGATCATTCTCTATCATTTGCGACTTCGACAATACAATTACGCTTGTCGATACAACCGATGCTCTGCTTAGCCGTTTCGCTCCGCCTGAGTGGGAGGAGGTAGAACGGCAATGGGTAGCCGGGCGTATAACCGCTCGCGAATGTATGACCCAACAAATTGGTATGCTCGACCTCAACCTGGCTGACTTACATATTTTTTTAGACAGAATTTTGCTTGCAAAAGGTTTTAAAGAGTTTATCGCCTTTGTCCACAGGGAAAAAATAGATCTAACTATTGTCAGCGATGGACTTGATTATGTCATCCACCACGTCTTAGACCACCACGGAATAAATAATATTCCAATAATAGCCAATCACTTGCGGATCATCGAGCCCAGGTATGAGCTGACTTTTCCGCACAGTCGTGAAAACTGCGGGTCGGGCGTCTGTAAATGTGCAGCCGCCGCTAACCAAAATCCCGTTATTTTAATCGGCGATGGCCGCTCAGATTTTTGTCTTGCTTCCCGCGCCGATTTGGTTTTAGCTAAAAGGGGCTTGTCGCTAGAAGCTTATTGCCGCGAGAACAATCTCAACTATTTGTCTTACGACGATTTTCATAAAATTATTCGTATTTTGGACTGCCTTCAGAACATCCAATCTTTTCACTGCAACGAAATACTATGGCACTTGAGCCCTGAGGCAGGGATTAAGCTTGCTCAATCAGGAGGTTAATGAATGAATAACGTCAACAAAAATCAAAATACTTTATTGGCCGATGAGGCCACATATTGCTCCTATGGTGATACCGTTCACTACATCGACCCGCCAAAGCTCTTTGTCCACAGTCAAGGTTCCTTTGTATACGATGACCGCGATCGGCCTTATCTCGATCTACAAATGTGGTATTCAGCAGTCAATTTTGGCTATGGTAACGTGCGTCTGAATAATGCTTTGAAAAGACAGCTTGATACATTGCCGCAGTTGGCTTCTCAATACTTGCATCGCGAAAAAGTAGAGCTGGCGGCGGCGCTGTGCCGGTATATGGAAAACAAACATCAGGTCAAAGGCCGGGTTCATTTCAATGTCGGCGGTTCCCAGGCTGTTGAAGACTCGCAGAAGCTAGTCCGCAACTTCTGCCATGGGAAAAGCCTTATGCTTGCCTTTGAAGGAGGATATCATGGTCGTACACTCGCAGCCACAAGCATTACCTCGTCGTACCGTTATCGACGCCGATACGGACATTTCGGCGAACGAGCGTTATTTGTGCCTTTTCCCTACTGTTTCCGCTGTCCTTACAAGATGAACCGCGAGAACTGCGATATGTTTTGTGTAAAACAGTTCGAAAGGCTTTTTGAGACTGAATACTACGGATTATGGGACCCCAAAGCTCACGAGGCGGAATACGCAGCCTTTTATGTAGAGTGTATTCAGGGTACAGGCGGCTATGTTATTCCGCCAGCCGGTTATTTCCCTGCGTTAAAACGTATTTTAGACCAGCATAATATTCTCATGGTAGACGATGAAATCCAGATGGGTTTTTACCGGACAGGTAAATATTGGGGATTGGAAAACTTTGGGGTAACGCCGGATGTCCTGGTGTTCGGCAAAGCGATGACCAATGGTTTAAATCCCCTGTCCGGCTTGTGGGCTAAAGAAGAAATGATCAAACCTGATGTCTTCCCTTGTGGCTCTACGCATTCCACATTTGCCAGCAACCCATTAGGTACGGCTGTCGCCTTGGAAACTGTGCGGATGCTGGAAGAAATTGATTATGAAACCCGCGTCAACGATAGTGGTTATTACTTCTTGTCGGGACTCAAAGAGCTTAAATCCCGTTATGCTATTATTGGCGATGTCGATGGTCTAGGACTGGCCCTTAGGGCCGAAATCTGCGCTGAAGACGGCTTTACTCCTGATAAAGCGATGATGGATCGCATTGTTGATGAAGCCATGAAGGGCGACCTAGAAGTAGATGGCCGTCAATATGGCCTCGTCCTCGACATTGGCGGCTATTATAAAAACGTCATAACGTTCGCACCGTCATTAGACATTTCCCGGGATGAAATCGATCTGGCTTTCCGTTTACTCGACCAAGTACTGCACCGTGTAACAAAGAAATGATTGATGTGGGTGAATTTACTCAATGACTACATCAATAAATCAACTAACAAAAATGGGATTATTATGGCCGGGAGGTCCTATCGGTGTTATTCTTATCCATGGTCTAACAGGCACCCCCACGGAGTTGTCAGGCATAGCTAAAGATTTAAACGCCTATGGCTTTACCGTTTTTTGTCCGCTTCTGGCCGGACACTGTGTCTCGGAAGCTGAGCTTTTACGGACAACCTGGGGGGATTGGTCGAAAAGTGTTGAGAAGGCATTTTGCGTTTTTTCTGAGTACGTTGATGTCATTTTTGCCGGCGGCATTTCTGCCGGGGCTGTGCTCAGCCTGCATTTGGCCCAGACCTTTCCCAGCCGTCTTCGTGCCTTGAGTCTATATTCTACTACCTTATGGTGGGATGGTTGGAGCATACCCAGATTAAGCTTTTTGCTGCCGCTTGTCCTAAGACTCCCTTACATTGGCAAGCGTTACCGTTTTGAAGAAGCTTGGCCTTATGGCATCAAAAACAAGAGGCTGCGCGCGCGAGTCCACGCCCAAATGATAAGCTGCGACCCCTCGGCTGCCGGTTTTTCCGGGACGCCGGGCCGATCGTTGCGCGAGTTATGGCGGCTAGTAGACCTAGTTAAAGAAGATCTTCCCAAAATTAAGATTCCCACCCTGCTAATCCATGCCCGCGATGATGATATTGCCAGCATACGTAACGCAATCTATATCAAAGAACATATCAGCGGTCCCAGTCGTCTGATTGCACTGGACGACAGCTACCATATGATTACCATTGACCAGGAGAGACGCCAGGTTAGTATTGAAACAGCCCGCTATTTTGTCGAACAACTCAGCAGGCAGGAGAAAGAAAAATTGGCGCAGCATGAACGCAAGCCCGGCCAGCTCCAAGCCTTGCTCGAAGCTGAGGAATACCGGGAACGCTCGCCCCAAGAGTTGCTACAGGGACTCAGCAAACGGAGGAATTGGATAAGATGAGCGTATTGAGTCTTTTGGTCTGGCTGGCTAACATTATCTGTGATACGATCGGACAATTGTCCTTTAAGGCGGCGGCAACCAAAAGCGCTGAGCACAGCGGTCTGAATCATTGGAAAGACATGGCTAAGGGGCTCTGGCTCTGGGTAGGTATCTTGTTTTACATTGTCGAGTTTGTTTGCTGGATAGCTTTTTTATCGCTTGTCCCACTATCGGTTGGTGTCATGTTAGCATCTATTAATATTGTCGTTATTATGGTAGCTGGCCGGATATTTTTCAACGAGCAGCTTACCGGGTGGCGGTTGGCCGGTATGACATTGATCTCGGTGGG